>Ga0207671_10000213_pt1 | contig 87854 bp, 66 predicted proteins | sample KBSC24metaG_FD_184352 | JGI IMG/M metagenome (GOLD analysis project Ga0207671, IMG submission 184352) | Corn rhizosphere microbial communities from Kellogg Biological Station, Michigan, USA - KBS C2-4 metaG (SPAdes) (version 2) | ecosystem: Host-associated > Plants > Roots > Rhizosphere > Soil...
GCGTCGCCGCCCGGGCCTTCGTCGGCGAACGCCTCGGGGAACGCGCCCCTGGCGCACCTGGTGGACCGCGCCGGACCCGCGCGCGCGATCTGGGCTGCCGCCATCGTGCCCGCGGCGACGCGCAGCACGCTGGCCGCCGACCCGGCGCTGCCGGGGGCGGCGAACGTCAACCGGCTGGCCCTGGGGATCGACCTGTCATCGGGCGTGGACGCGCACCTGCTGGCGGACCTGTCGACCCACGCGGAAGCGGAGGACATGGCCCGCCAGGTCGGCGACGCCGTCCTGGCCGCCAAGAAGAGCCCCCAGGTCCTGCTGATGGGGGTGGGGCCCTACCTGGACGGGGTGACCGCCAAGGCGGCGGATGTCACGTGCGAGGTGGGCGTGCGCCTGTCGCCGGCCCAGGCCAGCGACGGGGTGGATCGCCTGAAAGCCTTGCTGGCGCTGGCCCGGCAGGGGGCGGTCCCCGGCTTCCCCCATCCGTGAGGGCCCGGCCCCGGCCCAGGCACGGAAGGACGGGCGAGAGGCGGATTCGGTTTCCTTCCGGGCGTTTTTGGGGTAGATATCCGCCCCTTCGAAGGAGAACCCGGAACATGGCGACTACAAGCCCGCTCGCGCGGGTCAAGCAGGAGTTTGGCGGTAAGGACAAGCTGGTCGACAAGATCGTCGGCTTGATCGACGCCGGTGACGAGTCCAAGGACGACTTGCGGAAGCGTCTGCTGGGCGCGGCGAACCGCAAGCTGATCCGTCTTCACGGCGTGGCCACGCAGGTGAAGGGCGTGGGCGGCCGGGACCAGATCGCCGCCGCCGCGGCCCAGGAGATGGGCAAGGCCAAGGACAAGGATTACGTCGCGAAGCTGTCCACGTTCTCGTCGGGCAAGCTGGTCGACATCCTGAACAGCGCCAAGACCCGCAACGCGCGCAAGGCCCGCAAGAGCGGCGCCGCCCCGAAGGCGAAGGTGCAGGCCAAGGCCGAGTCCAAGTCCTCCGCCGCCGCCAAGGCGAAGCGCGCTCCCGCCAAGAAGCCGGCCGCCAAGTAGTTCCGTTCGTGGAGACCGCGCCGATCGCCACAACGAGGGGCGCGGCGCGGATCGTGGCCGGCCGCAGCAACAGGCAGACGAAGACAGCCCGCCGGCTGTGCGGGTTGCTGGCCGTGGCCTGTGGGGCCTGCGTGCCCGCCCCTCCGGCTGCCCACCCGGCTCCGCCGCCAGCGCGCTGGCGCGGTGACATGGAGACGGGCGACCTGGCGCAGTGGAGTTACCTGCTGAACCCGCGGGGCCTGTCGGTGGTGTCGTCGCCGGTCGCGCAGGGCCGATGGGGCGCACGGGTGGAGATCGGGCCCGGGGACCTGTGGCCGAATGGCCTGAACCGCGTCGAGCTGGAGCACAAGCCAGCGCCCGAGACGGTGGGGGAGGGGCGCCAGACGTTCTTCGCCTGGAGTCTCTTCGTGCCGCTGCCGCTGTCGGCCTCACGGCATCAGATCGGGTACTGGGAGTCGTACCCCAGCTATCGCCAGATCATGGCCTTCGAGGCCCGGGGACGGGCGCTGGCGTTCGTGACCCGGCTGCCGGAGGAACAGGTGCCCTGGACCGCATCGGACGCGCTGACGCCCGGCGTATGGCACCGGGTGGTCATGCGCGTGGGGTGGTCGGCCGACCCGACCAAGGGGTTCGTGGACGTGTGGTTCGACGGCGCCCCGGTGGTGGTGCACGCCGCCGCGCGCACGCTGTGGGACAACCCGAACTTCGTGCACGTGGGCCTGCTGCGCGACAAGCCCGAGGCCAAAGAGGTGATGTTCGTGGATGGCGCCGTCGAGGGCGATTCGCTGGAGGCGGTCTGGAGCGCCGGCGACGGCGCGGCCGCGACGCGCTGAGGGCCGTCGGCAGGGCCGACGGGCTGGTCGGGTGCCCCGGGCGCGGCCGGCCTCGGGGAAGGCTGACCGTGCGGCCGGCAGGGGCGGCTCGGATCGTCGGGCGCGGTCGCCGCGGGCGCGGTAGGTTGCTCCGACAGATCCCCAGGAGGTACCCGTGGCCGCTTCCTCATCCATGTTGCCGCTCGGCACCACCATGCCGGCGTTCACCTTGCCTGACACCGTCTCGGGCCGGGCCGTCTCGTCCCAGTCGCTCGCCGGAAAGCCCAGCGTCGTCATCTTCATCTGCAACCACTGCCCCTACGTGAAGCACATCCGCGGCGCGCTGGCGGAGTTCGGCCGCGCCTACGCCGGGCGCGTCGGCATGGTCGCCATCAGCGCCAACGATCCGGTGACCTACCCCGACGACGGCCCGCAGGCGATGGCGCGCGAGGCGGCCAACGCGGGGTACACCTTCCCGTACCTGTTCGACGAGACGCAGGCCGTGGCGAAGGCGTTTCACGCCGTCTGCACCCCGGATCTCTACATCTTCGACGCCGCGGGGAAGCTGGCCTACCGCGGCCAGTTCGACGACAGCCGCCCCAGCAACGGCATCGCCGCGACCGGGAAGGACGCCGCGGCCGCCGTCGACGCGCTGCTGGCGGGCAGGTCACCGCCGGCGACACAGGTGCCCAGCATCGGCTGCAGCATCAAGTGGCGGCCGGGCAACGACTAGTCGGCGCGCCATCGGGCAAGCCGCCACGGGCGCACCGGGCACGCGTCACCGCGGCGGCGCCAGCGCTTGCTGGACCACCGGCCACATCGCCTGGGCCCATCGCTCGTAGCCGTCATCCGACGGGTGGTATCCGTCCCAGGAGAAGTACTCCGGGTGGCGCGGGATCTCGGTCTTGCTGAGCGCGTACAGATCGAACAGCGCCGCCTGATTCTCTCGACAGAGGGCCGCCAGCGCCGCGTTCCCCGAGCGCACCAGCCCGTCGATCTGCGCCCGATAGTGCGGCGGCACCGCCGGGGCCAGCCCCACCGCCGGAAGGTTCGTCACCACGACGGCCGCCCCGGTGGCGCGCAGGGCGGCCACGATGATCTGCAGGTTGCTCAGCAGCTGGTCGGCGGAGGTGCCCTCGGTCAGGTCGTTCGTGCCTATGGCCAGCGTGACCAGCGTGGGCCGCAGCTTGGCGACCCTGGGCAGCTGCCGGCGCAGCACGTCGGCCGTCGTCGCGCCGCTGCTGCCCAGGTTGTGCAGGACGGCGCCGGGGTGCTCCCGCGCCAGCCGCTCGTACAGCCGCTCGACATACCCCTGGCGGGCGCCCTGACCGGCGGTCAGCGAATCGCCGAGCGCCACGTACGAGAACGGCGCGGAGGCCCCGCCGCCCCTGCCAAGCAGCGCGAACAGGGCGACCAGGGGCAGCCAGAGGGTCACGTCGGTCGGGGACCTCCCTCCGGACAACGTAGGCCGGGGCCGGACGACCGAAAGGTGCCGCGCGCTTCGCCTAGATGAATTCGCAGAGGTAGGCGGACGGTTCGCTGGCGCGCACGTCGAAGCCGCTCTTGCCCGCGATCTCGAAGGCGGTGCCGGCGGGATAGTTCAGCCACTCGCTGGCGCCGTCCCGCTTCACGCCCAGCTCGCCGCTGAGCACGGTCATCCGCTCTGGCCCGTTCGTGCCGAAGTGAAACTGGCCGGGCGCGATGACGCCGACGGTGGCGGCGCGGCCGTGGCGCGTGTAGCCGATGCTCTGCACCTGGCCGTCGAAGTAGCTGTTGTGCTTCAGGGCTGGGGTCGACATGGGCCGCATTGTAGCGGCGGCGCCCCCCAGGCGAGGGCGAAAAATAGGTCGCCTCCGACGCTGGCAGCCGCCTTGCCGCCCGCGCGCGCGCCGCGTAGGCTCTGCCGGCCGCGAGGGCGGCAGCCGCCATGCAGGGATACATCGACGCCGTCATTGCCCACCCCGACACGAAGCGCCTCGCTGGGGTGCTGCGCGCCATCGTGGCCGCGCCCGCCTTGCACGCGCGCTTCGTCAACACGCTGTCGCGCATGGAGTACATCGGCGTCCGCAAGATGCTGAAGAGCCGTCGCTCGGAGCGGATGGACCTCGACGGCCTGCAACACATGCTGGACGAGGGGGTTCACGCGCTGCGCCTGAAGAAGGCGGCCACGGCACTGGGCGCGGCCGCCGGCGTCGACGTCGCCACCTTCGCCGAGGCGCACACGCTGGCGGGCAGCGCGGGCGAGGCCTACTTCCAGGCGCTGGACCACCGGGCCGAGGATCTGGTGGCCGACCTTCCCGAGGCGTTGCGCGCCGAGGCCAACTATCTGCTGACCAGCGCCGTCATCGAGGTGCGCGCGCAGGTGTTCTACCCGCTGTACGACCGCTGCCTCAGCGAGGGACGCGCTGGCTTCTCCGTCGCCGCCATCACCAAGGACGAGGACCGCCACCTCTCCGAGATGCAAGATGGTCTGGCCCGCGTGATGAGCAACTGGCCTGCCCGGCTGGACGCGGTGCTGTCGGCCGAGCAGACCCTGTTCGGGGGATTCCTGGACGCCGTGGAGATGGCGCTGGGCGCGGCCCGGCGCGCCGCATAAGGGAGCGCCCGTGGATTGCCCTTTCGATCTGGTCGTCTTCGATCTCGACGGGACGCTGGCCGACACGCTGCCGGACATCACCGCGGCCCTGAACATGACCCTGGCCGAGGCCGGGTTGCCCAGCCTGCCGCAGGAGCAGGTCATGAAGTACGTGGGCGACGGCTCGACCAAGTTGATCGAGCGCGCCCTGCCGGACTCGGAGGGGCATCGCAACGTCGAGGAGCTGACCGCGTCCTTCGTCGCCCACTACGAGCGCAAGCCCAGCGTGCACGCGCGGCTGTACCCGGGCGTCCCCGCCATGCTCGACACCTTGGCCCAGGCCGGGGTGGTGACGGCCGTGCTGACGAACAAGCGCGGCAGCGTGGCGCGCCTGCTGCTGGCCCAGCTGCTGCCCGGCAATCCCCTGCGCGAGATCGTCGGTGACGGCGACGGCTTTCCCCGCAAGCCCGATCCGGCGGCCGTGAAGGCGTTGATCGCCCGCGCCGGCACCCGGGCCGCCCGCACCGCGGTGGTGGGGGACGGCTTGCCGGACATGCGGATGGGCCGGGCGGCGTCCACGTCGACCATCGCCGCCGCCTGGGGCTACGTGCCGCGCGACCAGCTGGCCGCGGAGGATCCCACCTGGATCGCCGACTCGGCCGATGCGGCGCTGCACCTGCTGATGACCGGCAAGTAGGGGCGGCCCTGCGCCAAAAGAAAACGCCGCCGAGCGGGAGCTCGACGGCGTTTTCGCTGCTTCGTTCTGTCGGACTGCTCAGGCCCGGGCGGTCGCCTCGGTGGTGACCACGGCGTCCGGGCCGGGAACCACGACCTGCACGGACTCGAGGGCGGCGGCCAGCACCTCGTCCATCTTCTTGGCGAAGCCGATCTCCATCTCGGCGCGCACGGTGTCCGGGATGTCCACGATGTCCTTCCGGTTGCGGTCGGGCAGCATCACCCGGCGGATACCGGCGCGGTGGGCCGCCAGCACCTTCTCCTTGATACCGCCCACCGGCAGCACCGTCCCGCGCAGCGTGATCTCGCCGGTCATGGCGAAGTCACCCCGCACGCGCCGGGCCGTCAGCAGCGACACCAGGGCCGTGGTCATGGCCACGCCGGCCGAAGGTCCATCCTTCGAGACGGCGCCCGCCGGGACGTGAACGTGGATGTCCACCTTCTCGAACTCGGTGGTGATGCCCAGCTCCTCGGCGTGGGTGCGGACCCAGGACATGGCCGCCCGCGCCGACTCCTTCATCACGTCGCCCAGCTGACCGGTCAGGATCAGGCTGCCCTTGCCCGGCATCAGCGAGGCCTCGATGAAGAGGATGTCGCCGCCGGTGGGGGTCCAGGCCAGGCCGGTGGCCACGCCCGGGATCTCCGTGCGCTCCGCCGCCTCCGAGTAGTACTTCTGCGGGCCCAGGATCTCCGACACCATGTCCGGGGTCAGCGTGGGCTCGTAGGATTGCCCCTCGGCGATCTTGACCGCGATGGCGCGAATGACGTTCGCGACCTCGCGCTCCAGGTTTCGCACCCCGGCCTCCCGGGTGTACTGCTCCACCACCACCGTCAGCGCCTCCGGCGTCAGCTTGATCTGCTCGTCGGTCAGGCCGTGCTCCGCGATCTGCTTGGGCACCAGGTGCCGCTGCGCGATCTGCAGCTTCTCCTCGCGGGTGTAACCGGGGATCTCCAGCACCTCCATGCGGTCCAGCAGGGCGGGCGGGATGGGATCCAGCATGTTCGCCGTGGCGATGAAGATGACGTTCGACAGGTCGAAGTTCGCCTCCAGGTAGTGATCCGAGAAGGTCGAGTTCTGCTCGGGGTCCAGGACCTCCAGCAGCGCGGCCGACGGGTCACCCCGGAAGTCGGACCCCAGCTTGTCGATCTCGTCGAGCATGAACACCGGGTTCCTGGTGCCCACCCGCCGCATGCCCTGGATGATGCGGCCCGGGAGCGCGCCGATGTAGGTGCGCCGGTGGCCGCGGATCTCGGCCTCGTCGCGCACGCCGCCGAGCGACATGCGGACGAACTCGCGCCCCAGCGACCGCGCGATGGACTTGCCCAGCGACGTCTTGCCGACGCCGGGGGGCCCCGCCAGGCACAGGATCGGTCCCTTCTTGCCAGGGGCGAGCTTGCGCACCGCCAGGTACTCGAGGATGCGCTTCTTCACCTTTTGCAGATCGTAGTGATCGGCGTCCAGGATCTCGCGCGCCTTGTCCAGCTCCAGCCGGTCCTCGGTCTGCTTGGCCCAGGGCAGCTCGACCAGCCACTCCAGGTAAGTCCGCTGCACGGTGTACTCGGCCGACGACTGCGCCATCTGCTTCAGCCGCTCCAGCTGCTTGCGGGCCGTCTTCTCGACGTCCTCGGGCATCTTGGCGGCCTTGATCTTCTCCTCGAAGACCTCCAGGTCGCTCGAGTCCTCGCCCTCGCCCAGCTCGTCCTGGATCGCCTTCAGCTTCTGGCGCAACACCGCCTCGCGCTGGTGCTTCGAGAACTCCTCGCGCACCTGCGAGTCGATCTTCTGCTTCACCTTGATCAGCTCGACCTTGCGCTGCAGCAGCACCAGCAGGCGGCGCAGCCGCTCCGCCACGTCGGCCTCGACCAGCAGCGACGCCCGCTCCTCGGGCGACAGATCGACGGTCGCGGCGACGATGTCGCCCAGACGCGCCGGGTCCTTGTGCTGGTCCAGCACCTGCGCCGTCTCGTCCGGGATGTCCGGCGAGATGGCGATCAGCTGCTTGGCCACGTCGTAGACCGCCATGCCCAGGCCATCGATCTCGATGGGGTCCTTGCGCAGCTCGGTCAGGGGGTCGAACTGGGCCAGCAGGTAGGGCTTCTCCTGCGGGAAGCCGACCACGCGGCGCCGCTCCAGGCCGCGCAGCACCGCCGTGACGCGGTTCTCCGCCGCCTTCACGATGCGGACGACCTCGCCCTCGACGCAGATCGTGTACAGGTCGGCCCCGGACGGCTCCTCGATGTCGGCGTCCTTCTGCGTTCCGACCAGCAGGTGGGCGCCCTTGCCCCCCAGCGCGTCGATCAGCCGCAACGAGCTGGGGCGACCAATCTCGACGGGCATCACCGCCCCCGGGAACAGGACAAGATTTCGGAGCGAGAGCAGTGGAAGTGTTCGTGGATTTTCAGTGGTCATCGGGTTCTCCTCGTCCGTCGAGAACGCATGGGATCCTGATTAGCGCCGTTCCTGGCCATTATCCAGGAAGGGGCGCCGGAATCGAAAACGTGGTCAGAAATCGCGAACCGCCTTTCCAGCCGTCTTGTGGGCAATCTCTTCGAACAGGCGTCGAAGCTCGGAGTCATCGGCAGCTCCCTTGGGAACCACGACCTCGATTCGGCAAATCTGATCCCCTCGCGTTCCATCGGGCTTTTTGATGCCGCGTCCGCGCAGACGTAACTTGGCGCCGCTGGACGTGCCCGGCGGGACGGTCACGGTGACCGGTCCCTCCAGCGTGGGCACCTGAACTTTCGCGCCCAGCGCCGCTTCGGCGACGGTGACCGGCAGCGCGAGCTCGACGTCCGCGTCGTGTCGAAGCAAGTGCTTATCGGGTGCGACCTCGATGTCGAGGTACAGATCTCCCGGTACGCCACCCTTGGCCGGGGCGGGCGAGCCCTTGCCGGCCACGCGCAGCCGGGCGCCGGACTCGACGCCCGGGGGGATGGCCACCTCGACCGTGTTGCCGCTGCCGGTGCGAATCGAGCGCCGGGTGCCCAGCGCCGCCTCGGCGAACGTCACCTCCAGGTGTCCGGCCACGTCGGCGCCCCGCGGGGCCTGCGCCCGCCCGTGCCGGCCGAACGGGCCGCCGCCGCGCGCGCCCCGCGCGTCGCCGAACAGGCTGGCGAACATGTCGCCCAGATCGACGCCGCCGCCCGAGCTGAAGTGCACGTTCCCGCCACGCCCGCCGCCGAACGCCTGCGCGAAGGCTTCGGGGTCGAAGCCTTCGGGCATGCCATCGGGCCGGACGGGCGCGTTCTTCAGGCGAAGGTACTCGCCGCGCTTGGTCTTGTCCGACAGGACGTCGTACGCCTCGTTGATCTCCTTGAAGCGTTCGGTCTTCTTCTTGTCGCCGCCCGTGACGTCCGGGTGAAATTCCTTGGCCAGCTTGCGGTAGGCCTTCTTGATGGTGGCGTCGTCGGCGTCTTCCGAGACGCCCAGGATCTTGAAGAGGTCTTTCATGGGTGGTGAGTGGGCCGTCGGTCGGGGCGAAGGCCATGGTGGCCGACGGCTGTCTTTTTCATGATACCGCCGCCACGGCCGGTCGGCGTTTCTTGGTGAACGTCAATTCGGACGAATTCGCGTCCTTGTCGGCCAGGATGGTGTCACCGGGCGCGAACTCACCCTTCAGCAGGTGCTCGGCCAGGGGGTCCTGGACGTGCCGCATGATGGCCCGCTTCAGGGGCCGGGCGCCGTACACGGGGTCGTACCCCTCGTCGCCCAGGAACCGCAGCGCCTCTCGCGTCAGCTCGATCTCCAGGTCTCGCTCGGCCAGCAGCTTGCGCAGCCGATCCAGCTGGACGTCGACGATGCTGTCGATCTCGTTCCGCGACAGGCGGTGGAAGACGACGATGTCGTCGACGCGGTTCAGGAACTCGGGCCGGAACGTCCGCCGCAGCTCGGCCATCATGGCGTCGCTGATGCTCCGGTCGCCCACGCCCGCCTTCTGCTTGCCGGCCGCTTCCGGCTCGTCCCACGCCTCGGAGGGCAGGTTGCTGCCCACGTTCGACGTCATGATGATGACCGTGTTGCGGAAGTCGACCGTGCGCCCCTGGCCGTCGGTCAGACGACCGTCGTCCAGCAGCTGCAGCAACGTGTTGAACACGTCGGGGTGGGCCTTTTCGATCTCGTCGAACAGGATGACGGCGTAGGGCCGGCGGCGGACCGCCTCGGTCAGCTGGCCGCCCTCCTCGTAGCCGACGTAGCCCGGAGGCGCGCCGATCAGGCGGGCGACGGCGTGCTTCTCCATGTACTCGGACATGTCGATGCGCACCATGTGCGATTCGTCGTCGAACAGGAAGTTCGCCAGCGAACGAGCCAGCTCGGTCTTGCCCACGCCGGTGGGGCCCAGGAAGATGAACGAGCCCATGGGGCGGTTGGGGTCCTGCAAGCCGGCTCGCGCCCGGCGGACGGCGTTGGCGATGGCCGTCACCGCCTGGTCCTGACCGATCACGCGCTGGTGCAGGCGCTCCTCCATGTGGATGAGGCGGCTCTGCTCGCTCTCCAGCATCTTGTCGACGGGGATGCCCGTCCACTTCGAGACGACCGCGGCGATGTCCTCCTCGGTCACCTCCTCACGCAGGAACGACCCCTCGCCCTGGGCAGACTTCAGCTCGGCGTTCTTGACGGCCAGCTGCTTCTCCAGCTCGGGCGTGCGGCCGAAGCGCAGCTCGGCGGCGCGGTTCAGGTCGCCCCGGCGCTGGGCCAGCTCGGCCTCCGTGCGGGCCTTCTCGATGTCCTCTTTCAGGGTCCGGATGGTGGCGATGATGGCCTTCTCGCGCTGCCAGACGCTCTTCATGCCGTCCACGCGCTCGCGTAGCTCGGCGATCTCCTTCGCCACCGCCACCAGGCGCTTGGCGCTGGCCTCGTCCTTCTCCTTGCCCAGCGCCTGCTCCTCGATCGCCAGCGCGGTCAGGCGGCGCTCGATCTGGTCGATGGGCTCGGGCAGCGAGTCGATCTGCATCTTCAGGCGGCTGGCCGCCTCGTCGACCAGGTCGATGGCCTTGTCGGGCAGCTGTCGGCCCGAGATGTAGCGGTCGGACAGCTTCACGGCGGCCACCAGGGCGCCGTCGCGGATGCGGATGCCGTGGTGCACCTCGTAGCGCTCCTTCAGGCCGCGCAGGATGGCCACCGCGTCGACGATGGACGGCTCGCCCACGAACACGGGCTGGAAGCGCCGCTCCAGGGCCTTGTCCTTCTCGATGCGCTGGCGGTACTCGTCCAGCGTGGTGGCGCCCACACAGCGCAGCTCGCCACGTGCCAGCGCCGGCTTCAGCATGTTGGCGGCGTCGACCGCCCCCTCGGCGCCACCGGCGCCGACCAGGGTGTGCAGCTCGTCGATGAACAGGATGATGCGCCCCTCGGCGGCGGCGACCTCCTTCAGGACCGCCTTCAGGCGATCTTCGAACTCGCCACGGAACTTGGTCCCCGCGATCAGGGCGCCCAGGTCCAGCGACAGGATCTTCTTGTCCTTCAGCGATTCGGGAACGTCGCCGGCCGCGATGCGCTGGGCGATGCCCTCGACCACCGCGGTCTTGCCCACGCCGGGCTCGCCGATCAGCACCGGGTTGTTCTTCGTCCGGCGCGACAGCACCTGCATCGAGCGGCGGATCTCCTCATCGCGTCCGATGACGGGGTCGAGCTTCCCGTTGCGGGCCTGCTCGGTCAGGTCTCGGGTGTACTTCTCCAGTGACTGGTACTTGCCCTCGGCCTCGGGATCGGTGACGCGCTGGTTGCCCCGCACCTCGGCCAGCGCCTGCAGCAGCGCGCTCTCCTTCACGCCCGCGTCCTTCAGGGCGCGGGTGGCGGCGCCATGGTTGCCGCCCACCAGGGCCAGCAGCAGGTGCTCGCTGGACGTGTACTCGTCCTTGAAATCCTTGGACCGCTTCTCGGCGTCCTGGATCAGGTCTTTCAGACGCCGGCCCATGTAGATCTCGGCCGCGGCGCCCTTGACCTGGGGCTGCTCGTCCAGGGCGCGGTGCACCGACTGGGCGAGGGCTTCGACCGGCGTGCCCATCTTCCGCAGCAACGCCGGCGCGATGCCCTGTTCCTGCGACAGCAGGGCGGACAGGACATGCTCCGGCGTCAGCTCTTGATGGTTGCGCTGCTCCGCCAGGTCGTTGGCGGCGCGCAAGGCCTCTTGCGCCTTCACGGTCATTTTGTCGAGTCGCATCGTGGCGTTTCCTCCGAGGTACGCAGGTAAGCACCTGAGCCCCCTCCGACAAGTTGCGGCGTCCAGCCGTGCTTGTCAGGGGGGTTGCCTGCCGGGCCCTTATCATTAGACAGACGTACGGCCCACCACGGGGGCCCCGCGCGGGGTGGGCGGTGGCAGAACAGGGTGGGGCGCTCGCCACTCAGCGGTGTTTGTTATGGTTTTGCCGCCAGCTTGGCCTGGGCCAAAGCGGCCGACCTCAGCTCGTGTCCTGTCTTGCCCGGGCCCAGGTCCTGGCGTCGCTTGGCGCCGTGCCCGGGGCCCACGATGTCGCGCAGGTACGGGACGTACGAGAACGTGTCCGAGTGCTGCTCGGTGTGGCAGCCCAGGCAGACCGTCTCCGGCGCGTCGCGCTTGATGGCCAGGGGCTGCTCGTTCCCCTCGCCGAGCACGTGCAGGCTGCCCGGGCCGTGGCAGACCTCGCACTGGACCGACTCCAGTTTCTTGGTGAACCCCAGGCTGCTGCCGCCCACCTGGCCGAAGCCGGTGACGTGGCAGCTGACGCACTTGTAGTCCGCCTGCTTGCCGCCCTCGACCAGGGTCTTCCAGGCCTGGGCATGCACGGTATGGTTCCAGAACGTGACCGCCGCCTTGTGGCAGCCGGCGCACTTGGCCATGCCGACGAACGAGGCGCGGCCGGGCTCGGCGGGCGGGGGCGGCGTGGCCTGCTTCAGGTTCGAGGCGGCGATGGCCCTGTCCAGCGACTTCATCGCCGCCGCCACGGTCGCGTCGCGGCGCAAGGAGCGGCGGAGCGGGACCAGCGTGTTCACGACGTAGCTGCCGGCGGCGGGCGGCGCCCAGGGCGCGTTCAGCTTCGCCTGCTCGGCCTGCAGGTCGGCCAGCTCGCGTCTCTTCGACGCGACGAACTGGCCATCGGCGCCCGCGCTCGCGCCCGACGAACCCCCCGCCGCAGACCAGCTTCGCAGATTCGTCTGCAGGCGCTCGATGGAGCGCGCCACCTCGTCCCGCCGCAGCTTGATCGCTTCGGGGCCGCCCGCGTCCGCCAGCTCGACCTTGGTGCCGGGCGCGGCCGCTCCCCGCAGCACGATCTCCAGGCGGCCCACTCGCTGCAACTCGTCGGCGGGGGCGACCAGCAAGGCCCGTCCCACCCGCTCGGCGCGGGCCAGGCCCTGGGCGACCCGCTTGCCGAGCACCACGACGTCCACGTCCGTGTCGCGGGCCAGCTTGCGGGCGGTGTTCTTGTCGACGGGCGCCAGCAGGACGACGACCTCCGCGCCGCGCTTGCGCAGGTCCGCCGCGTCCCGCTGGACCGCGGCGGTCATGTCGGTCGTCTTGCCGCCCAGCGCTGGCGCGACCAGCGGGTCGGCCACGCCCAGCACCCCGATCGTGACGGGCCCCAGCTTCTGAAGCACGGGCGCGCGGATCGCGGCGCCGGCCCCGGTGAGGTTCGAGGCGAGCCGCTTCGGCTGCAGGCGCGCCTGCGCCTGCGCGGGATCGGCGCCGGGCGATAGATCGGTCTCGGCCACCCCGGCGCCGATCAGGCCCAGTTGCTCCATCTGCCGGGCGAGAAACCCGGCGCGCAGCTCGGCCGAGGGTCGTTCCTTCGCCGACAGCGAGCCCTCGGGATACAGCAGCCCACCCGCGTCGACCAGCCCCACGCCGGCGCCCGAACGCCGCGCGTCCGCCATAACGGTGGCCAGGCGCGAGATGTCGCCCAGCGGGTCACTGGTGCAGCCGCACGGCTCGACCGTGCCGTGGACCTCCGCCGAGTAGAACAGGATGAGCCGGCGGTCGGCTGACGCGGCGTCCGCCGGTCCGCCGGCGCCCGCCAGGGCACCGAGCAGCACCAGGGGCACGATTCGCGCCCGTGCGCCGAGGCGCCGGACGGGACCAATGAATGAACCAGGGGGCGAGGGCACGAGCCTGCACTATTGCAACCCGAACCCCGGCGTGCCAGTTCCCGCCCCGGTGTCGTTGCGGACGCCGACGACATCCCCCGTGACGATCGTCCACCGCCCGGTTAGGATGCCCTGGCTCCGCGACACCGGTCGCGAGGCATCCGGGGCGTAGCGCAGCCTGGTAGCGCGCCTGCTTTGGGAGCAGGATGCCGGAGGTTCGAATCCTCTCGCCCCGACCAACCTATAGTCCGCTCCCTTCGAGCACTCCTGTTCGTATCGAGGCGACCTGCCCGATCCACGCGGCTCCGGCACGGCGCGGGTTGCGGTCGCCGGTCCGTCTGGTCCCGCGAGTTGTCAGAACTGCGAGAAGAACTTCCAGATGGCTGCGGGCTCCTCGGACCATTGCATGTGGCCCCCGGGGAAGAGACACCAGGTGCTGGGGACGACGCAGCCGTCGTATTGCATACAGCCGTTCGGTGACACCGCCTTGGTGGTCGTCGAGCACTTGTTCCGTGCGGCGTACTTGTCGAAGAAGGCTTTGCCGAGGCTGGTCAGAACGAAGGTGTCCGAGTCGCCGTGGAAGGCCATGATGGCGACCGGATTGTTGTAGTTCGCGTCGTACGGAATGACGCCTTCCTTGCCGGAACAGGGCGCGACCGCTCGGAAGACATTGAACTGGAACGGCAACGTGTAAGACATCATCCCGCCGAAGCTGAACCCAGTGGAAAAGATGCGGTCCTGATCGACGCACAGGCTGGCGTTGATCTTGTCGAACATGGCCTGGAACAGCTTCATGTCGCCCCCATTGGCGTTCCACCAGCCCGTGCCGCTCGCCTCCGAATTGCTTCCGTTCAAGCCGTCGGCCGTGGCGAAGATGGCGGTGCTGTTGGCCATCTGCTTGAGCCCGTTGTAGCCGCTGCTGACCACCTGGCTGCCACTGCCGCCGAGCGGGTGCCACACGAAGATCAGTCGATACGGATGTGTACCGTCGTAGCTGGTGGGCACATCCAGCATCCATTTGCGCGTCGTGCCGTCGATGCTCTCGGTGAAGTTGCCGGTCTTGAGCGGGCTAGCGGACCCGCAGCCGGCGCTGGTTTTGCCGGTCGAACCCCCTCCGCCCATCGAGCCGCCTGCGCCCCCGGTGCCTGGGCCGGCCGGCCCGCCGGCGCTGCCCGGCGATCCGCCGTGGGAGGACCTGCCGGCCGTCCCGCCGGCACCGGCGCCGCCAGCTCCGGCGCCTCCGGAGGATGAACCGCCCGAGGCGGAGCCGCCCGTCCCCACGCCTCCGGAGGCGGCCCCGCCTGTTGCCGGCGCGCCACCCGAGTGGCTTCCGCCGGAGCCGGTCGCGCCTCCCGACGTTGCGGCGCCCCCGGTCCCCTTCTCCCCACCCGAGCCCGTGCTTCCGCCGCTGCCCGAGGTCTCTCCGCTGCTCGAGATTCCTCCACTTCCACGGCCGCCGCTGCCGGTGGCGCCGCCTGACCCGCTTGCACCGCCTGACCCGGGCTGATCACTGGACGAGGATGAGCAACTCCATTGACTGGATGAGACGAGCCCGAACAGGAGCGCGCAGGTGCACAGGGGGCGAAGTTTCATGGGGTCTCCAGATGTTGTGACTGCAGTCTCTCCGGGGCGGAGAATTGGCTCACAGTTATCAGGTTCACGCAGGGGGAGCATCATGTGGTTCCCGCGGCCCCGGGTCGTTCCTTCTCGGGAGCGTTGCGCGTTTCCTTGCGCGACAGGTGGCTGGTAGCTCCCCTGTTCGTCAAAAGAGACACAAATCTGCCGAGCGCGTGCGCTCCACCACGGCCCCCCGGCGGGCGCCCGACCGTCAATGATCTCGACCCTGCTTTATGTGAGCGGGATTCCGCAACTGTGGGACCGGAACTCCTGGCGACGCGACCAGAAGTTGAGTAAAAACGATATTCCACAATTTTGTGACCCACTTTGGATGGTCAGGCCACTGCCCCCCCGCGGGGCCGGCCATCGAAGTGCGTATGGCGCGGCATTGGGTGCTGGCGGGGTCCCCCACCTCTATCGAAGGAGCGCTCATGAGATCCTCGCTCGTGGTTCGCAGGGTATGGTCGTCGAATTCCGTCGTGGGCCCGGCGCTGGCGCTCCTGCTGACCGCTGGCTGCTCCTCGCCTGCCGGCGTGGAGGGTGAACCTGGCGACGGTTCCGGCGGAGCCGCCTCCCACGGGGGCAAGCCCGGCAGCGGCGGCGCCCGCGGCACGGGAGGCATCATGGGCAGCGGCGGCACGCTCGCGACCGGCGGCATGCTGGGCACTGGCGGCACGCTGGCGACGGGTGGCGTGCTGGGCAGTGGCGGCGTGCTGAGCAGCGGCGGCACGCTGGGCAGCGGGGGCGTGTTAGGCAGCGGCGGGCTCCGCGGCAGCGGGGGCGTGCTGGGCAGTGGCGGCGTGCCGAGCAGCGGCGGCACGGTGGGCAGCGGGGGCCTGCTGGGCGGCGGCGGGCTCCGCGGCAGCGGGGGCGTGCTGGGCAGCGGCGGGATCCGCGGCAGCGGCGGCGTCGCGCCCGGCTCGGGCGGAGCGAGCCGCAGCGGGGGAACCACCGGCATGGGCGGCCAGCCCCCTCAGGGGGGCACCGGTGGTACGACGGGAACCGTCGCTTGCAACGGCAGTCCTCTGAGCGGCGGCACGCAGCACTGCTCGTCGAATTCCACGGGAAACGTGGGCAGCCTCTCGTATTCGATCTGGTCCAGTGGCAGCGGTGGGTGCATCACCACCTACGGCGCCGGCGCGGCGTACAAGGCAACCTGGAACAACTCTGGCGATTTCCTGGCCGGTTGCGGCTTTCAGTGGAACGAGACGCAGACCTACGACCAGTACGGAACGATCTCGGCGGACTACGCGTACACGAAGACCGGCAGCGCCGGCGGATTCTCGTACATAGGAATCTATGGGTGGTCGAACAATCCGCTCATCGAGTTCTATATCGTCGACGACTGGTTCGGTTCGGGCCCCCCCACGGGCGGCGGTACCCTGAAGGGCACCTTCACCGTCGACGGTGGGACGTACAAGGTCTACCAGCACCAGCAAACCAACCAGCCCTCCATCCACGGCACGACGACATTTCAGCAGTACTTCAGCGTCCGGCAGACGGCTCGCCAATGTGGCCACATCTCCCTGACCGATCACTTCAAAGAGTGGGCCAGTCTCGGCATGCCGCTGGGGAAGATGGCCTCGGCCCGGCTTCTCACCGAAGCGGGGGGCGGAAGCGGAAGCATTGATTACAGCGCGGCCAACATGACCGCCGCCAAGTAAGTCAAAGCGTCAGGTAAGGCACGGCCAGCCGAATCTCCCGTCCATGCTGGGCGGAGAGGTCCAACGCCGCTCGTTCGGGGCGCCCTGAATCGCCAGGATCAGGGCGGCGTCGCGATGGCCGGGGAGTGCAGGATGAACACGCCTCTCGCGCCGGAGGTGCTCAGGAACGCGACGGCGTCGCCGCCCAGGTAAACCAGGTCAGCGATGCCGAACGTGCTGTTGCCGACCTTCGTGCCCAGCGGCAGCGCGGCGATCTGCGTGAACGCCTGCGCGTCCAGGATCTTCAGCTCCAGGCTGGTCTTTCCCTGGGCCAGCATCAGCACGCGGGTCGTAGAGCGCGGGGTGACGATCCCGTTGAACGCGAACTTTCCGGCCCGCAGCGGGTGCGCGGGATCCGACACGTCGAGCACCTCGCCCCAGTCCGCGTAGATGCGCCCCTGATAGTAATGAATGTCATTCTGGTAAACGCCCAGCAATCCCTCTCGCGCCGCCAGCAGCGTCACCCCGTCCGCGGTGACTGAATAAGAGGTGAACGTGTAGGCCGAACTCATGCCGTCGTATCCGAACAGGATGCCGGCTGGACCGGCGGCCAGCTTGCTGGTGAAGTAGCGGCTGTCGTCGATGGTGGCGCGGGCGACGCCGTCATCCATCACGGCCACACGCGAGGTGGCGGCGCCGCTGATGCAGGCCGCGATCGATCCGGTGGCGCCAGGCAGCGCCACCAGGTCATAGGGTCGGCTCACCTGCGACATGCCCGCGCCCAGCGAATACGGAGGCAGGTCATAAGCCGGGCCGGTGACGGGCGGCGTGGCGGCTACCGAGACCCGACGGATCGTGTTCACGTCGTCGAAGCCCAGCCACAGGGACGCGCCATCGTCCGACAACGCCATCTGGCGCGGCGTCTTGTCGATGGGCACGGTGGCCAGCACGGTCTCGGTAGCCACGTCGATGGAGACCAGCGTGTTGGGATCGTGCGGGGCATCGTAGGTCAGCACCGTGTACAGGCGGCCGTGCACCGGGTCGAAGACCATATGAAAGCCGGGAGCATCGACCTGATGGAGGGTGCAGCCGGCGCACAGCCCGTCCGCTCCCACGGCGCCACCGGCGCCGCCCGTCCCGGTGCCCCCGGTCCCCACGACGCCGCCGCTGCCGCCGCCCCGGCCGCCCGCGCCGGCGTTGGGATCGACACCATCGTTCGCCAGCAGCGGCGCGCGCAGGATCACCAGACGGGAAGAGACCGTGCCCAGGGAGCTGACCAGCACCGCGACCTTGTCGCTTCCCGCGTACGCGATCTCGGAGATGTTGTCGCTGAGCGAGCTGGTCAGCAGCGCTTTCGGCACCGCCACCGACCCGCGCTGGGTCAGGCTGTCCGTGTCCAGCAGCCGAAGCTGGTAGGAGTCGTCCGCCTGTCCGGGCGCGGCGGTCGACAGCATGATCAGGCGGTTGGGGCTGGCGTGAGCAGAGATGGGGCCGTAGTCGGGCAGCGTCCCCGCCGCCACCGGCAACGACGGATTGCTGACGTCGATCACCTTGTTCTGGATGTACAGCCGACCCGCCAGGTACAGCCCCTTGCCACCGACGTTGCCCAGAACATCCGGGAAGGTGGCCTGGGCGATCCCGGTGGGGAGCACCCGCAGCTCGAACAGCGTCGCCGTCGCGCCCACGCTGCTGGTTCCAAAGAACATCCCGGGTGGACCGGCGAAGATCGTCGATGGAACGACATTGGTGGCGTTCGGGTTGGGGCGTGGCACGCCGTCGTCGTAGACGGCCAACGGGGGCGACCCGCCCAGCACCGCGACCGTATCCGGCGAATCGGACTGCGGCACGATCGCCGTGGCGGCGGCGTACGCCGAAGTGGTGCTGGTGGGCAGCGGATGCAGGGATCCCGCCACAGGCGTGGTGCCGGTCAGGGTCAGCTTCCGGATCGCGAAGGCGCCGTCGATCCCCACCCACAGCGTCGAGCCGTCGACGGACAGCGCCAGCACGTCGGGATCCGATCCGATGGGGGTGGCCGCGGCGACGGTCGCCGTGCCGGGATCGACGGCGGTGATGGTGTTGGGATAGTTCGCGGCGACGCCCGGAACGGTCAGGTACAGCCGGTCGCGAGACGGGTCGTACACCATGTGCGCCGCCTGGATCGGCAGCGTGGTAGCGCACAAGCCGATGCACACGGGCTGACCGCCAGCGCCGCCGGTGGCGCGTACTCCACCTGCGCCGCCGGTTCCTGCGCCGCCGGTTCCCGCCTGACCACCGGCGCCGCCGGCCCGGGACCCGGCAGAGCCCCCGCCGCCGCCGGCCGCGCCGGCACCGGACCCGCCGCCGCCCTGTCCGCCGATGGCGGCTTTTCCACCGCCGCCGCCAGCGCCCCTTCCCGCCAGCCCAGGGGCGCCCGCCATGGCCCCGGCGCTGCCACCATGCGCTGCGGCGGCCTGTCCGCCATGTCCCCCGCCGCCCCCCGCGCCGCCGTTCGGCGTCGAGGAGCATGCCGCGCATACCAGCAGCGAGAAGCCGGCCAGTCTCCGCCTCTCGACCACGCGCCTCACGGGGCACCCCCGGCGGTCAGCGCGTAGGCGGCGAGCGTTCCGTTTGCCTGCGCGACGTAGACGCGGCCGCCTGCGATCGAGAGCCCCCCGCCGGGCGTGGCGGTCCACGCCATCTGCTGGGCCATGGTGTCGAACGCGTAGACGTTCATCGCGCTCGAGACATAGACGAAGCGACCGGCGATGACGGGCGGGAAGGAAAGGGCGTTGTCACCGGCGAAGGTCCACAGCAGCGCTCCGCTGGCGGCGTCGTTCGCGCGGAGCTGTCCGGCCGAGATCGTGTAGACGACGCCGTTGGCGACGGCGGGCATCCCGGTATAGGCGGCCGTGGCGGTCCAGACGGGCGTCGTGGCGCCCGGTCGATACGCGGTCAGTGACGGGGGGGCGACCAGATAGATCTTCTCACCGTCGGAGACGGGAGCCGCCTTCATGCTGTACGGCGTGCCCTTCCAGGGGTCTTGCACCGTCACCGTCTGCAGCACGGCGTTGGTCAGCAGATCATGAACGCGCAGCTTGCCGGCGATGAAGGTGTAGACCTGACCGGCGAGGAACATGGGGCTCCACGAGTCCCACTGCTCGAGCGAGCCGTTGAAGAACAGCTGAGTGCCGTCGGAGACCCGCATGCCGTAGAGCCCGCCGTACGCGCCGCCGTCCGTGTACAGGTAACCCTGGGGCGTGACCAGCGGGGCCCAGTAGTCTTCCCACTGCGCGCTCATGGGCAGGGACCAGAAGAGCGTGCCCGTTGCGGCCACGAAGCTTTGCATGTACGTGCCCGGGCTGCTGTTGCACTGGGCGACGTACAGGTGTCCGCCGTCGACGGTGGGCTGGCCCAGGTTGAAGACCCGGCCGAAGTCGTACTTCCACGCCACGCTGCCATCGGTAGGATTCAGCGCCCACATGCGCGTCATCGAATCGAAGTACCCGTTCTCCGTCGCGTAGACGCGGGCCCCGTCGACGACCACCGGCCACAGGCCGCCCTGATTCGCCAGCGCCACCTTCCAGGCGAGCGAGAGCGGCGGAACGCCTGTCTCGTTGGCGTTGAACCCGGAATGATGAACGTCGCCGCCGACCGTGGTCCACCGGCTGGTGGGACCGCGACAGATTCCCTGCACGCAGGTCTCTCCTGCCTCGCAGGCACTGTCGCACGCGGCGGGCGCGCCGGCGGTGCCGCCGGCGCCCGAGTTGCCGCCGGCAGCGCCGCCGCCTCGTCCCCCGGCGCTGGCGCCGCCGCCACCGGCGCCACCGGGACCGGGAGCCGTCCCCCCGACGCCCCCACCCGCAGCGCCCCCGTTGCCCGCCGCGCCCGCGCTGTTCCCGGCGGCGCCGGCCACGCCAGCGCCACCCGCACCGGCATGACCGCCCCTGCCACCGGTCGCCGCCTGCCCGCCGCCGCCGTGACCGCCAAAGCTGCCCCCCTGGCCCCCGCCTCGGCCCGCTGCGCCGCCGTGGCCTCCCGCCGCTCCGGGCGAGCTGCCGGAAGAGCAGGCGGCAATCGTGAGAAACGACAACCCGATCCATCCCTGACGCGTCGACAGCCTCATCCCCACCAGGGTACATCACGACCGGAGCGCCCGGGTGTGACCGTGTCGACGCTGGCAGGGACGTTCTCGATCGTGGATGTCGATCTTCGATCGACGGCCCTCACCTCGCGAAGCGCCCCTTCGAGGAGGTATCGCGCGCGCTTGCGGTCGATGGGGTGGCCTGAGCGCCGCCATGACCGCGGTCTTTCCGACGTGCGATCACCGGTCAGCGTCGTTTCCGTCGACGACGCTACGATCGGCGCCGCCGATTCTCCGCGTCCTCGGCCGGACAGGGACTAGTCTGGCGGCCGGCGTGCGCGATGGCGGCTGGCGGTCCGCATGCCGAACAGCAGCAGCAACAACAAGACCGCCGTCGACGATGGCTTTGCGCCCCAGCCGGCGGAGCAGCTACAGCCCGACCCTTCGCCCGACGAGGCGGCCGGGCCGGGACTTCCGCCAGAACCCTGGACGCCGCCGGAGCTCGTCGTGCCGCCGCTGCCGGACGGGGGCTCCGACGTCCCGCCCGATGCCGAGCCCGCGTCGAGGCGAATTCCCCCGGTCCCTTGGTTGCCCCCCGTGCTCGTCACGCCGCCCGTGGCCGGGGCGCCTGGCGCTCCCCCCGCGCCTCCGGTTCCGCTCGCCCCCAGGCCTCCCGCTCCTGCGGACCCGGCGGTGCCACCGGCGGAGGCGTCTGTCGCCTTGCCATCCACCCCCGCATCCACGCCGCCGTCCTTGGCTGGCACACCGCCGTCCGGGTTGCCGAACGTGAGCGTGATGGCGTAGCCGTCCGCAGCTTTGGTCCAGCTCAACGGCACCGTGAGGGCGTTTGCCGTCAACGGCATCGAGCTGTTCGAGACCGTGGTCGGCGCGGTGACGGCGGCCGTGCCGTCGGGCATGTTTTCAATCAGCACCTGCGCGGCCCCCGCTGCTTGCAGGTCGGCAGGGATGTTCGTGATCTTCACGCTCACCGTGCCCGTGACGCTGCCCTTGTTGCCGACGACGATGATCGACTTCCGCGCCGCCGCGTCGAGGTAAGCGACGGCATCGGCCTGCGAGCCAGCGGTCACCGCAGCCTGTAAGCCGGTCTGGTCCGCGTAGCGCTTGTAGATCCAGTACTGGCCCTTGGGCTGCCAGCTGTTCGTGACCAGCGCGCCCATCGTGGCGTACAACCCGCTGCCTCCGCCCCAGTTCGAGCGCAGGCCGTCCAGGCCAGCCCGTTCGAAGCGGGCCAGATACCACGCGGAATGACCGGCGGTCTGGTCGCCGCTGGAGCCGTACTCGCTGACGTCCAGGTTCGTGACGTTGATGCTTCGGCTGGACAAAGCCGACCTGGCGCTCTTGGCGTCATTGACCGGATCGCCACCGCCCGCTTCGTGCCAGCCGATGTAATCGGGGACGACGTTGTTGGTCTTGACGTAGTCCAGGAAGGCCGTGAACCAGCCGCCCACTCCGCCGGCCGTGCTGGGACCTTCTATGACGGCGTCGGGAAGGGCCGCCTTGACTTGCTGGTAGCCGCGTTTCCACATCTCCAGCCACTGGGCCTGTGAGCCTTTCCAGAAGCCGGAGTAATCCGGCTCGTTCCACAGCTCCCAGCGCACGTCCTTTCCCGTCATCCCGGCGGCTTTGAAGTCGGTGATCAGCTGGGCGATGAACGTGGTGTACGCGGTCCAATCTCCGCCGTCGCCTGGGTAGTTCGGCACGCTGCAGGCGCCATCCGCGCCCCAGATGTCGTGAACGAGGACCAGCAGCGTCGCCCCGATGGCCTTGGCCTTGGCGTAGTAGGCCTTCACCGCGTTCCAGCGCGCCGCATACTGCCCGTTCACGTAGCCACCCTTCGGGCAGCCAATCTGCGCTCCGCCGCAGCGCAGGTGCGTGATCTTCAGGTCCGTCAGCAGCGTATTGGGCGGTTGGCTGCCGTCCTGGGAGATGCCGTAAATGAATCCAGAAGCGCGATAGGTGGGCGCGCCGGACAGCGATCCCATGTCGACCGTGATCGCGTCGTCGCCAAACGCTGGCGACGCCGACAGGGTCGACAGCAGCAACGAGGCCAGCAGCGCCAGCAACCATCGTGGGGAAGCCGTCGTGTGTGTGCGCGCGAAGGCGGGGGTCTTCCTCATCCCTTCTACTGTCGGGAGAGACCGCTCTGTTTGGTCTTTCGTGGGCGCGCTATCTTCCGCGAGGGAAGGCTGCGGAATGGGGCACCCGCCCGAGGAATCGGCTCGTCCCGGGATCATGAGCGGTTCTGCACGGTTGCAACACTGCGATGGTCGGGCGAAGGACTCTCATTCCGCGCTGCGCAACGCCCCCGGCGCGCGCTGAGGTCTCGGTGGGCCGGTCAGCGACGCCGGGCAGAAGCGGACCGGTTCTCGACGCGAAGAACGCACTTCAGCCCCGACCACGTCTCGTCGATCGCGCAAACCTTGACGTCCACGAACCCGTTGAGGAGGGCGACCGCGCGGACGGTGTCATCCGTGACGTCGCTGTCGATCGACTGCTTCTTGCGCGCCGCCAGCTTGGGCCACGCCACCCACAGCGCGCCAGCCTCCGTCAACTTCGCCGCCCAGCGGGGAAACTCCTTGCGGAGCTGCTTCTCGTGGTGGACGAACAGCAGCACCAGGTCGACCTGGGCGGCCCCATCACTGCTGGCGTGCGCGCCAGGCGGCCACGCCAGCGTCTGAGAAAAGCCGGCGGGCTCATTGACCAGACCGACGCGCGACCCCTCCTTGATGCCCAACTTCCTGTCGAGGGGGGTGCCAGAGTAGCCAGCCACGCAAAGTAGATATCACGGATGGTCGAGGCGGCACTGCCGTCGGGCGCCCGCGTGACGGGCGGTCCGCGGGCGCGAGGGTCAGCCGCTAACCGACGATCCCTACTTCTTCTGCTTGTCCTCCGGGCTGAGATCGTGGGCGGGTCGGGGGCCGCCGCGCTTCTCCTCCGCCGGAACCTGCCTGTGAGCCTCGCGAGCCAGCGACTGGGCCCGCTTCTCCTCGCCGATCTTGCGGTCCTCCGGGCTGAGCTCGAACATCGTCTTCATCGGACCCTTCTTCACTCCGCCGCCGGCGGGAGGCGGGGGCGGGGGCGGCGGCAGAATCGGCTTGGCCTCCGGAATGACGGCGATGAGGTCGCCGGCGAGCGCGTCGAGGAGCGCGGCACGGGCCCGCCGCTTCCTGCCCCGCGCGGGCGCGCCCTCGATCGGTTTTCGGCAGCACGCCTCGATACATTTCTGGAGTTGCTTGGGATCGAGGCCTTTCTCTGCCAGGACCTTGTGGACTCCGCGCGTCCCGAGCAAACAGCGGACGAGAGCGCACAGGCAGTCGCCGCCCCCGCCGCCCCCGCCGCCCGAGGGCGCGTCCGCGCCTGCGATGGCGCTGGCGGTGAGGGTCTGCTCGCGCTGGAACGGACGGCCGCGCATGGTGACGCCGCTGGCCCGGACGCGGACGGTGTAGAGGCCCGCCAGCGCGGCGACGAAGGCGCCCTGGAACAGCCCCGCCTCGCCCTCCGTCAACGCCAGCATCACGAGGGCGCCGTCCGGCCGCGTGATCTCGGCCCAGACGGTGGCGCGGTGCTCGACGGGCACGTCGTACTCCGTCAGGGTGGAGAAGAGCGTGACCTGGGCGCCGGGCTCGTGGCTGCGCTGCACCAGCGAGGCGCGCAGCTGCAGTGAGGAGTACGCATGGACGAGCACGGCGTATGGCACGCCGCCGTTCACAACTGACGACGCCGCGATCCGGTCCTGCTCCCTGCCCTTGCCGAGCCGGATCACCGCTTTCCATTGACCGGCGCGGCTGCCCGCCGGATCGGCCTGCAGCGTGGGCAGACCGCAGCGATAGAACGCCAGGTCGGGGCGTCGTACGAATGCCACGGCGGGCTCGACGCTGACGCTAGCAGGCGTGACGTGGTGCCCATCGGGCGTCTCCAGAACGAAGTCCACGATCGAGGCGGCCGGGCAGAGGAGGATGACGTCGATAGCCTGATCCGCGTCGGTGACGAGGAACGGGATGCGGTGCACGGCGCCCCAGAGCAAGATGGACTGCGGATCGACGACGACCTGGGCGTTCGTGATCCCGGCGAGGGCCTGCAAGAAATACTTCGTGAGCCTGAACGACTGGTCGGTGGTGATGGTGCCGGTCACGACCAGGTAGCCGCCGTGTCCTTGCGTGAGTGCGTCGAGCGCCGGGACGCTGATGTTGCCCGGTTGCCCGATGCCGATGGCGAACGTGTTCGCATCCACGCTGGAGGCGACATCGGCGATCATCGGAGCGGTGTTCTCCATCCCGTCCGTCACCACCAGCATGGCCTTCACGGCATAGGGGGGCGAGGCGGAAGCGGCGTTGAGGGCATTTCGGCCTTCCAGCACGCCCCCGCCAATCGAGGTGTCGCCCGCCGGGTCGAGCTGCGCCGAGGAGAGGACCTGCTGCGCCAAGTCGCGTCCCGACCCGGTCGTCACCGGAGAGAGAGGGCCCACGTCTGTCACGTCGAAGAGGCGCTGAACGGTGTCGTCGAACCTTACCATCGCCAGTCCATCGCCCGGCAGCATGAGGCTCATGAACGCCGAGACGGCGTCCTTGAGTTTGTCGACCTTCGGATGACTGTCGCCGGCGTCTTGGGACATGCTTCCGGAGTGGTCCAGCACCAGCACGATGGCCGACTTGGGCCGCGCCACGGTCGCCGCCGAGATGGTGATCGGGAAGTCCTGGGCGGTCTCGTCACAATGCACGGTGACGCTGCCAGATGAGGTAGCTCCCGCGGTGGTCGAGGTGTATCCGATCCACACGCGCGCCTGGGCCGGTGGCGCCCCATGCGCCTCCCCCACGGTGAAGACCGTTCCCAGCGGTGTCGTGAACGGTGCCGTCGGCCCGGCGGTGATCCGGAAGGTCGCCCCGGCGCAGCTGAGGACGTCGAAGATGACGGGGCGATAGGTCGTCACGCCCACGCCGCCCACTCCCTCGGGAACGTTTCCAAACGAGACGCTGGGGGTACGGAGCGTCACCTCGGGCGGGTCGGTGTCGTACCAATAGTCGCAGGGGTGCTGGTGCGTGAGCCACATGGTGGCTGGCGTTGCATCGACAGGCGTCCAGGGCGACGGCTGACCCGAGTCGTTGAAGATCAGGGTATCGGTCAGGTTATGGCCCAGTGGCCCCGTCTCGCCGAGAGCCGGATCGGGGTGGTACGCCTCCGCGGGATGCTCGGATTGCCAGAGGTTGAGCAGCCGGTCGATGTTGCAGTGGTGCAGGAAGAAGATCGGGTCGTTCGGGGACGTGCTGGGCAGCATCGAGCCGCCGACCCACAGGTGCACGCGGTTGTGGATCGATCCGACGCCGTGCCAGCCCTCCGCGCGATCGCGGAAGCTGGGATTGTCTCCCTGGCCCCAGGAGGACCGATCGTACGGCGTCTCGCCCAGCGCACCGCTGACGTCGCTGGCGGTCGGGAGGGTGGTCGCCCCGGCGCCGAAGGCGGTGCGGCCCAAGGCGCGGCGCAGGTCGGGATCGCTGTCACCGCTCTCCATCACCTTCTTGACCCAGACTCCCGAGCGCAGGGGGCCTGTGGTCACGCGATCGTCGGCGCCCATTGCCCCCATGAAGTCGTCCGTCCAGGGCAACGCGGTGTTCGATTGATCCACGGTCCAGTCCCAGTAGGGCAGGCTGACCGTCGGATCGATCGCCTGCAGATCCTTCTCGAAGTGCCGCAGCATCTCCCGATGCCACGGGAAGAAGGCCGGGGCGCGGTGCGCCCAGCCAGGGACGCGGTCGCTTCCGTTCATCAACATCATCGAGTTCATGTGCATCTCGACGTAGTCGTCGTAGCGGAAGAGGGTCGGGTCGCCCGGATGAAGCTGACTCGGTACCTGCGTCTTTAGCTTCACCACCGCGTTCACGAACGACGTCCGTTCTCCTGACGTCAGTGACGTGATGTTCTTCCTGCACCCCATGCGCTGCCTCCCCTGTTCCAACCGACCGGCGCGCTCGTTTTCCGCCGAACGTCCGGCGGGACAATCCTCGTCGGCGGCTATGAAACGACGCTGCCGGCCAATCTTCCGGTGGCCTGATGCGGCCACGACATCGCACGCGGCACGTCCTCGGCAGGACGATGACGCGGGCACGGCGGCCCTCGTTCCAGCGGCGACCTCAGGGTCGGAGGATCCCCCCCCGCGTCGTTCACAGGAGAGGGCGGAGCCGGGACGCGGTCGTATGGACCGCGGCGGGGTGGGCCCGTCTTCGAGCGCCCGGGCGCCGGGCGCTGAACGGGCGACGAATCGACGGCATGCCCGTCGGCCGGCGGGCGCGTCGATCGCGGCCACCGCTCGGCGGCGAGCTGGTAGCCCCCGCGCCGGACCGCCGCCCCGGGGCGGCAGTCGTTGTCTTCAGATTGGCTTTCAGAACTGGCTGAAGAAGGGCCACACCTCTGACGGCATCCACGACTTGCTCGTCCCTGAATCGGTGGGCGAGGGCGTGTGCGGGCCATCGTAGGGGCACCACCGAACGGGGTGACCCGCCGAACAGCCCTTGTAGTCGTTGCAGGCGTGACCGCCGCTGGGGGCGGGGGCGAACGTCTCGATCGTGCAGCCGTCCCATTTCGCGAACTGGTCACTCTGGGTGGTCTGGGTGACGTTCTCCTGCTTGCCGCCCGACCCGAAATACGCGATGGGCTGGCACTGAGTGGGATTGGCGACGCCGCCGCCCGAGTGGCCGACGACCGCGCGGAACACGCCCGTCAGCTTGCATCCAAGCGTCCACGACATGGCCGCGCCCTGGCTGAACCCTTCCAGCATGATCCGGGAGGTATCGATGCACAGATCAGCCTCGACCGTCTTGAGGATCTCCGTGACGAACGCGGTGTCGTTGGTGGCGTCCCACAGTCCGCTGTCCGCCGAAGGCGCGATGAAGATCGTGCTCCCCTTCGCCAGGTCCCAGAGCCCGAAGTAGGGTCCCTCGGAGCCGCTCGCCCCGGCCACATCGGCGCCCTTACCGGTGGCGCCGTGAAGGCCGATGATCAGCCGATAGGGCGTGGTGTTCTTGTAGTCGTCGGGCCACCGGATGATGAATTGCCGGCTCTTCCCCGAGATCGTCAGCGTGTTCTGCATGAAGGTCGAGTTGGAGGGGCTGTTCTTCAGGGTGGGCGTCTTTCCGCAGCCGGCGCTCATCATGCTGCCGGGAGCGCTGCCCCCGGCCCCGCCGCTGCCAGCAGGGGAACCCCCGTGTCCCGCCCCGCCCGACGTCGCCCCCGTCCCCGATGCGCCGGCGCCGGCAGCGCCCGACCCGGTCTGGCCACCGGCGCTGCTTCCACCGGTGTGACCGTTCCCCGCGCTGCCGCCGCTGCCGACCACACCGCCCGTGGCCACGCTGCCGCCGCTGCCGACCACGCCCCCGGAGGCCGCCTTGCCGCCGCTGCCGACCACACCGCCCGTGGCGGTGATGCCGCCCGTGCCCACCGTCCCGCCGCTGGAGGAGACGCCCCCGGTTCCATGGCTGCCCCCCGTCGCCGAAAGTCCGCCGGATCCCGTGCTGCCGCCGCTGGCAGCACCCGGGCCACCCCCCGAGTCACTGGAGCATCCCGACCCGATGGCCAGAAGCAGGATCAGCGTCGAGTATCCACAGAACAACGTGATGATGCGAGCGGTCGGCGGTCGCGTGCCCATGCAGGAAGCTGTCGGAACCTCCCACGCTTTGTCATCGAAAACGCCGCTACGCACGACATTCGTCGGGCAGGAATCCTGAGGACCGCGCCCTGAACAAGCGGTCCGAACGTGAGCCCGACCGATCCGGGGCCGTCTTTCGGTGCCGCCGCGTGGAGAGCGCCGCTCAGTCGACGCTGGGAATCTGGGGTCGACGGCCTCATCGCCGGGAGGCGCGACCCTTGACGCCTTGGCGCTCACCCGCCATCTGCGTGGCAAGCATGACCTTGCCAAAGCCGTACTTCTCGCGGATGCGGTCGACGACCTGGCCGGCCTTCTCGTACTGGTCGAACAGCGAGAGCTGCTCGAAGACGCCCAGGTTGGACAGCTGCACGCCCAGCAGGCGCACCGGCAGCGGACGCGAGCGCGCGGCGGCCAGCATCTCCCGCAAGATGGGGTACAGCTCGAACTCCGAGCTGGTGGGCGCCGCCAGGGTCCGTGCGCGCGTCAGGGTGTGGAAGTCGGCATAACGCAGCTTCAGCGTCACCGTCCGCGCCCGGATGCGGCGCTTGCGGGCCCGCCAGCACACCCGCTCGCACAGGCCGCACAGCACGGACTCGACGACGGCCGGATCGGAGACGTCTTCGCGGAACGTCCGCTCGTTCGAGATGCTGCCCACCGTCTCGCCCTCGGGATCGTGCTCCGCGAACGCCGGGCGCTCGCGGCCCAGCCGGCCCGACCCTTCTCCTCTGACACCAAGCTGGATCGCGGCAGCCCACGCGCCGAATATCGCCCGGAGATCGGCAAGGGAAGCGTCGGCCACCGCGCCCAGGGTCTCGAGGCCGGCCGCCCGCAGCTTGGCCTCGGACACCGGGCCGATGCCGGGAAAGGAACGCACGGGCAACGGCGCCAGCACTGCCCGCTCGACGCCCGCGGGCACCAGCATCACCCCGCGCGGCTTGGCCAGGCTGGACGCCACCTTGGCCATGACGCGACTGGTGGCGATGCCCGCGCTGGCGGGCAACCCCAGCTCGTCGTCGACGGCGGTGGTCAGCGCCAGCACGGCGCGCTCGATGGCGTCGTCACCGCGCTCGTCGCCTGGACGGCCGTAAAGGCGCTCGCACCCGGTGAAGTCGAGGAACATCTCGTCGATGCTGGCCACCTGCACGACCGGCGAGAACCGGCGCGCGATCTCGCGTACCCGATCGGCGTACTGCCCATAAACGTCGCCGCGCGTGGGCAGATAGATGGCGTCGGGGGCCAGGCGGCCCGCTTCGATCAGCGAGATCCCCGCCTTCACGCCCAGGCGCCGCACCTCGTAGCTGGCCGCCGTGACCACGCCGCGGGTGCCGGGCCGGCCGCCCACGATGACTGGCTTGCCCTCCAGCGTGGGATCGAGGACGCGCTCGACCGACACGAAGAACGTGTCCAGGTCGAGACAACAGATCCGCGGCTGCGCCAGCGGCCCCGACCGCGCCGTCTCCTCCGCCGTCGACATGGAACGAAGGGAAAGGTACCTGATCTTTTGTTCAGCACAAAGCGATCGACGAACGACCCGGTCTGGATCCGTGGGACGCAGCTTCATGTCGGCTGACCGTCCGCCGGATCAAACACCGCTACACGGCCCGTGATCTGACCGGCAGGAGGCGGGGGCGCGGCATCGTTGGACGAGGTCGGCCAGGTAGGATCGCGGCGTCGGGCCGCGGCTTCCCACCCCCAAATGGGAATGATAGCGTGAGATCCTTTTGGACCGAGGAGGCTCTGTCGTGCGTACCGTGGACGGTTGGATCGGGGCGGGAATGATGATTCTGACTGTGGTCGCGGGTCTGGCGGTGGGCGCCGCTCCCGCGCGTGCCGCGGACGACATCGAGACGATCCTGAAGAGAGGAACCGAGCTGCGCCGGCAGAACCGCGATCGCGAGGCGCTGGCGGAGTTTCAGCGAGCGGCGCGCCTTCAGGACTCGCCGCGGGTCGATGCGCAGATGGCGCTGGCCGAGCAGGCGCTGGGGCTGTGGCTGGAGGCGCACACGCATCTGAGCCGCGCGCTGGAGCACGGGAACGACCCGTGGATCAGCAAGAACCGCACACCCCTCGATCGGGCGCTGGCCACCATCCGCACCCACCTCAGCCTGCTCGAGGTCTGGGGCGACCCGGCCGGCGCGGAGGTCCGCATCGACGGCAAGCTGGTGGGCAAGCTTCCCCAAGTATCGCTTTGGCTGGCTGCCGGCGACAGCCCTCTGCAAGTCACGGCAGACGGCCACGCGCCTTTGTCCAAGACGTTGACCATCCCCGAAGCGGCACGCCTGCGTGAACACGTGGCCCTGCGGCCCATGGCGCGGCCGCTGGCCACCGAGGCCCCGACCCTGTCGTCATCGCCCCGGGCGACGTCTCCGCCGGCCATCGGGGCGGCCCCGAACCTCACGGCGTCGCCGTCGACGGAGGCTGTGCCGGCGGTCCTGGTGGCGAAGCCGAACGACGCCGTGCCCCGCCGCGCCGACTCGTCGGGTGACGACGCCGTGAGCGCGGACGTTCCCGCGTATCGGCGCTGGTGGTTCTGGACGTTGATCGGCGCCGGCGCGCTGGCGGCAGCCGGGGGAACGGCCTGGGTGGTCACCCACCGCACTGGAAACGGCGACGCGTGCACGGGGACGTGCTCGACCTGGGGGACCAACCCATGAATCTGCGTGGCGACTGTTCGTCGAAAGCGCGGCGGGGCCGCTGGCTGGTTGGTCTGGCCCTGATCGCGATGGCCGCCGGCGGTTGTCATGCGGCAGATTCCCACGCGGCCCGCATCGAGGTGACGGTGCAAGTCGACCCGGCCCTCGCGCTGACGGCCGCGCATATCGAGGCCAGCGCGCCCGGTCGACCGAATCTGCCGAAAGATCTGCCGGCCAGCGGGTCAACCCCCCTGACCTGGACGATTCTGATCCCCGATCCGAAAGATGGCCTGGTGGCGACCCTTCAGGCCTCGGGCCTTCGCGCGGGTGAGACGGTCATCACCTACACGGCGATGGTCCAGGCGCTTCGCGGACAGACCGTGAAGCTCACGCTGCCTCTGGGAGCCGCATGCGAGAAACACGTGGCACCGGTCTGCGGCGCCGCCGAGACCTGCCGGGACGGGGGCTGCGTGAACATCCAGACGATGACCCCGGCCAGCGACGCCGCCGCGGCTTCGGACGCGACGGACGGGGCGGTCGACGTGGTGGGACCGACCGACGCGGGGGGCCCGGACAGCAAGGTGGATGGGAGCGGCGGCGCCGGTGGCACGTGCGGGGCGACGGCGACGGACCCGAAGAATTGCGGAGCGTGTGGCCACGATTGCACGTCGCTGCCGAACGTCGTGCCGGGCGCCGCCGGGGTGGAGTGCCGTTCCGGCGCCTGCTACGTGCCCGCGGCGGCCTGCCTGGGCGGTTATGCCCACTGCACCACGCGCGCGGACGATGGCTGTGAAACCAACCTCGCCGACGGCCAGAGCTGCGGCATGTGCGGAGTGAAGTGCTCGGGGGCCACGCCCGTGTGCGCGATGGGAACGACCGGTTTTGCCTGTCAGGCCACTTGCGCGGCGCCGACCGGCGATCTCTGCAGCAGCACCTGCGTCGCGCTGGCGAGCGACCCGAAGAACTGCGGGACCTGTGGCCACGATTGCACGGCGCTGCCAAACGTCGCCGCGGGCGCCGCGGGGGTCGAGTGTCGGGCGGGCGTCTGTTACGTCCCGCCCGCAGCTTGCAAGACCGGTTTCGCGCACTGCTCCGCTCGCCCGGACGAAGGGTGCGAGGCCAGCCTGACCGACGCCCGCACCTGCGGCAGCTGCAGCAACGCGTGCAGTGCGGCCAAGCCGTCCTGTTCGACCGCCGGTGGCACGCCGACGTGCAGCGCCACCTGCACGGGCGCCACGCCCGATCTGTGCGGGACGGTCTGCGCGGACGTGAAATCCGACCCCCGGAACTGCGGGACGTGCGGGCACGACTGCACGGCGCTTCCCAACGTCCGGGCCGGGTCGACGGCGGTGACGTGCCAGGCGGGAAGCTGCGTCGTTCCACCGAGCGCCTGCCTGTCGGGGTTCGCCCACTGTTCCGCGAGCGCCGACGACGGGTGCGAGGCGGACCTGACCCAGCCGCAGAATTGCGGCCAGTGCGGCAAGACCTGCGCGGCGCCGACGGCGCTGTGTTCGACCAGCAGCAGCACGCCCGTCTGCTCGTCCAGCTGCGCGGCGCCGGCGCCCGATCTGTGCGGGACGAAGTGTGTGGACGTGAAGTCGTCACCCACGAACTGCGGCGCTTGCGGGCACGACTGCACCACCCTCCCCGGGGTCAAGGTGGGCGCGTCCGGCATCGAATGCCGGTCCGGGGCCTGCTACGTCCCCCCCAGCGCCTGTACCTCCGGCTTCGCGCACTGCTCGGCCAATCCGGATGCGGGGTGCGAGACCAACCTGACCGGCACCAGCAATTGCGGGAAGTGCGGCACCACCTGCGCTGCCCCGACCGGCCTCTGTTCGACCACCACCGGCGCACCGATGTGTGCCTCGAGCTGCGTCGCCCCGTCGCCCAACCTGTGCGGCAGCCAGTGCGTCGATCTGATGTCCGACGCCGCGAACTGCGGGACCTGCGGCCACAAGTGTGGCTCGTTGCCGAACGTGAAGGCCGGCGCGGCCGTCCAGTGCGTGTCCGGCGTCTGCGCCATCCCCGCGGCCTCGTGCCTGAGCGGATACGGTCACTGTACCGGCAGCGGAGATCTCGGATGCGAGACGGCGCTGAATGCCTGCGGCGGCTGCGGGACGTTGGCCGGGGTCCCCAACACCGCCTGCGGCACGTGTGGCCAGTACGCGTGCGCGCCCGACAAGACGTCCGTCGTCTGCGTCGGCTCCGGCTTGCCCGTCTCCTGCAGCAACAACGCGCCGCAGACCTGCGGGGCCAGCGGTCAGCTGGTGACGGCCAGCGATTGTTCCGGCGCGACGCCGCATTGCTCGCTGGGCGTCTGCTACGCCTGCAACGTCGACGCTGACTGCGCGGCGCCCCGCGCCAACTCTTGCCTGCGGGCGGTCTGCACGAATCACGTGTGCGGGGTGGCCAACCAGGCCGCAAACTCGGCCTGCGTGGGGGGCGGGCAGTGCTCGACGTACAACGGCAACGGGGTGTGCGTCGCCGGCCAGGTCAGCGCCGGCTCGTACTCGATCGACGCGACGGAGGTCACCACGGGGCGGTACGCGATGTTCCTGGCGGCGAAGGCGGGCAGCACGTCGGGGCAGCCGAGTTACTGTTCGTGGAACACCAGTTTTCAGCCCACCCAGGGGTGGCCGCCTGCCGCCGAGGATTACGACATGCCCATCGCGTGGGTCGACTGGTGCGACGCGTACGCCTACTGCGCATGGGCTGGCAAGCGCCTGTGCGGCAAGATCGGAGGGGGAACGAACGACCTCAACTCTTACGACAACCCCGCCCTCAGTCAGTGGATGCACGCCTGCGGGGGGGCCAGCAACAGCGCCTGGCCTTATGGAGCGGCGCACGTGGTGGGCAAGTGCAACAGCGGCGACGCGGGCGTCTTCGGCCCGTCCTCGGTCGGCCACTTTGCGGGGTGCGTCGGCGGCTATGCCGGACTCTACGACATGGGCGGCAACCTCATGGAGTGGGAAGACTCCTGCACGGCATCGACCGGCGCGAGCGACTTCTGCCGCAATCGCGGCGGATCATTCCAGCACACCAACGACGACACGACTTCGGACCGCTGCGACTTCAACAACAACAATCCCCGTAGCCTGACGGACAGCTCGCTGGGCTTCCGCTGCTGCAGCTCGCCTTGATCGGTCGCGCCGGGATCGGCTCGACTCTCTAGACACGGCCCGCGCCGCGTGCGACAAACCGCCCGTGGGACGGCAGGGCGAACGTCGGAGGTGGCTGCGGCGGGGGGCGCCGTACGTGGCCGTCCTGCTTGCCGATGGACTGGTGGCCTGGGGCGCGACCAAGTTCTGGCGACACGCCCCTGTCGTCGTCGTCAGTGCGACGGCCGCCCTGGTGCTGTTCGAAGCGGCCTGGATTCATCGTTGGCGTCGGCGCGACCGCCTGTGGAGCTTTGCGCTCCTGGCCGCGCTGGTGCTGCAGGTGGACTGGTTGCCCGTTCTCGGCTCCACGTTCGGCCGGCTCGGCTGTCAGGAGCAGTTCAAGCTGGTGTGCGGCGAGCTGCACGGCGAAAGAGGGGACAGCCAGGGGAAATGCCGGGACGGCGCCCCGAAGCAACGTGAGACCGAATCAAAGGATTCAGACCAGAAAAGACAAGAGGCTTCGAACGTCACGCCACAACCTCCAGACACCGAGTTCCCCTCGTCGCGCGAGCTCCTTCTCAAGGAATACGACACCGCCAAGGACGAGATTCACAAGCGCCTCGATTATGAACACGTGCTGTTCGGCCTGAAGTTCACGTTGATCGGTGGCATCTTGTACACGCTCATCGGGTTCATCCGGAAGGACGTGGACGCGGCGGTGGTACGACAGTCGGATTCGAACGCCGCCGGTGTCGCGAACGCGCCTGCCAGGGGGCAGAGCTTTCATGCCCTGGGACGCTCCCCGCTCGCGGCGGCATTCTTCTGGGCCAGCGTCGTCGTGTGCGCCATCATCGATGCGCGCATTCAGTTCAATGCCGCCTTCATCGCCACGCTGGGCGGATGGGTGGGGCACCTGGAGTCCGTGGTGCTGAAGAGGGAGGGGTTGGGCTGGGAGGACTACTTGCGAAAGTTGGGGCTGATGAGCAACGCGTCCTACCCCTTCGTGCGGATGAGCTGGGGCCTGGTGACGTGGGTGCTGTTCGCCGTGACCGTGTTCCTGTTCGTGGTGTTGTCACGACCGACCGCGGCCGAGCGAGCTCAGTCCGCCACGCAGGAGGGCTCGCTCAGCACGGACAAGCTCAGTGGAGCTTTCGGCGTGTTCGCCTTCGGCGCCTTCGCTCTGTCGTCCATCGGGTTTCGCCCCGAGCTGAATGACGTGGTCCTGCACTCGCTCATCTGGGGCACGCTGGGGTCCACGGCGCTCGCCCTGGCGCTGTCCATCACCGAGACCGGGAACCCGGGACAACGACCGTCGGGCGCCCCCGTGATACCCGAGGTAGGCACGTCCGCCTCCGCTCAGGCCGGTCGACGGATCGTGGACGGATGATGTCCTGACCAGCGGCCTGGGCGGCGCCGCGGCGGCCACGGGTCCGGGTGCGGCCGCCGACTGGCGGCGGTCACGGCTGTTCGTGGTCAACTGGCTCCGGCCGTGATGGCGGCCGACAGGTGATGGGTTCCAGCGCCGCTGGTGCTCGGGATCCCGCCCCATGGCGCACGTGCCCGAGCCGTCACGGAAGCAGCAGGTCGGCGGTCGTCGGCTCCAGCGGTAACGTGAACATCGAGTTGTCGTGAACGGCATTGGGCAAGGTCTGCGTCGGCAGTTTGCCGTAGAGATAGCGAACCGAGCCCACGCCGGCGATCGGCTGGGCCAGGGAGAGGGTCAGCGTCGCCGCGTCCTTGCGCGCCGCCGCCGTCACGGCCACCGCGACGGCGCCGTCCAGCACGGCGAATCCATCGATGTCGGAAGCAGGCGAAAAGTCGGTGCCCGCGCGGTGCCGCAGGTGGACGTCGATGCTGGTCCGGGTCGTATCGGTGTACGACACCGACGCGATCTCCGGGCCCCGATACGCTGCGGGGGCGCCGGCCGCGCGATAGTGATAGGCGATGGCGGCGGCCACGCGCGGCCCCAGGCGGTCATAGCCGCCTTTCGTGTAGTGGTCCGTCGAATCGACGTCCACGTCGATCGCGGTCGCGGCGAGATAGAGGGCGGGCGGACTGTCCGAGTCGTGCTGCGCGATCCGGATCGGTTGCACGGTCTGGTCGGTCCGATTCTTCTCGTTGACCGCGGAGGTGGACCGGCCCAGCTGGCACATGAACAGCGGAACATTGCCCAGGTCTGCTCGGTAGCTGGCGGCCAGCGTCGCCAGATCCGCCTTGTATTGCGCGCCGGCGGTGGCGTTCGTCGCGTCTGTCTCGCCTTGATGCATGACGATCGCCTCGACGCCCCCGACCTCGCGCGCCTTCGCGACGGAGTTGCCGTACAGGGTCGATCTGTCGGCCGGGTTCGTGGGGTTGCGGTAGCCCCAGCAGAACGACGCGCCCGCCGCGCAGTCGAGGGGCGAGCTCCCTCGCGCGGCGGCGACGATCCCGATGGGCAGCCCGGGAAAGAAGCTGCCCAGCGTGTTCACCAGCGACGGGATCATCGACGCGCCGGTGCCGGGGTCGTAGTCGACGTCGGTCGTCGAACCGCCGCGATCGTAAGGATCGACCAGGTGCGCCCAGGAGTGGCCATTGCCGTACAGCGCCGCCAGCTCACCCGTCGGCGTATAGACCGGCCCGCCGTAGCCCGACATGTTCGACTGGCCAATGCACAGGATGTTCATTCCGACGCCGAAGCGGTTGGCTCCGGTGGCACGCGCCACCTCGACGCCGCCCTGATCCAGGCCGTGAACGACCACCCGATACCATCCCCCCTGAGGGATGACGACGTCCCCTGAATACGTCCCGCTCGAGGCGCCGCCAAGAGAGGTCCAGGGGACCACGGCCGCTCCGGTATCGAACGTCACCACCTGGGCCTCGACCTTGACCAGCCGCGCGCCGGTGAACGTGCCGCTGAGGGGGACCGTCTGGGAGGTGCCGCCCAGGACACGCTGGATCACCTGATGGTCACCAAAGTCGACCAAGGTGATGGCGCTGGGCCCTCCGGTCGCGCCGCCACCCTGACCGCCTGCGCTCCCGCCCGGCCCCCCGGGCGCGCTCTGGCCTGCCGTTCCACCCAGGCCCGCGGAGCCCCCCGGCGCGATCGGTTGTCCCCCGATGCCGCCTGCGCTGCTGGCGGGCGCTCCGCCCAGGCCGCCCCGTCCCCCATGGTCGTCTCCGCCCTCGGTCGCTGCTTCTCCCCCGATGCCGCCCACCCGGGCTCCGCCCGCCGCTCCGATGCCGGCGGCTCCGCCCAGGCCGTGGGCGGCGCCCCCGCCGCCCCCGCCGCCCGGGCCCCTGGCGACACCGAGGCCGCCGAAGCCCGCCGCACCGCCTGCACCGGGAACGGGCGAGCCGCCGGCGGCGTTCGGGCCACCGCCCGTCCCCGGGGAGGACGGCGACGTTCCGCCATGTCCCGCCTGGCCCGGAGGGATATGCACCGGAACGCCGCCCGCGCCGCCTGGTCCCCCGGTCCCGGCGGCGCCGCCGGCGGGACGTCCGCCACCGTTCGTGCCGCCGGTGTCGAGGGCCGTCTCCGCTCCGCCGCCGCAGGCGCAAGCGAACATCAGAGCGCTCAACCAAAGATTTCGTCGCGGTCCAGACAGTCGGGCAGCCATCTCACTCCTGCATCATTCGTTGCAACGGGTCGCGGCCCCGTGCTTTTTCAACGGACCGACTTTCCGATCTTCCCGGATCTTCGCCTGCCGGGGCGCGAAATGGCGGCGGCTGGCTTCCGGGCAGACGCGCGCAACAGCCCGGAGCCCTCGACAGGCCGCCGCGCTCGGCCGGACGGCCGCGTCGCGCTAACGTGGCGCGGATGCCCCCGACCACGAACTCCCTCGAGCGTCTGCTGGTCGCCCTGCTCGTCGGGCTGCTCATCGGTCTGGACCGCGAGCGTGCCGAGGTCCGCAAGGGGCGGAAGCTCTTCGCGGGCATTCGCACGTTTGCGCTCATCGCGCTGCTCGGCGGAGGTCTGTCGCTGGCGCGCCTGGAGTTCGGACCCTGGCCGCTCGTGGCCGGCCTGGCGTCGGTCGCTGCCATCGCGCTGGTGTCCTACCGCCGGGGCCTCGAGAACGGCGACGTCGGCGCGACGACCGAGATCGCCGCCCTGACGACGTTCGTGCTCGGCGCGCTCGCCGGAGCCGGACAGCTCATCGTCGCGGGAGCGACGGGCGTGGCCGTGGCGGTCTTGCTCGCCACCAAGCCGCGGCTGGAAAGGCTCTCGCGCGCGATCTCGGAAGCCGAGCTGTCCGCTGTCCTCGAACTGGCCGTGATCACCGCCATCGTGTTGCCCCTGCTGCCCGACCGCGGTTACGGCCCCTGGGGGGCGTTGAACCCATTTCGGATCTGGCTCGTGGTGGTCCTGGTATCGGCGCTGTCGCTGGCCGGGTTCGTGGCCATCCGCTGGAAGGGCGAACGGGCGGGCGTCTTTCTGTCGGCGGCGCTGGGGGCCGTCGTGTCCAGCACCGCGACCGCGGCGGCGCTGGCCCAGCGGTCGCGCGAAGCGCCCCAGGAGGCGCCCACGCTGGCGGCGGCGAGCACGCTCGCCTCGTCGGTCATGTGCGTGCGCCTGGCAGTCCTCGTGGTGATCATCCGGCCGGCGCTGCTGATCCGCCTGGCACCGCCGCTGGCGGTCATGGGCGCCGTGGGAGCGGCGGCGGCGATGCTCCTCGGCCGGGGAAAGATGGAGCGGCCTGCGGACGCGCCCGAGCGGCAGGTGCGCAATCCGTTCAGCCTGCGGGCGGCTCTGGTGTTCGGCGCCATCTATGCCGGGGCGGTTCTGCTGGTCCACGCGGCGAGCGCCGGATTGGGGGCCAGCGGCACACTCCTGGCCGCCGGCGTCTCGGGCCTGGTCGACGTGGATGCGGTGTCGCTGGCGTTGGCACGCGGCGCGGAGACCGTGGGGTTCGACAAAGCGACGATCGCGATCGTGCTGGCGTGCGCCAGCAACAACCTCTTCAAGGCGGGCATCGGCATCGTGCGTGGCGCCGGGCGCTTCGGTCGCGACTTCGGCCTCTCCCTGGCCGCCATGACGCTGGCGGGCGCTGCGACGGCCATCGTGACCCTGCGCCTCTTTTGACAGCCAGCCTGGCCGGCATCGTCATCCCGGCGTCCTGGTGCTGACCCGGCCTCGCAGCACCAGAGCGATCCGCCATCCCACGGCCACCAGGGCGGCCACCACCGCGGTGAGCCACTGGCCCGGCGACAACCGAGCGATGCTGAACAGCGCTGCCGCGGTGGGCACGTACATCAGGATGGGAAGGCTGATACCCGCCGCGCCCCAGATGAGCCAGAAGCGGAGCGATCGAGGCAGGAAGTCGCTTGGGCCCTGCGCCGACGACGCGCGCTCGGCGAGCACCAGGATCTGATAGCCGAGAATCAGCGTCGCCAGGGCCATCGCGCGAGCCCGATCGACGCCCGCCCGGGCGCTCCAGGCGTAAAGCCCGAAGACCACGATCGTCAACAGCGCGCCCGAGAGCGTCGAGCGGACGACCGAGGTCCGGGGGAGCATCGGTGCCTTCGGATCCCGGGGTGGGCGGCGCATCAGATCGGTCGGGGGCGGGTCTCCCTGGAACAGCAGCGCCGAGACCGGATGAACGATGAGCTCCATCCACACCAGGTGCAGAGGCATGAGCAGCAGGGGGAGACCGGCGATGGGAGGCAGCAGCGCCAGCCCCACGATCGGAATGTGGAAGGCGATGAGGTAGAGGAACGCCCGCTGGATGTCGAGGAAGATCTTCCGCCCGGCGGCGACGGCGGCGACGATCGACGCGAAGTTGTCGTCCAGCAGGACGAGATCGGCGGAGGCCCGCGCCACGTCGGTTCCCCGCCTTCCCATGCTGACCCCGATATCGGCGCGTCTCAGCGCGGGTGCGTCGTTGATGCCATCTCCGGTCATCGCGACGATCTCGCCCTCCTTGCGCAGCGTCTCGACGATCAGGTGCTTCTGCGACGGAGAGATCCGCGAGAGGATCGCCGCGTCGACGATCAAGCGGCGGCGTGCCTCGTCGGTGGCGCTCGCCAGCTGCTCGCCCGTGACGATCGCGTCGTCCCGGTGCACGATGCCGGCGGCCTCCGCGATGGCGTGGGCGGTCAGGGCGTGATCGCCCGTCACGACCTTGATGCGGACGCCGGCCGCCTGGCATTCCCGGACCGCTCCGGGAACCTCCGGGCGCATGGGGTCGCGAAACCCGAGCAGACCAACCACGGTGAGGTCGCGCTCGTCATCCTGTCTGGTCCCTGGGCCCGCCACGGAGGATCTGCGCCCCGCCACCGCCAGGACGCGGAACCCCTCGGAGGCCAGCCGGGTGTGCGCGGCCTCGATGGTCGCGCGCTCTTGCGGCGTGGCGCGGGCATGTTCCAGGATCCCCTCCAGCGCCCCTTTGGCCGCGATCCTGGTCGCGGTCGAGCCGCCGGCCGGCGACCAGACGTGGGACATGTGCTTGCCGATGGGATCGAAGTCGTGGTCCCTGACCAGCGTGCCGCTGGCCGTCACCTTCTGGACATCCAGTCCCTGCTCCGCGGCGTAGCTCCAGATCGCTCGTTCCATCGGATCGCTGGGTGGAACTTCCGAGGCCAGCAGCGACACCTCGAGGAGCTCCTCGACGGTGGCGGTGCCCAGCGGGACGACCTGCTCGAGCGCGAACTGACCTCGGGTGAGCGTTCCAGTCTTGTCCGTGCAGATCACGGTGGTCGAGCCGAGCGTCTCCACGCTGGCCAGACGCCGAACCAGCACGCCGTGCCTGGTGAGCCGCCAGGCGCCCATGCTGAGGAACAGGGTGAAGACCAGCGGAAATTCCTCGGGCGCGGCCGACATGGCGATGCTGATTCCACCGAGGAGGGCCTCGGCCCACGCCAGACCGCGCCAGCGGCCCAGCCCCACGACGGCCAGGGCAACGGCCCCCGCCACCACCGCCAGCTTCTTCACCAGACTGCCCACGCGGCGTTGCAGGGGCGTCTGGGTCGTGTCCGCGGCCGCGACCAGCCGCGCCAGCTCTCCGAATCGCGTGCCCCGCCCCGTGGCCACGATCTCGCCGGTGCCGTGGCCGGCCAGCACGACCGATCCGGCGTTGAATCGCCCGTCACTGGCGGCCGCGTCGCCTGCGGCCGCCTCGTGGGGATGCTTCACCTGCGGTTCGGACTCGCCGGTCAGCGACGACTCGTCGATGGCCAGGTTGGCCGCGGATCGGACCACGCCGTCGGCCTGAATGAATTCCCCCTCGGCCAGCACCAACAGGTCCCCAGGGACCAGCATGGCCGTGTCGACCATGCTCTCTTTGCCGTCGCGGACGACCAGGGCGCGCGGCGCGACGCTCTTGGCCAGCTTCTTCAAGGCAGCGCGGGACCGCGCCTCCAGGAAGACGTCCACGCCGATGACGGGCACCAGGGCCACCAGCATCACCACGGCGTCCCGCCGTTCGCCCAGCACGAAGTAGACGCCGGCGGCCACGACCAGCATCACCGCCATCGGATCGAGGAAGAGCGATGCCAGGTCCTTCAGCCATGCGGCGCGCTCGCGGCCGACCAGCCGGTTGGGTCCGTGACTGGCCAGCCGCGACCGGGCTTCCTCCGACGTCAGTCCAGCCGCCCCGGGGGACGACGCTTCATCCAACATGGCGGGACCTCCGGCGGCCGATCGTGAACAGGCGCGGGTACAGCGAGGGCAGAATGACCAGCGTGAGCAGGGTCGAGGTGACGAGACCGCCGACCACGACGGTGGCGAGCGGCCGTTGCACCTCGGCCCCGACGCCTTGCGCGAACGCCATGGGGATGAAGCCGAGCGCGGCGACCAGCGCCGTCATCAGCACCGGACGGGCCCGGTCCAGGGCAGCGCTGGAGGCCGCCGCCGACGGTGATTCGCCTGTCTCCTGGTTGTGGAGGATCCGCGAGACCAGAACCACGCCGTTCATGACAGCGATCCCCGAGAGGGCGATGAAGCCGATCGCCGCCGAGATCGAGAGGGGCATGGAGCGGGCGGCGAGCGCGATGACGCCGCCGACGCAGGCGAAGGGGACGTTCATGAAGATGATCAGCGGTGGCCGGAGGCGACGGAAGGCCGCGAACAGCACGAGCAGGATCAACACGGCCACGACCGGCACCACGATGGCGAGCCTGCGCGAGGCCGCCTGCAAATTTTCATACTGGCCGCCCCAGACCAGACGATATCCTGGCGGCAAGCGGACTGTCTGTGCGACCCGCGCCTGGGCTCGGGCCACCACGTCGCCCAGGTTGGCCCCGCGCACGTTGAAACCGACCAGCAGCCGGCGCTCGCCGTCCTGATGGTTCACCAGGATGGGCGCCATCGAGTGCCGAACGTCGGCGACATGCGACAGCGGAACCAGCCCGCCTGCCGCGGAAGGGAGGGGAAGGTCGCCCAGGTTTCTGGCGTCGACCGGCGATGAGAGGTGCAGGATGATGGGAATCCGGATCGGCCCGTCGTAGGTGACGCCGACCGTGAGGCCGGTGCGGACCGCCTCGATCGCTGCCAGGACCTCCGTCGCCGTGAACCCGCGCTGCGCGGCGTCCAGCGCCCGCGGCGTCACTTCCACCAGGGAGACGTCTGGTGAGGCGAGGAGCCTGACGTCCTGGGCGCCGTTCTCGCCGCGGATGGCACCAACGATGTCGGTCGCCACCCGGCGCAGTTCAGCGAGGTTGTCGCCATACAGGGCGGCGGTCACGTCCGTCACCGCTCCCCCCAGCAGCTCGTTGAACCGCATCTGTATCGGCTGCGTGAAGGACAGCTCGACCGCACTGTCCTGTGCGGAGACGGCGGACTCCAGCTGATGGACGAGCTGGTCCTTGTGAACACCGGCGCGCCAGTCTTGCGTCGGTCGTAGCCGGACAAAGACGTCGGCCTGCTCGAGACCCATGATGTCGGTCGCCACGGCGGGGCTTCCGATCCGCGAGACCACTTGCGCGACCTCGGGCACGGCCTGCAGCGAGGTCCGCTCGAGGATGCCGGCGGCGGTCACGGCGGAGTCGAGGTCGATGTCCGGCGGGCGCGTGGTCTGGACGACCAGGTCACCTTCGTCGAGCTGCGGGACGAACTCGCTGCCGGCCCGAGCGAAGAGCACTGCGCCCAGGCCAAGGAGCGCCACGGCGCTTCCCATGACGACCCAGGGGCGAGCGACAGCTTGTGCCAGCACCGGCCGATAGACCCGGTCAATCTGCCGCACCAGCCACGGGTCGCGCTTCGGGATGTCACGCGGTCTCAGAAGCACGGTGGCCGCCGCGGGGATGAAGGTCAGGGAGAGCAAGAGCGACGTCGCCAGCGCGAAGACGACGGTCAGCGCCATCGGTCGGAACATCTTTCCGTCGACGCCGGTCAGGGCAAGGATGGGGACGTACACCAGCAGGATGACCAGCACCGAAAAGAACATCGGCTGGGCGACGGACTCCACCACGCCACCGATTCGCGCGCGAAACGTGCCAGGATCCTGGTCCTGCTGCGAGCGCAGGCTGTGAAACAGCTGCTCGATCACCACGACCGCACCGTCGACCACCAGGCCGAAGTCGATGGCCCCCAGGCTCATGAGGTTGCCAGGGATGTCGAGCAAGACCATGGCGAGCGTCGCGCCGAGCATCGAGACCGGGATGGCGAGGGCGACCAGCAAACCGGCGCGGACGCTCCCCAGCATGAGCAGCAAGACCGCCACCACCAGCAGGCCACCCTCGGCCAGATTCTTGCCCACGGTCTTGAGGGTGCTGGTCACCAGGACGCTGCGGTCATAGACGACGTCCAGCCGAACGTCCGGTGGCAAGAGCGCCCGGACGGCAGGCAGGCGCTGGTGGATCGCGCGCATGACGTCCAGCGCGTTGGCCCCCCGGAGCATCTGGGCCATCAGGTAGACCGTCTCGCCGCCTCCGTTGGCGGTCGATGCGCCGATACGGGGGACCGTGCCCGCCCGCACCGCGGCGACGTCGGCGACGCGGATCGGCCTGCCGGCGGCGACGCCCGGCGCCACCACGGCCATGCCCAGCTCGGAGGCGTCACGGGGAAAGGCCACGGCACGGATGAGGGTCTGCGTGCCGGGGCTCGCCGGCAGCGTTCCGCCGGCGGCGCTGCCGGTGGCCCGCGTCAGCGCCGCCCGGACCGCCTCGAGAGTGAGGCCTCTTTGGGCCAGCCGGATCGGATCCGCGACGACATCCAGCGTGCGGCCTTGCCCGCCCCAGGTGTTCACCTCGACCACCCCCTGGACGCCACGGACCAGGGGGGCGACCCGGTACTGGGCCAGCTCCAGCAACTCGGTGGGGGTGCGCGCCGGCGAGCTCAGGGTGAAGTGGAAGATCTCACCGAGCCCACCCGTCAATGGACCGAGCTCCGGGACGACGTTCTCCGGCAGGATGCCCGACAGCGTGTTCAACCGCTCCTGGACGACCTGGCGGGCGCGATAGGGGTCGATCGAGTCCGCGAACACGGCCGTCACCGAAGAAATGCCGTACCGGGAGATGCTCCGGTGCTGGGTGAGCCCCGGTAGCCCGCCCAGCACCGACTCGATGGGACGGGACACGCGCCGCTCCACCTCTTCGGGCGTGAGGCCGGGCGCGCGTGACAGCACGTTCACCTGGTTGGTCGTGATGTCCGGCAACGCGTCGAACTGCAGCCCCGAGCTGACCGTCGCGGTCGCCAGCACGAAGACCAGGCCAAGGCCGAGCACGAGCGGGGCGTGCGCCGTCGACCACCGGACGATGGCGCGGATCATCGCGTCCGCTCGGGGGCGTGCTCGGCGACCTCGGTGCCGGCGGGCAAGGGCGACTCGATCAATGCGTCGGCGCCGGACGACATCAGCACCGTGACCGGCACGTCGTCCGCCCGCTGGTTCCGCCGCGCGCGCACGAACGCGCTGCCCGCGTTCGTCCCCACCGCCGACCGCGGGGCGATGGTCAGCCCGGGCCGCTGCGGCGGGATGATGCGCAGCTTGCCGGCCAGTCCGCCCGGCAGCACCCGGGCCGGCTGGGGCTCGAACCACGACGCGCCGGTCCCGTCGCGCGCATCCACCACCGGCGATTCAGAGATCAGGCCAACGGGGACGCGTTCTCCGGCAGCGGTCACGAACTCGAACCGCGCGCCTTCGGGAAGGCCGTGGACGGCTCGCGCCTCGATGCGGGCCGGCGCGCTGCCGGCGATGCGTAACAGCGGTGCGCCCGCCGTGTCCCGCGTCTCGCCCAGCGCCGCCGAGACCTCGGTGACGACACCGTCGATCGGGCTCTTGACGGCCACGGCCCCGCCGCTGTCGGCCAGCTGGCCAGCTTGCGCCGGCGCGACGCCGGCGCTTCGCAGGATGGCCCCGGTGCGTTGCTGGTCAGCGTGAGCCTCGGCGAGGCGCATCTCGACCTCGGCCAGTTCGACGGCGCGCACCAGCCCCTCGGCCTTGAGCGCGCGAAGCTGTTGCATGCGGCCGGTGTAGGCCTCCAGTCGGGTACGGGCCGCGGCGTTTTCTCCCGCCGCGGCCACCACGGTGGGCATCATGAGCTCGGCCACCGCCTGCCCGCGCCTGACACGCTCGCCGGCACGGACATTGAGCTTCACGATCTGACCCGGGTAGGGCGGGTTGACCACCCCGGTGGCGCCCGTCGCGGTCAGCACGGCCGCCGGCAACTCCAGGAACGAGGCCGCGTCGGGCGCTCGCAGCGGGACCCACTTGGCGTCGGCGCTCGTTCGCGCGGGCCCTGCGGGCACGGGCGGTGCGCCGGCCGGCGCATCCGGCGAGCGACAGGCGGGCGCCACCGCCAGGAGCAGGGCCGCGAATCGGGCGAACCTCATGGCGCTCCGCCGCGATCGGCCGCCTGCAGCGCGACCTCCGTCAGCAGGAGCCACAGCCTGGTGCGCGCCCACGCGTGCTCCGCTTGAATGCGCCAGAGGCGGCTCGCCGCCACCACGGCGGCCCGATCCGATTGCAGAACCTCGAGGAGGGTTGCCCCGCCGTTCTCGAAGATCTTCCGCCGTGTCTCGGCGGCTTCCCGGCTCGCGGGAGCAAGGTCGTCCCGGAACACGGCCAGCAGCTCGCCGGTGTGGTCGACCTCGTGGAATCCGGCGGCCAGCTCGAAGCGAACGGAGAGCAGGGCCTGTGCCCGTTCGCTCTCCATCCTGACCTGGTCGGCGCGCAGGGTGGCGCGTTCGCGTTCGCCCCGCTCGAAGAGAGGGAACGTCAGCCGGGCCAGCGCCGACACCACCAGGCCCTGCGGGGCGTCGCGCTGAACGGCCGCTCCGAATTGAGCGATTGTCCCTCGGGCCGCCTTCTCTTCGACCTGTCGCGCGGCGGCGATGCGACCCTGCAGCTCCTTGATGCTCACGGCGGGCAGCAGCGCGCTCTGTCGCAGGACCTGCTCGCGCATCTCTGCCGGTGGGGCGGGCGGCTCGGGGAGCGCTCCTTCCGCCAGCAGCGGGTCGGCCTCCGCCGAGCCGACCTCATGGCCCAGGTCCAGGCCCGTCTGGAACAGCTCTCCCTCGGCGTTCAGGACCGCGGCCCGCGCCTCGGCGTGGTAGGCGCGCGCCTCGGCCAGATCGGCCCGCGTCATCGCGCCCAGTGACGTGGCCCGCTCGACCAGGCGTTCCAGCTCGGCCGCGATGTGCTCTTCGCGATGCGTCTCGTCCAGCACGTGCGCCGCCGCCCAGGCGTAGACCCAGGCCCGCGCGGTCGCCAGTCGAGAGGCCAGCGCGGCCGCTCGCGCCTCGGCCGCGAGGACGCGCTCTTCCAGTCCGACCGTCTGGCGGCGGGCCGCCGACTGCCCGGACAGGTTCCAGGGCTGAACGATCTCGGCGACCAGCTCGGTCTGTTGCTGGTCCCGCGGGGCGAAGCGCCAGCCAGGCATGACGGACAGCTGCGGGTTGTAGGGGACGGAAGAGATGTTGCGATCCTGCTCGGCCTTCTCCCGCGCTGCTTGCGCCGGTCCCACGACCCTTGGTGTTCGGTCCGCCAGCCCGAGCGCGGCGTCGAAGGTGATCGAGCGCGGCGCCGGCACCGGCTCGCCGATCGACCCGGCAACGAAGAGAAAGACCGTCGGCAACATGTCCCTCGTCGCGACTCAGCAACCCGCATGCCGCTAAGCGCCAGAGGCGATCGCGCCGAGATTCCCGCACGGCTGTCTCGGTGGCCACCTGCCAGCGGCGCAGGATTTGCGCCATCGCACCCGCTCGTACCGAAATCTGCGCGGGACCCCGGCCCGGTCCGCTTCCCGCGCTGGCCCACCCATTGCTGCCCATGGGACGGAGCATGGGCCGCGAGGGAAGCATCCGATGGACCGCGAGTCGATCATCGTGATGGAGGGTGACCGACGGGCACGCCGCTTCTTCGTCCTCCTCCTCTCGTTCGCGGCGCTGCTGGTGGCGCTGGTGCTACGTCCCTTGGCGGAGGCCCTGCTGGTGGCGGCCGCTCTCGCGGGAGTGCTCTGGCCGCCGTACGCGCGCCTGGCGGCCAAGTTGGGCGGGCGACGGGCGTTGTCAGCCGGCCTGTACGTTGGCGCCGTCGCCCTCGTTCTGGTGGGGCCGCTCGTCGGCACGGCCACCTTCTTGCTGCGGGAAGGGCGCGAAGGGCTGAAATTCGTCGCCCAGATCGCTCGCGGCGAAGGCGTCGCGCGCCTGCTGTCCAGGCTTCCCCACCCGCTGGAGTCGCTGGCGCGGCAAGCGCTCGATCGCGTCCTGGACTTCGACCAGCTGGCGGCCAGTGTTCTGCGGGCCAGCGTCGGCCGGGCCGCGTCTACACTCTGGGGCGCGGCGTGGGCGACCGGCTCGATGATCTTCCAATCGGCGATGATGCTGATCGCCCTCTACTTCTTTCTGGTGGAAGGGGATGAAGTTCTGTCGTGGTTCGACGACGCTTTGCCGCTGCGAGCGGGGCAGACGCGCGAGCTGTTTGCGGAGTTCAAGCGCGTGTCGTTGTCGGTCATCGTATCCGCGGTGATCACGGCAGCCGCCCAAGCCGTCGCGGCGCTGGTGGGCTACTTCATCGGACATGTTCCCCATCCGATCTTCTTTGCCGCCGTCACCTTCCTGGTGGCCTTCATCCCAGCCGTCGGCGCGGCGAGCGCGTGTCTGGTCGCGGCGGCGGTCGTCTACCTCTCGGGGCACCCTTCGTGGAGCCTGTTCCTGGCCCTGTGGGGAATCTTCGTGGTGGGGCTGGTGGACAACATCCTCAAGCCCCTCCTGGTGAAGGCAGGGATGGAGATGCGGGTGGGAGTGGTGTTCTTCTCCCTGGTGGGCGGGCTCAGCGCGTTCGGCGCCATCGGCCTGGTCACGGGCCCTCTCGCCGTCGCGCTGTTCCTGACGCTGGTACGGATGTACCGGCGAGACTTCGCAGCGCCGGTGGCCGAAGCGCCGTGAACGGCCCCTGAATCACTTCTGGCGATCCGCAACCGCGGCGGTCACCCCGGGTGGCCCGATCCTGCGGAGCAAACGCAGTCCGTTCAAGGTCACGAGCAGGGTACTTCCTTCGTGTCCCACGACGCCCCCGGGGCAGCGTGATCAGTCCGAACAGATCCGAAAGCACCAGCGCGACGATCACCGTCAGGGCGATGGCCAGGTTCTGGCGGATGATCCGCAGCGAGCGGCGACCGAGCGCCACGGCATAGGGGACCATGGCGACATCGTCCCTGCTGAGGATGACGTCGGCGGTTTCGAGCGCGACGTCGGTTCCGATCCCGCCCATGGCGATCCCGACAGCGGCGGCCGCGAGCGCCGGCGCGTCGTTGACGCCATCGCCGACCATCGCGACGAGACCGTGCCTCGACGCCAGTTCCTCGACCTTGCGCACCTTGTCCTCCGGGTACAGGCCGGCGTGCATCTCGTCGACGGCAACCTCCGCGGCGACCGCGTCTGCGGTCGCCCTGCTGTCGCCGCTCAGTCCAACGATCGTCTTGATTCCGAGCCGCTTCAGAGATCCGACGGCAGCGATGGCTTGGGGCCGTACTTTGTCGCGGAGCGCGATGTACCCGCGGCAGGCGTCATCGCCGACCAGGACCACCGTATGACCCTGGCTCTCCAGCGCGCCGACGTCGCGGCTCACCGCTTCCGGCAGGGGGAACAGCGAGGGCCGGCCCACGGACCACGGCGCGCCGGAAAGGCGCGCTCGCGCCCCGGTGCCCACGATCGCCTGAAACTCCGAGACCGGGGTCAGCATCACGTGCTGCCGTCTTGCCTCCGCGACGATGGCGCGGCCGACCGGATGCTCCGAGGCGCTCTCGACGGACGCCGCGCGGGCCAGGAGCGTCTCGGGCGCGGTGTCGCTGGTGGAAACGATCCGGGTGACGACCGGATGGCCCGAGGTCAGGGTGCCGGTCTTGTCGAAGGCGATGGCGTCGATCTTGCCCAGCGTTTCGACGAAGGCGCTGCCCTTGAACAGGATCCCGTGGCGGGCCCCATTGGAAAGCGCCGAGAGCAGCGTCGGCATCATGGCCGCCGCCAGCGCGCAGGGGGAGGCCACCACCAGGAAGATCATGGCCCGGTAGATGGCCTCTCGGGCGGTCCACCAGCCGAAGGCCGTGGGAAGGGCGGCAAGCAGGATGGCTCCCAGGACGACCACCTTGGCGTACCCCCGCTCGAACCTCTCGATGAAGAGCTGCGCAGGGGGCCGATTGGCCTGCGCCTCCTTCACGAGCTGAATGATCCTGGCCAGAAGGGTCTCGCCCGGGGCTCGGGTCACGGTCACGTACAGGGCGCCGTGGCCGTTGATGGAACCGGCGAACACGTCTGACCCGGGGCATTTGTCGACGGGGACCGACTCTCCGGTGATGGGCGCCTGGTTCACGGCCGATGTTCCTTCGACGACCGTTCCATCGGCGGGAACGCGCGCTCCCGGCCGGATGACGAGGCGATCACCGACCGCCAGATCTGGGGCGGCGAGCACCCGCTCCGCGCCGTCTCGCAGCACGATGGCCTCGTCGGGGGTGAGGGCCATCAGGGCGGTGATGTCTCGGGTCGTCCGCGCGCTCGCGTAGCCCTCCAGCGTGCCACTCAGCGCGAAGATGAAGATCAGCAGCGCACCGTCGAACCACTCTCCGATGGCGGCGGCCCCGATGGCGGCGACCACCATGAGGAGATCGACGTCCAGCTCGCGCTCGCGGATCAGCGTGAGGACGCCGTCACGCGCCTGACGGTATCCCCCGACCACGTACCCGGCGATGAGGGCCACGACGCCGGCCGTGTGCAGGCCAGAGCGAAAGAGGGTCCAGCCGGCGACCACCGCCAGGGCACAGAAGGCGGTGGTCAGCGCCTCCCCATGATCTCGCCAGGCCCGCATCTCGACCTCAGCGAAGGGAACCCAGCTGGACGGCGGTCTTCACGCCCCTGACGTTACCACCATCGCAGGGGCGGCCGGGCGGCGGGGACAGGCCGCATTCCCCACGGTCTGGCCCCCCCGCCGTGCCCCGGGTAAGGCAGCCTCACGAGCGGACGATCAGCAGCAACCCCAGTGAACGTTCGTCGGTATGTGACAGGTCGTCCCGGGTGTGTCCCAGCAGGCTGTCGAAGCTGAAGCGCAGCCCGAGATCCAGGTTGCGCGTCAGGTTGCCCACCACGCCGAGGCCCAGCGGGATGCGATAGGTGTCGCCCAGCGCGGAGAGCTGCCCCGTGACGCCCGTGAGCACCTTCAGGGACACCCTGGTCGCCGCCTGGATCTGCAGCTCGAGCGGCAGGAACAGCTGGTCTTTGTAAACGTCCCGGTGGTCCAGGATGATGCCCACCTGCGGGTCGAAGAAGAGCGCCACCATGGTGCTGAAGTGGAACTTGCCCGCCAGGCCGATGGTCCACATCAGGCCCGTGGGATCGTGAATGGGCGCCAGAAACAGCGACGAGTGCAGGGAAAGGTGGACGTCGCCGTACAGCAGGCCGTACATGAAATCGAGCCCGACGTTGTCGTACACGTGCGGGCAGCCGTTGTTCGCGCCGGTCAGGCACAAGCCCGCCCCCGGTAACGTCTGCCAGCCCATGGGGGAGGTGTGCAGCAGCCCCAGTTGGACGGTGTCCGTGATCGAATAGTAGAGGTCGGGCGCCAGCGAGGTCGGTTTGCCGAACGAATTCTTGCTGGCGTTCATCAGCAACGACACACGCGCGGTGAACAGCCCGGCCGGACCTTGCACGCCCCGCCGGACCGCCAGCTCGCCCATGGGCGCGCCGCTGACCGGTGGTACGTCGTTGCCGCCTCCCTCGACCACCATCGCCGCGTGGGCTGTGCTGCCGGCCAGCAGCGTGACGAACAGGGATGAGGCCAAGGTAAGTCCAGGAGACGGAGATCGCATGAGGGCCTTTCGGTGAGGGTCACGCCCGGCCAACGAAGGGCGCCGCGCCGTCCCGCACGCGGGCGCCTCCTCGGGCAGGGCCAACATTCAGGGCTGCTTCAACGTAGGTCGCTTCGTCACGAGGGCAATAGCCATCATCCAGCCGCTCCCCCGGATGCGAACGCGGGGCCCGTCGTGGCGCGGCGGGGCGCTCGGTGCCTTGCCGGCGTCGAGCGCCCCGCCCGCTGCGACGGGAGCGCGTCCCAGCGCGCTCGGCGCTACTGCAGCTCGCCGAGCAGCGTGTCGATGTACGGAGGCAGCGAATTCCACGGATTGCCGTCCGCCCCGTCGTCGGTCATGTAGATGTATCCGATCGTCTGCCTGGCCGTGTTGATGAAGGTCTGGTCGGGCGAGGCGACCTGGTACGGGATGATGCCAAAGTTGCTGGGCGCGTAGTTGGCGTGCCAGCTGGCCAGAGAGCCCGGGAGACCGGCGCTCTCGTAGACGAGGATGGTGTTCACGGTTCCGACGTACTGGGGAAGCGTGTCGGCGCCCGGGTTCCCGACCGTATAGGTGAAGCCCTTGCTGCGCGCATAGCCGTCCAGCGTCTGGTAGTAGCTGACGTAGTTCGTGTTCTGGTAGGCCATGCCATCGAAGAAGATGCCCGTCACCGACGGATACAGCGACTTCCACAGGCTGATGTCGTTCTCCACGTCGGCCAGCGCGCGGGCCCCGTAGTTGGTCCAGACGTAGCCGATGACGGTGATGCCGGCGCTTTGCAGGTTGGCGATGCCCGTGGCGTACGAGGAGACGACGCTGGTGCCCGGCCCATTGCTCTCGTTGACGATGGCGACCACCGGCACGCTGGGATGGTTGTTCTTTGCCGCGATCAGCGCGGACCAGTAGGACGAGGTCGGATCACTGTAGAGCGGGACGATCGTGCCGGTCGGACCGGCGCTGCCGGCGCTGCCGCCCCAGTACACATGCGTGTAAACGGGCAGCTGGGCCGTCGTTCCGGAGGACTGCAGATGATAGAAGAGGGCGGCGGTCTCGTTGGTGGCGGTCTCGTTCATGGAAGCACGCGACACCGTCCAGCTGACCTTCGAGCCCGTGTTGGTGTAGGCGGCGACGGCTCCCAGATTGGTCCAGGTCCAGGAGGTGGCGCCGCCCGTGTGCTGGTACAACGTGCCGTTCTCGATCATGTAGTCGGCGCCCAGCCCGCCCGTCGCGTATCCCGTCGAGGTGTTCTGATCGCTGTCGACGAACACGTGAAACAGGCTCCAGGTGCCGCTGTACTGCACCGAGTAGTAGACATTCGTGGCGTCGTTGGTGGTGACGCTGTCGAACAGCGGGCTGGCGCAGGAGACGTAGCTGTGCGACAGGGCAGACGACGTGTCCAGGCTGCCGCCCGCCGACTCGACCTGGAAGACCACCTTCGCGGTCTCGTTCGTACAGTTCGTTTCGCCGATGGCAGAGCGCGGGAAGGTCCAGCTGGCGGTGTTCGCGTTGTTGCTGTAGGTCGCCGTGCCCAGCTGGGTCCAGCTCCATCCTGGACCGCTGTACCGATACAGAAAGCCATCTTCCAGCAGATAGTCGGCGCCCACGCCAGCGACGGAAAAGCCGGTACTGGCGTTCAGATCTGCGTCGACGTACGCGCGGTAATAGGTCCCGGCGCTGCTGTACTGAAAGACGTAGGTGATGTTGCTGGCGTCATTGGTCGTGTTGACACTGCTGATGGCCGCGTGCGCGGTGCCACCGATCACAAATGAGCCGAGCAGTGAACTTCCCAGAAGAGCGATTGCGGACCTGAACGTTACTTTCATGGCTGCCTCCTCGTCGCGGGTTTGGGCCGTGACCACCACGAGCACCTTCGCGAGGTCGCCGGCTGCAATCGATCTGCCAAGCAGCCGCGGCCAAGATCCGGCGGAACGCCGGCTCTTCTCGCGCGCGGGTTACCGATCGGCCTCCGCCAGAGTGAGCGCGGGCCGGGCCAGTAACATCTCTTCCCCGGCGACCCGAAAGGGCGACGCGCGAACGATGGCCCAGATGTCACGCCCCGTTTCCGGGGGGGACCGCCACCAGGTCAGGGACGAACGGCCAGCACGGACAGCGGGGCCGCCGGCAGGGCGACCGTATGTACCGCGGCCAGCGCGCCGGTGGTGGGATCGATCGAGAACACGCCCAGGGTCTTGCCGCCTTCGTTGGCGACCAGCAGCACGCGCCCGTTGGGATCGACCACCAGCGCTCCGGGCGCGCGTCCTCCGCTCGGAACGTGACCGACCGGCTTCAGCGTCCCTGCGCCGTCGATGGCGAACGCCGCGACGTCGTCGGGACCGCGGTTCGTCGCGTACAGGAAGCGGCCGGTGGGGGCCAGGGTCATGTCCGCCGGCTTGCTCTTGTTGCGGGCCACGCCGTCGGGCAACGTGGACACGGTCTGCGACGAGATGGGTGACAGCGCCTTCAGATCACCATCGAAGCCGTAGACCGCGATGGTGTCGCTGCCCTGGTCCAGCAGGTACACCCAGCGACCGCCGGGATGACAGATGAGGCGCGTCGGTCCGGAGCCGGGCGGCAGGGCGATGGGTGGCCCGGACCAGGCGGTCAGCATGCCGGTGCCGGTGTTGAACGTGTACTGCGACACGCTGTCGGCGCGAAAGTTCGAGACGAAGGCGATCTGGGCCGGGTGGACGGCGACGTCGTGCGCGCCCGCTCCGGCGGCGAAGGTGTCGATCGCCTTCAGGCCTCCTGCCTGCGTGACGGCCAGGACCGAGACCCTTCCAGCAGCCGGGTGCGCCGCCAGCACGTACCTGCCCGAGTCGTCCAGCGTCGCGCCCGACGGAGTGGCGCCGCCGGTGGCCGCGCGACCGGCCGCCCGTAGCACGCCCGACTTCGCATCGATGGAGAAGGCGGTGGCCTGGCCCGTCACGCCGTCGACGGCGATGAGTGACTCTCGCGTCGTCGAACGAAGCAGCGATGTCGGCGCGCGCCCCGCCTGCACCGTCGCGCGGCGGGTGAGGGCGCCGGAGGCGACGTCCAGATAGAACAGCGCGAGCTCACCCCCGGCCATCCCCACGTAGACCAGGACCCGCCCCGCCTCGTCGGCGGCGGGGCCGCCCGTCCCCACGGCCCCGGCCGCGACGCCGTCACGGAGCCCCGACGAGCTCGCGCACCCGAGCGCCAGGGACACTGCGAGGGCCAAGGCCGGTGCCACGAGTTTCATCGAGCGCAGAATAGCAGCGGGCGCCCGGCAGGATCAGCATCGCGTCGCCGAGTTCGTGGGTCTTGAAGTGATGCGCCTCGGTGTATTGCTCGGCGGTATGCAGCAGCCCCACCGGGGCGAAGGCCGCCAGCACGCCGAAGTGGCTCTCCGCCGAGGTGTGAATGCCCGACAGGATGCCGTCGGCCACACGCGGAGTGAATCCGGAGCCGATGCGCAGGTCGGTGACCCCGGCGCCGGCCTGCAGGGCGCCCTTGGCGATGCGGCTCCCCTCCAGCGCGCGCACCACCGTGGTCCCGACCGCGATCACGCGTCCCCCCTGGCGATGGGTGTCCGCGATCGCGTCGACGGTGGCGGCAGGAATGTCGAACCGTTCCGGCAGCGGCAGCGCGGCGTCCAGCCTTGGATCGCCGGTCGAGCTCAGGCCGGCCGCGTGGGTCAGCGCCGCCCAGCGAACGCCATTCCGTCGCAGCGCAAGCAGGGCCTCCCACGACAGCGGACGCCCCGCCGAGGGCATCTCGAACGCCCAGGGGCGACCCGCGTAGACGGTCTGCACCGCCCACAGTGGCAAGGGGTGGGCGAGGTAGGAGTACTGGACGGGCCGCCCCTGCTGATACAGCCCGCCCCAAAGGTCGTCGGCCGACCCCGGGAAGCGCAGCGACACCAGCCGCGCCGACAGCGGAGAACGCGCCGCCACCTCGGCCGTCAGGAGGCCGAAGCGCAGGCGGTCACCCGTCGCCAGGACCGGCGGGGGCGGTCGATCCTCCGTGCGCTGTCGCCAGTCGCCGGCGCCGAACAGCACGGCCCAGAAGTGGCCGGGGCCGCGCTCGGTGTCCTCCGCGATCAAGCGCGCTTCCACGTCCGCGCCCGCGTCGTCGCGGCCCAGCAGGGAGGCCGGCACCGTCGCGGCGTCGTTGACCACCAGCAGATCGCCCGGGGACAGCAGGTCGGGCAGGGCGGTGGTGCGGCGCTCGTACAGCTGACCCGCGGCCGTATCCACCACCAGCAGCCGCACGTCGTCCCGCCTGGCCGGATAGGTGCGGGCCGCGTTCATGACGACCTCGCGTTCGCGCGCACGGCGACGCGCGTGCCCGGTTCCGGTGCGTCCGGCCCCGTCAGCAGCGCCACGATGCGCTCGGCGACCTGCTCCGGCGCCGCCAGCGTCGTTCGATCCGCCTCCGGCATGGCGTCGGCGTGCATGCGGGTGTCCATCTCGCCCGGGTCGATCGCCAGCACGCGCACGCCGGTTCCCTCCAGCTCGGCGGCCCAGATCCGGCCCAGCTGCTCCAGCGCCGCCTTCGACGCCCCGTAGGCGCCCCAGCGCGGATACGCTTCGACGGCGGCGTCCGAGGTGATGTTGACGATGGTGCCGCTGCCGCGGAGAACCATCGGTCCGGCCAGCGCCTTGATCAGCCGGAAGGGCCCCACCAGGTTGACCTCCAGGGTCCGGGAGAGCTCCTCGCAGTCGGTGTCCAGCAGCAAGCGCAGCGGGGTGGGACCCAGCGTGCTGGCGTTGTTGATCAGCACCTCGGGGGGGCCGACCAGCGCCGCCGTCCGGCCCACGATGGCGGCGATGCCGTCGCGCTCGGCCACGTCGGCGGCGATTCCGTGGGCCTCGCCGCCTGCCGCGCGGATCTTTGCCACCGCCTCGTCCAGGGGCGCTCGCTCGCGCGCCACCAGCACCACCCGGTACCCCGCGCGCGCCAGGGCCAGGCCCAGGGCGCGTCCCAGGCCCCGGCTGCCCCCGGTGATCAGCGCGCCGGGCCCGCGACGCGTCTCGGTGGGCGTGTTCCTCGTGTTCTCCATGATCGGTCCTCCTTGCCCCGATCAGCATGCGCGCGCTGCTCCATCATATGGGCAGCCTTGCCAATCTGTTGTCAGGCGGTCATCCTGTTGCCCCGATGTCGATGTCGAGCGGTGACAGCGCAGCGGCCGCCCATCTGGGCCGCAACATCCAGGTCCTGCGGGAGGCCCGGGGGCAGACGCAGCAACAGATCGCGAAGCTGGCGGGCATTCCGCGCGCCACCTGGGCGAACCTGGAGTCGGGCGCTGCCAACCCCACCCTGGCGGTGCTGGTGAAGGTGGCCGCCGCGCTGTCGGTGCGCCTGGAAGAGCTGCTGGAGCCGCCGCGCCGCTTCGGCAGGCTGTACGGGGTGGCCAGTTTGCCCGTGCGCCGGCGCGGCGCCGTCACCATTCGCAAGCTGCTACCGGAGAGCATCGCCGGGCTGGAGCTGGAGCGGATGGAGCTGCCGCCAGGCGGGTCGATGGCGGGCGTGCCCCACACCACGGGCACCCGCGAGTACCTGACCTGCGAGCGCGGCGACATCGAGCTGTCGGTGGGCGGGACCACCTTCGCGCTCGGCCCGGGAGACGTGGTGGTGTTCCGGGGCGATCAGCGACACGGCTACCGCAACGCGGGCACGGCCACCGCCATCGCCTACAGCGTGGTCGCGTTCGCCCCTACCGGCTCCTGACCCGGCGGCGAGCTGGCGCGGGCGGGCCGCGCCAGGGCAACTCAGGGCGTGGACGCTTCAGGACCAGGCACGGCGAACGCGGCAGGCGCGGTGGACACCGTGTCGGTCGCGGGCGCGGCGCCGGCCGATTCCGCCGTCGGGGTCGGACCCTCCACGCGCTCGCGGCGCTGCGCTGCCCGTGATCCGGCGGTGACGCCAGGGCGAGCGGTCCCGTGCTCCGCGCGCAGGGCGGCTCGCGCCTCGCTCGCGTGCCAGCCGCGGGGGGCCAGCGCCAGATAGCGGCGGAAGGCGCGCGCGGCGGCCTCACCGTTGCCCGTCCGCTGCTCCGAGCGGCCCAGGATGGCCAGCGCGTCGGCCTGCTTGTCGTCCAGCGCCAGCGTGCGCTGCGCCCAGTCGCGCGCCTCGGCCAGGTGATCGCGGGCGTACTCCGCCTCGGCCACCCGCAGCGCCAGCTTCACATCGTCGGGGCGGGCGGCGAAGGCGGTGGCGCAAGCGGCCGAGGCGGCGCGCCAGCGCTTGCCCTGATAATTGTCGCGACAGGCTTCCAACGCGGCGGACGACTCCGCGTTCTCTTTCACCGCCGGCAGCGCGGCGACGCCCGCGGCCAGCAGACCGCCGGCGTTCGGAGCGCTGGTCACGGCCGCGACCGGCCCCGTCTCGGTGGCGGGGGCTCGCCGGGCCAGGGAGGCGGCCGCCGCGGCCGAAGCGGCCCGCGCCGCACGCGCGCCGTGAATGCGGGGCCACACGACCAGTCCGGCGAGGGCCACCGCGGCGGCCACGCCTCCGACCACCGCCCGCGCCTGCCACATCTCGCGCCGGGCCCGGGCCCGTGCGGCCAGCTGCGCCGCCCTGACCGCCTCCAGCGACGCGCGGACGGCCTCCGGCGGTGAGCGCATCGACGGAAAGACGTCCAGCACCGTCGGGGGCGCATCACCGATTACCTCGCCAGGGGTTTGCATCAGTCCATCGAGCCACCGCTCGGCGCCCAGGGCAACTTTTTTGCCTTTTCGCTCGCCCTGGGGTGGCCGTGGCGGCGGCTCAGCTGCCCGCGAACAGCGCCTTCTCCACCAGCGCGCGAAGGCTCCAGTTCCCGTCGACGACCTGGGTCCCGCCGAAGTCGACCGCGATCGAGTTCAGCGAGATCGCCTCGTCCTCGGTCAGCTTCTGCGAGGTCATCAGGAACCGCCGCAGCTCGCGGAAGACGCCGCGCAGCGCCAGGTCCGTCGACGACTTCGCGTGGATGTCGGACTGCGCCTTGGCCCCCAGTTCGGACGAAGGTGTAATCGTGCGGCAGGAAACGCACTCCCGGGCGAGATTGGCGAGCCGCCGTGCCGTCTGGAGACTCCTGGAGTAGAGATCCTTCGTGCGCGCGATGCTGCAAGAGCTGGTCTATGACGCGCCCGTAGGCGGCGCGGTCTGGCCCTTCGATCGCGCCTACATCCGCCCCCCGCACTTTCACGGTCAGGTCGAGCTGTTGCTGATCCGGCGGGGCGCCGCCACCATCCACCTGGGCGCGCGCACGCAGCGGCTGCGCGCCGGCCAGGTCTGCTGGATTCTCCCCTGCCTGCCTCACGTCATGAGCGCCTTCTCGGCCGACTTCGACATGTGGGTGGTCGAGCTGGAAGCGTCGATCGTGGGCAGCTGCTGGCGCGCGGTGGCGGGCGGGACCGGGGAGGGGCAGGGCGCGTTCGAGGGGGTGGCCGCCCTGGGCGAGCAGCTGGCCGGCCGCCTGGTCGCGGACGTTCCCGAAGGCGAGGCGGCGCAGCTGAGCGAGCTGGCCCGCCGGATCTGGGGCGCTCCCTCGGCGCTGGCCGTGCCGCGCCTGCTGCGCGCGCTGTGCGAGCTGGCGCTGCGCGTGACCCTGGCCGGCGTCCGGTCCGGGGGAACGTCGTCGCTGACCGAGCTGGCGTCGTGCCTGCTGCTGGCGTCGCCGCTGCTGGACCGGCGGGGGCTGGCCGCCGACCTGGGCGTCAGCGAGGGGTTCCTGTCGCGGAGCTTCGGCCGCGATCTGGGCGTCAGCTTCGTGCAGCATCGCGCGCGGGCCCGCCTGGCCCATTTCCTGGCGCTGGTCCAGGGCGGCAACGGCAACCTGCTGGAGGGGGCGCTGGCGGCCGGGTTCGGCAGCTATTCGCAGTTCCACCGGGTCTTCACCCGCGTCTCGGGCATGCGGCCCCGCGACTACTTCACGGGCGGGCGGCATCAACTGCAGCTGTTCGTCGCCAGCGATCTCGAGCGGCCGGACACGGCGCCGCTGCGTCGCCTGGTGGATCGCCAGCGCCAGGGGCCGCCGCTGGAGCGGCCGGCCCGCGACTGACCGCGGCGCCGCGCGACCGGCGGCCAGTCACCTGGACTAAGGCGGCAGCAGCGCGTCGACGATGCCGGTCACCCAGGTCCCGGCCATCGAGTCGAACAGGTTCATGTTGACGGGGTCCTCCCAGATCGCCCAGCCGATGCCCGCCGACTCGCACGCTTGCCGGACCATCGTCACCAGGCGGACCCTGGAATCGAGGGGGGCGCCGTCCTGCGGACCCCACTCGCCGTTGTAGACGGCGCGCCCCTGAGCCTTCTGATAGGCGGTCATCAACGCCAGCTGCGAGGCCACGGTGGCGGGGCCGGACGGGTTCGTGGCGGCCGGCTTGGTGTTGTAGTCCATGAACCACTGGTTGGCCCACGACGCGTCCTTGGCCGCCTGGACCGGATCCACCGGCGAGGAGGGCGGCCCGGGGAAGATCACCCCCGTCGTCAGGTACTCGGGGCCCATCCAGCTCATCCCCTGGAACGTGAACAGCTTGGGCTCGTAGAAATGCACCGAGGCCATGATGTTCGCGTCGTCGGGCAGGGTCAGCGTCGCCAGCTTGGTCGGGTCGGCCCAGAACACCGAGTCGACGATCAGCAGGCGGCGTGGGTTGGTGGCGCGGATGGCCTGGATCGCCGGCACCATCACGTCGTTCCAGGTGGTGTCCAGTTGACTGTAAGGCTCGTTGAACAGCTCGAAGGCGATGGTGTCGGGGCGGCTCTGGTAGTGGGCGGCGATCTGCGTCCACAGCCCGACGAAGCGGTCGCGCTGCCCGGACACGTTCGAGGCCAGATCGTCGTAGGCGTGCAGGTCCACCACCACCGCGAGGTTCGCCGCGGTGGCCTGATCCAGGACCGTGTCGGCGCGGCTGAAGAACGCCGTGTCGATGGTGTAGGGCGCCGACGCTTGTGCGTGGCCGCTGAAGCGGATGGGGATGCGGACGTGGTCGAACCCGCGCCTGGCGATGAACGGAAAATCCTGGGCGTTGATCACCCCGCCCCAGTCTCCTTCGTTCGGGGCTTCCAGGCGGTTGCCCAGGTTGATGCCCTTCTTGAAGTGCGCGGCCGCGGCCGGGGGGACCCCCGACACGAACGGCTCGGGGCCGGTGCCGCTGCCGCCACTGCCGGTGCCGCCGCTACCGGCCCCGCCCGTACCGGAGCGCCCGCCGGAGGCGGCGCCCCCGGCGCCCCCGCTGCCGGCGCCGCCGGTCCCCGCCGCACCGGTGGTGCCGCCGCTGGCTGGCGCGCCGCCGCTGCCCGCTGCGCCGCCGCTGCCTGCAGCGCCCCCGCTGCTCACGGCGCCGCCGGAAGCCGAGACGCCGCCGCTGCCTTTGACGCCGCCGGTGGCCGTCGCGCCCCCGCTGCCCACGGTCCCGCCGCTTCCCCGGGTGCCGCCGGTGGCCGCGGCGCCGCCGGTTCCGGTGACGCCGCCGCTGCCACCCGGGGTGGCAGCTCCGGACCCGCCGGACATGGACGGGGACATGCCTCCACTACCGCCGGCCTTGGAGCCGGAGCCGGAGCAGGCAACAGCCCCCAGGGCCAGGGAAAAGGAGGCGAGGGCGAGGATCGAAGTCGGGGAGCGGCGCTGACTCATCTGGGGCGGAGCCATACAGCGCGGCGGCCCGCGCGTCTTCGCATCTCGTGACGTCCAGCCGCGTCGCCCGACGGCCGTCGCTGGGGCCCGCACCTGCCGACCTTCCGCCCCCGCCTGCCTTTCGGCGCGCGCGGGGGCGGGGTCAGCCGAGCTGCGCCAGGAACTGGTCCAGCAGCCGGTTCACGCCCTCGGGGTCGTCGAGCTGGACCCAGTGCCCGGTCGCCACCCGGGTGACGGGAATGTCCGGCAGCTGGGCGTGCAGCGCGGCGGGCGGCTGGTTCGACGGCGTGACGACGATCGATCGCGGGCCGCGATAGCGCGCCAGCGGGGTGATGGGGTCGTAGACCAAAAGATCCCGGAGCGGTCCGACCACGGCGGGCGCCGGCGTGGCGCGCAGATCCGCGAACAGACGCGCCCGAACCTCCGGGGACGACGGGCCCAGCATCGTGGTCCAGTACGCCTCGGTCGCGGCGTAGGGATCTGCCTGCAACCCTGCCATCACTCCCTTGACCACCTCCGGGGGCAGCTTTCGCCCGTCGCCCGCGGGATCCAGCAGGAACAGTCCGGCCACCCGCTGGGGGTGAAGGCCCGCAAACGAAACGCACACCACACCGCCCAGGCTGTGACCGACCAGGACCACGCGCTGCAGGCCCAGGTGATCCAGCGTGGCACCCAGGTCGGCGGCCAGGCTCTCGATGCGATAGTCGCCGTCACGCGGCGGGGCGGAGCGCCCGTGGCCGCGCAGATCCAGCGCGACGGCGCGGCGGGTGGCGCGCAGGTGGCGAAGCTGCGCCGCCCAGTGCTGGGTCGTCCCGGCGGCGGAGTGCAGGAAGACGACGGGCAGCCCGCCCGTGCCGCCGTCGTCGACGTGCAGCGGGCCCTGTGGTCCTTCGAAGGTGGTGTCCTGTCGGTTCACGGCGGTCACCTCACTCGTCTAGCACCGAAAGGCGCCCCGCTCCGCTCTCGGTAACCGGACGGCGGGATGGCGCGTTCTGTCTCCCGGAGGCCACATGAGCGACTTCGCGGTGGAGGTGTTCTACGACGGTGCTTGCCCGCTTTGCACCAAGGAGATGCGGATGCTCCGCAGGCGCGATCAGGGGCGACGGATCCGTTTCACCGACATCGCCGACCCGTCGTTCGACGCCGCTGCCGTCGGGCTGTCCTGGGAGACGTTGATGAGCCGGATCCACGGCCGCCTGCCCGACGGCACCGTCATCGAGGGGGTCGAGGTCTTCCGGCGCCTCTATGCCGCCGTGGGGTTCTCGACGCTGGCGAAGCTGTCGCGGGCGCCCGGCGTCTCCCATCTGCTGGAACTCGGGTACCGGCTGTTCGCGAAGAACCGCCTGCGCTTGACCGGCCGCTGTGCCGACGACGCTTGCGAGCTGCACCGCCGACCGCCCAGCCGTTCGCAGGAGGCTTCCGTGCAGCCCGCCTCGCCGCCCCCGGCGTCCCGTCCCGTCGCCCTGCACTGACCCGGTCAGTCGCCGGCCGGCAAGGCGATGGACAGCGCGTGGTGAAACACGTTGCGCGGATCCCAGCGCGCCTTCGCCCGCTGGAGGCGCGCATAGTTGTCCCGGTAGTACAGCGTGGACCAGGGCACGGGCGAGCGATTCCAGGTCGGATCCCGCAGGTCGACGTCCGGGTGGTTGATGGTGGCGCCGTTGCTGATCTCGCCGGGCACGGGCACCCCGCCCGAGTCGGCGAACACCTGGCCGTAGAACGCGCGCAGCCAGGCCAGGCTGCGCGCTTCGTCCTCCGGTCTGCCCCAGCCCGTCGAGTACGACGTGCTGAGCACCGAGTCGCGGTGCGGGTACGCGGTCGCGCCGGCGGCCACCGCGTTCACCCGTCCGCCGAACGTGGCCAGCCCGATGCCGCCCCCCACGTCGGGCGCGCCCTGGGTCAGCCCCGAATGCAGCGTCCTCAGCTGGTCGTCGCTGTAGCCGCGGCGCAGGAAGGCGTCCTTCAGCTTCAGCCGCGCCTGCGACGTCGACACCCCGCCGGCCCGGGTCGCGAAGACCTCCGGGAAGGGGTCGAGCGCGAAGGCCAGCCACGACATCGTCTGCACCTCGCGCGTATGGGGCACGCCCACGCCCGTGTCGATGGCGTTCAAGTGGGCATCGAGCAACCGCTCCGAATCGGGGCCGGCGGTCACCGTGCCCCGCGCCTCGACCTTGCCGCCGCAGGGCGCGCGCCCCACCGTGAAGACGCCGTACAGCCTGGAAAACTCGGAGTCTGGCCGCGCGTGGTCTTCACACCAGCGGCCATAGTTCCCCACCAGCGTGCGGAACGCCTTCTCGGAAAGATCGGCCCAGCTCCACTCGGCCTTGAACGTGGTCACGGCGGCGGGCGCCTCGGGCAGGGGCGCGGAGGGGTCGCGCGCGGCAGGTGATCTGAACCAGTAACGGGTGACGATCCCGAAGTTGCCCGGCCCGCCGCCGGTGTGCGCCCACCACAGCTCGCGATTCGGGTCGGAGGGTTCGCTGGTGGCGATCACGCTGCGGGCGGTGCCCGACGCGTCGACCACCACGACCTCGACGGCCCACAGGTAGTCGACCAGCATGCCGTGCTCGCGGGACAGGAAGCTGTGACCGCCGCCCATCACGTGGCCGCCCATGCCGATGTAGGGGCTCTGGCCGGCCGGCAACGTCACGCCCCAGCCCATGAACAGCTTGCGATACGCCTCGCCGACGGTGACGCCAGGCTCGATGGCGAACGCCTGCCGCGCGCGGTCGTATTCCAGCCCGGTCATCAGGCCCAGGTCGATCACCACCTGCACCGCGGGATCGGCGACGAATCCCTCCAGGCAGCACCCGCCGCTGCGGGCGACGACCCGCAGGCCGTCGCGAACGGCGTCTTGCACGGCCTGCACCACCTGGGCGGTGGACGTGGCCAGACGTACGTACTCCGGCTTGCCGCTGAAGCGGCGATTGAAGTTCCGCTGCAGCAGCTCGCCGTATCGCGGATCACCGGGACGGACGACCTTCATCTCCAGAGGCGTTCGCTCGTCGGACATCGCGGCCAGGATAGCAGCCTGTCGTCAAACAGCTGACGGTGAGGCATCACTCCCGACCGCACGCTAACCTCTGCGCGTGGCCTACACGTTCAAGCACCTTTCACCCTCCGAGTTGCCGCAGGTGCGCGCGCTGCTTGCCGTCTTCGGCGAGGCCTTCGCCGAGCCCGAGACCTATGTGAGCCGCCAGCCCGACGACGCCTACCTGACCACGCTGCTGGCCAAGCCGCACGTGATGGTGGTCGTCGCGCTCCACGGCGACGCGGTGGTGGGCGGCCTGGTGGCCTACCAGCTGGAGAAATTGGAGCAGGCGCGCAGCGAGATCTACATCTACGACCTGGCGGTGCAGGAGGCTCACCGGCGGAAGGGCGTGGCGACCGGGCTCATCCGCGCGCTCGGCGTCATCGCCAAGACGCGCGGCGCCTACGTGATGTTCGTGCAGGCCGACCGCACGGACCCGCCGGCGATCCGGCTGTACGAATCGCTGGGCACGCGCGAGGACGTCCACCACTTCGACATCTCCGTCGGGTGACCATGCCGGAGATCGCCGCTTCGACGCCGAGTCCCACCGGCCAGGACCCGTCCGCGGTGGCGGAGACGCTGGCGTGCCTGGCCGCGTTCGACTGGTCCGCCGTCGAGCGTGACCTGGATGGGGGCGGCAGCGCCGTTCTGCCCGGGCTGCTGTCAGCGCCCCTGTGCCGCGCGCTGGCGGGCGTCTATCCCCAGGACAGCCTGTTTCGTAGCCGCGTGGTCATGGCCCGGCACGGCTACGGGAAGGGCGAATACCGGTACTTCGACTACCCGTTGCCGGCGATCGTGCAAGCGCTGCGCGAGGCTCTCTATCCCCGGCTGGTGGGGATCGCCAACCGCTGGAACGCCGAGATGAAGCTGAACGTGCGCTACCCGGAGCAGCACGCCGAGTTCCTGGCGCGCTGCCACGCCGCCGGGCAGAGCAGACCGACGCCCCTGCTGCTTCAATATGCCGAGGGCGACTACAACTGCTTGCACCAGGATCTGTACGGCGAGCACGTCTTCCCGTTGCAGGTCGCCATCCTGCTGTCTGGGCCGGGGACCGACTTCACCGGCGGGGAGTTCGTGCTGACCGAGCAGCGCCCCCGCATGCAGTCGCGCCCCGAGGTGGTGCCCCTGCGGCAGGGCGACGCGGTGGTCTTCGCCGTCCATCAGCGTCCCGTGCAGGGCACGCGCGGGACCTACCGGGTCAAGCTGCGCCACGGCGTCAGCCGCCTGCGCAGCGGCAGCCGCCACACCCTCGGCATCATCTTTCACGACGCGGCCTGATCCGCCCCGGGGTCGTTCTTCCCGAACCACCGGCAGGCGCTGTCGCGGCTGAGCCGTGTTCAGCGCGCGAGCGACGCCGCCGGCGTCAGACAGGCGCGAACGCGGGAGAGGTCTCCTTGCAGCGCGCCGTCCTCCGGCACCGGCCGCCAGGCACCCAGCGCGGCCGCGAAGGCCTGGTAGACGTCGGGCGGTACGGGCCAGGGGCCCAGCGCGCAGCGGGGGAGCAGGACGCGCGGGACCAGGAACCACAGGCTGCGACGCGCCCGCTGGTCGCCGGGATTGCCGTCCAGCACGCGCAGCCACTCGGCGGCGGCCGCGACGGGCTGGTCCAGCTGCGACAGGGCCAGGCCCAGGTTGTAGCGGGCCAGCGGCAGATCGGGACGGATGGCCAGGGCGCGGCTGAACTGTTCGGCGGCCGCCTGCATCTGACCCCGCCGGGCGCGCAACGTGCCCAGGTTGTTCAGGGCTTCGGGGTAGGTGGGGTTCAATCGGGCGGCCTCTTCGTAGTGGGGCGCGGCCTCGTCCAGTCGATTCGCGGCGTCCAGCGCGCTGCCCAGGTTGGTGTGGGCCATGAAGTTGTCGGGCGACACGTCCAGCGTGTGGCGGAAGATGGTCTCGCTGGTGGCCCAGTGGGGCAGGTTGACCGAGGTGACGATGGCCAGCGCCACCAGCGCCGCCGCGCCCGCGCCGTAGAACAATCGGCGCGGCATCCGCCGCCAGGCGAAGGCGGTCAGGCCCAGCGCCAGCCCCAGGTGCGGCAGATACGACCAGCGATCGGCGAAGGACTGTCCCCCGAACTGCACCAGCCCGATCACGGGCAGCGGCGCGATCAGGAACCACGCCCAGGCGAAGGCCAGTTCGGGCCGTTCGCGCGGCCGAGACAGGCACAGCCACGAGAGCGCGGCCAGCGCCAGCAACGCGCCTGCGCCGATGCCGGGCGGCTGGCGAAGCAGGGGGTAAAAGATTCCCAGCCCGGCGGGCCAGAAGAACTTCCCCAGGTACGCCAGATACGCCAGCGCCGCGGTGGTCGTCCGATCGCGCAGCGTGAACGTCGCCGCGCCCATCGCGCCCTCCGCGTTCTGGGTCAGCGCCGTCACCACCACCCAGGCGGCGGCCAGCGCGCCGAACGGCAACTTCTCGCGCAGCAGCGCGCCGGGCGTGGTGGGCCGGCGCAGCGGCCACCAGTCGAACAGCAGCAGCAGCGCCGGCAACGTCACCACCGTGGGCTTCGCCAGCAGTCCCAGCAGGAAGCAGGCGACCGCGGCCAGGTAACGGGCCGGCGCGGGACGGCGCGCATAGCCCACCCAGGCGTGCAACGTGGCGACCGAGAAGAAAAGGGCCAGCACGTCCTTGCGCTCCGCGATCCAGACCACCGATTCCAGCCGCATGGGGTGAACCCCGAACAGCAGCGCGGCGAAGGCCGCCAGCCCGAACTGTCCCGCGAAGCAACGCAGCACCAGCAGAAAGACCAGCGCCGTGGTGGCGGCGTGAATCGCCACGCTGACCAGGTGCGCCGGCCCGGCACGCAAGCCGAACAGCGACACGTCGGTCATGTGCGACAGCCAGGTCAGCGGGTGATAGTGGCCGCCGCGCGACTGCGTGAAGGCGGCCCGCACGTTGGCCCGGCTCAAGCCGTCGCGAACAAACGGATTCTCCGTGACGTAGACGTCGTCGTCGAAGTTCAGGAACTGGAACGCATGGGCGCGCCAGAACAGCGCCACCACCACCAGGGCGAGGGGCATGGCCAGCGCGACGTGACGGGGCCAGGCCCGGCTGGTATTGGTCTGGCCGGTGTCGATCCCGCTGTCGATCCCGCTCTCGATCATCGTCCCCACGCGCAATGAAGCGGGGACCATCGCCGCCTGTCTGGAACGGATCGCCGCGGCCTGCCCTCTGGCCGAGATCCTGGTGGTGGACGGAGGGACCGACGGCACGGCCGACGTGGTGGGCGCGCTGGCGCGGGTCCTTCCGGCGGTTCGCTACCTGCGCAATCACGGCGATCGCGGCAAGGGTCACGCCGTGGCGGTGGGCATCTCCAGCAGCCAAGGAGCCGTGCTGGCGCAGATCGACGGGGATCTGCAGTTCCTTCCCGAGGAGTTGCCACGGCTGCTCGCCCCCATCTTAACCGAGCGCGCCGACGTGGCCCTGGGCAGTCGCTTCCTGCCGCACTCGGCGCGCGGGGCGGGCAGCGTGCCGGGCGCGCGGAGCGCCGGCAACCGCGCCATCTCCGCCTTCGCCTCGGTCGTCTGCCGCCATCGCTTCTCCGATCTCCTGGCGGGAATGAAGGCGTGGCGACGCGAGGTCACGGCGGCCTTTCGCTGGGAGAGCGACGGCTTCTCGTACGAGGCTGAACTGCCCATCAAGGCGGCGCGGCTGGGATTCCGGGTCGTCGACGTTCCCATCACGACCGAGGAGCGTCGCGCCGGACGCAGCTCGGTGCCGGTGCTGCGCACGGGAGTGAAGCTGGCGCGGGACATCATCCGCTTCCGCGTGCTGCCGTCCTGACTTCACAGGGGCCGTGACAGATGATACGGTAGCGCCAGGCTCATGATGCGCGCGCAGCTGAGGAGGTGCTGGCAGGTGATCGCGCTGGTCGCGGTCGTGGTTGGTCTGCCGCGCGCCTCGTGGGGCGCCAGCTGTCCGCCGGGTCAGTTCAGCGCCACCGGCCAGGATCCGTGCATGGCCTGTCCCGCCGGAACGTTCGCCGATCTGGCCGGCCAGACCGCGTGTACGCCGTGCGCCCTGGGCCAGTTCAACGCGATGACCGGTCAGAGCGCCTGCCTCAACTGCACGGCCGGAAAGTTCGCCAGCTCGACGGGCCAGACCACCTGCGTGAACTGCGCGCCCGGCACGTTCGCCGATCAGGTGGGCAGTGCCAGCTGCACCTCCTGTGGGCCCGGATTCTTCCAGGGCCAGGTGGGGCAAACCAACTGCTTGCCCTGTGACATCGGTTCGTACGCGGCGACGACAGGGGCGACGGCGTGTGCCCCCTGCGCCGCAGGCACGTTCACGGCTGTCACCGCCAGCAGCACCTGCGCCGGCTGTCCGACGGGCACCTTCGCCGCCAGCGCCGGCAGCTCTTCGTGCGTGGCCTGCGCGCCGGGGCAGTTCGCGTCCCAGACCGGCAGCAGCACCTGCACCGACTGTCCCGCGGGCGCGATCTCCCCGTCGGCGGGCGCCAACGCCTGCACCAGCTGTGCGGCGGGCACGTTCGCGGGCAGCCCCGGCTCGACGTCCTGCGCGTCCTGCGCGCCAGGGCAGTTCAGCGCCAGCGCCGGCAGCTCGGCCTGCACGAACTGCGCGCCCGGGCGGGTCAGCGCGACGTCGGGCGCCACGGCTTGCACGAACTGCGCGGCGGGGACGTTCGCGTCCCTGGCCGGCCAGACCGCCTGCGCCGCATGTCCGCCGGGCGCCTTTGCCAGCACATCGGGGGCGGCCGCCTGCACCAGCTGCGCGGCGGGAACCTTCGCGGCGACGACGGGCCAGACCGCCTGCACGTCGTGTGCAGCGGGCCGCTTCGCCGCCGCTGCGGGCTCGACCACCTGTACCGACTGCGCGCCGGGACAGTTCGCGCCCGCGCCCGCCGCGTCGGCCTGCGCCGATTGCAGCGCCGGCACGTTCGCGTCGGTGGCGGGTAGCAGCGCCTGCACGGACTGCGCGCCCGGGACGTTCGCGATGTCGGCGGGAACCACCACCTGCACGGCGTGCAGCGCCGGCACGATGTCCGCCGCGGGACAGAACATGTGCACCAGCTGCCCGGCCGGTACCTCGGGGACGAACGGCACCTGTACGGCGTGCGCCGCCGGATCGTTCGCGCCACCCGGATCGACGGTGTGCGCGCCGTGCATGGCGGGAACGTTCGCCGCCGCCGGCGCGGCGGCGTGCACCGCGTGCGCAGCCGGAACGTTCGCGGCGACCACGGGGGCGCAGGCCTGTTTGCCCTGCCCGCCGGGGGCGGCCGCGCCTTCGGCCGGTTCGACAGCCTGCGTGCCCTGCGCGGCCGGCGCCTACGCAGGCACGGGTGCGGCGGCCTGTCAGATGTGTCCGACGGGAACGACGTCCGCGGCGGGCGCGTCGATGTGCGTGCCGGCCGCCAACGGCGGGACCTCGGGGAGTGCGGGCGCCGGTGGCAGCGGCACGGGCGGAGAGGGCGGCAGTTCCGGCGACGCTGGGACCGGTCCGTCCGACGCGGGCATGGACGCCAGCGAGGATGCCAGCGGGAGCGGTGCTGGTGGCGCCGGTGGTTCCGGCCAGTCCGGGGCGGGCGGCGCCGGCGGCGGCGCGCCGGCCGAGGGCAGCGGGGGAACGGGCCAGGCTGGTGCGACGGGAGCCGCCGGTGCGGGCCTGGGGGGATCCGTCGGCCAGGCCGGCGGCGCGGGCCCGGGGGGCGGCGCCGGCAGTGTCGGGACCGGTGGTGCCGTCGCGGGCGCCACCGGCGGAGCGGCCGGCGCGACCGCGGCGGGCGGTCACGTGGGCGGCAGCGCCGGCGCGTCCGGTTCGTTCGGGACCACCACGCAGAGCGCGTCCGGCTGCAGCTGTGGTCTGGCCGCCGGCGTGACCTCCGGCGAACGCGCGAGCTGGCTGTTCGCCCTGGTGGCGGCGATGTTCGTGGCCCGCCGCCGTTCCCGGCGCGGAGGCCGCTGACCGTGCGGGTGCTGGTCACCGGCAGCGCCGGCTTCGTCGGTCGCCGGCTGATGCCGGCGCTGGTGCGCGCCGGTCATCAGGCGCTGGGGATCGATCGCCGGGCCCGGCGTGATCCCTGGTCGGTGCGGGCCGACCTACGTGGCTGGCGCGCCAGCGCCGCGGGGCAGCCGCCCTTCGACGCTTGCGTCCATCTCGCCAGCGACGTGGGCGGCTTCCTGCACAACGCGGCCGCCACCGAGCTGATCGCTTACGAGCGGGAGCTGCTGGAGGCGGTCACGCGGCTCTGCCACCAGCATGGTTGCCGGCGCGTCGTCTACACGTCCTCGATCGCCGTGTTCGAGAGCAGCGGCGCGTTCACTGCCGGTCCCATCCCGGCGGACGATCAGAGGACGCCTTACGCCCGCGCCAAGGCCGCCGGAGAGCGCCTGGTGGCGCGGGCATTCGACGACTTCGCGATCCTGAGGCCCACGAACATCTTCGGCGCCGGCCAGCCCACGGTGGGCGACGTGCCCGGTGAATCCCACGTCATTCCGGACCTGCTGCGCAAGCTGCGTTCGCCGCTGCCCCTCGAGCTGCTGGGAGACGGCACGCAGACGCGCAACTTCATCCACGTCGACGACGTCGTCGCCTTCGTCCTGACCGCGTTGACCAGCAACGCGCGCGGCTGGTTCAACCTGCGCTCGGACATCCAGCTAAGCATCGACGAGCTGGCGGCGGCGCTGATGCAGGCCACCGGGCGCTGGCGAGCGGTGCGCCATCGCCCCGAGTTCATGGCCTACGAGCCTGCCCGCGTCCGCGCCTTCGACCTGTCGCCGGCGCTGGCGCTGGGGTGGCGGCCCCGGGTGGCCGATCTGGTGGCGGGGCTGGGCCAGCTGTCCGCGGCGGATCATCCCCGCGCCAGTCGGAAGCCGCAGCGCAAGGCGCCGGACCCGGTCGCTCAGGACCGGGCCGCGGGGCCCTGAGACGGCCCCGCGTCACCCCGCCTCAGCTGCCCCCGCGCGACGACCGCTTCGCGGTCAGCCGCAGCTGAAGACCCCCGAACCTTCCGGAACGCAGCAGGAGCAGCCGGGTGCGAGGGCGCTCAGGCAGTCGCAGGTGGCCACCCCGCCGCAGCCCACGGGAATGGGCGCACAGGCCCCGGCGCCGTCCCCGTTCGTCGGCTTGCAGCTTTGATCGAAGCTGCCCCCGATGCGGCAGTACTGGCCCGGCGCGCAGGTGACGCCGCCGCAAGGCACCGGCTGCTCGAGTCCGCCGTCACCGGAGCAGGAGAAGCCGTCGGTGTAGACCCCGCCGTCGGAGCCGCAGCTGGCCGGGACGTTGCCGACGTAGCGGCTCGAAGAGGAGTTTCCGCAGAAGGTGAGGTGATCGGCCTCCTGGTGAAATCCCTGCAGGGCCCCGCTGGCCGGATCGTAGTAGCAAGAGAGGACGGTGAACTCGTGATAGCTGGTCCAGCCGTTCGCACCGCCGCATTCAGCCAGCACGATGGAGGCGTTGTCGGCGCAGCTGGAGGGCAGCCGGGCCTCGGCCCAGGTGGCCGGGCAGCCGCTGGTGATCCCGCAAGAAAGCGAGGGAATCTCGCAGCGTCCAGCGGTGGAAGCTCGCTCGGCGCAGCCGTCGGCCGATGAGTCGCGCGCAGCGTCGTGGCCGGCGCCGCCGTCCGGCGCCGGCTCGAGGATGTCGAGGCGCAGGCCACATCCCCCGGCGCCCAGCATTCCGGCGATGACGCCGGCCACCCCTGTCCACCCCAGCAGCCGAGACCACCGGTTTGCCTTCGTAGCTGTGTGCATGTTCGATCCTCCTGCCCGTTGAGTGCCTGGCGAGCTGCGAAAAGCTCACGAAGAAGTATGTCGGCCGCCGTAACTTCCGCCCACCCTGTGGGAGACTGACCCGCCGATGGGACGATTCGATGATCGGGCGACGCAGCCCTCCCGGGGGCCGGCGGACCTCTGGCGCTGGCGAGTGGCCGACACCCTGGCTGGCCGTCGGGTCAGGGACGACGATCCCGGGTACGTGACCCCGGTGCGCGCTCCTGACCTGGCGGCCATCGCGTCGGCCGCGCCTTCGCTGACCTGGATCGGCCACGCGACGTTCGTGCTGCGCCTGGGCGGGAAGCTGATCGCGACGGATCCCGTCTGGTCCGAGCGCATGGCGGTGGTGAAGCGGCTGGCGCCGGTCGGGGTCCCGCTGCAGCAGCTACCGCAATTCGACATCGTCACGGTGTCGCACAATCACTATGATCACCTGGACGCGCCGACGATCGCGCGCCTGGGCGCCGGTCCGCTGTACCTGACGCCGCTGGGAAACGGGCGCTGGCTGCGCAAGGCGGGCGCCACCAACGTCGTCGAGCTGGACTGGTGGCAGGCGCACACCGTGGGCGACGTCGAGATCACGCTGGTGCCGGCGCGGCACTGGTCGATGCGCGCGCCGTGGAATCGAAACGATGCGCTGTGGGGCGGATTCGTCTATCGCTCGCGCGACGGCGTCGCCTACCACTCGGGCGACACGGCCCTGTTCGACGGGTTCAGCGAGATCGGGCGGCGGGCGGGGCCCATCGACTGGGCGATGTTGCCCATCGGCGCGTACGAACCACGCTGGTTCATGGAGCCGCAGCACATGAATCCCCAGGACGCGGCCGAAGCGTTCGTCCGGCTGGGGGCGCGCGCCCTGTGCGCCATGCACTGGGGCACGTTCAAGCTGACTGACGAGCCGGTGGGCGAGCCGCCCCGTCGCATCCGCGACGTCTTCGCAGAGCGCGCGCTGGATGAGCGCGCGCTGTGGCTGTTCGACGTGGGCGAGACGCGCGCGCTGTCCCCTCGCTGAGCGCCTGACCGGCGAACGAAAAAGGCCCACGCCGACCCGGGAAGGCGGGGCGGCGTGGGCGAAAGAAGGGGGCGGGGCGGGGTGGGGCGTCAGTTAGCCGGCGTGATGTTCCACTGCTGGGAGAGGGACGTCGAGTTCCAGGTCCACTGGTCCACGGCCGAGCCGCTGGCCGTGCTGCCGTTGTGCAGGTTCAGCGAGCCGTTGGCGTTGCTGCCGGGGCTGAACTTGTAGTAGCCGGAGCCCGAAGGGGTGAACGACCACAGCTGGTTCGCGCCGCCCCAGAACGAGTACTGCTGCACCCACGCGCCGTTCGTGGTGGCGCCGTTGCCGACGTCCAGGGCCTTGCCGCTGTTGGCGTTGATGACCTTGTACTTGCCGGGGCTGACCTGGAGGATCTTCCACTTCTGGCTGGCGGCGCCCGTGTACGTGCTCTGGATCAGCTGGGCGGCGTCGTTCATGCTGGAACCGGTGATGTCGAGGCAGTTGCCCGAGGCGCGGCTGCAGATCTTGTAGTTCGTGTTGGTGTCGAAGTTACGCCACACCGTCACCACGTGGTTGTAGCCGTTGCAGGCCTTGTAGCCGTCGCCCATGTAGGGCGTGTCGGAACCGGCGCAGGTGTTGGCGCAGTAGCCGCCCGCCGACCAGCTGGTGAACGGGTTCACGTAGGGCGCGCCGGCCTGGTTGACGCCCAGGCGGCCGGGGACCACGCCCTGATCGAAGTCCTTGCCGTTGCAGTAGAAGGCCTTGGGCGGGCTCTGGAAGATGTTCCCGAAGAATGAGCCCTCCTGGTAGGGGAAGTCCGTGCTGCGGCCCCAGCCCAGCGCCGGGCTGTCGCCGTCCATCCACAGCGAGATGTGCTGTCCCGAGGTGTTGACGTGGGCCAGCATGCAGGCGCTGATCTGCTCCTGGCAGGCGCTGTCGCAGGCGCTGGTGGCCCACTGCGGGGCGACGCCGATCTCGCCCGCGAAGGTGTACGGGGTTCCGTACTTGTCCGTCTGCGTGATGGTCGTGCCGGACGGCAGCGCGCAGCGCACCAGGTACGACATGGTGGTGCGGCCGTCCGCGCTCAGCAGCAGGCCGTTGGCGGTCAGGCCGTTCATCGAGTTCAGGCCGTTGATCGAGTTGAGCCCGTTCAACGAATTAAACCCATTGATCGAGTTCAGGCCATTGATCGAGTTCAGGCCATTGATCGAGTTGAGGCCGTTGATCGAGTTGAGGGCGGGCGCTTCCTGCTCGGACACGTTCTCCGGGGCAGTCGTGCAGCCGGCCGCGGTGAGACCCATTGCCGTGAACAACACCGAGACTGTCAGCTTGAACGTGCGCATCTTCGTACCCTTTCGTCTGGCCGCCGCGCCATGCGGGGCAACCAGGAGCACTGCAGGATATCTGCCAACTAATCATGTAATACAAATTACTAAAATGTGGCTGTTTAAAGTGTAGCGTGTTGTTTTGGCCGCAACGGGTGCTGGTTCACTGGCAACAGCTGACAGACAGCGGTCGGGCAGTCGGTGGTCTTTCAACCCGAGGGGCCGCCCGCGCAGGGTTGGGATGCCCGATTCGCCCGTCAATCGAGCAGAACTCGCGGTCGGGGATGACCTCTCGGGTCCGCGCGGCTGTCGCCGCCGCGCCGCCTGCTCAACCCGGAACGCAGCTGAACCGGAGGTCCTTGTCCGACATCAAGGACCGCAGCTGCCGGCCGGCCTTGCGGCCACCTGGTAAGTCTTTGATGACCGCGGCGTTGCGGTCCAGGGCACGCTGCAGCTCGGGCTGTTTGTCCGGTCCGTCGCAGAAGCAGGCGTCACCGGACATCTCCCGAAGGTCCGCGGCCAGCACAGGCTGGAAGGCCTGCCGAACGGCGGGGGTGGCGTCTCGCCAGGCGCCGGCCACGGCGACCAGCGCGGCGGTCCCCTCTCGGGGCTGATGGCAGCCGCCGAATTCGCCCCCGTTGGCGATCCAGGCGCCCTCGTCGTTGCGCAGCGTGGCCAGCGCGCGGGCCAGCGGCAGCGCCTCCGGCGGAACGACCTTCAGGATGTTCGCCCAGTTCAGGCCGCTTCGCCCGCCCGAGTCCATCAGGTAGGCGCCCGCTCCACTGATGGTCATGGAGGCCTGGGTACCGTCCGGGTCGTAGGAAGGAGCCTTCATCACCTCGTCGGCGACTCGCGACACGATCGCCAGGGAGTTCCTCATGAACAGACCTAGGGCGTCGGTCATCTTCAAGGATAGCCGTTCCCGGTCCAGGCTCGTCCGGCTGGGCCGCTGGGCGGTGCGTGCGGGACCTACCGCCAGCCGCGACCGAAGCCGCGCGCCACGCCGACGAGGACCCCCTGCTCTCTGTACGCCGCGGCCGGCTTCACGCCGATCCCGCCTCTGGTCCTGCGCAAGCCGCTCACCCGCCGGGGCTGACGAGGGGAACCAACGCCCGAAAACCGGTGGCTGTCAGGAGCCCAGGGCCGAAAGATCCAGGGCCGCCAGCCGGGCGGCGTCGCGCAGGATCGCGATCTCCACGATCCGCTCACCCCTGACGGTGAAGGCCATCACCGAGAACGGCTTGCCGTCCAGCGAGCAGACGGCGCCCGCCACGCCGTTCACCAGCACCGGCTGGCGAAGCAACCCGAGGTGCGAGAACGAGCGCGCCCGGCTGGCCACTTCCTGCGCTCCCTGCACTTCGATGGGCGCGCGCGTCGCGCCGGCGTCCGTTCGCAAGACCACGTCCGGAGCCAGTACGGCCAGCAGGCCCTGCAGGTCGCCCCGCTGCGCGGCCGCCAGAAAAGCGTCGACGATCCGCCGCTGCACGCCCGCGGCCGCCTCCGGTTGGGTCTGGCGCGTCTGGACGCGGCGGCGGCCCCGGCTGGCCAGCTGGCGCGTGGCCTCCGGGGTCCTTCGAAGGATCGTCGCGACCTGCTCGAAGGGCAGGTCGAAGATGTCGTGCAGCACGAAGGCCACCCGTTCGGCCGGCGCCAGCGTCTCGAGCACCATCAGCAGCGCCAGACCGACGCTGTCGGCCAGCAGCGCCGCGTGCTCGGGCGTGGCGCCGCTGGCCGCGTCGATGATCGGCTCGGGCAGGTGGGTCTCGTTGCGCGTCTTCCGGGCGCGCAGGGCGTTCAGCGAGATGCGGGCGACGACCGTGGTCAGCCAGGCGGCCAGGTCGTCGATCTCTTCCGCACCGGTCCCGCTCAACCGCAGCCAGGCTTCTTGAACCGCGTCCTCCGCCTCGCTGACGGACCCCAGCATGCGATAGGCGACGGCGCGCAGGCGGGGGCGTTGCTGCTCGAATCGCGCCGCCAGCCACCGGCGCTGATCCCCGTCGGCCATGATCGGCGAAGCTTCGCTCATGCACCCGAGACCCGCCAGGCGCCCCGGGCGTGACAGGGACGGGGCAAAACGCTTCGCGGCTCGTCACATTCTCGAGCGACCGCGTGTCTGGAGGGGGCCTCGCGCTGCACGGCGGGGCTGGACCCGTGAAAGAGGGAGGCTGCCATGCTACCGAGAATGAAGAGCCCGGCCTGGACCGTGCCGGGGCTGAGGGAGGCGCTGCTGGCGATCGGCAAGACGATCGAGGACTGCGGGGTGCCGCGGGCGACGCTGGAGCTGGTCCACGTCCGCGTGGGCCAGCTGAATGGATGCAGTGTGTGCGTCGACATGCACACCCGCGCGTTGAAGAAGCTGGGCCAGAGCGACGCCCGCCTCTTCGCGCTGGCCGCGTGGCGCGAGGCCCCTTACTACACCGACGCCGAGCGGGCCGCCCTGGGGTTGGCGGAGGCCGCCACGCGGTTGAGCGATCGCAGCGACGCCGTGCCCGACGACGTCTGGCAACAGGCCTCCGCGCAGTTCTCCGAGAGCGCGATGGCCGCCCTGGTCACGGCCATCGCGCTCGCGAACCTGTGGAATCGGCTGAACGTCGCCACGCGACAGGTGACGGGCGACTGGGTCGCCCAGTACGTCTGAAGGCGCGCCCCGCAAGACGATCAACCACGCATGATGACCCGGGCCAGCTCCAGCAGCTTGCTGGAGTAGCCCCACTCGTTGTCGTACCAGGCGATCAGCTTGACGAAGGTGGGGTCCAGTTGCAGGCCGGCCTTGGCGTCGAAGATCGACGTGCAGGCGTTCCCTCGCAGATCGGTGGAGACCAGCTCCTCATCGCTGTAGGCCAGCACGCCGGCCAGCGGGCCGGCAGCCGCCGCGCGGATCGCCGCGCAGATGTCGGCATAGCTGGCGGGACGGGCCAGCTCGCAGGTCAGATCGACGACCGAGACGTCGGGGACCGGCACGCGGAAGGACATGCCGGTCAGGCGTCCCTTGAGGCCGGGCAGCACCTTGGTCACCGCCTCGGCGGCCCCGGTCGAGGCGGGGATGATGTTGTCGAGGATCCCGCGGCCGAACCGCCAGTCCTTGCCCGACACGCCGTCCACGGTCTTCTGCGTGGCGGTGGTGGCGTGGACGGTCGTCATCAGCCCGCGCTTCAGGCCGAACGAGTCGTCCACCACCTTCGCCAGCGGCGCCAGGCAGTTGGTGGTGCACGACGCGGCGGACACGATGGGCTCTCCCCCATAGACATCGGAGTTCACGCCGTAGACGAACACCGGCGTGTCGTCCTTCGTGGGGGCCGAGACGATCACGCGGCGGGCGCCCGCCTGCAGATGACCCTGGCACTTCTCCCCGGTCACGAACACGCCGGTCGACTCGATCACCACGTCGACGCCCGCGTCGCCCCAGCCCGAGGCCGCGGGATCCTTCACCGCCGTGGCCCGCACCGGCCGGCCGTCGACGACCAGAAAGTGGTCCTTGACCGTGACCTCGTGCCGGAAGGGCCCGTGAACCGAGTCGTGCTTCAGCAGGTAGGCCAGGTGGCCGAGCTCGAGGAGATCGTTCACCGCGACCACCTCGACGTCGTCGCGCTCCATCGCGGCCCGGAAAGCGACGCGACCGATGCGCCCGAAGCCATTGATGCCGATCTTGATCATGTGCCGTGTCCTCCTTGCCGATCGGTCTACAGCGGGTGACGGCTGGCTCAAAGGACAATCAAATTGCATTTTCGGCCAAGCCTGCCCACACTGAAACGCATGTCTTCCCGGCCGAAGCGGGTCTGGTTCCTGGTGGTGCCGCGCACCGGCCTGCTGAACATCGCCGGCCCCTGGGAGGTCTTCAATCACACGAACGACGTGCTGGGCAGGGTCGCCTATCAGACGGAGCTGTTCGGCCCCCGGTCGCCCACGCTGTCCACCGGGCACCACCTGATCGTGGGCGGCGTCCGGCGCCTGTCGCGGAACCCGGCGCGGCTGCCCGACATCGCCATCGTCAGCGGGGCGCCCCGGCGAAGGCCGGCCGCCGAACAGCAGGCGGTGGTGGCCTGGGTGCGCCGCCACCAGGCCCGCCTTCCCACGCTCGTCTCGATCTGCACCGGGGCGTTCCTGCTGGGCGCCGCCGGGGTACTGGATGGCCGGCGGGCCACCACCCACTGGATGTACCTGGACGAACTGCGCGCGCGATTTCCGGCGGCGCAGGTCGTGGATCAGGGGGTGTTCGTCGAGGATCGCGGGGTGTGGACGTCCGCCGGCATCACCGCCGGCATCGATCTGGCGCTGGCGCTGGTCGAGGGCGATCACGGTCACGAGGTCGCGATGGCGGTGGCGCGGCGGCTGGTGCTGTTCCTGCGGCGTTCCGGCAACCAGGCCCAGTTCAGCGAGACGCCCCGCCCCGAAGAGGAGACGCCGCGTCTAAAGGACGTGTCGGCCTTCGTCCTGGCCCATCTGGCCGAGGCGCTGCCGGTCCAGCGCCTGGCACGGGGCGTGGGGATGAGCCAGCGATCGCTCAGCCGCTGGTGTCGCGAGCACCTGGACCAGTCCCCCGCCGAGTTGGTGCGCAGGCTGCGCCTGGACGAGGCGCGCCGCCTGCTGGAACAGACCACGCTGCCGTTGAAGGAGATCACGGCACGTACCGGCATGGGCGACGCGAGCACGCTGTGGCGCGTGTTCACCCAGCACCTGGGCGTCACCCCGGCCGCGTACCGCGAGCGCTTCGCGGCGGCGTGACGGTCGTGGGGCCGGCGACGCGAGGCCAGCCCGCCCAGCGGCGCGTCGCCTTACGTCGCATCCTCGGGCGGCCTGACGTTCAGCAACGTCCAGTAGAGGCCCAGCTGCCGCGCCGCCTCCACGAACTGATCGTAGTCCACCGGCTTCTGAACGTAGCTGTTGGCGTGATGGTGATAGGCCTGCAGCCGATCCTTGTCCTCGGTGGACGAGGTCAGCACCACCACGGGCAGGTGCTTGCTCTGTTCGTTCGCGCGCAGGGCGGCCAGCACGTCCAGGCCGCCCAGGCGGGGCAGGTTCAGATCCAGCAGCACCACCGCCGGCTGCTCCGTGCGATTTCTGGCGGCGTGCTTGCCGCGCGCAAACAGGTAATCGAGCGCCTCGACGCCGTCCCCGACCCGCAGCACAGGATTGGCGATCTTCGCTTCGCGAAACGCCATCGCCGTCAGCTCGGCGTCGTCGTCGTTGTCCTCGACGAGAAGGATGACCTGTCTGGTGTTCATGCGGGCTCCCCGAGCGTGAAATAGAATGTTGCGCCCTGGCCGGGCGCCGATTGGGCCCACACGTGGCCCCCATGGCGCGTGACGATGCGTTTGACCACCGCCAGGCCCATTCCGCTGCCCGGAAATTCGGAGGGCGGGTGCAGGCGTTGAAACGGCTCGAACAGCTTCTTGGCGTACTCCATGTCGAAGCCGGCGCCGTTGTCCCGGACCATGAACACGACGTCCCGGGCCGCGGCCCCCGTGCGCCCCTCGACGGCGACCTCGATGCGCGCCTGCGCGATGTTGGCGCTGAACTTCCAGGCGTTTCCGAGCAGGCCCTCCAGCAGCTCCGTGATCAGGCGAGCGTCGGCGTGGGCGACCAGCCCGTCCGCGACCGCCGTCTCGACCCTTCGTTCTGGTTCGCCCGCCGCCAGGTCGGCGAGCACCCGGCGCGCCATCGCCGACAGATCGAGGGGTTCGCGCCTCACGGCAGCCCGCCCGATCCGCGACAGGCGCAGCAGGTCCTCGATCAGGGCGGCCAACCGCTGGGTGCCGGCCCGGACGCGCTGAAGGTGATGACGGCCCTGCTGGTCCAGTTGCTCGCCCTGTCCGGACAGCAAGGCGCGGCTGAAGCCGTCGATGGCGCGCAAGGGCGTGCGCAGGTCATGCGAGACGGCGTAGCTGAACGCCTCCAGCTCGGCGTTTAACTCCGCCGACTCCCTGTGTAGCTTGGCCAGCGCTGTGCGCGCCTGTTCCAGCTCGCGGCGCGTCTGATCGCGCCCGCCTTCGTCCTCGCCGGTCCTCGCGACGGCGTCGCCCAGCGCCGCGGCCAGCACGGCGAAGAAGGCCCGGCACCCGTCGTCCAGCCGTGCGCGCTGGCTGACCCCCGCCACGATCATCGCCCTGGCCGCCCCGGCTTCCCCCAGGGCCACCACGTAGGCCGAGGTGATCGGTTCGGGGTAGGGTCCCGCCGTCAGCCCGGGGAAGCGCAGCTGCACATCGTCGACCGCCAGAGGCCGGGACGCCTGCAGCGCCGCGCTCAGCGGCCAGGTACCGAACGGTCCGGTGGCGGCCACGTCCTGGCGGGAAGGGCTTTCCGGGCCGCCGGGCGGCAGCCTGGTGCCGGCCACCAGGCGCGCCGTCGAGGCGGTGGGATCGAGCGCATAGCCGAGGAGGAACGGCACATCGGCACCGCTGTTCGCCAGGGCCGCGGCGGCCTCGCGCAAGCATTGTTCCAGCGTCCGCGTGCCCGCGGTGGCGCGGGTCAGTTCGCCCAGCACCTGCAGGCGTCGCGCGGCCAGGGCGGCGGCCGTGGTCTCGACGAGCTGATGCAGGTGTCCGGCCGCATCCCCCCGCTCGCCCAACACGGGCGTGACGGCGTGGGTGAAGAAGGTCTCCAGCAGCTGACCGTCGTGCCCCTCCGCCCGGCGTGACAGGAACAAGCGCTGGTTGTCCTCGAGGCCCGGGGTGGTGGCCGTGTGCGCCGGCAAGCCGGTACCCGGGAACGCTCCGCGCCAGCAATCATCGAAGTCCTGGCCCAGCGCGCGGGGATGCCGGGGGCCGAGGATCGCCAGGAACGCATCGTTGTAAAGCTGCGTTCCCTGTTCGCCCCAGGTCAACGCCGTTGGCAAAGGTGAGGCGAGCACCAGGTTCACGGCATTGCGCAGGCTGGTGGGCCAGTGGTCGAGCGGCCCCAGCGGCGTGGTCGACCAATCGTGCCGGCGGATGCGGTCCGCCATCTCGCCCCCCGGGGCGAACCAGGCCCCCACTTCGCGCTGCTCGAGCAGACCGCTCATCGTCGTCGTGCTCGCCTGGCGGGAGGCAGTTCGTGTTGCGTTCCGGGGCCTTTGCGGTGTCCGCGACGTCGGGTCCGCACCAGCCCCGCAAACAAAGAGCGCACATCGGGCAGGTTATCCCAATTCGGGGAAAGTGACCAAGTTGGGACATTTCCGGGACTTTGGCGGACATTCATGGACATTTGCAGCCGTTCACGGACATTGGGCTCTCCAGTCCGCCCGCCCACGAACGGGATTTTTGGGTCACAATGCTCGCCGTGAATGCTGCCGGTCAGTTGAAGCGCGGGCTGGCGCTGGCGGGGCTGGCGGCGCTGCTGTTTGGAATGACCGCGCCGGGCTTGAAACGGGCCAGCGAAGGGGCGGGCGCCTTCGCATCGGGAGGGCTCGTGTACCTGGGCGCGGCGCTCGCCGCGGGGCTGCTGGCCTGGGCGCGCGGGGCGCGCGAGCGCGGTGGGCTTGGCCGGCCGGCGCGTTCCCGGCTGGCCCTGGTCGCCGTGCTGGGCGCGGTGGTCGCCCCGGCCTTGCTGGTGGCCGGACTGCGCCGCACCGACGGGGCGACGGCCTCGCTGCTGCTGTCACTGGAGGCGCCCTTCACGATCGTCCTGGCTCGGCTGTTCCTGCGGGAGTACGTGGGCGTGCGCGTTGCCGTGGCCGCCGTCGCCATCACGGCCGGTGCGGCGGTGCTGGTCGTAACGTCCGCCGGCGGCGGCCCGGCCGCCACCCTGGCGGGCGTGCTGCTGGTGGCGGCGGCTGCGCTCAGCTGGGCCCTCGACAACATGCTGTCGCGCGCGCTGGCCGAGCTGGAACCGTTGCGTGTGGTGACCGGCAAAGGGCTCCTGGGCGCCTTGCTGTCGGGCGTCGTCGCGTTGAGCGTGCGCGAACCCTGGCCGTCGGCTGGTAATGCAGCGGCCCTGCTGGCGCTGGGCGCCTTCGGGTACGGGGTCAGCCTGCAGCTTTATCTGCGCGCGCAACATCTGATCGGCGCCGCGCGGACCGCCTCGATCTTCGCCACCGCGCCCTTCGTGGGCGTGGCCGTCGCGTTCCTGCTGGGGGCGCCCCACCTGTCGCTGGCGTTTCCGGTCGCCGGCTTTTTCGTGGGCGCGGGGGTGTTGCTGCATCTGTCGGAGCGCCACGCGCACCGCCACCGCCACGAGCCGCTGGAGCATGAGCACCTGCACCGGCACGACGACGGCCACCATGAGCATGTCCACCAGCCGTTGCCCGACGGTCCCCACAGCCATCCCCACCGGCATGGTCCGCTGGATCATTCGCACACGCACAGTGAGGACCTTCACCATCGCCACGCGCATGACCCGGAAATAACAGGGGAACACTGACGCGCCCGGCGCGGGTGGACCACCGACCCGGGTCCTCCGCCGACGGTGATGGTTCCCAGCTACAGGCGCAAGAACGTTGATGATCGGCGAATCAGAATGCTACCAATGGTCCGGGTCACGCTATAAGTGACACGGCCCCGCGTCACGCGGCGCGGCGCGAAAACCCAGCCCGAAGCCCCCGTAGCCTGCAGGAGTACCCATGCCCGGATCGAGACTGGTCTCCCTCTCTCTTTGTATCTCCGCGACCTTGCTGTTCGCCCAGTGCGCGCCTGCGCCCAGCAGTTCCTCCGGCAGTGGAGGTGACAGTGGCTCCGGTGGCAGCACGGGGTCCGGCGGGTCCACCAGCGCGTCGGGCGGCTCGAACGCTTCCTCTTCCGGGGGCTCGACCGGAAGCTCCTCGGGGGGCGTGACCGGGTCGTCTTCGGGCGGCAGCGTGGGAAGCGGCGGGACATCCACCACCAGCAGCGGCGGCGCGGTGGGCACCGGCTCGGGCGGCAAAGTGGGCTCCGGGGGCAGCGGCACCACCGGCTCCGGTGGCAGCAACGCCACGTCGTCGGGCGGCACGGTCGGCACCACGGGCAGCGGGGGCGCCGGTTCCGGGTCGGGGGGCGCCACCGGCAGCGGCGGCAGCCCTGTGGATGCCAACGGCAAGGGCCTGGCCAAGCCTGGCGACATGACGATGATGTCGAAGGACTACCTGAACCTCGGCGAGATGCGCCTCATCAACAATCGCTGGGGCTCGGACGCGCTGAACTGCAGCGGAACGTCGCAGAAGGTGTACGTCAACCAGGACGGCACCTTCGGCTACGACTTCAATCGCCCGACCTGCGGCGGCATGAAGGGCGACCCGGACTTCCCCGAGGTCGAGTTCGGCGTGGCGCCGTTCGGCAGGACCAGCAGCTTGTTGACGACCCCCAAGTTCTCGTCGACCACGCTGCTGCCCATCCAGATCAAGAACCTGCAGAGCGCCACGGTGAACATCGACACGTTCAACACCAACTTCCAGAAGCCGACCTACTGGGACTCGAACTTCGAGTTCTGGATCAGCAAGCAGGATCCCACCCAGAACGACAATGCCGGCGTCTACGCCGAGATCATCGCCTTCGTGGGCTGGGAGAGTGACCGGCTGAGCAAGCCGAACGGGTGGCCCTGCGACAAGAGCGGCAACATCACCGCCGGCGGCAGCGGCTTCAACCTGTGCCACCAGAGCGACACGTGGTCGAACAATCAGTGGCGCTTCTTCAACTTCAACGTCAACAACGGTCCGATGTCCACCTTCAACAGCAAGGTCGACATCAAGGCGATGCTGGACTGGGTCATGCAGAACTACAGCGGCTTCACGCAGGACATGTGGTTGACCCGCATCGAGGTCGGCACCGAGGTCGACGACAACACGCAGGGCTCGGGCAAGATCAACGCCCTGACCTTCGAGATCAACGGCCAGTCGCGGTCCAGCCAGCTCGCGAAGTAGGCGCCGTCGAGAGCCGCGCACGACCAGGCGGACAGGAGGCGGCGGACGAACCGGCCGCCTCTTTCATCGAAGCGGACCGTTCGCGACCGCGCCGGAGGGCCCCGCGGCGCCGGTCCCAGGCGTCGTGGTGCAGGTGGCGGGATCGTAGGTGGCGCCCGCGAACTCGCGCCGGAAGATTCGCTCCACGATCAGGCTGGCGTCCTCCGGCGTCAGCGGTGCCCCGGCGGCGCAGTTGCCCAGGAAGCGCGTGTCGTCGACGGCGATGTGAAGCGTCTCGTGCTCCGTCGCCACCAGCGGCGCCGCCGACCTGACCGCCACCAGGTCGGTGGGGGGCGTCCCCTGCGCCGGGGTCCACCCGGGTGCCAGCAGCGCGTAGGCAACGTCGTCGGCTGGAGTCGCTCGCTGCGGGGCGGACCAGGCGCCTGGGGGGACAGGGTCCGGAAACAGCGTGCCGGCCCACCAGGTCCGGTAAACGGTGACGGGAGCCGATGGTACGTCGGGAAAGGCATTGTCCACCACGGCGGTGGTGGGGGTGTCGTCGCAGCCCAGCGCGCCCATCGCCACGGCGCTTGCCAGCAGCCACACCCCGCGCCCAGGCCATCCCTTTCCGTTCGCGCGCATAGGCGTCAGCCCCTTCAATCGAGATACAGCGTGGCCAGCAAGCGAACCGTCAGCGGGTACGCCGGTGTGTAGTTGATGTCCTCGCAGCCGTAGAAGCGGCCCGCCGCGGGGCTTCCTCCGGGCGCCGGCGCCAGGCGGGCGTTGGCGCCGCAGCTGAATCCCGCGGGCAGGGGGGAACCGAGGCCCGGCTCGGTGCGCAGGCGGCTCACGGTGGCGAACTGCGCCGACCGGAACGCGGCGTTCAGCAGGTTCTCGAGGTCGAGCGCCACGTCGAACCACCGGCGGCGGTAGCCGAGGTGCAGGTCGAGCTGGGTGAACCCTGGCGCGGTCAGGGCGCCGTCGTCGGTGGCCGGCCTGTCGCCGATGCCATAGAAGCGCAAGCCGGCGCGGGCCACGCCGGCCCCCAGCGCGTGACGCCCGGACAGGCCACCGGCCCAGGTCTGCCTGGGCGCCAGGGCCAGCCCGCCGCCGTTCGCCCTGTCGGTGGTGAACTGCGACTTCGTGAAGCTGAGTTGCAGGTCGGCGGCCAGCCAGGGTGTCACCTCGTACCGTGTCTCGACCTCGACGCCCCTCCGGGTGGTGGGATCGCTGACGCCCGTGGTGCCGTCGTCGCCGTTCCAGACCGTCTCGCTGGCCAGGTCCAGCTGCCACAGCGCCACCGCCAGATCCCAGCGCTGGAACAGCCGCGTGCGTGCGCCCAGCTCCTCGGCCCTGGCCCGCGCCAGCGGGGTCACGGCCGGTTGGCCGAACACGCCCCGCACGTCGTTCGAGTGAAAGCCATGGCCGTAGTTCGCGTAGACGTCCAGCTGGGCCCGGGGGCGATCGAGCGGGGTGAAGATCAGGCTCGCCTTCGGGCTCAGCTGATGCGCGTCGCCCACCCCGCCGGCGGCAGCGGCCGACGCCAGGCGATTGTCGACGGCGAACGACAGCAGATCGGCGCGGCCGCCCAGGTCCGCGCGCAGCCAGCGGGCCGGCGTGATCTCCTCGTTGAAGTAGGCGGCCAGGAAGGTTTCGTGCACGTCGTTGCTGCGCACCGCGCCGAGCTGCTGGCGGTGCAGCGTGTCCCACAGCTCCTCGTGGATGTCGTCGCTGCGCATGTCCCCGCCGATGGTGGTGTCGAACGTGACAGGTCCGGCGTGGCGCAGGTTGCGATAGCTGATCTTGGCGCCGTAGAACACGCGCCGGTCGACCTGTTCGATCTCGTCGCCGTTCTCGGGATCGCGCAGGTACAGCGTGAAGTTCGAGAACAGGTTGAAGCGATAGCTGGCCAGGTAGGCCAGCGCCTTCAGCTCGCTGGTCTCCGTGGGGCGCAGGCGGTACTGCAGGGCCAGCTGGTGCCGGGCGGTGTCGCCGCCCTCGTCGGGATCGATCGAGCCGAAGCGGCCGACCAGCCCCTGCGCCACGGCGCGCGCCGGCAGCTGTCCGGAGCCGTGCCAGTCGCCGGCGTAGCTCATCTCGGTGAGGGACAGGCTGGAGGTGGGCGTGGGATCGTAGGTCAGCTTGTTGAACAGCTTGTACTTGTCCCAGTTCTCCGGGTTCTCGAAAGGGCCGTTCTGACGGCCGATCTCCGCGGCGAAGGTGCCCTGGAGGGGCAGGTCCTGGAACCGGGGGCTGGCGATCACCAGGCCGCGATAGCCGGCCGCGCCGTGGCCGGGCGAGCCGACGATGCCGAAGGCGGCGGCGCTGTGCTCGAACTGGTCACGCGACACCATGTTCACCGCGCCCGCCGTCGCGAAGTCGCCCTGCTGCGCGAAGTAAGGCCCCTTCGTGATCTCCACCCGCTCGACGACCTCGGGGATGATGAAGTTCGTGTCGGCGAAGCCTTGTCCGTGCGCGTGGGCGACCAGGTTGATGGGCACGCCGTCGATCGACAGCGCCAGATCGGTGCCGTGGTCGGCGTCGAAGCCGCGCAGGAAGTACTGGTTCGCCTTCCCGCCGCCCGAGTGTTGCACCGTCACCAGGCCCGGCGTGACCCGCAGGATGTCCTGCACGCTGCCGATGGGACGAAGCTGGAAGTCGCGATCTTGCACCGAGAACGACGAGGCGGCGCTGATCGGCCTCGTGCCCAGCACCAGCGTGGACTGGTCGGGGCCCATCTGGGTGACCTCGCGGGCTGGCGGCGATGGGGCCGTTGCGACCGCTGGGGCCGCCTGGTCAGGCTCCCGCTCGGGCGGCAAATGGAACTCGTAGGTGAACTCCACCGTCGACGCCACCGGCACCCCGCGACGCTTCGCCGGTTCGAAGGTGAACCGCCTGGCCGCGGCCACCGCCGCCTCGTCGAAGCCATGCCCCGCGGCGCCGGTCACCCGCACCGCGACCACCGCGCCCGTGGCGTCCAGGTCCAGCTCCAGCCCGACGTTCCCCTCGAGCTTGCCTGCCAGCGCCTGCGCCGGGTAAGGCGCGTCGGGATGTTCCTTCAGCGACGGTGCCGTCATGACCTCGCCGGCCGCCGCAGCCGTCGCCGGCTGTTCGGCGTGGACTGCGCCGGGCGGCGCCGCGGCCACCAGCGCGGCGGCCAGCATGAGGCGGCGGTAGAGAGGGGGCCCGGCGATCATGACGCTCCGGTAACACGTTTCGACAAAGTCGTGCCAATAACATGAGCTGGCGAAATCGTGCTACTACTTTTCCGCCGGCCGCACCGATGTTGCACAAACGCGACGCGCTTCACCGATCCGTTCACGTAGATCCGACGCACTCATGGTCGTGGTGATCGGATCGCCGCCTTCTCCCGAGCGCCGGCGCGGGCTGTCGCGCTGGCTTCGGCGCGGCGGCGGCGCCTTGCTGGCGTCAGCGGTCGTCCACGCGGCGGCGGCCGTCACGGTGGAGGGCGTGCTGGCCCGCGGGACGCGTGGGGGTGAGCATCGCGCCGAAATGGTCGAGCTGGAGCTGGCACCGGCGGTGGAGACGGCGGCCATGATGCCGATGCCGGCCGGCGCGGCGCCCGCAGCGCCGGCGGAGCCGGTGCGGGCCCACCCGGCGCCCCGCCGCCGCGTCGCCGTGCGATCGGCCGCCCTCGCTTCGGCGCCCGCTGCCGTGGAATCTCCGGTCGTCGCAGCGCCCCGGTTCGTCATGAGCGCGGGCACGGTCGCCACCCGCGCCGCCGCCGCGCCGGCGTCCCCGCGGGGCTGGCCGTCGCTGGACGCGGCCAGCGCCGATGGCGAGGCGGGCACCACCTTCGGCGAGGGCGACGTGAACGAACCGGCGCGGCTGATGACCGCCAGTCCCCTCGTCTATCCGGCCGCGGCGCGGGCCGCGGCCATCGAGCTCGACTTTCCCGTCGAGATCGTCGTCGATCCGGCCGGGCATGTGGTCTCGGCGCGGGCTCTGCGCCACGCCGGCTACGGGCTGGACGAGGCGGCCCTGCGCGCCATCCGTGAGTATCGCTTCTCGCCGGCCAGGCGGGCCGGTCGCACCGTGCCGGTGCGCATGCGCTGGACCGTGCAGTTCCGGCTGCGCTAGGCCGACGCCGGCCGGCGACGGCGCTGCCTCCAAACGAACCGGCCTCGCCGCCGGGCGGGGCGGCGCTGCGAAACCGGCCGGTGGCGCTTGCGTGACAATTGCGCGTCGCCGGGCTTCCCACATGGACCGCGTGCCCCCGGCCTGTGATAACGCGCGCGATGGATGAGGTGTTCGGGCTTTTCCCCATTCCTTT
>Ga0207671_10000214_pt1 | contig 87235 bp, 72 predicted proteins | sample KBSC24metaG_FD_184352 | JGI IMG/M metagenome (GOLD analysis project Ga0207671, IMG submission 184352) | Corn rhizosphere microbial communities from Kellogg Biological Station, Michigan, USA - KBS C2-4 metaG (SPAdes) (version 2) | ecosystem: Host-associated > Plants > Roots > Rhizosphere > Soil...
ATTTCGGCTGTTTTGATGGAGATCAGCGACGACTGGCAAGCTGACAAGGCTTACTTGACGTTCGCTCATTAATCACAATCAATCACAAGGATACTCCGACAATTTACAGAACAGAGTTGACACTACCTGCCTCGTTGGCGTTATCTTGAAATGAAGTATTTTTCAAATCAGTAAAAAAGGTGCTCTGGTCCACCATGTTCCCTGATAGCTTGCCCTCTTTACTGGCATAAAAGACGCCGCTTTTATACCGATCATCCGAAATGCCATCTACAAAGCGTTTTGCACCTACTTCCAGCTTATGCACCATTCCGCCCATTAATGGGAATACAATAGGCATCATCACATACTTCAACATAAACCGCATTGGCGGGGGAAGACTATCTGGTGCCTGAGTTCCTTGTGTATTCCCTGGGCTCACAACAACAAACTTGAGCTTAGGGTATTTTCTTGCCATGGATAACGTCCACATGGTTTCTGCATACTTGACATACGCGTATGCTTGCAATGCATCGAACTTATTGCCAAAATATGATCCATCAAGAACAGCAGCAAACTCATCTACAGAAGAAGTCCTCATTGAAACTCGTTTTACTCCGAGCGCCTTTACTCCTGGAACAGCTTCCGCACTGACTGATAAAATTGTTTTCCTTAGCTTGTCCCGTTTAATTAATTCCTCTACTAGAATTACATTTCCTAAAATATTCGTAGCAGCTTGTTCATTCATACCGGACGGCGTCAATTTCGCAGCCGTTTTCCCAATTACTCCTCCTGCATTTAAAACTATTGCATCAATAGGTTCCTTTATTTGTTCTACTGCTTTTCTTACAGAATTCGGATCCGTAACATCCCCAATAACAATTTCAAAAATCTTTTTTCCCGTTTTCTCCTCAAGGTCTTTTTTTGCTGCCTCTGCTCTCACTCGATTTCTGCAAAAAAGGAGGACCTTTTTCGTTTCCTTTTTCAATGCTAACTGTCGGGCAGTCTCTTTCCCAAGCCCAGCATTTGCTCCGGTTATTAAGACACTTTCGTTCATAGTTTCTATCCCTTTTAGGTCAGTAATTAGCGACGGCGGCGAGCGGGCTGGCTGCCGCTTAACCGAGTTCGGAGGTGGTGCCAGTGACGACTGCGATCGAATCTTCTATAGGTGTCTCTTTCGTGAATGGTGAATACCGAGCCGTGAGGCCCCGCGATGCCGGGGCCAGCTTATTAATTTCGAACTGTTTGATTATATATTCGTGCGATGGCCATTGTCAAGGATTTTCGAACTAAATGTTTCATAATTCCGCTAGGATGCGTGGACGGCCGCGCAGAGCAGTTCCGCTGCCCTGTCCGCATCTTCTAGGAGATCCTGTCTTGGGACTCCAATTCTTGCTCTGACCCTAAGGCCACGAGATATGTCCGTGAGCATCCGAGAACGTTCTTCGCACGGAAAATCTACTGGCAGTTCCTTCGCCTCAACTCCTTGCTTGAGCCGCATGGCGACTGCCACAGTGGTTTCCTCGTTGGCCGTGGCAAGGAACCGTCGGACGTTTTCGTCTTCCACGAGGGGTGCGACGCAGACCATAAGACAGCCGAGCGGTGAGCCATGGTCTGTTGCGGTTTCAACGGAGAACCGGAGGAAGCCGCGAATCGCTTCGCGAACATTACTCGGACCGAACAACACCGGCACGGCTTGCTTCCCGAGGTTATCACGATAAGCCTCCAAGCATCGCATGAACAAGGTGGACTTGTCCCCAAAGATGGCGTAAAGGCTTGGCCTTCCGACGCCCATCCCTTTCACCAAGTCATCGATGGTCGCGCCGTCGAAGCCCTTGGCCCAGAAAACGTTCGTGGCCATGCGGATCGCCTCACCCTCATCGAAACTTCTAGGCCTGCCCCTGGACTTTTTCATATTTTTTAACCATTTAGTTCGAAATTCATTGACTTAGCCGTTGGCTATAGATTATCATACCATTCAGTTCTAAATGAGGCAACCCCTTCAGGTGCCCGTTAGAGAGAAGGAGCATTTCAGATGGACAGATACAAAGGCAAGACAGTATTGATCACAGGCGGAACGAGCGGCATGGGCCTCGCCACGGCCAAGCTATTCGTAGGGGAAGGCGCACGCGTGATCGTGACCGGACGCACCCCAGCAACGATCGAGACGGCTCAGGCTGAACTCGGTGAAAACGCGATCGCAATGTACAGCGATGCGACCTCGCTCTCCGATATGGATTCCTTAGCTAAGAAAGTCAGGGAGACGTTCGGCAAGCTCGACGTGCTGTTCGTAAACGCGGGATTTGCTCGGCGCGTCCCCTTCGAGGCGATGACTGAGGAGGTCTACGACGAGCTGCTCGACCTGAATGCCAAGGGGCCGTATTTCATCGTGCAGAAGCTTGCTCCACTCATGCCGGAAGGAAGTTCGGTGGTCTTTACCACTTCGCTCGCCAACGTGAAGGGAATGCCAGGCAATAGCGCCTATGGCGCGGCCAAAGCCGCGCTTCGCGCTATTACTCGGAGCCTTGCTGCTGAGTTGATGCCCCGTGGCATCCGTGTGAATGCGGTAAGCCCGGGTCCAATTGAAACGCCCATACTCGGGAAGATGGGAATGTCGAAGGAGGCGGCAGACCAGATCCTCGCTAAAATGAAGGAAGTCGTTCCGATGAAGCGTGTCGGCCAGCCGGAAGAAATCGCCAAAGCGGTGGCGTTTCTGGCCTTTGACGCCACTTACACAACGGGAGCGGAGATTCCTGTGGATGGAGGATGGACTCAACTATAAGAGAGACCTCCATAAACAAAAACTTATGGGCGGACGCAACATGACGGAACCTCCCATCGACGGTAAGGCTGCCTAATTACAGGTCATTAAGAGGTTTACCACTTGGTCTTTAACGGCCATGCGCGTTTAAGACCAAGTGGAAAGAAGTGGCCTGCCGACCGAAGTAAACGCAGACGATCTAGTGCGGTATGTCTTGGTTATCGGATGGGGGATTCAACATGGGCAACAATTGCTAGCGTCACTCTCACAATAGTCGCCGACGCGCCCCAAGCGAGAGCTATCCCCACATTCGCACCCATCAACCCGACCGGGTTCATTGCGTCACTGTTTGTTCCCACTGGCGGACAAGCTCGCACACACACGCCGCGCCCAGAGCGGAAAGCCAGAAACAAACAAGCAGAACTCACGCTTGAGTGAAGTTCGCCGATCACGCATGTGCCCGAATATCACCTACCCCACAATCCTCGACTTCGCTGCTGAGTGATCTTTCTCTTCATAGAAAAGGTAGGGTTGACTCACAAAGCTCTTCAGACCTTTCTTGTCGCATATATGAAAGACCAGTCAATTTCGACTTCTAAACGAATAATGTGCTATGGAGTCGAACGTAACCAAGAGTCTTCCAGAAGCACCTGTCGTATAGTCTCCGAATGCGCCAGAGCAGCTTCCGCATCCCTCTGTAGTCGCTCTACCCCCTGCAAGTCGCTACGCATTCGTGCTTTCTCGGAAAGCTGACGCAGCAGTACGGATTTATCTACGAAAGTGCGTATTGAAAACCACAGAGAACGCTCAAGCGCCTCCGTCTGCTCAAGCGCCATGCCGTCACCCGTATAGATATGCCCGACGTGGCAGCGGAACTGCAGTATAGCGCCTTCGTTTACCTGCCAGAGCGTGCCCCCACAGTCTGGACATGTAAAAAGACTGGGCTGCGTGCGCCGCTTTCCACTGATCTGATTACCTTGATCCCGGACGACAACCTCCGGCATACGGTCAAATTCATCATCTTCAAAAGACATTGCAACAGCTTCCCCAGCCTCCTTTGGGCTGCCAAACTCTCTCATTCCTCTCACCAAATCCACCAGCAAACCTGCTATTCCCGCGACCGGCAAAACATAGTCAACGTCGACATTGCCAATCGCGCTTTCAGGCATGCTCGGAAAAGCCGCTTCCTGTGGATCCTGAACGATGGTTACTCCGTTGCGCCTCTTTACGGCAAATAGACCAGCCGTGCCGTCAAACAGAGTTCCCGACAAGATCACGCCGGCAACACGAGACCCAAAAGCTTGGGCGGCGGAGCGGAAGAGTGGATCGATGGCGGGGCGGCTATGGTTTTCCTTGGGGCCGCGCACCAGACGCATTGCGCCTTCCTCAATGACCAGATGACGATCCATTGGAGCAACATAAATATGCTGGGATCGCAGGCGCTCTCCATCCTGGGCTTCAGTTACCGGAAGCACCCCGGCACGCTGCAGGATCTGTGGCAATATACTGCGTTGATCCGGAGGGCGATGCAAGACAATCAACAGGGATGCAGGAAAGTCTGCCGGAATTCCGCGGATAAGCCGTTCAAGCGCCTCCACACCGCCTGAAGACGCGCCGACAACGATGATGTCCTGTTTAGTCATAATAATCCTACACCGGGGCGGCCCGTATCTTCATATCTTGCCCCAAAATCAGACGTCTCACGCAAAGAGACCAGCTTCCGCAAATTGCGCACGATATAGGTATGATTGTTAAATGCTTCTTGAGTGGCATCTGCAATAGTAATCGATGCGTAGAGCGGAAGGGCTGGCATGAAGGAAGATATGCAAGATGACAACACCTCATTGCAGGCGCAATCGGAGCAGATGCCCGTAAACACAAGTAGGGCAGATGACATTCATACGCGCCCGGCAAGGGAACAGGCCGATGCCCTGACTGTAGTCGGAGTGGGTGCATCCGCCGGCGGCGTTCAGGCTCTGCAGGAGTTCTTCAACGATGTCCCGCGAAATACCGGGCTTGCCTTCGTAGTCGTGCTGCACCTCTCTCCCGACTACGAGAGCCATCTTGCCGACGTACTGAGAACGATAAGCAGAATCCCGGTAGAGCAGATTAACGGCCCCGTACGCGTGGAGCCGGATCACGTCTATGTTATCCCACCGTCCAAGCATCTGATTATGATTGGAGGTATGCTACATCTCCAGGATATCGAACAGCCACAGGGACGCCGGATCGCCATCGACCGCTTCTTTCGCACACTTGCAGACACGCATGGGCCGCAGTCCGTGGGTGTGGTTCTCTCAGGCATGGGTGAGGACGGCGCTCTCGGACTCAAGCAATTGAAGGAAGTGGGAGGACTAACAGTCGCCCAGGAGCCTGGAGAGGCCGAATATGACGCGATGCCGCGCCATGCGATCAATACAGGTCTGATCGACTACGTGCTTCCAGCGAGAGCGATTGTCGAGCAGATAATCTTATACCGCGATGCTTCAGCCCGAATGCGACTGCCCGCGGAGGCAGCGCCTTCACCCGAGCAGCGCGAGGACAGCCCCGAAGCGGAAGCTGCGCTTATCCGCATCCTGCGCCGTGTTCACGATTTAACCGGGCATGACTTCGCTCACTATAAGCGCGCCACAATTCTGCGGCGGATTGGGAGGCGGCTCCAGGTGCATAATCTGGAAGATTTACCGGCCTACCTTGCATTTCTACAACGCCATCCTGCCGAAGGAAATGATCTCCTTTCCGATCTGCTAATCAGCGTCACACAATTCTTCCGCGATCGGGAGGTCTGGGAGGCATTGGAGCGAGACGTAATTCCGCAGATCTTCAGAGGAAAAGGTCCCGAAGACGAGATTCGTGCGTGGGTATGCGGTTGCGCGACAGGCGAGGAGGCGTATTCTCTTGCTATTTTGCTTCTGGAACATGCGTCGCAGATGGAGCGACCGCCACGAATCCAAATATTCGCGACGGATATGGACGCCGACGCCATCGCCCGTGCGCGCGATGGCTCCTACCCTGAAACGATCACCGCAGACGTCACACCGGAGCGGCTTCGAGGGTGGTTTTATCAAGACGGTGGACGCTACAGAATTCGTAAAGAGGTGCGTGAGACCGTACTGTTCGCGTTGCATGACGTCCTCAAGGACACACCCTTTTCACGCCTGGATCTCATCACATGCCGCAACCTCTTGATCTACCTGAACCGCTCCGCACAGGAGCGTGTCTTCGAAACATTCCACTTCTCGATTCGTCCCGAGGGATATCTGCAGTTGGGAGCGTCCGAAGCCGTGGACGGCTCTTCCATCCTGTTTGCCACAGCCGATAAGATTCACAGGATATACGTCCGTCGTTCTCTGGCGCGCCCAGTCACTATCATTCCTCCTACTCCCGGCCGCCTTCTTCCTATCCAGGCACAAACATTGCAAGCCGCCACTCCTGCCACAGTTCCTGTGCGAGAGCGTGCCGTATTCGCCGTGGAGTTGCATCGTGATTTACTGGAGATGTACGCCCCACCATCGATCCTGGTCGACGAAGACTACCTGATCATCCATCTTTCAAACTCAGCGGGACAGTTTTTACGGTTCCTGGGCGGCGAGCCGACCACCAACCTCTTGCGCGTCGTCCATCCCGAACTGCGACTGGATGTCTCCACGGCGCTTTACACAGCCGCAGCCGAAGGGCGCGATCAGACGCGCGTGGCTCAATTCATTCCCGAAACCAATGGGATTGCGCGTAAGGTTACGATTACAGTACGCCCAGTTCGCGAGCCGGCCGGAGCCCGTGGTTATTTCCTGGTGCTATTTGAAGAGATGCCACAGGTGGCCGAAGAAAGCGGAGGGACAGGCGAACCAGCTCCGAAAAACGTCAAGACAACGTACCCGGACATAGCTCGTCAATTGGAACAGGAGATAATCCGTCTCCAAGGGCAGTTGCGATCATCCGTTGAGCAGTACGAAGCCTCGATCGAAGAATTGAGAGCCTCTAACGAAGAGCTGCAGGCCATGAACGAAGAGATGCGGTCGGCGACGGAAGAGCTTGAAACCAGCAAGGAAGAATTGCAATCCGTCAATGAGGAGCTTTCAACGGTCAATCAGGAGTTGAAGAACCGCATCGTCGAAGTCAGCCATATCAACGCCGACCTGCATAACCTGCTCGCTTCCACGGATATCGCCACCGTTTTTCTGGACCGGGAATTGCGCATCAAGCGATACACCCCGTCCGCCGAAACTCTTTTCAACGTCATCCCGTCCGATACCGGCCGGCCGCTTGCGCATATGACGCATCGGCTGGATTACCCCAACATGATCGAAGATGCCGCGGCGGTTCTTCTCCGGCTTATGCCAGTGGAGCGAGAAGTGCGCAGCAGCGAGGGACGGTATATGATGGCGCGCATTCTGCCATACCGCACTCTGGAAGACCGCATCGAAGGCATCGTTCTCACCTTTTTCGAGATCACAGAACGCAAACGGTCGGAAGAGGCCCGACGTGAGTCAGAGGAGCGTTTTCGCCTGCTCGTTAGCGGCGCTGCCGACTACGCCATGTTTATGATGGATAAAGAAAGTCGAATTACGTTCTGGAGTCCGGGCGCGGAGCGTATATTCGGCTGGACCGAGCAGGAAACACTGGGGCAACCTCCCGACATGATCTTCACGCCGGAAGACCGCGCAGCCGGCCAGCCGGAACATGAACTCAGTCAGGCGCTTACGGATGGCAGTGCCCCGGATCAGCGCTGGCACATGCGAAAAGATGGTTCACGTCTCTGGGTGGACGGTGTACTGATGCGCGTCGATGGTGAGAATGGCGTACTACGCGGTTTCGCCAAGATTGCCCGCGATGCAACCGAGCAGCAGCAGGCCCGCGAAGAGTTGCGACAGGCGCATGACGACCTGGAACAGCGCGTGACCGAGCGCACGGCGTCACTATCCGACGCGTTGAGTGCATTGGAAGAGGCGCTGGAAAAACGAGGGCAGGCGGAATCGGCACGTCATGAGATGCTGGGGCTGCTTGCCGGAGCCGAAGAGGAGGAACGCCGTAGGCTTTCGCGTGAACTGCATGATCAGACAGGACAGCACCTGACTGGTCTCATGCTGGGGTTGGATGCGCTTCGTGCGTTGCAGACACCGGGCAGCGACGCGGCTGGACTGGCCGAGCGGCTAAGTCAGGTAGCCGCCAATCTCAGCTATGAAGTTCACCAGTTGGCCTGGAACCTGCGTCCGCCCGCACTGGATGAGATGGGTCTGGAAGCGACGCTCCTGACTTATGTGCGTGAATGGCAGGAACATCATGGGATCGAAGTCGACTTCCATGCCCAAAATATGGATGGCGAACGCCTTGCTCCTGAAATCGAGACAGCGCTCTACCGAGCCGTGCAGGAAGCCCTCACAAACATCGCCCGTCACGCTCAGGCCAGCAAAGTCAGTGTCGTCCTTGAACGCAGCCGGGATATCACCCTGGTGGTGGAGGATGACGGTACTGGCTTCGACGCTGAGAAAGCATTGGCCTCATCGGAGCGTCTGGGCCTGCGCGGCATGCGCGAACGTGCAGCCGTGGCGGGAGGAACGCTTGTCATCGAAGCTGAACCTGGACGAGGCAGCACGCTCATCGTTCGGATACCCCTTTCGCAGCCGAATGTGGAGAGCTCCCATGAATAGTGCATTGTATGTCTCTGATACGAAGTTGAAAATATTCCTGGTGGACGATCATAGCTTTATTTTGGAGGGACTGAAAGCATTGATAGGCGCGCAGCCGGACATGGATGTCGTTGGTGAAGCCGAAAATGGAGAAATGGCTGTGCGAGAGGTGGCTGATTGCCTGCCGGATGTTGTGGTAATGGATGTTTCCATGCCCCGTATGGGCGGCATGCTGGCGACAACGCAGATCCTAAAATCCTGTCCGAACGTCAAAGTGCTTGCCCTCTCCATGCATGAGGACACCACCTACCTTCGCGCGTTGTTGGAAGCGGGTGCATCGGGTTACGTTCTCAAACGCTCGGCCTCACAGGAGTTGATCCAGGCGCTCCGGCATGTCGCGGCGGGCGCAATCTACGTGGATCCTGCCATTGCGTCAAAGGTCACGGCTGCCTTCGTGGGAACGCCGTCCTTGCGCGGCGAGGCTGCCGGAATGTCCCTTTCCGAACGGGAAGAAGCCGTAATCCGCATCGTCGCACAGGGATATACCAATCGAGAGATTGCCGAACGCCTGGACCTGAGTGTCAAAACAGTTGAAACCTACCGAGCGCGGGCAATGGAAAAATTAAGCCTTACCAGCCGCGCCGACCTCGTCCGCTACGCCGCCGCACGGGACTGGCTCGGCGACAATTAAAGCAGTAGACCATCTGCCTACAGCATCCGCCGCCTGCCACAACTACCTTCTCCGAATTCATTATGCCTGGCTGTGTCAGGGAATCTCCCACAAATAGGGAGAGAATCCCCGCTTCCGCCTTATTCGTATCCGCATTATAATCTTTCCAACATTACTCCTGTTGTGCCGTTGTCCGCTTCGCGGATCGTGGCAAGGGCACGTCTGGCGTTGGAGGGTCAATGACCTGCTTGTTGGATGCGCAACCTGCTGCCGCAAAAAGTGAAGAAGGCCCGCTCGCTCATCTTCTTGCCTGTTTACACCACGATGGCGATTTCGATTTCTCCGAGTACTCTCAAGCAAATATTTCGCGCCATGTAGCTACTCGAATGACCCAAGTCGGCATCTCCGATATGGATGCGTATACCAGATATCTCCAAGAAACGCCCGGGGAGGCTGTGGCGCTATGCAATACCATCTGGATCAACGTTACCAGTTTCTTCCGGGATCCCTCCGTTTGGACATACCTTCAGGAATGCGCGCTTCCGAAACTTCTTACACTCCTTCCGGTGGATGCGCCGATCCGTATTTGGAGCGCGGGATGCTCTTCGGGACAGGAACCATATTCCATCGCCATGCTGCTATCGGCGGCGCTGGGCGCGTTTGACTTTGGAAGACGAGTAACGATATACGCAACGGATGTGGATCAGAACGCCCTCTCCGCAGCGTGCAGAGGGATTTATGATTCTCACGCTATATCCAGCGTTCCCATGGATCTGAGAGACGAATATCTTACGGAGACCGATGACGGCTGGCGCATACGGCCCGGCATTCGTCATTCAGTGACCTTCCTGCTTCAAAACGTGCTCAACCAGATTCCTGAACAGACCTTCGACATGATAATTTGCCGCAATACGCTCATATATTTTCAGCTACAGGCTCAGAAACGAGTACTTAACAATTTCAGATGCTTGCTTACAACCGAGGGCTATCTGCTCCTTGGTCAGGGAGAATATACGATCTTTCATGATATCAATCGTCCCTTCAGTGATCAATTTGGCATCGTAGATCTGGATGCGCATCTTTACAGGCGATCAGCAAAATAGAACATTGTATCGCTAGTTCAATACCGGGGATTGTCATGGAGCCATATCGTTTTGCCGATCGCAGCGTCAGGAGCCATGCAATTCCGGATGAGGGCAATGCGGAGGATTTCGCCGCCACAATCAAGGCGATCCACGATCAGTATGCCGCTTTGTGTCAAGGCAATGCCATAGGCGCGCTGCCTTCCGTACTCGATCTCGCCTTGGAGAACCTTGGAGCAAGTCTGGAGGAACTGCTTAAGGTGGAGCAAAAGCTGCGGCAACAGAACAAAGCTCTGACTACAAGCACTCAACAGGTGGACGTCGAACGGCTCCGCTATCAGGATCTATTTGAATACGCCGCCGAGGCTTACGTGGTCACCGATTCCTATGGGTGTATTCATGAGGCCAATCGTGAGGCTCGCATTCTCTTAAGAGAAGAAGGTTCCCTATCCGGAAAATTTCTGGCCTCATTTATACCGCTCGAAGACAGAAATATTTTCTGGTCGCTGCTACGGAAAACGGACGGATCAGCCGGCCGTGAATTGCGGCTGACGCGTGCTAGAAATACACCCTCGATCCCCATATTCGCATCCATGATGGTCGTCCCCGGTCCACATGGCCCTACCGGAGACCTGCGCTGGCAGCTCCGGCCGCTGCAGGTTGAGCAAGAACTGGAACGCTATCGTCTATTGGTAGCCGAGGCTTATGATTACGCAATCATTCTGACCGACATTGAAGGTGAGATCCTGAACTGGAATGCCGGAGCAGAACGGATCTTCGGATACATGGCGGAAGAAGCAGAGGGGAAGCATTTCTCACTGCTCTTTACAAACGACGATTGCAAGAATGGCGTCCCAGCTCAAGAAATGCGTAACGCTGAGGCAAACGGCAAGGCGGCAGACGAGCGCTGGCATTTGCGCAAAGATGGCTCCTGTTTCTGGGCAAGCGGTTCCCTGACTGCGCTCAGGGGAGGAGGAGGCGTACGCTGGTTTGCCAAGGTATTACGGGACCGCACCACGGAAAAACGATCCGAGGATGCAACGGCATACGATCTGCGCCGCGCCAGCCGGATCGCTCAAAGGTTTCAGCAAGACATGCTGCCGCAAATACCGATGGATACATTCCCGGGAATGTCCGTGGCGGCGCTCTACGAAGCAGCCTGGGATGAGGCGCAGGTTGGAGGAGATTTTTATGACGCCTTTCGTCTTAGCGACGGACAGGTAGTCATTGTCGTCGGCGATGTCTCGGGCAAGGGGCTCGGAGCGGCGGTTCGGGCGAACGAGATCAGAACAGCCCTGCGAGCAATAATGCGCGAATCTCCGGATCCCTGCGCAGCCCTGAGCCGTCTAAACAACTTTGTTTGCGACCGCGCCCTCCTGGATGGTGAGCGAGAACATCTCTATGCATCCCTTGCGCTGGTCATATTGGATCCACTGTCGGGGAAGATCGCATGCACGCTGGCCGGTGCAGACCCTGTCCTCGTCCTGAAAGCCGGCGGCGCGAATGGAATAAGGAAGACGACCGGATGTACCGGATTGATGCTGGGTGTGGCCGCTCACTCCACTTACCGTATCGAGGAAAACGTCCTTGAGCCGGGTGACCGGCTTCTATTGGTAACGGACGGCATAACGGAGACGCGGCGCGAACTGCCGGGAAGTCCAATGGGCGAAGGAAGACTGGAGTTCCTCGGAGAGGACGGAGCAGCCGCTATCGCCACTCAAATCCCTAGAAACGCCACCGTTGAACAACTCTGCCGCGCTGTTCTGGAAGGCGCTCATACATTTTGTGCAGGGCCGCTCGCGGACGACGCATGCATACTCGCTGTAGAGTGGCTTTGAGAATCTATGAGATATTTTAGTAGATTTTGAGAGATGTGGCCGTAAGGTCTATATCTGGAGAGAGAGATGCTGATTGCCGCAAGTTATATTCGCACTGGAATTCCGGGCGAGCCGGTAGATATTCAGAAAATACTCATCAAGATGTTCGCCAAAGCAAACGGCTTGCTTCTGCGCGATAATCTCTGGTTCATTGATGACGGCGTATCCGGCTTCACCCCATTTCTATCACGGCCCGGAGGAAGGCAGATCGTAGAGGCGACAGAGGCGACGCATATCGATGCTTTGATTTTTGCCGATATAGGCCACGCAATTCGCGGCTCTTCCGACGCCGTGATCGCTGCCGATTATCTCCAGAGCTTGGGACTGATCTTGCTCAGCGCTTACGAAAAAACAAAAGCGTCTTGTCGAGGCGATTGCCTGCAGGATAGCATCGATCGTTGTTTTGACGATTTTTACTACGAGCGCGAGGAGCGCGCTCGGCGCATGATCGACGGCGACTAATAAGACATTTTATTCGCTTGAACGTCATTCAAAGTAATTTATTTATTGTACGTTATTTTATCAATCGCAAACTAAAATATGATGTGACTTGTGCCCGGTTCAGATGCGTCGATGATCCGATCACCTAAGAGCCACCGTACAAATCGCCGGTTCGAAGCAAGAAAGATTGACCCTATGGCATCAGCCATTTCATCCCTCAGAGAAAATAAAAAAGCGCCTCCAAAGTGGCAGCAGCGTCTGTCGCACTGGTTTCGGCCTTACGAACATATGACGGTGGAGGAAGAGACAGCCGGCAAGACGCCACAGTTTCGCTACATGGCAAACGCCATTGAGATCTGGGGCATTCAGATTCTGGCATTGCTGGCAATATCATGGTTCGCCCCACACTGGTGGACCACACAGCTTCAAGCCGGTCCATGGGCACTGCTGCTGACATTTCTCGCCTTTGGCTTCTTTGTGACGGCGCCGTTCGAATGGTTCTTCCATCGTTTCGGCCTGCACCGCTTGCTGGCATTCCGGCTGTTTACAAAGCTGATAATCGTTCCGGAAGACGGCAGGTCGGCCTTTACGCGGCGTCTGCAAAGAACGCGCAATTCCGCGACAATTGGGTGCGTTTACTATGTCGCCAAGATGACCTATGGTCATGGCGCGCATCATAAGATCACGGATGTAACCCCCGTTAACCCAAGCCGGTTGTCGGAGATGTTCAATGCCATCAACAAGTACGAAATCACCACCAACGGTCAGACGGACCATGCCGTCTTCCCGCATTTCTCAGTGATCGGCTTCTGGTTATTCTTCTTACCTGTGACGCTTTCGCTACAGTGGATCGCCAACGTCATAACCGCAATGCCGGGATCGGGAATACCGCACCTTCCGGTAGTGATCGCAGGAATGCTCTCGATGACCTGGCAGGTGTGGCTTTATGAGAACAGCCATGCTGTAATGCACAAGCCTTATGCCGAGTGGTGGCGACCCAAGATCCAGATCCCGATCGTGGGCAAGTGGTTCAGCGGCGTATATCGCTTTCACTTCTTTCACCACATGAACGAGAGCTGCAGCCTGGGTGTCGTGGGAGCCGTGTGGTTCTGCTACTTCTGGGATCGCTTCTTCGGCACCTATAAGCTGGCTCGATTGGAACTTATTGACGCGGCCAGCAAGGTCAACGGCGAAGTACTGGAGATGAGCAAGGAAGAGATTATGGTCCTTCCGAATGCGACGCCGGATGACTTTTCAGCGCCTGGCAGATCAAGCAAGTTGATCTGTTACCTGGATCGCCAATCTACTCACGCACAGGAGATGTGGAACGGTCTCTTCGTAGCCGCCCTCAAGGAAGTTCGACGACGCGCTAAAGATGTAGCTATTGTTACGGCTCCAAAAATGCCTCTAGCCGCAAATATAGCATCCGGCGCTGCAGTACCACGTCATCCCGTCAAAGGAGTACGTCCTTAGTAAGTTGTGCGGAAAGGATATACAACGACCTAAAACTTAACGACCGATCCGTTTCAAATCCATCGATAATTACTGGTCTCACGTTCTATAGCGATGCGCTTGAGAACGATGCCTTATGGAGAATAATCATGATCAATCTCGAAACACTTATGCGGGACCCGATGAGCCGCCGCCAATTCTTGGCGCGAATGACCGCCGCCGGCCTTGGCGCTGCGGCCATTTCCCTTATAGCCGGATGCGGTGGTGGCGGCGACAATAACAACAACTCAAGCGGTTCGGGCACATTTCCCGGTATTCCCGGATCCGGTGACATCCAGGTCCTCAACTATGCCCTGGCGCTTGAGACGACTGAAGCTGACCTATATCGTCAGGCGCTCAACCTGGCATCAGGAAAGTCGGTCGACACGCCGCTCTCTACCGCCGGCCCTTCCGCCTATGGATCGACGTACCCCGGCGGCCAGCCAGGGACATTGAACTCGACGCTTGCCAACATCGGTTACCTATATCTCGCTCAGTATGCCTATGTCGAAGCCGCTCACCGTGACTTCCTGCTCGTTCAGCTTGGTCACAGCGCGGATACGCCGGGCCAGCTTACGACCACCAACACCACGAATCCGGTTCTGGACAAGAATGGCTACAAATTCCCGACGGCCAGCAGCAAATTAAGCGACATCCTTACTCTGCTCAGAGTTGTCGAGGAAACTGGTGTAACGGCTTACCTGGGAGCTGTGCCTTTCATAAGCAGTCTAGCCTACGTTCAGGCCGCCGCCTCGATCTACTCAACGGAAGCGCGCCACTCCGCGGCGTTGAATTACGTCCTCGGTTTGGACGCCGGCCCGTCCGGCGCAGCGGGAGGTAAGCAGCCCAAGCCCGGAGCCGTAAACGAGTTCGAGTATGCGCAGACACCCACAGCAGTCCTGCACACCGTCACGACGACGTTCTACAAGTAACGCCGTAACGCATTAATTAAGAAGGACTTTTTCATGGCAACAGCAACCCCGATAACCCTTTATTTCACCACAAAGCCAAGCGGAGCGAACTATCCAAATCCGACCATTATTCCTGGAAGCGGCGACGTCAAGGTCCTTAACTTTGCGCTGGCCCTGGAGCTCCTGGAGTCCACTCTTTACAACCAGGCATTTGCCCGCCTAGGAAATGGAACGGATCTCAAGGGACAGCCGATCGTCGACGCAAAAGGCGTCACGATTACCGGCCTGAATGTCGGCGCGTCGGACCCCATTTACAAATACGTTAAGGAATTCGGTATCGTCGAACAGGAACATGCCAGCTTCCTGTTGTCCGCTCTGGGCGGAGACCCATACCCTGCGAATGTCGGCTTCGCATTCGGCATGAATGACCTTACTTCAAGTACCGCCGTCGGCAAGCTGATCTATACGGCGGAGTTGACCGGCGTTGGCGCGTACCTAGGCGCTATTCCGAGCTTCGTTCCGAAATCACCCTACCTCCAGATCGCGGCATCGATTCAGGGTACGGAAGGGCGGCACACGACTACTGTCGCCATCGCCCTGAACGCGCTGATGGGCAATGGAGCGATTGAGACAGCGCCGATGTATAACGAAAATCACGGTATCGACATCGCAACGCCACCGGATAACGTCCTCTATTTGGGATCAACGGGCATTCCGGGGGCAGCCGTTGTGCCGGGCGGAAGCGCGCTTCCCGGCGTATCCGGCTTGAACGGCTTTGTGTTCCTGGTCAGCTAGAATCAGCGGCTTCAAAGACAAAAACACAGTTATATGCATGTTGCATATAACTGTGTTTTATATTGAGATCAGTGTGTCTTATCCTGCCACATTCATTTCAATTATTGATTCTTGCGGTATCGCTGGATGCTAATTCCTCTTTACATTCATTCTAATCAGCCAAAGCCACTTGGCCGAGCGCCGAAGTCATCTGGACCTCCAGATAAATCTGCTCACCGATCCAACTTACCCGCAAGACTAGGACGTGATCGCAAGTGCCCGCAGAGTTGCGCCGCATCCGACATTGACGGCTAGGCAGAACTAAAATCTGCATCGCACGCCCGGATAAGAAGCAGGTTCAGGTTCAAAGGTCACTGTTTGTTGAACTGTAAAAATCGAAGGATGAAGAATCGCAGAAGCAAATGCCGCTACTCACCTAGTGCATGGACGTGATGGAAAGAAGAGAGCATCACTAGTCGCATATTACTTTTACCGGCTGAGACCGCTCTCTTTACCAACATACATCCGAATATGTGGGGATAACTCACGAGAATGGGGCCGTTAGGCCCGCTTGTCGCCACTAATCCGCGAACGGCGGATCTCCCGCTGCTCACCCCGACCGGTGGCAAGTCGCGGACCAAGGTTCCGAAGCCCTGGCAGAAGAGCGTCGAGATGATCGACCACTAATCTTCGCCCCGTTACGCAAGAAACGGGGCTTTTTAAGCCTCAATTCGATGCCAAACGTAGAGCACAACACACTGTCATAGCGACGACAACGTGGTTTCGGCAGCAACCCGATCTCGAACACGCGCCATTTCATACGCCACACTGATAGCACGAACACGTCCATCTACCAATCGCTCATACAATAAGTCGAATAAGGCTAACTGTGCCAGTAATCGCACATCCGTTTGACCAATGCGACTATCTTCGTCTCTCATGCGTATAGCTGATCCCCATATCGCCCCAAGCGAATGTGCAACAAGGTCGGTGGGCGCAATCGCAAACCAAAGAGATACAACACTCAGGAACATATCTGAGTTGCTCATGCCGTCGCTAGTGCATTGACCGAGCAGGTGATTAATGGGGGACCATAATTCTTCAGGTCTCTCTTCTATCGCAGCTTGAAGCCGAAAAGCCCTACGCAACATTGCGGCAGTAAGATCACTCATATCTAAATGGATGCCCGCTGCGCGCCAAAAGGCGGGTTCTTCGAGGTGTACTCTTAACAGCCGAGTGTCAGAATGTGGATGAACGAGGGACTGTGACCGGAGAAGTGAGAACTGCTCCAGCCAACTGAATGCTAGAAGGCAGATTTCGGCTCCCAGAAAAGCGAGTTCGGGCCAGTTATGCTCGCCACGGCGTGATAAAACAAGTGCGAGTGCTCGTCTGTCAGCTCTGAACTCCTGTGCCCGTGCGCGACCATAATCCTGAAATCCAGTAAGGTGATCGTTAATAACCAGGGTATCTTCTTCAAGTCCATGTACAATCTCGTGAGCGATGACGAATTCCAATGCAGCCACTAAGGTTTGCTCTTCTAAATCTGAAGGTTCGTTCACATCTAGCCCTGGGACACCTATTTCCAGATATGCGCCAAGTAAGCGACCAAAGTACTTCCGCTCTTGATCATCTACAGTCCAGTTAACATAATATCCACTTCCGTCATCCTTTGGTAGCAAACCGCCGGTTAGCATGTGTACAGTCCCCATCAGGAACCTTATAAAATGATAAGCAATCAATACAGCCTGGCAACCATCGGATAAATTGAAAGTCGCTGCCGCTGGGATGTTGTCAACAACATAAACTTCACATTGCAAGCCAGCAGGCAAGTGCGGAAGTAGACTAGCCGCGATCTCGTTCAATGCGTGGTTTATTTTGGATCGGTATACTGTGTTGTCCGCCTGGTCATAGCCAAGTGTGTCAGCAACCGAAACGTCCTGCCTGCATATGTATAATATTTCCTTCAGTTCACGACGGGTTATTACTGCGCTACCGCTATTCATCGTTCAATTCGTCCTCGTATTCCTCTCGGACATAAGGATCAGCATCTCTGAACTCAAAGTCCGGAACATCCAATGCGCCGATGAACTGACTAAGCAATCGTATATATCGCACAGCCCCAAAGGCAATTGTTCCGGTAACCCTGGGGTAGTGCTCTATATTTGTCCGGGTGGTTTGAAGTTGGCCGGACGCAACTACAGGCAATCCATTTGGCTCGTAAGCAACCTCTAGTGACGCCTCGCCGCCATCAGAACAAAAAAGTTCAGCATTTTGCAGAGTGTGCACTTCGGTAACTATCCGGTATGCGTAGTTCCACTTGATATCAGTACTGGTGAGTTCTTGAAGTATTGCATGAAGATTTTGAATGCGTTGAACACTTCGTCTGCCTGCTATATATAACCCAGGGGCCTTGCCGAATCTGATTTCTGCCCGTCCGTTTTGTTCAACACCTATCGCCAGCTTTTGTTTGGTTACACTCTTGCTCAGGTACTCAAGTTGCGTCTCGGTGGTTTCGCAATCAATAGTTGTACTCAACAGACAGCGCAGGTTACCGTACACACGAGTTTCATATCTGCCGATCCTAACGAAGCAACCTGGCTCCAATTGGCCCGGTGGATCTAGAGGGAACCGTTTCAAACCATGCACGATTGCATTGGTGTACATGCTAAATTCTCCTTGTATAGTAAGGAATGAGTAAGATAGGACACATATTAGACGGCTGATCGAAGATTTCCTCCGCAAGAGGTAGTGAGAAGAATGGGACAAAATACTGAGCAATATGTGGTAGTCGAACGACCGATTTTAGATGGTGGGGCCATTCCCGTAGTAAATACCACATTCAATCCCAGATGGGTGGACGTGCCGATCTTCGTGCCGAGCGGAGGTAAGTCGAGGAAGAAGGTGCCTAGGCTCTATCAGAGGGACTTAGAGACAATCGATCATGACATTAATTCGCGCCCCGGCCAATAGGTCGGGGCGTTTCACTTGGGTAAAGTCGTCTTTTACACTTCCGCTCACGCAACCAATGTTGATCAATTAAGAAATCCATAACTCAGCACATCACAATTGAAGACTATGTTCAATCGTTGCGCTTCATGGTGTATTTCCGCTTCCTAAGGTTCAGGATTCGATGTGTTGCCGAACCCGTATGCACGCGCATATGGCGGCGCGATACATCGCCGACCGCTCCCCCTAATTCGATTGAGAGGCCCGCTGACTTAACAAATCCTAGTTTCTGGCTGGCGTATACGCTGCGATGGCCGACAAGCAGATACGCAGTGCAGGCACAGAGAGCGGCGTAGACACCGACGCTCGGCGGAAGAATGGCCATCGCCATGACGCTGAACGCGATCGGAGTGTTGGCGGCGGCTGCCGGAAGGGCGATGAATCCAAATGCGGCAAAAACGCCGACTGGAAGGTGAAAGAGGTGAGCGAAGACAGCCCCGAAGGTCGCGCCGATGTAGAACAAGGGCGTGATGATACCGCCGCTGCCGCCGGTCTCAAGCGAGATCGCCGTGGTCAGCATCTTGAGCGCGAACGCCACCGCCAGACCGGGAACGATCCCATACAGAGCGGCGTCGATCGTCGGCAAACCAAGGCCAGCCGAGGAAGTGCCTGTCAAAGCATAGACGAGAGCCAGGGCCAGCCCGCCACAGGCTGCGACGGCATAAGGATGGGCCGAAAACCGCTTGAGCTGCCGCTCGAATGCCCTCATCATCTCAATGAACAGCAGGGCCAGCATGCCGCACAGCGCTCCGAGCGCAATCGCCAGAAACGCCAGGGTTGTTTGCCCCAGATGACCGATAGGCTCCGCAACGAACGGAGACGGCGCGACGTTTCCGCAGACGAGATGGGCGGCAATTCCTGAGATCAGGCACGGGAAGAGCACCTGATACTCGATGCGTCCCAGGTAAAGCACCTCGATGCCGAACAGAGCGCCGGAAACGGGGGTGCCGAAGACGGCCGCGAATCCGCCGGAGATTCCGCAGATCACCAGTCGTCGCCGATCTTCGTCGCTGAGCTTCATGATGTCGGCGAAGAGGCTTGTGATTGCAGCTCCTATTTGAGCGCATGGCCCCTCCTTACCCACCGAGCCGCCAAACGCCAGGGTGAGCACAGTGGCCGCGAGTTTTACAGGGGCTACGCGCCAGTCTACCTTTCCGTAATTCTCATGAACGGCCGCAATGATCGCTTCCGTCCCGTGCCCCTTCGCCGTCGGCGCGAACGTCCTTATCATGTAGACGCAGAGCGGCAGCGCAAGGGGCAGCAGATAATAGGCCGGTAATGGGCCGTGAAAAGTCTGATCTATTTCTGCTGTCGACCATTTCAATGCCAGGAGAAATACGCGCGTGCCAAGCCCTACGCTCACTCCTGCGCAGATCCCAAGCAGCGCCCATTTCAGAGTGCTGTATAACAATGCGGTATGCTCAACATACCAGCCGCTTTCGTCGGAAAGTTTTGGCGGCTCAATCTCATCCACTCGCTAAGGTCCTCCCCGGAAATTAATAGGGTTCATTCAGATATCCTGATTTGAGGATGCCGGTCTAGACCGGCGTGGTTAGCCTGTCGCGAAGATGCTCAAGGGCCTTGCGCCGCAGCCGGGACACATGCATCTGAGAGATCTTCATGATATTGGCAATCTGGACCTGCTTATAATCCTCGACATACTCCAGCCAAATGATCTTTCTCAGGCGGTGGTCAAGCCGCTCGAATGCCCACCAGAGGTCGTCATACCGAACCAGACGCGCCATATCCTCATCATTGCGTCCGATGACGTCCTCAATGTTTAGCGCGCTGCCTGCGTCGTCGGATTTGCCGGGCAACGCACTTTCCAGAGAGAGAACGCGCATGATGTCCAAAGCCTCAAGCGCTTCAAGGACCGTTTCCTCCGGCACCCCAAGCTCGTCGGCAATCTCCATGGGGCGGGGCGATCGTCCCAGGCTGTTGGCAAGCTCATTCTGTGCTGTTGCCAGCTTTGCGGTCAATTCAAGGATTGGGCGCGGCATCCTCATGCCAACGGTCTTATCGCGGAAATAACGCTGGAGCTCTCCAACAATCGTCGCTGTCGCAAACGTTGCGAACTGGATCTTCTTAGCGCCGTCGTATCGTTCCAACGCCAGCAGAAGCCCCACGTTGCCAACCTGGATCAGATCGTCGAGTGGTTCCCCACGCTCCAGGAAGCGGTAGGCAAAGCGGTAAACCAGTCTCTGGTAGGCCTGGACGACGGCGGCTTTCGTGCGCTCGTCAGGCCTTCGAAGATAACGCCTTACCAATGCTTCTGCGTCCATCGCGCGTTGTTTCTTGCTGACAGAAGCCTTATGCCATGGAGTCGCGCTCAAGAAGGGGCCATCAGGTCCCACTTGCCTTTCAGACTTAACGATCGTTTTTTCGAGATCCACGATTGGATGGCTCCTCGATGTGCAGGCGCTGGGAAGTTATCAGGTATGTACCAAGGTGAGATTTACAATAACTCTCCGCCGCGCTTGTATTTCAGTGTTAAATATATGATAATTAGAATATAATGAATAACTAAAATATCATACCCGATTTCTTCCGCGATTGAACGCCTGAGCATATGTCAGACTGAGAACTTGCATTAAGCTTGAATGCCTGCCGAATGAACAGGATCTCTATGAGACGACATAATCTCAAGGCGGCGAATGACCCTATCCGGGTATATAAAAGGACTGCCGCATCCTATAAGGTCGTCCGAATATGATGAAGCAGAAATGTGCCCTAAGTGATGGCAAGCAATATTCAGGAACTGATAATGGAAATTGATACAGACGAGACAAAGCCGCCGATGTCGGATTCCACGCTGGTTTTTGCAGTTGAGCTATTTTCCGCGCTGGCGCATCCCGCCCGCTTGAAGATAGTCGAACTCCTTACCGACCGAGAGCGAACCGTGGGCGAAGTCGCCCATGATTTGGGACTATTGCAGCCGAATGTTTCCCAGCATCTCCATATTCTCAGCCGTGCTGGGGTAGTCAAAGCGACCGCACAGGGCAATACCCGCTGTTATTCCCTGCGAGGTCCGCGTATCGCCCAGATCTTGGTCCTCGTCAACGAGTTCCGCCACCTCCATCGAAATGATTTTGAGCAAGTAGCGGTCAATTCGCCCGCCCGCAGCTGCGTCTGAACATCAACTGACTTATGGCGCGAGGGAGGATCAGATAGGCAAGATACGGCGATTATAGCTTCTCGCTTTGGTTTCCGGCCCGCTTCAATATTTTACTCTTTTATCTAATTGGCACTCTTAGTTCGGGCTAACGCGATTGCGTGCGGGAAGACTATGATACGAGCTTTCTCGACCCGAGATTCGATTGACCAACCTCAGCCGTACGCGCCCTGCAGATCGCCTTGTTATCAACAGCAGCCACCTTATGCTGCATCCGGTACGTTTCGTGGCTGGGCGATTCTGGAGACCCTGATAATATCAGGAATGATCTCGCCAGGTTCGGCATCTCGTAGTTTCCGACCACGAAACATGACCAGAAGTCCGCTTTGTAAGTGCGTCCGACACTCTCATTGGCGACGTTGTCGACAAAATCTCCACTGCGTCGCAACCGCAGTCCTGGCGGATCTCCGAAAGACTTGATGGCTACTCCATCGATGTCTCGTAGAACTCAGAAACAGCCAGATCAGAGATACCCACGTCTCCGATCTGGAATGAGAATGCAGAGGTTACCAGGTATGTATCAAAACCATAATTGCCCGACAAAGCAAACATCCCCTCGGAAGTTGCTGAAATGGCTGCTTATTCTTCCCTTGTTGGTTCTGTATTGCGGAGCGATCCCGGCTTTAGCGGACCAGTCTCCACGTAAGCCACCCGTCGTGCCGACTGACGGCAAGCCGCTGAAAATCATGCCGCTGCCGAACAAGTCGGTAATGCGCACCATGCGCTATCGTCTTCGCCATGACCGGCGGTTGGACGGACGGCACATCCGCGTTGTGGCCGACGGGCCACGCGTAGTCCTGCTGGGAAGTGTGCCGAATTATTTCCAGAGGCGAATTGCGCGCGAGATAGCCCAGGGCTTCTGGGGGGTTAACCTTGTTGACGATCGCCTCCGTGTCCTCTCGACGCCACGTTCCGCAAATGAGATAGAAGATCAGATACGCCGAAAGATCGCCCAAAATGCGGCCACGGCGGGGCAGGGCATCAAAGTCAAGGTGCAACGTGATGTGGTGACCTTAACTGCCACTGTGGATACCCTCTACGCAAAGACAAAGGCGATCCGGCTGGCCATGTCCACTCCGCGTGTGTCAACCGTTCAAGACCATCTGACAGTTCGCGCGGCAGGCTCCGGCGAAGAACTTGCCGCGCGTGTCCACGAAGCCTTGCGCCGCCATCCCCTGGCCGTTCAGCGTCCGTTGCGGGTTGTCAGCACCAACTCATATGTTTCGGTGCGGGGCGGAGCATACACACGTCAGGCTAAAGAGCAGGTCTGGGTAATCGCGAGCATGGTTCCGGGAGTAACTGGGCTGGACAACGAAGTGGTCGTGCTTCCGAAGGCTGTTCGCAAGTACTGGCGTAGCCACAGATGAGCGTACCCCGCCGATTTACGCTCGCCTGAGCTTTGGCTTGACGGATTTTCCGTCAAGCCAAAGCTTTGTCTATGTTTCATTATATTCGAATGTTGTTATATATCTAAGAGAACTTTAACCGCTAATTCGTGTAAGACCGGATTTCCAAATGGTCCAAGCATGGTCCGTATCTTCGCACGCTTACCTTACTCTCATTATCGGTTACAAGGAGATACAGAGTGAAAAAGAAATACACAACCTCCTGCGCCGCCAGCGTCGGATTGCTTCTCGTTTCTACGCCCGCGTTTGCCCAGGATCTGAACTTGCCAACACGATCAACATTGCTCCCAACTAAAAATACACGTGAGCTCAACCTGTCCGGAAGCTATGTTTTCAATGATGACAATCCATATGCTCTGTCAGGGACTTACGGCCTTTTCACATCGCCTAAATTGGAACTTGGCGTGACCGGAGCAGTATCCGGCGCTCGCCATTCCAAGACGTCTACATCGGTCGGAGCATTCGCCGATTACTACCTGCGCGGGAACGAATCGGTCGACTCAAGCCGGGCATTGCTGCCATATGTCGGTGTGTTCGCCGGATATTCTCACCGCGATGCAAGCGATGCATCACTTGGCGCACAGGTTGGCGCCAAGTATTTCGTCAATCCCAACGTCGCGCTCACAGGCGAATTGCAATACCGATCGACGCGCCATGGAAGCGGAATAACGCAGTTCCTGCTTGGCATCTCGACATTCTTCCACTAATCAGACTGGAAGCATCCATTCTGAAAATAACTTCTCATTGTTGTCTTTTTATCATAAGGGAAAAGGTTATGAAGAAACAACTATTTGCACTTTTCGGTGCGGTTGCATTGCTTGCAGGCATGCCGGCTTTCGTGCCGTCTGCGAGCGCCGCGGGGCACCGCCAGAAGAAAAAGAACGATTGGCGTAACGCCGCCATCGGATCGGGCGCTGTCGCCGGATACGGTCTGCTGAAAGGCAATAAGACGGCGGCCATCCTGGGCGCTGCGGGAGCAGCTTACTCCGCAAACCGTTATGAACAGGAGCGCAAGCACCAGGATGAGCGGAAGCGAGCCCGCGCGCGCTATCGCCGCCATGGAGGAAACTACGTGCGTAACGGGCGCAAGTATTACAAGTTCCACGGGCATATGTACTTCAAGGATCTCCGCACAGGCGAACGGCATCGCGTGAAATGAGCCGGGCTAAACGTACAGACTAACCAGGATGATCAGGAGTTAAGGCATAAATGGTACCTCAATGGCTGCATCAGCTGTCGGTGGCTTCGCTTATGATCGCCGCACTGTCTTCGGTCATCGTTCTGTCGGACGTCCTGCGCCATCCGCAGCGGATGGCGGTGATGAATGTCACCTGGCCGATTACGGCGCTGTATTTTGGACCACTTGGCTTGTGGGCGTATTTTGCGTTTGGACGGACACTCCACGTCAAACTACCAGACGAAAAACCATTTTGGCAGTCGGTATTTATCGGGACCACGCACTGTGGCGGTGGCTGTACTATCGGGGATGTGCTCGCCGAGTGGGGAGTAGTGTCCCTGGGGATAACCATCGCGGGCGCAACCATCTGGCCTGAGTATATCGCGGACTATGCGCTGGCATATCTATTTGGAATCGCCTTCCAGTATTTTGCCATTGTTCCGATGCGTAAGCTGAAGCCCATTGAGGGGATCGTGGCAGCGATAAAGGCCGACACCTTGTCGCTGACGGCTTTCGAGGTCGGCATGTTCGCCTGGATGGCGTTGACGTATTTCGTGCTGTTTCGTCCACACCTGAAGCTGAACATGCCGGCGTACTGGTTCATGATGCAGATCGCAATGATTGTGGGGTTCGTCACCTCCTTTCCGATGAACTGGTGGCTGATCAAAAAGGGGCTTAAAGAAGCAATGTAGTGGGCCTAATATGACGCACGTGCCTCAAATGGCAGCAGCTCATCAGGCGAAGAGAAGATAAACAAAGAAGGGGCGCAATGAAAAGCAAGCTCATTTCGAAGAGGCCGAAAACCTACGCAGTTATTTTCGAGACCGGCGATGAGTTTCTAAAGGGCATGCTGCAGTTCTGCCAGGAAACCGGCATGGGCGCGAGCCGGTTCACAGCGGTCGGCGCGTTCGAGCGGGTAACGCTGGCCCACCTCGATTGGGAGACGAAGCAGTATATACCCGTTCCAGTGGAGGAGAGAGTGGAGGTTCTGACGCTAAGCGGAGATATCGCCCTTTATGAAGGCAAGCCGCAGATAAATGCCCATACTGTGCTGGGCCGCCGCGACGGGACCACACGAGGCGGCCATATCCTCAAGGCGATTGTGCGTCCGACCCTCGAAGTCATCCTGGACGAAGCGCCTGTGCATCTGCGCAAACGATACAATCCGGAAATGGGTCTTGCGTTTATTGACATATCGCAGGATGGGGACATGTTAAGGAAACGAATATCGCGGACTGACTGCCTCGACAGAACGATGCTATGAGAAAATGCAGATCATAGCACGTACTTCATCGACGGTGGGATGCTCTGCCAGTCCGGGAGCCTGTAAAGCAGCGAACAATTATGAGTATTGCAATTAGCATGGGACAGAGCGAGCGGGTCGCTGTCTATGAAGTGCCGGACAATGAAATGTCAATCGGCAGTACGCTGGGTGGGCCGAAAGCCGTCTGCATCATCAAAGCGAACGGGGCTCTCAAGACCGTCTACAGCTCAGACATGGGGGAGAACCTCTTCGGCACGGTAATACTGCGCCACGATGACAATCAGACCGGAATGCATTTAGCGCAGCAGGGCGCCGGCACGTTCACCGTTCATCCCGGGGTCTACTCACGAAACGGAAAAAATCGTGCGCTATCGTTTCACAGTACCCAAGGGGTCGCTCGGATGCAGGAAACTAATGGCAAAAACAAGCAGCCAGACTATCCCGAGAAGAATGCTGTATGGCGTTCTCGGCATGTCTTCTTGCTGCTCGGGAATGGCCTTCAACGCCAGATAACCGGCCAACGGCAGCAATAGGCCCATGACGACAGCGTAAAGGCGCTGGGCTGTAGACTGCGCCGTCATGAAGCCAAGGATCATGACGTAAGGACCACCTATGGTGGTGAATACTGCAAGGAAGAAGTAGCTACCTACAATGTTCCATGGGCGTGAATATGCGCCAAATACTGTCTTATTGTGTGCCGGCAATCGCTCACTCAGATCCCCGGCCAATCTGAGGATATTGTCAAGTAATTTCATGGGAGGCTAGTCTATTCATGGTGCGGCTATCATGCGAATCTGTGTTGACTTGAGAAACCTACGCCTGCATCGGCGCGCTGTGCTGCGCCTTCGTACCAACAGTCGCCGCCCTGACCTTCCACACAAAGTCGCGGCTTGGGCAGCGACTTTGTGTGGAGGTTCACACGGCATAATATACCATCTAAAGTCAGGAAGATCGTATGCTTCGCTTGCCAAAATGCCGAGTTTCCAGACATCCTGGGCCAATGGATTAGCACTTGGGTTGTACTTACCCACGAACTGATTTTCGATGTCATCCTTCCACCGCTACTGTTCGAGGCAGTCTTAAATATCCACAGGAAGGAGTTGCGCCGCGATACCTTGCCCATGCTCACTTGGGCGATATTCGGCGTTTGATCTCTGCCTTCTTTGTGGCGTGGGGAATGCAGCGTTTCGCTGGTTGGCCCTGGCCCTCGGCGCTAGTCTTTGCCATTCTTATTGCGGCGACCGATCCCATGGCTATTATTGCTATGTTTAAGGATACAGGCATGACCGGACGGCTGCGCCTTCTGGTGGAAAGCGAAAGCCTTCTAAATGACGGCGTGGCGGCGCTCCCTGAGTGCCTCTTCGAGCATTCGCACACTCTGCTCGTCATCAGCCGTTTCGGGACAATACCTGTAAAACCGGCGCTCCTGATCGACGCATTCGGATATGCGGCGTTTACCAGGATCTCCATGATCCTATCTGCGTGGTAATGCAACAATATGGCGATCTGCTCGACGGATCTTATGGAGAGGCCGACGAACCGTGCAAGATGGGATTCGAGGCGTCCCTAGGCGACTTGGGCGGGACCCAAGTCGAGGTTCGCAGTAATATGGTGGGCGCGCATTCTCTTGCGTGCGGCTGCCCTGCGGGTCCGTGCCGCTTTGCAAAAATGCTTTTCGTCCCGCCTGGGAGAAGAACATGCCGGGGCTGTCGCACAGTAATACAGGCGGTTGACGAGCACCTTAAAGACGAACGCGCTCGACAAAGGCATGCTAGGCACCGCAGGATGGCAAGACGTCCCCCATGCCGGATGTTTTCTCATACTTTTCATGGTGTGCTTTCGAACCGAGACATGCATTTCATGGGCGCCATAGGGCGCTCATAGGCCACTACGCGCCTCAAGGATCGCGGCAATCACGGCATCGCGGCGCGTTTTGTATGCCTCATCCAGCATCCGCACACTGGCGTCATCCAGCGGCGTCATTGCCTGGTAGCAGTACGCCTGTGGCTCGGCATTTGCCAGGATGCACATGCCCTTCGCGTGCAGGTCCTCAAGTCTGGACTGGACTGATGCAGCCTGAAAGCGCAGCCGCATTGCTACTTGCTGAGCTGACCAGGAGCGCCCTGATTCCTGGTATAAAAGCAGAAGGATCTCGGCTTGCTCGACGGAGACGATTGTATCTCTGAGAAACTGTACAAGCTGGAACGGCAAAGGTTTCCTGGTCAATTTGGCATCATCCAAAATCCGTATGCATTTATTTCGTCAGGCAAAACCATAACGGGCGGCACATGGAAAACTGTCTGTGCTCTGCCGAAATGGAAGCAGCGATTCGCGACAGTGTAGAATTACACACCCTTTACGGAGTTTCGGTAAGCGCTGTCGCGAGGAGATATACTGCCGAACCATTACGCAGTGGGCGTGCATCCATGAGTATTTTATAATATACCATATTTCGAATATATTGAAACAACTCAGTTCAATCTTGTTCTACGAAACGTGGACTGTATCCTTCCACTGAAAGAACACTGGGTTTGACTATAGCGCCCAGGATACAGACATCGTCGTGGAGGCGGCCCTGGGCCGCGGCGCGAACACCATTGCTCACATATGTTACGCGCGCTTTGGCGCTCGGCAAATCGGCAGAAGACTGGAGGAGCGCGGATACGCCGTCGACGCCAAGTTGACTCCGGCGGTCCGGTCCGGCCTCGGATGCGCCATCAGTGTAGAGCAGCAAGGTATCGCCGCCGCTCATTATGACTGTAGCCTGCCGATACTCCTCAGTTGCAAGCGCCCCCAGAACCATCCCTGTCGGCATAAGCCGTTGTACTTCTCCTTCGCTTCCTTGCAGCAAGGCAGGTTCGTGTCCACAGGATACATATGTGAGAGTAGAGTGGCTGCGGTTATAAATGCCAACGAAAAGGGTTACAAACCCGCTTAAGAGATGGCGTTCCGCCAGCACCTTATTCAAGGCATTCATCGAATTGCTCAGTTCTTCATTTTGGTACAGAACATAGCGCAGCATATTGCGGACAGCGGCGATCTGCGTTGCAGCCAGCAGCCCCTTGCCGGAGACATCGCCCAGAACAAGCGCGGAGCGGTCAGCATCGAGTTCAAATGCGTCGGCAAAGTCGCCACCTATTTTTGCCTCTTCCAGAGCCGCCTTGTAGAAAACGTACACGTCTAGACCTGCATCGTCCAGCGTGGGGCGCGGGAGCAAACCCCGTTGAAGCGTTGAGGCAATCGTTTTCTCACGGAGGAACTCATGCGCCGATTCCACCGCAGCCCTTGTTTCGGCAGCGGCCACTTCGAGAAAATCAATTTCGGTGTCTGTCCAGACACGTGGTTCATTCGCCATGGCTGCGCCGAGTACGGCTACGACCTGCCCGTTGCTGAGCATAGGCACGCGAACGATCGACCGGATGAGCAGTTTGTCAAACGTGCCCGAAGCCTGTTTGAAGGTAGGATCCGTGCGTACATCCTGAATGATGACCGGTTTCCCAGACACCTCGTATTGGCGGATTGCCTCGTTGTATGCGGAGAGAACCGGACCGCCAGAAAGCGTGGGCAAGCCATCCCGGTGCCATTCGTCAGAAATGCGGCCATCTTCCTCATCGAAGAGTCCAAAATAGCATCGGTCTGCTTTCAGTGACAGCGCCACGATCTCGGCTACCGATGAGCGGATGTCCGATGGGTCAGTTGAGCTACGAGCCAGACGCGCGATCTGAGCAAGTACCTGTTCCTGGTTTACGCGAACCTGGGCTTCGTCGCGCAGTCGCTTGTTATTGTCTGCAGTGGCAATGCTCTGTACAACGATGCAGCCTGTGACCATGAGAAAAACAAGTGATGCTCCATCCGAAATGTTTTCCAATGTAGGCCCATGGGGTGGCATCAGAAAATAAGCGGACAGAATGACTGATAACCCCAGGGACAGAAAGCCAATACGGCGCCCTGACCTTCGTGTAACGAATGCCAGAGGAAGCAGAAATCCAATTGTAAAGGCACGAAGTGGAACGTTCTCCACTCGGATGAGCCACATCTGGAACAGGCGTAATGCTTCTGTAGTGGCAACGATAAGAAGGACGGCCCATCCCACTCTGACGGCAAAATCCCTGGCTTTAAGTGATTGCGGAGACGAAGTCATCATTACTCCCATAATTGGCCAAGAGGGCCATCGATCAGTAAATCCGAGCTTACATCCCGGATCGCCGGCTTCGGCAGGTGTCCTGCTCGTTCTCTACCGTACCCAGATACGTAACATCCGTAGAACTGCTTGTGAATGGGGCGTGTCTCTGCATCCGCTCTAAAAAAGGCTTTAAGAGCCTGGGAAGAAGCTTCCGTAGGCATTAAATATTCTTAATGTCTAATACTAGGGTATACCTAATTTGTGAATCCCCATAACGCTGTCTCATTACTGATCGTCGCGATTATTGTCGCGCTTGTCGCTCGCAAACTGCGCCTCCCGTACACGGTGGGCCTCGTTCTGACGGGTATTATTCTTGCTCTGGCGCATGTCGGGGCTGGATATGCGCTGACACGAGAACTGGTCTTTACAGCGTTCTTGCCCCCCTTGCTGTTTGAAGCCGCCCTGAACATTGAACGGGGCGAGCTACGGCGCGACGCGCTGCCCTCACTTGTGTTATCCACCCTCGGCGTCGTGATCTCCGCAGCACTTGTCGCCGGAGGGCTCGTCTGGCTGGCGCATTGGCCCCTGCCAGTCGCCCTGGTGTTCGGCGTCCTGATCTCCGCGACGGATCCCGTCTCCGTCATCGCAACATTCAAAAGCATTGGCGTGACGGGGCGGTTGCGTTTTCTGGTCGAGTCGGAAAGCCTGTTCAACGATGGTGTCGCCGCTGTCCTTTTCGTCCTTGCCCTGCAGTTCGCCACCGGCAGTGGTCATCATGCCACAGGCATCCTTTCTACTGGGCTCTCGCTCGGGCTGACCGTTTTTGGCGGAATCGCGCTCGGCGCCCTCTGCGGTTGGTTGGCGATTGTTCTGGCAGGTGGTGCAGAAGATCACTTGATCGAGACCGCCCTGACAACTGCTGTCGCGTACGGATCATTCCTGCTTGCAGAGCACTATCATCTCTCGGGAGTGCTCGCGACTGTCACCGCTGGCCTCATGATGGGGAATGAAGGTATCTTGAAGCGATACTACGTTCGCCACTTTACCGAACGCGGCAGGGATGTCGTAACCACCTTTTGGGATTTTGCGGCCTTCATCGCCAACTCCCTGATTTTTCTGCTCATCGGCCTGAGGACAGCGGATATTCCTTTCAAGGTTTTAGGCTCATCGGCGCTGATTATTGCGATTGTGCTGACGTTGATTGGACGAGCGCTCTCTGTATATTCGCTTTGCGCCCTGTTTGCCAGATCTCGATATGCAATGTCCCTGCCCTTCCAGCATGTGTTGTTTTGGGGTGGACTGCGCGGCGCGATGGGACTGGCGCTGGCTCTGAGCATTCCGGCGGCCATGCCCTACCACGATCAGATCGTGATCGCGACATTTGGCGTCGTCGCGTTCTCAATCGTAGTGCAAGGGATCAGCATGCCCTGGCTGATTGCTCATTATTCACTGGGAAAGCAAGGAAGCGATGGGAAACACTGAGTCCGGCACTGTATCATCCACGCAGTCCGACCGAACAGCAACGCAGGACACCAGCAATAGTCCGATCGATCAGCGACGCGAAGCAATACGAAAATCTATCTCTGACAGTTCTTCTCTGAGTGTGCCGTTCCTGCTTATGAACGGACTGGCCGCCATCGTGGCGAGCTATGGCCTGCTGCAAAACAGCACTGCCGTGATTATCGGGGCCATGATCATTGCGGTACTGCTCGGCCCGATTACCGGGATCGCCATGGCGCTGGTGGATGGGGACCAGCCTCTCCTGAGGCACTCACTGCTGGCCGAGGCTGTCGGAATGCTGCTCGTCCTGACCATCGGATTTACGATCGGCAAGGTTCATGCGGACATCGGGCTGGGCAGCGAGATCACGGCGCGGACCGCCCCCAACATCATGGACCTGATCATTGCCCTCGCCGGCGGTTCGGCGGGAGCATATGCCACGATCTCGCCTAGGCTCAGCGCGGGCTTGGTAGGCGTCGCGATCGCGACGGCCCTTGTGCCGCCGCTCTGCGCATGCGGCATCTGCTTGGCGCATGGCCTCTATGCGGCGGGCGGCGGCGCATTCCTGCTGTTTTTCACGAATCTTGTGGCGATCCAGTCTGCGACGTCCCTTGTTTTCTGGCTCAGCGGTTTCCACCGGCTTGTGTCTGTAGACCGAAAATCCTTGGCGCGGCGCTTTGCGCCAAGCACCGGTCTCCTGATCTTACTCACGCTATTCCTCGGTCACAGCTTCGAAACCACGATTGCTCAGGAATCCCTGCGGTCTCAAGCCAAGGCCCTCTTGCGTAAAAGCATCGAGGCGAACGGCGCAGCAAACCTGACTGAGCTTGATCTCCAGCCATCCGGCGCGCGCACGACGCTTATCGCGGTCGTAAGAGCGCCATGGATCATCACTCCCGAATCATGCGCCAAGCTGCAAAACCAGATACGGCAGGAAACGAAGCGACACGACATCGACCTGCAGATCCGGACTGTCGTCACGCGCGAATGTAATGCTAAGGGCTATTTGTGGGAAAGAGATGTCAATGCGTCCCAAGCGGCGCAGCCGCAGTGAAACGGAGATATCCATGCATTCCTACGCCCAAGCATTTCTGGTGCCGCTGCATAACACGCTGGAGCGCATCGTTTCCTTCATTCCCCGCTTTCTCGTGGCGGGCATCCTGCTATTTGCCTTCTGCGGGTTGGCCGCGCTTGCACGCAACCTCACCCGCAGGTCCTTGAGCAAGGTTCACCACATCCCCTGGGCAGTTCGCATCCTGATCGTCCGCTGCATCTACCTGACAACCATCTTCATTGGCATCCTTGTCGCGCTTGCCGCGGCGAACGTCAACGTGACCACAGTAATCGCCAGCCTGGGTGTCGCAGGCTTTGCGATCGGCTTTGCGCTCAAGGATATCCTCGAAAACTTCATCTCCGGCATCCTATTGCTCTTCGCCCGCCCATTCGAGCTGGAAGACCAGGTGACCCTCGGAAACTTCGAAGGAACGGTCATCGATATCCAGATACGCACGACGACTCTTAAAACATATAACGGCGAAATTGTCCTGATCCCTAACAGCCATGTCTTTACCGGAGCGGTTGTCAATCACACGAAGCTGGACAAGCGTCGTTATGCCGTCGATTTTGATACTAGCTTAGGGGCGGACACAGCTCTCGTTGAGCGTGAAACTATGATAGCGATGCAGGAAAATGGGGACATAGCTAAAGATCCCGAACCATTTGTGCGGATGGTAGGTGTTGACAGTGGGAACGACAGCCTGAGCTGGCGGTTGTTTTTCTGGGCCGGTTCTGCCAAGGCCGTGGAAATGAAAACGATCTCTGAGTCACTGGCACAGATCAAAAGACGCTTGTACGACGCCGGAGTTCCCACACCGACAGCGACTTCAGCAATGATCCTAAAGAGGAAAGACAGCTAAAGTCGATAGGCGAACGCGGCATTTACATAATCAGCCGCATGCCCCCGAGTTCCGCGATCTTGTGGGAAACTGGTCGCTTGGCGTTCCGATGAACATGTAGTTTTTCGGAACAACGAGGCGACGGGAGAGATGCTCGATCAACTGCCCGAGATCTCCTCGGACAAGCGAGCCAAACACGAGACCGAGCAGGATCAGTTCGAGGCCCAGCTTAATCAGAAGGTTGGCCAGATCCAGTTCGAATTGGAATGGCTCAAAAAAAATTGGACTGCTAACGAGGAACTCACGATCGGTTCAGATACACGAATGTGGCGATTAACTACGTCAACGGGATAATTCTTAGATGTAGAAGGGCGGATGACCGGACTTGAACCGACGACCTCCATGGCCACAACCTGGCGCTCTTGAGGAGCGCCGCCTCATACAGCCTGACAGAGATAGGATGTCTCTCCTGAGATCATAGGTGAATTCTACCTGCGCCGGCTTGGATCTATTGCATGGTTAAGATTCACCGGCGGCTATATTTTGGACTTGAACCGGCTTAACAAAGGAAAGATATCATTCGTTTGCAAGTTTGCCACTCCGCAGTGTCGGCTGTGATACCGACACTGCCGGCCGGCTTATACATGTCGAACATAAGTTCAACATTGTTTCTGCCGCAAACGAGCGAGCCATGAGATGCAGCCGAAGTCGCCCCAGAGCTACGGAACGTGTGGCCCCGGAAGATTAGTCCGTACCGCATCTTTGCCGACGAGTGTTCCCATATCCGTGCGGCGCCAGTGGGCGTCGAAGATGCCGCACGCGATCGGTTCACCGCTACGCGCATCAACGATGCCGAAGTCACAGGGGTCTTCCGCGATGCTCCAGATCCTGGTTACGGCGACAGCCGACGTTGCGCTGCAGACACGCACATGGCGCTCTGGATTACGTGGGCTCGGGAAGATAGCCTGATAGGCCGCGTCAGGAACGTCGAAGCCCCGCCCGGCGATCGTTATCGTCGCCTTATCAATCCGGAGAGGCAATTCCTTGGCGAGCTTTGCTGTAACAGCATTGGCATCAGCACCGCCAACTAAGTACAGAGAATATCGTGCAATGTCGTCGGCGGTAACCTGTGTGTCAATCAAGACACGCGGAGAGCAGGGTTGCGCCTTCTGCCAGCGCGCCACAAAATCGTCCGCTGACCGGCGGCAGAACGCATTGACGGCCGGATCGGTCGATCGGGTGCCCACGGCGATCGCGAACGGGGTATTGACGATGTCGTTTAGCGGCCCCGCAATCGTCGCGATCTTGTCTCCAGTGGCCGGCTGATAGCCTGCGGAGTAAAACGCCAGGGTGCTATTCGCCAGATGGGTTGGCGGCTCGTTGATACCGTTCCAGGTTACTCTAATCGGCTTCGATGGATTGATCAGGGGCGCTTTCGGCGATAGCCCGACTAGTGAGTGCATTCGCAGTCGAAAGCTTGATGTGGTTTGGTCCGACCACCTTCGCCTCGGATAAGTCGTCCGCCTCCAGTAAGGTCATGGTGGTATAGGCATATATAATGCAATTGTTACTCTGCCAATCAGGGAATACCTGAGAGAGGTCTACAGCGTCGGTCGGAGAGGTGAACGAGGTCCATGTCAGTTGTCCGCCGGTCGCCGACAGTTCTTGCGCTCCCGCCGTTGGCCGCGCCGCCCCCTCATTGCGATAGTTAGTCAGGAAGTCGGTATCGATTCCGGCTCGAACAGTACTGAGTGTGTCTTCGCCGGCAGACTTCGGAGGATTGGGAAATCGGCCACAGATAAGCCATGATCTCAGGAAAGGAGGCGAAGCCGGCGCAATCTACGGTTGTCGCATTTGGTCGTCAAATAGGGTCGTTTGTGACATCCGGGCGTCCGCCGAATACGGCGGCAAAACTGTTGAGATCAGGGCTGTCGAGAGAAGAACAGAGAAGAATGGGTCGCGAAAGCATAAGTTTCCTCTGTAAATCATGTGGCGGCAGTGCAGTACGTTTGCCCGGGATAGGTGAGTGTCTTAATCCTTTATTTGACACTGCATATCTTTTATACGTCCATCATTTGAACACTTACCGGGTATACTTCACATACTAAGGACATACATTTCTTGAAAATCGCCTGATTTTCACCATTTTTCACCAAATTATGATCTTTTTAGGCGCAGAAGCTTTATCATGTTAGTAAATCAGATACATCATACCGTAACGCAGGTGAAGAAAATGCGAAGCACGAAAAATGTCCACAATGAGCGTGAAAGCAGTGAATTCGATGACGAGACGCACGACTACGATCTCCCCTATAGACAGTATTGTGAATTTGACCAAGGGCATATCTGGACAATCGGCTTAATTCGGTAAAATAAGGATTGTAGAAATACGACTCAGGCCATCTAGACATTGTGATGAACTCACAGAAGCCGGATAAGGGACGCTAGAGAATGACCGGTACCGACCACCTGACGGGAAAAATACAGCATTGACAGAAGATGGCATAGCGGTCATGTGCCCCAATTGCGGGCGCCTGGAGAACCAGAGGAAGGCCGGGCTGGCAGCCGGTGCACAGCGATACAGGTGCTTGTCGTGCGGGCGGCGGTACGCACTGAACGTTCGGCCCCGAAAATATTCGGATTCTGTTCGAGAGCGGGCACTGGAACTTCATGCAAGCGGCAAGTCGAACCGCCAGATCGCCCGTGAACTGTCCGTGAGCGTTCAAACGATCAGCAACTGGCTCATCAGCACGCCATCCGCCGAACCGGCGCCGCCTTCTCCCCCAATGCCGGCCGAGCCCTCCATCAAGCCGCGGTCGACGATCGCAGATGTCGCCCGGCATGCCGGCGTATCGACGTCAACAATATCGAATTATCTCAATAACAAAGGCCGAATGGGCCAGTTAACTCGTCTTCGTATTGAAGACGCCATGAAGGAGCTCTACTTTACTCCGAGCGCCCTCATTCATGCAATTCGCCATCGGCGCATGCATACGATTGGATTACTCGCCTATGGAATATACGAACTGGAAAAAAATGTCGAGGCCGCCATCACGCCGGCACTGCTCAGCGCCATTAACTACGCTGCGGATCAGGTCGGCTATAATGTTCTCCTCTACACGGGCTGGCCGCACCGTCCGCGGAGCCGCACCGGCTCCGATTTCCTGAATGGACAAATCGACGGTCTGCTCTGGATGTCACCTACACCATATCACCCACAGATGCGCTTTGCAGCCGCAGGAGGCCTGCCTGTCGTTTCGATCATGTCTCGCCGCGTGCCGAATGGCGTGGGCTATGTCGTATGCGATAACACTGGCAGCGTTCGAGACCTGGTAGGCTATCTGGCCGGCCTGGGGCATCGGCGCATAGCGCTGCTCGGATCGAACGACACATCGGACTTTCTCGATCGTAATACGGGATATCATGCCGGGCTTGCACTGGCAGGCCTCCCGGACGATCCGGAGATTGCCTCGACGGAAATGAAGCTCGGCTGGGACGCGGAGGCTTTGAACCGAGTGCTGGACCGATGGCTGCAGATGGAAGATCGCCCAACAGCGATCATTACTATTGAAGATGGATTGGCAGCGAAGACAATCGAAGCGATCCGAGAACGGAGATTGATGGTGCCAGAGGATGTCGCCGTCACCGGCTTCAACGACCTGCCAGCATCCGCCCATCATTGTGGAGGTATCACCACACTACGTCAATCATTCAGTGATATGGGACGGATCGCCGTCGAACGGCTCTATGCAATGATCCATGGTGCCCCCGCATCGGAATGCCGCATCACCGTCCCAACGCCCCTCGTGATTCGATCGTCGACGGACCGGCGGGTGACGCCGCAGTTCCCGGGGCCGGGCAATGATGGTTCTGGTGCAAGAATCGTACAAGAGGATTCGACCGATGCGTGAATCGGTAGCCTGCCCTTATTGCGGCCTTAGGGACCGGCAGATTAAGGCCGGAATGAGCGGAGCAAACCAGCGTTTCAGATGCTCCTATTGCGCCAAGCGATACACCACCCCGCAACAACGGGGGTATCCACTAGAGATACGCCAGATGGCCCTGGCGATGCACGCCAAGGGCGCGCGCGCCAAGGATATCGCCGTGTCATGCGGTGTCTCGAAACGAACTGTGTTTTTATGGCTCAGCGAGGCTAAAAAAGCTGCTCCTTCTGCCGAAGACGACGCTCTGGAAGTTCCGGTGCCGGCGGCGCAACAACCAGCGGTCAAGCGGGCATCCATCCAGCAGGTCGCACAGCATGCGGGGGTCTCGGTCTCCACGGTCTCGAACTTTCTGAACCGGACGGGCCGTATGAGCGAGGCGACCCAAAAGCGAATCCGCGTCGCTATTGAAGAGCTCCACTTCGCTCCGAACTCCCTTACGAAAGCGATCCGGGAGCGGCGAACGCGCATCCTCGGGTTGATCACCCACGGCATCTCTGAGCTCGATCAGCCCAACGTGTTCACAACCGGACTGCTCGCGGGCATGAACGACGCCTGTCGGGAAGCCGATTACGATTTCCTGGTTTATACAAACTTCTGGCAGGTAGAGAAGCACTATACCGGTCTCAATTTCCTGAACGGCCAGGTGGATGGACTTATCTGGGTGGCTCCGGCCATGCGCGAGCCGTTCCTGGAGCGCGTCGGAGCGGCAGGCCTCCCAACAGTCGCCCTCCTGACCCGCCACGTTCCGGCCGGCGTCGGCTATGTCAACGCCGATAATGTGGGCGGGATCGAGCTCGTCGTCGAGCACTTGATTCAACTCGGTCACCGGCGCCTCGCTTACCTCGGGCCGGAGCATTCCTCAAATTATGGAGATCGCCGAGCAGGATTCTGGGCGGCAGTGGAACAGGCGGGACTTCGCGCCGGATGCCGCGAATTCTGTCCTCGCACGGATATCTGGCGTATGGAACGCTATGACGAGGCCCTGGGGGCCTGGTGCTCTTCGCCTGATCGCCCGACGGCGGTCATCACTGCCGACGACGGCTTTGCCTTGACTGCAATCTCGTATCTGGAAGCCCATGGCTATCGCGTCCCGGACGATGTCTCCATCGTTGGATTCAATGACGTTCCAAACGCCGCCGTCGCATCGCGCGATGGCCTGACGACGCTCAGGCAGCCGTTCCGCGAAATGGCACAGACGGCTGCACGCTCATTGATCGAGCGGATCGAAGGGCGGATGCACGAGCAGATCTTTACCGCGACCCTGGATGTCGAACTAGTCGTCCGAGGCAGCACCGGCCTGCCTCCTGCCGGCTGATCCGGGAATAGTTGAAGCACGCCCTGATGTATTATATCCAGGTATATGCACCATATATATTGTAAAAATCCAGGATGATGCACTAATTGGCGATTGGAATGGAGGGATTGGAATAAATTATCGATAATTCACATAGTTGATTTCGAATATTTTGCTTGACAATGGAAATTACCGGCGTTATAATGTCACTATAGTCCCAAATGACGAGGGATTTTCTGATGTACCTATTACATCAGAAAACACGACACCGAATAATAATACAGTTCGCTGTTCTTAGGAGAGATAATGAAACGATACCATGGCTTTACACTTATTGAATTGTTAGTTGTCATCGCTATTATAGCAATACTTACCGCCATACTCTTCCCGGTTTTCGCGCAAGCCCGCGAAAAGGCTCGCCAGACTTCCTGTGCATCGAACGAAAAGCAGATCGCCCTCGGGGTTCTCATGTATATAGAGGATTATGATGAGCACTTCCCGTCGGCCGACAATCTGCCGGCAAATATTCAGTGGGAGGCTGTCGTGCAGCCATATATCAAGAACGGCGCGCCGGGCATTGCCTGGAACGGCACTGAGCTTGGCGGGGTTTGGACCTGTCCGGATTCGCCCATTGCCAATTACAATAGCTACGATGTGCCATCAGACATCTGTCCCTACATCTGGACCAATCCCACCGACGCGAATCACACTCCCCCCTCGATTGCTATAGTTGAGAACCCATCCGATAAGATCCTACTGTATGAAATGGGGGAAAGCTTCAATATCGGTGGGGCCATTCCCGGCCAGATCTCGAACGCCTGGAACTGGTTCGCTGACACCTCCAACTCCGCCCCGTCAACTTATACGCATTTTACGTCGTCCGATTGGGCTCTGAAGAGCGGCAACTGCGACGACAAAGTCAATGTTGGCTGGGGCGGATGTGGCTTCTATCCGAATGCTCGCCATGCGGGCGGAACGGTCGGCAATTACGCCTTTGTCGACGGTCACGTTCACGCCCTTCGGAAGAACGCGATAAACTGGTACGTCAACGTCTACAACCAGGGGAGCTTCCCAGGCGGCGTAAATGGACCGTTTGGCTGGTAGAAGCACCCGCCGGAGCTCGCCGCTGTTGGGGGCTCCGGTTTACTTGCAAGCGAGTATGATTGCTCGATTGCGAGCATGGCCGATAGGAAAGTTCCATGTCCATACAACGTACAGTCGTTGCGATTTGTGCTGTGACGATTGGCATCATCGCGTCCGTGGGATGTAGCCATTCAGGTGTGCAAACCTCAGATCCGCCGCCGGCACAGGCAACGGGGGCGATGCAACCCAGGGCTAATGCTCCAGGGCCACAGATAACTCCGAACATGACCCCGCAGCAACAGCAAGCAGCCGCTGACCAAATGGCGCGGGCTCAGCAGTTCCAGCAAATGATGAAAGAACGCGCGTCCCAACCGCAGCCTAAATAATGGGATCGAGGTCAGTTCAGATGAATCATTCGGGGAAACGTACGCGCAGCAAAGTAACCGTGCTAGCCCCCCTCGCCGCTCTCGCAGTAATAGCTTGTTGCTGCGGTTATTTCGTTGCCGTTCACCCAAGTTCGCGGCCTGCTCCCGCGATCGACTTCTCGGGAGCCGCCGTTCCCAGGGAATTCCATTCGCTTCGAATTGGCATGTCGATGGCGGAAGTTCGATCAACCGTCAGCAAAGCGCAGGTAGAGCGCTCGAATCCCCTGTTCGAGGTCAAATCCGATGCAGAGTGGGCCAGGATTAAGTCGGAACTGGACTCTCGCAGGGCTGCGCAGATGGACACGTCGGCTGTGCCGGATCGAGACTATCTAAAACTGGGGAAAGAGTACGAGCACCGCGCAAAGGAGACGTGGTTCTATTACCCTGCCAAAATGAACGTCTGGGCCTCGCTGCAGTTTGACGGAAACGGTAGATTGATAAGCGTGGCATCCGGCCCAAGTGGGAAAGCGCCCGGCCATTGATGACGCGGTTCGTTGGTCGGTCCTGTGCTGGGGCACCATATCGTTGTCTCCTCCCTGAACACAAGCAATCTTGCACAGGAAGTTCCGTCGTTCCTTTCCGAGTCGCATCACAGCATTTGCTTGGCAAATACATAATCGCCATGCCAATGAATCTGTACAACCGGACATGTCGCGGTGGAACAACGATCGTAAGTTTTATCGCACTTAATACAATACAGATAATGCCGAATAACCAAATCGGGGGCGATATCGTCCGTACTCATCTCAAGATCTCGGCATTAGCCGGAACTGTCAAAGGATTTGATTCGCAGTCAACGTGAACAGTGCCGCCAACGACGCGGATTGACATTGGCCACATCAACGGCGGATCTAAACAGAAGTGGGCAGCAAACTCGCGGCCCACAATTAGCAGGTCATCCACATCGCGTTCTGGCATGCCTGAGGTGTGGCAGCCTTGCTATAAAGTTCGTCTATTCCTGTCGAAGATTTGCAAAGTAAATTTCTATTGCTACATTTGCTATCTATAAGGCCAAGTGGTCTAGTCGACAGGTCAAAGGCGATAACGAAAATGGAGGAACGAAGATGAAGGGTAAGTTATTTGGATTCGTAGCGGCTGCAGCAAGCCTTTTGGGTTGCACAGGATCGGCTCATGCATGGACATACACGACATCCGGTCAGTATGCCAGCTTCAACTTTGGCACGTGGACAGTGTACCAGGACGAGTGGGGTTCCACCGCGCCTTGCACGCTTTATGCCAATAACTGGGGCAACTTCGCTTGCGCGGGAAGCTGGTCCGGCGGCGGAGTCAAGAACTACGTCCACGCTCAGGCGTACCCGAGACTGCCGCTCGGCCAAAATCACTGGTGTACGTCGAACTTCAACGTCAGCAGCCCATCCTGGGGCGGCAACCTCAGCTATGACTTCACGTATGATCTTTGGACGACCAACAGCGTAGACGAGATCATGATCTTGGAGAACCTCTACCCCGGCAGCGGCGGCGGCTGGGGCAGCAAGATCGCGTCAAACGTCACCATTGGCGGCAATACATTCGATGTCTGGCAGGCCAACCCCGGCTGGAACGTCATTCAGTTCATCCCGAAGAGCATGAGTTGGAGCCGCAGTGAGGATCTGTACGGCCTCATGAACTGGTGCTACTTGAACGGTAGGCTCAGAAATAACGTCTTCGACCAGGTCGCCTTCGGCTGCGAAGTTACGTCGACGAACGGCTTGCAGCAGTTTACAGTCAACCAGTTCTGGGCCGGCTGGCAGTAGTTCACACCTCATGACGGCGCCTTCCAATATGCTGTAGAGCACGCGAAAGGCGCCGTCGGGTTTGTGGGGTAGTGGTTGACAGCCCGTGTAATCCGCTGGCGCCTCCAGCGAAGGAATGATATGAACTCTTATTATCGCGCCGGAGCGACAGGCAAGCCGCTCTTTCTAATCCTCGCCGGTTTGATGATTGCCGCCCCGACATTTGCTGAGCTGCCCCGCTTTCAGCGGTCGGGCTTCGTACTCATTAGCCCCGCATCGCCGCAACGTTCGGAGTATAGGTCCGCCTCACTTCGGAATACTAGGGCTGCAGGAACCCGACCCGATGTTGCGGCCACTGTAGACGGCAGGACGATAACTGCTTCTCGGGTTCGAGAACTCGCGTTTCGATCAGCGGGTTCTGCCGTACTGGACCAACTGATAGGTAACATACTCATCGATCAGGAGGCTCGCAAACGCCATATCGTCGTGACCACAGCCGAAGTCAGAGCCCGAGTAGACAATATCAGTAAGCTGATGAAACCGAACGAACTGGAAGTAAGTCTTCATGCACGGCACATGAGCCTCAGAGAGATGAGCGAGCAAATCCGGGTGCAAATGGAGGTTGAGAAACTTATCGGCCCTACATTACCTCCGGTGATGATGTCCCACATTGCGGATATATACATCAGCAACCGGCCAAGCATACCTGACGGCGCACCGGGTCATCAGACTCATAGCGCCGCGCAGGCAAAATCCATCGTCGATGAGCTACGCCAACGGCTCCAGGCCGGTGCATCCTTCAGTGAACTCGCGAAACACTATTCGGACGATCCGGCGACGAAAGATCGAGGAGGCGATCTCGGTATTGTCACAAACGTGTCCAACACAGTCGTTGCCCCTGCCGCGAATCTCTTGGGGACTTTACCTGGAACCATGAAAACGGCGCTCAAACTAAAGCGCGGGGAAGCCAGGATAGTTCCAGTAATGCCCAAGGGTGGTTTTCACATCATAAAAGCGCTCAGCACGGGCGCCGATCACGACACTGTAGAGAACGTCCTTTACGCCAACGCGCAGTCCGCTTCCCGCGAGGCGCAATTTGGGATTCAAGCACCCGATTTCGTTCAATTCCTCCGACGCAAAGGGCGAGTAATCGTTTATAGGGGCAAACACATAGTTGGGCGGACGGCTGTTGCCGCCATGGTAAATGGGCGCGTGATACAGCTCGCGAGGGTGAAGGATCTGGCCTATCGAATGGCGGGAGCGTCGGTCCTCCGTCATATGATCGATGTTATTCTCGTTGATCAAGAAGCCAATAGGCAGAAAATCGTCGTCACTAGTGCCGAGGTCGAGGCTAAGATTTCAACATTGCGCCAGAGCATGGGACCGGCGTCCTTTGAGAGTATGCTGCGGGAGAGGCACATGAGCATGGGCGAGTTCCGCGAATCGGTCCGCACCGAACTCGCTTCGCATCTGCTGGTGTGGAAATCGATGGGAGCGCCCAAACCGATCCATGTCTGCCATATCTTTATCCTGACAAACGCTGATGCCATCTCCAATTTTCCAGGGGCAAAACCGCGCAGCGACTCTGAAGCGCGAACACTGCTGGCACACATTCAAGCAGAGTTGCGGACTGGCAAGAAATTCACTGACCTCGCAAGAGCATACTCCGACGATACCGCCTCCAAAGCCAGAGGCGGCGATCTGGGCGTGATACAGCCCGAAACACAGTTTAGCGGAGCGATCTACCAGGCAGCGAGCATACTCAAACGGGGAGAGATTACCCCGACCCCGGTTGCTTCCGTCGACGGCTTGCACCTGATCATGGCCGTAAGCACTTACGAAGATCATCCGCCCGCCGAGAATGGTTTATACTCCCGCACTATAGACCACATCCACGCACGAGAATTGCAGGTTTTCTTGCGACCGTATCTTCAACATCTACGCGCTAAAAGCAAGGTGGAGGTATCACCACGCTACGCCAATCATTCAGCGATATGGGACGGATCATCGTCGAACGGCTCTATGCAATGATCCAAGGCGCACCGGCATCGGAATGCCGCATCACCGTTCCGGCACCACTAGTGATTCGATCGTCGACGATCCGGCAGATTACGCAGCAATAGGCGATCATCCCGCTAAGGCAAATAAGATGGATTAAGCTTGATTCCCCCAATATGCGGTCCATGCAGTCCTACATCTGTCTGGCCGCCTCCATAAGTTGACAGGCATGATCCGCCATCCTGGAGACGGGCCGCTAGTGTACACCAACGGCCCGCTTTTACATCAGCCGTGAATATTACAAGCTGCCTTGACCTTGAGAATACCGAGAAACCACTCAAGTAAGCTCATCTCCTCTTACCCAGTGAAATATCAAATCGCGTATCAATAATTGTTCCAATGCGCCACTAAAAACTCCTTTTGTGGACATTGCATCATTCTTACATCCATAAAATGACAAGTTACGACTATGCCGTAAAAGTCAGACCTGTTAACAATCATCTCTTCGAGCAAAAGACATCACAGAATGGGTATTCATTGATAAAATGTGCTGAAATTAGCGATAATTCTTACTCATATATCCTTCATTTGCCATTGACAACCCCATACGCCTATGATATACTGAGAACAGATTTGGTCAACTTGGTACACCAAATAATATGGAGAGGCCATTCGCAGGAGGTCAGTGGCACAAATAAACCAAGGTTGTTTATAAGTCCTTTTAATCATCCGAAGATAATGTCTTGTTGAGGAGAAAGTCAGATGAAAATACATTCGTTGAAGCAAGGTTTTACACTTATTGAATTACTAGTTGTCATAGCTATAATAGCGATTCTTGCTGCAATCCTCTTCCCTGTTTTCGCCAAGGTTCGTGAGAAGGCGCGGGAGACCTCGTGCGCTTCCAACATGAAGCAGATCGGGCTCGCCATCCTCCAGTACACCCAGGACAACGACGAGACGTTCCCGCTCCGCAACTACACTCAGTGGTCCGGTCAGCCGTGGGATTGGACGATCCAGCCCTATATCAAGAGCATCAACGTCTTCTTCTGTCCCGACGATTCCGCGGCCGGGAAAGTTACCGGGCCGAACAACGCCTGGGAGGGTGTGGGCATCTCCTACGCCAGCAACTCACTCATGACCACATGGCCCCCGAAATTCGTCGGTATTATGGGATATGCGCCTGATTCGGGGTTGATGACGGTCGGATCGGCTACAATGGCCAGCTTGAACAAACCATCCGAAGACATTATGGTCGCGGAGACCCACTGCGACGACGTGCTGAAGGCTGGAAATGGGGACGGAAACACCTCCCGCTGGGGCACCTGCGCAGGCATCGAGAACTGGCCCTCCTGGAGTTGCGGTACCGCCACCGCTGTCCTTCAGATGCCTCCCCAGCAATCGAATGGTGGAAGCGAAGACGACTTCAAGCAGGGCGCAATCGATGGCACCGTTTCCAAGAAGCACGGTGACAAGCGAGCCAATTTCCTGTTTTCGGACGGCCACGTGAAGTCGATGAAGCCGTATCAGACCTGGACGAGCACCGTCAACATGTGGGATGTAACCCACTAAGCGATAGTCGGGCCCTCCGAGCACGGCAGGACAGGGACCAAGCGGCGTCGTCGGGCGCCCCTCGGTCCCTATGTCCACCTGTCAGGAGGGCAGGCCACTGATGATTGGATGAATGTTGATATGAGATACAAGCTACGAAGTTCCGCACTGGTGTTCTGCGCATTGGGCGTTATCGCGACCGGGCTCACCGGCTGCAGCAGCCAGCAACCCGACGGAAAGAGCAAGGAAGAGGTAACGGCGTTCGCCGGAGACCTCAGCAAGATGCCTGCCTCCTATCGAGAGCGAATCTCAGGATCGCAGAACGCGGCTACGGCGCAAAAACAGGCGGCAGTGATGCAAGAGAAAGCCGCTACCAAAGGTTCCAATGCAGCAAAATAGTAGTCGACACTTCCACTCCACTTGCGATATTAACGAGCTCGATTGGAAGCGAGCTTTCTGACAGCCTGGCCGGCGTCGCCGACAGTGCCGCCGGTCTCATATATATCTAAGCTCTTGCCGCCTATTCCCCAATCATGCAGCGAACCAGGCTCGACATGACCTTACCGGTCCCAGTCATTTTGTTCCGCTTATAGATTCTCTCGACCATGATCCGGTAATTGATGCCGCGCGAAGAGGCCCGGCATCTAAGGCCATAACGTTCAGTCCAGATAAAGGATAATCCAATGCTGCAAATCTGCCCGATCGATCCTGCCCCTCTGGAATCATCGTTGTACCGCCGCCTCTCCCTGACGCTGGCATCTGGCGTCGTCATCCTGGCCGGACTGGCGGCGACGGCGCACGCGCAGACGGCGGCACAGGGAACACTGGCGATCACGGTCAACATCTTCAACGAACGCCATCCGATCAGCCCACTTGTATACGGAGGCAACTTCCCCAAAGACGGCGCATTCATCCAAAAGACAGGAACCCGGCTCTGTCGCTGGGGCGGCAACATCGCCACGAGTTATAACTGGAAGCTCCAACTGCACAATACCGCCGCCGACTGGTACTTCGAGAACTTCGACGACAATACCAACACCATCAAGTGGGTCAATTGGGTCCAGGACTCAGGCTCGGCGGCAATACTGGGGGTCCCGATGGTCGATTGGACTCCTAAATCGGCGGGCACGAAGAGCTTCAGTATCAAGAAGTACGGGCCGCAGCAGAAGACAGACCCGGAGCGGCCTGACGGTGGGAACGGCATGACGCCGGACGGCAAGCCGATCAAGAACGACCCGAACGACGCCTACGTGCCGCTGCGCGACCGGCCATCTCCCGGCGACGCCCCCGGCACGATCTACCGCTCAGAGTGGATCGAGCGGCTCAAGGACGCTTTTGGCAATCATCCGCACCTGTACGAGTTCGATAACGAGCCGGAAATCTGGAACGGCACGCATCGGGATATTCATCCGCAGCCGTCCCCCTACGCGGAGCTGCGCGACAGGTACCTGCAGTTGGCGCACCTGATCCAGCCCATCGATTCGAAGGCCGAAATCGCGGGTCCCACCGTATGCGGCTGGTGGTTCTACTGGAATAGTTCCGCTGGACCGTCCGACAAGGCCGAGCATGGGGGCGTCGACTACCTGCCCTGGTGGCTGGGACAGATCGCGGACGCTGATCGCAAGAGCGGCCGGCGGACGCTGAACTACTTCGATATCCACGCGTATCCCGAATACGCATCGCAGGGCGCGCCGGAAATGGTCGACGCCAGCAGACTGCGCGCGTCGCGAGGATACTGGGCCCCGACGTTTCGCTGCGAGGGTTGGATCGGGACTAAGAACGACGTCACTAAAACGCAGCCCGAGATGAACGCGATGGCGATCGTCCCGCGCTTCCGAGCCATGGTCAACGCGATCTATCCGGACACGCGGTTTGCAATCACGGAGTGGCTGTACGGAGACGACAATAACATATGCGCGTCCCTTGCCGATGCGGACACTTATGGCGTGTTCGGACGGGAGAAGGTTGACCTGGCGACCCGGTTCTGTTCGCCGCAGCCGGGCACGCTAGGCAGCCTCGCCATCCAGATGTACAAAGACTTCGCGCCGCTTTCGGTGGAAGACCACACGAACATCAGTCCCGACCTGTTCACCAGCTATGCTTCCCTTTCCACCGATGGCAAACGCCTGACCGTGATGGCGATCAACAAAGATCCGAAGCAGAGCGTGACGGCGAGACTGAATCTGATCGGCTTCCGGCCCACGACGATGGCCGCCTATGAACGCGCGGGCAGCGACAAGTCGATCGCCACAACGCCCGCCGTTGCGACGCCTGAATCCTATACATTCAAGCCATACTCGCAGACGCTGCTGATCTTCGACGGTCGCGCCGCAGCCGGGGCCGACTGGTCGATCGACCATGATGACCTTATGCTGATCACCGGCGATCACGCTGTCCTGCGTGTGCAGACGGCCGACAAGAAAGGCATGAACATTACAAACATTCAGGCCGCGTCTGGCGTTACCATGGCCACACGGCAAAGTTATTTCACCGCAGGCCGCCCGGCAGCAATCGACGTGACAGCCGGAAGCAAACCTGGCTTCTACCACTTCACGATTACCGGCAAAACATCCTCCGGCCATAAGGAGACCCAATCCGGTTGGATCGTCGTCGGGGCACCCGGGTCGCTTCCGGTCAGGCAGGGAAGATAGGCGCGGACCTCCCGATCATCGACGGCCAGAGGCAATCGTGTTGAGGGCTCCTGGGAACGCTTATATAAATTACAATAACTATGCCTATTTCAATGGATACGTATCTGGTATTGAAGATCAATCGCGCCTATCGCGTGGTCACACTCAGCTTGGCTATGCCGGCCTTTATAGCGAATATCTCCCCCTCCCACGCGTCAGCAGCACCCGCCGCGATTGCCAGAGCGCCGGTAGTGCAGACACAGTCATTCGTTATTCCTGACACCGGATGGCATTTGTGGCTGGACCGTAAGGCCGACTGGCGAAAGGAACCAGCATTCTTGCCGGAGGACGCGAACCTTGCGAAACTCGCGCCGCATCCTCCCACCGGCGGGTGGTCGGCCCTCTCCCCGCAATCGGCCAAAACGGTCACCCTGCCGACGACCGTCGAGCAAGTAAACTGGGGCGCCACCGGACTTCGGCCGTACAAGGGCGAGTATTTCTATGAAGACCGGGACCATCAGCCACGGAACGGCAATTACATAGGCGTCTCCTGGTGGTGGCGCGAGATCTCCGTTCCCAGGAGCTTCCAGGGAAAGACCGCGATCCTGCATGTCCGCGGCGCTAAGCAGTTGGCGGAAGTGTACGTCAACCGCAAGCTTGTCGGATACAGCCTTATTGCCGAGACCGCCTTCGACTGCGATATCTCCACGGTGCTGGTCCCCGGATCAAACAACACAATCGCCATTCGGATTACGAACCCGGGTGGGCGCCTCGACTGGGGCGATTGGAGCACGGCCAGCATCGGCGGAATGGGGATCTATGGCGGACACGCCTTCGGTGGGCTCGACCGTGGCATGACCCTGACAGCGCACGGGCCTGTGCGCTTTACCGACTCCTGGGTATTGAATACGCCAGCACCCCGAACTGTTGAGGCGCACGCAATCCTCGCCAACACGACTGCAGTTCAAGCCGGCGGTTCCGTGATCGTCACGGCAGTGGACACGGCGACAGGCAAGCCGATTGGCCGGGCTACGGCGACCTGCGCCGTTCCCCCACACGGGACCTCGCCCATCACCATCCGGGTCACGGCGCCCGGTGCAAAGCTGTGGGACCTGGCGCATCCCAACCTCTATACGATGCGCTTTCAGTTCGTCGGCGGTCTTGCCGACGATCGAATGACTCCATTCGGGTTTCGCTGGTTCGCGCCTACCGGCGTGGGACATAACGCCGTGCTGCGTCTCAACGGCGATCGGACCCGTGTCTACAGCGCCATCAGTTGGGGCTTCTGGGGTTTAAACGGCCTGTGGCCCACACCAGAACTGGCGAAGAAAGAGGTCACCACAGCCAAGAACCTCGGCCTCAATGCCGTGAACTTCCATCGCAATGTCGCACGCGCCGAATGTCTGGACGCCGCCGACAGGATGGGGCTGCTCCGCTACACGGAGCCGGGCGGCGGCATGACCATGTTCTGGAACAAGCAGGACACCGGCGACCCGTTCCAGCGCTACATGACGGATAAGATCGTGCATATGGTGCGCGATGCCCGTAGCCATCCGTCCCTGATGATGTATGTCGTACAAAATGAGCTCGACGATGACTCATACAAGCATCCGATAGCCGCCAAGACTGTTCGGCGTATCCACGCAGAAGACCCGAGCCGGGTCGTCGTCCTCAAAAGCGGCCTCGGCGGGCGCGGCGAAATGTGGATGATGCCCTATGACGACACGCTCTATGTCGACGACGGAAAAGGCTATTCCGGATGGTGGGATTCGCACAGCGTGGGAACGCCGGACGCCTGGGTGGACTCGAACTATCGCAGCCCGAACGACTATGTTTATCGAAATACGGATCGGCGCGAGATCGTCGACTATGGCGAGATGGGCGGAAGCGGCGCGGCGGACAACCACGCCCTCATGATCCGTCAGATCAAGTCGGCTGGTGGCGCGAGCTACGACCTGCTGGACCATCAGGAGATCGACGCCGCCTACAATCGCTTCCTCGATCAGTACGGCTTCCGCGCAAGCTTCCCGACGACCGATATGCTGTACCGGGCCATCGGAGAGAAACAATACGATTACTGGGCGCATGTGCTCGAATGCGCCAGGCTCAGCGATGAGACCGATTATCTTACCATCAGCGGATGGGAGACGACCGCCGTCGAGAACCACAGCGGCCTCGTAGACAACCTGCGCAATCCGCATGGCGATCCCCGTACGATCCGCGACGCGCTTCGTCCGGTGATGCCCGACCTTCAGGTGCGAACGACTGCCCTCGTGTCCGGAGATTCCACGACGTATGACCTGTTCTTCCTGAACGAATCGCACCATCCGGTATCCGGGCGCATTGTCGTCACCCTGAAACATCCCGGCGGCAAAACGGAAACACTGGGACAGTACCCTGCGCCGGCGTTCGCTCGCGATGTGTTCTCGTATCAGGTTGCCTCAGGGCTGGTTACGCCGGCGCTCACGGAAGCCGGTCAGTATGTACTGACGGCCGCGCTCGGGGCAACGCGGCATAGCCGTGTCATTAATGTGGTCAAGCTTGTGCCCCGCCCCGTTGAGCGCGTTGCGGTATCCGGAGTCTCCCCACAACTGACGGAGGATCTCGCCGCTATCGGGCAGAGCGTATCTTCTCTCAACGCAGGTGGGCGATATGACGTCGCCATCTGCGCCCAGTCGCCGCAAGGAATACGAACGGAATCCCGTACGCCTGTCACGAATACAGCCGACCCCGAGTTGTACACGCAGCAGCGATACGGCAAGGAAGGCATGGCGTTTCGTATCGTAGGATTGCCCAACGGTCCGGCCAAACTGACCCTCGGCTTTGACGAAGCGTACTTCGACCATCCCGGGTCGCGCATCTTCGATGTCAAGGTCAACGGCGCGACCGTGCTCAAGAACCTGGATATCTACATGCTCGCTGGAGGCAAAGACCGTGTCTGGACGACCACGATCGATACGCAGATTACCGACGGCACAGTCGTGGTTGAACCGGGCACTGTCTCCATGGATAATGCGATGTTCAGCACGATCCGCGTCGATCCAGAGGGGCTAGCCGCGACTCCGGTCGCCATTTACTTCGGCGACAAGCCATACGCGGCGAAGGATGGAGTGTTGTGGACACCCTACATCGCGCCGGCCCTATTGCCGGGCGGTCTCTTGGACCAGGTGCGCGGCGGCATGGGCCTGCTGATCCTGGCGGACCAGGAGAGCGACATCACTGCCTATGCCAGGCAGATGGAAACCGCCGGCGTCTTCCACTTCGGCGGTTTGGTTGGCTCGTCGTTCGCCCCATGGATGGGCTCCTGGTACATGGTACGCCGTCACCCTCTCTATGCCGGATTGCCCCAGGACACCATTATGAAAAGCGACTATCAGGTTCCGGTCGGTATATCGAACGGGATTGTTGCAACAGGTCCGGGCATCGAATGGGTGACCGCCTACGGGCGTGACCACAACCGGAGTGTCGGCGCGGGTGACGTCATCGCAAAGGTCGGCAAAGGACGCGTCCTGTTCCATATCGTGCCGCGTATGAATACGCCGTTTCAGCGCAAGTGGCTGAGCAATGCGATCTCATATCTCTCCGCAAACGCGACGCCGTAAACACAGCGGCTTCTTCGGCGGCAATATCGAGAGCAAATGCATTTCCGGTCTCGCCATGGCGGCAAGACGTTCATCGAAGCGAGGTCTCCCGGCCTGCGGTCGCTAACACATGAGATTGATATTCTTCTGAATACATCAAGGGGGAAATACCGATTTGAAACAAACACAGATGGAGTCAACAGGGCAACTGACATCGAATCGGGCACGTTCGCCAATATTCGTAACAACCCCTCGCTCCAGCAAGTGACTTTCTTGCCCGTCGAGGCCCGATTCTTCCATTTCACATCCTTACAGACAGTCAATAAGGAGGGTTTGACATGCGCAGCAGAGATCTCTGTTCTGCCAGCGAAATAAGGTGGCTGCCCAGTCGTCGGCACTTGTGGCGCCAGCGGTCGGGCCGATCACATGACTTGCGCGGACCGATTGCTGCCGCGGCACTTCCCGAAGAATTAACGACAATCACCATGATATTTCAAAACCCAGTTATTCCCGGCTTTCATCCGGACCCGAGCATCTGTCGTGTCGGCAGCGACTACTATCTCGTCACCAGCACATTCGAGTATTTTCCGGGCGTCCCGATCTTCCACAGCACGGACCTGGTTCACTGGCGGCAAGCCGGCTACTGTCTGACGCGGGACAGCCAGCTTCCGCTGCGGTCGGCCTGGACCTCGGGCGGGATCTTTGCGCCCACGATTCGATGGCACAAGGGCACGTTTTATATGGTTGCCACGAATGTCTCGGGGATGGGGAATTTCTATGTTACTGCCGAGCGCGCCGAAGGTCCCTGGTCGGAACCGATTGTCGTCACGCACGATGGAAAGCCCGTTGGCGGGATCGACCCATCGCTGTTATTCGATGATGACGGCACAGTCTATTTCTCGGGCACATCCGGGACGGCTACTATCGATATCGAGACGGGAGCGCTAATGAGCGATCTCAAGCACATCTGGACCGGCTCAGGCGGACGCTATGCCGAGGCGCCGCACATCTATAAGATCAATGGGCTGTACTATTGCATGCTCGCGGAGGGCGGAACTGAGCCCGGCCATATGGTGACGATTGCCCGCAGCGAGAGTCCATGGGGACCTTACGAGCCATGCCCGCGGAACCCGATCCTGACACATCGCGACCGGGGCGGATATCCCATACAATCGACGGGCCACGCCGACCTTATCGAGGCGCACGACGGCTCATGGTGGGCGGTGTTCCTCGCGACCCGTATTTCGGCAAAATATCCGAATGTCCACCATCTCGGCCGCGAAACGTTTCTTGCTCCGGTGATCTGGGATTCCGAAGGATGGCCGGTTATAGGAAACCATGGCACCGTTGATCGTGAGATGCCTGCGCCTTCGTTTATGATCGCTAACGAGCAGAAACAGGCGAACACAACCCGTGATGATTTCGACACAGATAAACTGGCGCTTGCCTGGAATTTCCGCCGTAACCCGGAGCCGTCTGATTGGTCGTTGTCCGAACGTCCCGGAAGCCTGGTATTGAAATGTTCAACAGTCACGCTGAACGACGTGGCGCAGCCTGCATTTGTCGGACGCCGCCAGGAGCATTTCCAATGCCGGTTCTCAGCGAATATTGAGTTCAATCCGCTCAAGGAATATGAGGAAGCCGGCCTGACCGTGATCATGAACGAAGAACACCATTATGAGATATTCCTGAGCGGAAACAATGCAGGACGGAAGTGGGTTGCGGTTCGCAGGCGAATCGGTGATCTGATTGCTATTGTCAGAGAAGAACCTATTGAAGATGGTGACCTCATCCTATCGATCGAGGCCGGTGCCGAAGAGTACTGTTTCGGCTACGAAACACGAGAGGGCAAGCGGAAGATGCTCGCATCGGGCTCGACGCGCTACCTCTCGACGGAGATTGCGGGCGGGTTCACAGGCGTCTATCTTGGCATGTACGCCACGTCCAACCATCATGAATCGACGGTTAGCGCCTACTTCGACTGGGCAGAGTACGTATTCGAGTAGCGCTATTGGAAGTCATTGTACACAACCTCGGAGAAGGCGAGATTGTATTCTCGCCAAACGCTGCGTTAGCCGAATACACGCTCAACAACACATCGGCGGCATCGCCTGGGCGATCGCGTGAGGGACGAGATATGGCTTAAACATACCGTGTTTTGTATCACAATTGCAATACATATTGACAAATATTACACATCGTGTTAATATAACGTTATCAGGTAAATACACTACAAAATTAACGTAGTATACATTTCGTTTAAAGTTACCTGCAGTGCCCACTTCCTCTCAAGTAAGGAGAAATGCCATGTCAACGCAGCTTCGTTTCGTATCGAGAACGGTCTGCACCGCCGCCTTTGGTCTGATGGCGCTGATGTCGGGAGTTAAAGCCCACGCTACGAGTGTGGCCTTCACTAGCTTCAGCACCACCGGGTCTCCCGGTGGATACTACGATGTGACGGACACGATCAACCTCGGCGCCGTGTTCAACAGCATTCCGTCCACCGGCGGCTACGGCGACCAAATCTATGCAAACGTGTTCTATTACTCTGGACCCTACGCAAGCGGGACGCTTCTACAATCTGGGGCAAATGTAGTCTATAGCAATGGCGGCTCCCTTACGCTTGGCACTAACAACATATCGGCGAACGTCAACTTGAACACGCCGGCGATCTTGCGCGCTTCGGAACCGGCCGGAACGCAGTCAATCCTTTATGTGTACAGCGCCGTAGTGGGCGGAGGATGCATGGGATGGAGCGGCAGCGCTACAGCCAGCGATGGGAAGACCTACCTGGTGCATGGATAAGAGCAAGCCGACGCGCCGGTAGAACGGCGCGCCGGCTCCCATAATAAAAGCCAATTTCAATGGGTGTTGCCCAATGCCTTAACCACGCGGCATGACAAAGGGTAAACGCCTCCGAGCTGCAATATCCGGGAAGTGGTTCGGGGGGATTTTGTTCCAGGAGGCTGTGCCATATGATGGCGCGGCCTTTTGGGCGGTCGGCTACTGGCGGCGCTGATGCGCCGTCGGCAGCGATCATCATGGCCGAATTTTCGATCAATCGGTTTAAATGGATGGAACTTGCTTTGGTGCCGGAAACCGACTTATGAAGGATGCTTATGCTTGCCAGACGCCATGCGCGCAATCTTATTCCCTGTTTCTTGTTCATCGGAGGACTGATGTCTGAAGCGTTTCTCCCCTGCCCGGCGAACGCCCAAATCGGGCAACCCGCGCCGTTCGACGACCACATGCGACAGCCATGGGTCCCGGAGAGTTCGCCGCCATTTCTGAGATCATGGCTTATCTGCGGGCGATTTCCTAATTCCCCAAAGTCCAAGGACGAGGATACACTTGCAGCCTTGCGAACGGGCGTCGACACAAACTACCTGAAGAACTATCCTGACGAAGGCGCTGCGCGCCCAGCGGACGGAACCGAAGAGGCATTGCCAGACACAGGTCAGGCGGCCTGGACGCCGTATACGTCGCCGACCGACGTAATCGACTTCACCAAAGTCTACGCCGACGGCCAGACCAGCAATTGCGTGGCATACGCTTACACCACCGTAACGTCGCAGACCTCCGAAGATGTGATGATGACGGTGGGCAGCGACGACGCCGTTCGGGTTTGGCTGAATGGCAAGCTGGTTCACACGAACATCGCCGCCCGGGGAGCGTCTCCTGACAGCGACATTGTGAGCGTGCGCCTCAACCAGGGTGTGAATACGATCCTCGTCAAAGTCGTCAACGCAGGCGGCGGATGGGGTTTTGTCTTGCGGCTCGCGCATGCGGCCGACCTTGGCAGTGCGCTGTTTCGCCCGTGGGTCTCTCCGGAAACGTCTGACCACAAGATCGTCGTCACGACCGCGCCCGCAAGAAACGATGCTGTTCTCGTCGATATCGCCATCCTTGGCGCTGGCGGCAAAATCGTGGACAGCCGACGATCGACGTTGGGAGCGCCTGTGACCTTCGACGCCGGCGCGTGGCCGGGCGGCGCGTATGAAGTCCGGTGTATCCCGACCTTCGCCGGCGGCGAGCGCCCTGTCGCTTATCTGGGTTTCTACCACGGCGATGCTCTTGCGGCGGCTCGCCGATTGGTCGCCACTGCACCGCTAAACGGCCGAACCGAAGCTGAATTGACACACGCAATGCTGGCCGACCTCATTCGCTCCAAGATCGGCGAGCCGGCGGAGGATCGGCCGCTCACGAATGATCAGGCCAGCAGTATTGTGTCGCCACTGATAGAGTGGGAAGAGATCCAGAGCAATTCCCAGATACGTCCCGGCGGGTTCGTCCGTTTCGCCTACCGCGACCCCATCGACGACTCGCCTCAGTTCGGCAGGGCTTACTTGCCGCCGGACTACAGCCCGGGTAAGAAGTGGCCGATGGTCGTTATCCTTCATGGGGCGAACTTCGACAACCCGCCGTACGTTGGCTGGGCAGGCAACTGGGGAATCGATGCGCGCCACACCAGTGGCGCCGACATCTACCACGTCATCCAAGTGGAGCCGATGGGCCGTTACAATTCGTTCTACCGCGGCCTGGGCGAGCAGGATGTGCTCAGGTGCATTCAGATGGCTAAGGATCGGTTTTCCGTCGACAACGACCGTGTGTATCTGGGCGGCATCTCGATGGGCGGCGCGGGAACATGGCAGATGGGCTCACGCCATCCCGAGTTGTTTGCCGCGATATCTCCCAACCTGGGTGTCTTCGATTACCATGCCAACACCCCGGCGAGCGAGATGGCGAAACTTAGCTCGCGCGACCTCTTCTTCTGGGAAGCGCAAAGCACGCTGGTGCAGGTGGAATCTCTGCTGACCACCCCCATATTCGTCAACCATGGCGATGCGGACCCCGTGATCGATGTCAATCAGTCGCGCTACGCCGTACGGATGCTGCAGCGGTGGGGTTACGACGTCCGCTACTGGGAACACCCCGGAGGAGGGCACGGCGACTTCAACACGGATCCGGAAGTATACCCATGGTTCCTGCGCCATACACGGGTGAGTAATCCATCCAGGGTACGGCTGCGGGCTGCGGACATCAAGACCGCGGCGGCCCACTGGGTCAGAATCCTCGAATGCGCAGATCCGTATCAAATGATGACGGCCGAAGCCGACCTGTCCGGCCCGAACCGCATCAAGCTCTCGACGGCCAATGCGAACGCGATCGCCCTCTCTCCTGCGGCGCCCTTAGTCGATCCGTCCAAACCCATTACAGTCACATGGAATGGGGTTGAGGAGCCGCCAGCAATGCTCGTTCACGGCGTTGCCACCTACTATGCGAAGGATTACCGGCCGGCCCCGGGCGACAAGAACCCGGTCATTGCCGGGCCGCTGAACGATATCACGAACACGCCTTTTGCAATTGTGGTCGGCACGCAATCGAGCGACCGGTCGATGAATGAGGCGTGCCGGCATACGGCCGACGATTTTGCCGCACGCTGGCTTAAGGCGCAGCACTGCTCGCCGCGTGTTTTCGTAGACACGAAAGTCACGGACGAAGATATCGCGCGGTATTCCCTCTACTTGATCGGCGGCGCCGATGCCAACGCCGTTACAGCCAAACTCGCCCATCAAGTTTCTCTGCAGGTCGACAAGTCCGCAATAACGATCGCAGGGCGCTCTTTCGCCGCGCCGTCCGGCGTTGCATACCAGACGATCTTCCCCAACCCGAGGAACCCCGAACGGTATGTTCGGCTTTGTGGGGCGGATTCCGCAGCGGGAATGATTGCGTTGTCGCGCATCCCGGACGACGTCTACGACTTCGGCATTCTCGATTTGCGCACTGGAGAGTCGATCGCATGCGGCGTTTTCGACGCGCACTGGCGATGCGCCGATGCCGGAACCCTGCTTGGCAAGGACGCTATCCGAACCGCCCCGCGGGGACTGCGCGCTCCGTAAAGTCCCAGCGATGCGGAAGTTCGGTCTGCTCCAGAACGATATGGACATTGCCAGGTAAGTGTCCGTGCCATCGGCGACCACTGACTGCTGCCCAATCGCATGGACAACCATATTTCGTAACGATATTAGAATTGAGCTCAGACCATGGACACACCAAACTCGAATATCCCGGCATATCAAGATCCGGCCCAGCCGCTCGAAGCAAGAATTGACGACCTGCTTTCGCGCATGTCGCTTGAAGAAAAGATCGCCTGTCTCAGCACCGATCCGAGCGTGCCGCGCCTTGGAGTCAAAGGCAGCGGACACATAGAGGGGCTCCATGGTGTCGCGATGGGCGAACCGGGCGGTTGGGGCGGCGACAATCCGCTTCCTACAACGACGTTTCCTCAGGCAATCGGTCTCGGACAGACCTGGGATCCGGACCTGATCCGGCGAGTTGCGGCCGTCGAGGGATACGAAGCGCGGTACCTCTTCCAATGTGAGCGATACCAGCGCGGCGGGATCGTCGTACGCGCGCCAAACGCCGACCTTGGCCGCGATCCGCGATGGGGGCGCACCGAGGAGTGCTATGGAGAAGATCCGTATTTCAATGGCGTCATGACTCAGGCATTTGTCCGCGGGCTGCAGGGGGACCATCCCGATTACTGGTTGAGCGCAGCCCTGATGAAGCACTTCCTGGCGAACAGCAACGAAAACGGCCGCGAGAACTCGTCTTCCGACTTTGACGAGAGGCTGTTTCGCGAGTACTACTCCGTGCCGTTCCGGATGGGAATTGAAGCCGGATCACGGGCATTTATGGCCGCCTACAACGCGTACAACGGTATCCCATGCGGGATCCACCCGATGCTCAAAGAGATCGCCGTGGACGAGTGGGGACAAGATGGTATCATCTGCACGGACGGCGGCGCGATGAAGCTCCTGATCACGCACCACAAATGGTACGAGGACGACGCACATGCGGTAACCGCTGTGGTCAAAGCGGGCATCGGCCAGTTTCTGGACGATTACATCACAGGAGCGCAGAAGGCCGTTGAGGACGGGCTGCTCTCGGAAGCGGAGATCGATGCGGCCCTGCGCGGCAATTTCCGCGTGATGATTCGACTCGGCCTGCTTGACCCACCTTCGTCCGTCCCCTACTCGCAGATCGGCGCAGCCGGAGAACCGGAGCCCTGGCTCTCGGAAGCTCATCGGGCCGTCGCGCGCGAGGCGACCGAGAAATCGATCGTCCTCCTGAAGAATGAGGACCACACGCTTCCCCTCGATCCTGCGAACCTGCGGTCGATCGCATTGATCGGGCCGAGAGCCGACTCCGTCCTGTTTGACTGGTACAGCGGCTCGCCGCCCTATGCGATCAATCCGCTCCAGGGTCTTCGTGAGCGCCTTGGGGCGGCAATCGATGTGCGCTTTGCGGATGGCGGCGATATCGAAGCCGCCGTTGAGCTGGCGCGCGAGTGCGAAGTCGCCATCGTCTGCCTGGGCAATAACCCCGTAGGAGCCGGCGGCTGGGCGAAAGTAAACACTCCCGACGAGGGCCGTGAGGCTGTCGACCGCGCGTCGCTCGATCTGAGTGAGGAACAGGAAAACCTGTTGCGACAGGTGCATGAGGCAAACTCCAATACCATTCTGGTGCTTATATCGAGTTTCCCCTACACCATTCTTTGGGCGCAGCAGCATGTACCGGCGATCCTGCAGATGTCCCATAATAGCCAGGAGCAGGGAGCGGCTCTCGCGGCCGTCCTCGCCGGAGACGTCTCGCCCGCAGGCCGCCTGGTACAGACGTGTCCAGCTTCCATGGAACAACTTCCGCCGATGATGGACTACGATATCCGTCACGGACGAACATATCTCTACGGTCAGCCTGCCCCACTCTACCCATTCGGTCACGGCCTCTCCTACACCACCTTTGTTTATTCGGACTTGCAGGTCAGCGACCGCACAGACGGCCCCAATGGTCTAATCGACGTCTCCGTCCGAGTCACGAACACAGGATCTCGAAACGCTGAAGAAGTCGTGCAGCTTTACGTGCGTCATCCGCACTCAGAGGTGTCACGGCCTCACATTGAATTGAAGGGCTTTCAGCGCGTTATGATCCCCGCAGGTGAGAGCAAAATTGTCGTGATCCCACTGTCTGAAAGCCAGCTTGCCTACTGGGACAGCGAGCGCCATAGCTTTGTCGTAGAGCCAGGGCCGGTACAGATACTTGTTGGACGGTCGTCAGCAGATATCGTCCAGGAGACGACAATCACCATTACAAACTAAGTTCGCGACAACTGCCAGCTTCACGACAAAGCAAAGTCCGATCGTGCGGATCTTGTTCGCCTGTGCGACGATCACCGTGAAGCTGGGCAATGACGCCGCTAAAACCACAGTGAAATAATCGCCATATGAGAATAGACAATCAAAGTCCCCGCATCTCCCGGCGGCAAGTCCTAACCATGGCGGTATCGTCGGTAATCGCTGCGGCTGCCGGTCGGCAAGCTGCGCACTCCAAGGAGCCTGTTTCCATGATCGAAAACCCTGGATTTGAAACCGGCGATCTGACGTCCTGGCGCATAGCCATAGGAACCGCTCGCATCGTCCCTACCCCTGTTTATGAAGGACAATGGAGCCTGGAGCTTGGCACCGGACCGTCGTCTGTAGAACAGATCGTCCCCGTCAGGCCGGACTCCCGGTATCGCCTGGAAGGCTGGCTCCGAAGCGGCTCCGGCGCGGAGGAGGTGCGGCTCGGCGTCAAAGGCTACAGCGGCAGCGAGAAAGCCAGCGCCAGCACGCTCATCGCTTTTAGCCGGGTATCTGTCGAGTTCGAAACCGGCTCAGACGACAGCCATGTCACCATATTCGTGCTGCACCCGCCAGGCAATACGCCGGCTTACGCAGACAGCCTCTCACTGGAATATTTGGGGGATGCTGCTAAAAAAGATGACTACGCAGGTGTCACCAATAGTATCGTCGTACTGCCACCACGCGTTCCGAAGACCGACCAGGGAATTGCACAGCAGCCAGGCGACGCGATGCGGTGGCTTATGGACGCCAAGTTCGGCATGTTCATTCACTGGGGCCTCTACGCCGGCCCTGGCCGCGGCGAATGGTACATGCACAGCGCCGCCATCCCGCCTGACCAATATAGGAAGCTGGCCTCCCCGGAGAGTGGCGATGAGTACTTTGCTGCGGATCGATATGATCCCGGACATTGGGCTGAGGTGGCGAAAGCGACCGGCATGAAGTGGATGTGCCTGACAGCTCGCCACCATGATGGATTTTGTCTTTTCGACAGTCCACATCCAAATGCCTTCACCAGCATGCAGACCCTGAAGCGCGACCTGGTAGCGGAATATGTGGCGGCATGCCATAAGGCGCATCTCAAGGTAGGCCTCTACTACTCGCCTCTAAGCTGGCGATATCCCGGTTATTACGATGTGACAGGGACAGACTGCAAGAAGAACCCTTTCGGCTACACCACAGATCCGGCGCATAAGGAGAACGCGCGCCTGATGAAAGAGGAGAACTACGCGAACGTGCGGCGTCTGATGAGTGCCTATGGCCGGATCGACCACATCTTCTGGGACGGCGGCTGGCTCGGCGAACAAGGGAGCGATGCGGACGCGGCATACTTCCACGAGTCAGGGGCTTTCCTTGATCCTAAAAACGCCTGGCCCATCAGCCCTGAATACATCGAGCGCGACCGCAAAGGGCGCCCCCTCGGCATCATGGGCCTAGTGCGCAAGCATCAGCCGCATGTGCTGGTCAACCCGCGCTACGGATGGATGGGTGACTACGGCGATCAGGAGGCTGGACCGCCGCCAACAGGCCCGATTCGCAGCAGCGAAATCGTTCAGAAGTGCATCAGCATCATTCCAACCTGGGGCTACTTTCGCAGCGCGACCGGGGAAGAAAGTGTGACATCACGCGACCGAATCATCGAGTACCTGGTGAATTGCGTGGTGCGCGACATGGTCTTCCTTCTCAACTTCGGCCCGGACCGGCACGGGCAGATGCCGTCGATCGTAGAACAGCATTTACGGTCGGTGGGTCAATGGTTGGATGTGGTCGGCGAATCGATATACGGGACGCACGGAGGTCCATGGCAACCGGTGGACGGGAAGATCGGTTTCTGCTACAACGGCGCAACTATTTACACCCATTTGCTGCAAGACTATGACGGCGATAGGCTTGTTCTGCCTCCTGTCGGTCCGCTTCGTCCAGTGCGGGCATATGACGTCTTCACTCGAAAACCGCTGGCGTTTACAATTTCCCGTGACCGGCGAGTGACAATTTCCGGGATCGATCGCAAGTCCCATCCCATCGACACTATCGTAGCAATTGCATTCGATCGGGATGTCATGACATATGCTCTAAGCGATACAACTTGATAAAAGACATTCCGCGCAATCTCAATCCCGAGGATCAATGGCTGCCGGCCTCTGTGCGCAAGCGCCATATAATCAAGCATTGGCTTGTTCTATCGGACCAGAGTTCATCCTGGCCCGACAGAACAAGCCTCATATAAGGAAGTCACCGGTATGAAAGGGAGGCTGTCACGTTAATGCGATTTGGTCAGCCTGATGGAACGCAGCGCAAAACCTTTCCAATCCGGCTGCGGCTTGATCGTGAGGGTCTGCGTACCGGCAGTCGCGAACGTAAACGTCCCTAAGGCTTTCGTCGTAAACGTTCCCCATGACCCGGTGGAGACGGTTGCGCCGTTGAGCGTCTGCCCCGCGGCCTCAAGAGTAAATTTACTCTCGGCATTGTCAGCGCACGAAGAATCCATCGTGACTTCATATGTTCCAGGCGATTTCACGTCGAAGTCCCATGACACGGTATCGCTTGCGTCGCTCCAGTAACCGATATCGGAGATTCCCTCCTTGCTCTCGATCTGCGGCGAGGCGCCGTGGATCGTGGCTATTTCGGCTGTCAGCACGATCACGCCTTCCATTCGGGGCTCGATGATGATCGGCGCCTCGACCATGGGCACAGGATTAAGCCCGCGGCCGCGGATATGCAGACCGTACACATAGTCGCATGGCTTCTCCGCGGGCAGGCTTACAGCCAGTCCCTGGCTCGTCTGGGACCAGGCGAGCTTGCCCGGATGGCCCAGAAGCCGCACATCCTCCACCCGACCGCCCCCGGTCGCCAGCGAGCGCACCAGAAGCTGGCCGTCATCGGGCCAGGCAAGAGCGAAGGCGAAGAGATCGCCCCCTCGCTGCATGAATCGGAAATCGCGCGCCGTGTAACGGTGGTTCGCTTCGTTGAAACCCTGTGCGTGTGTCGCCGGGCCGCCTCCGGCCGGCCCTTCCCCGAAGACGCCCCACGGGCGGGTGCCGTAGATCCCCTGCCCGTTGACCTGCATCCACTTTGTAAAGTCCGCCAGGAACTTGAGTTCGTCCGGATCAGGCATTCCGCTGCCGGGCAGCGGGATATTGAGCATCAGATTGCCGTTCTTGCTGACGATGTCCACCAGCATATGCGCGACCTGATCGGGAGATTTGTATCCGTGACGCTGATATAGACCGATATCATAGTGCCAGTTGCCGATACAAGTATCCGTCTGAAAAGGCAGGGGCTCGATGCGATTGCTGACGCCGCGCTCCAGGTCCATAACTAGGCACTTGCGCTGCTGTTCATTCAGGATCTTTCCGTTTACGACAGCTTCCAATCGGCCATGACGCCGCTTCATGTCGGTATTGTACAAGTGGGCGACGATCCGCAGGCCGGCATCGCTGATAGGGTAAAACGGCAGAACAGTGTCGTCAAAGTAGACCTGATCAGGATGATACTTATCGATCAGCTCGATGGTTCGCCGGGAGAACTTCTCGATATACGCCTGACTTGGCAGATCGCCCCGTCCGCCGTTATTCCATTCCCACTCCAGTCCCATCGGCGCATGCGCCTGAGCATAGAGATCCTGCGGGTCCAGCCCATCCCACCAGTGCCCCTTGCCGTCAGCTTTGCTCAAGTGTCCGTCATACGGAATGCCCCTGAGCGGCCCGGTCGCGTCCGAGCCCTGGGAAGTCTCGTACCAGGACCATGCATGAGCGGCATGGACACTGACGGCAAAACGCAGGCCGGCCGCGCGCACTGCCTTTTCCCAGTCTCCAACGATATCCCTCTTGGGGCCGATGGCGACGCTGTTCCAGGGCTGGTAAGTAGAGGCATAGTTGTCGAAGTTGTCATGGTGGTTGGCGAGGCACATAAAGTACTTCGCTCCGGCGGCTTTGTAGAGCCCGATTAGGTGCTCCGGGTCCCACTCCTCGGCGCGCCATTGACGGATGACATCCTTAAACCCGATAGCAGAAGGGTGCCCATAGTGCTCGACCTGATACTTGTAGTCCCAGTTTCCCTGTTCGTACATTTGCCGAGCATACCAGTCCCCTTGTCCAGGCTGGCACTGTGGCCCCCAGTGAGCCCAGATGCCGAACTTGGCATCTCGGAACCAGTCTGGAATGCGATACTGTTCCAGCGATTTCCAGGTCGGCAAGAACGGACCGCCGGCGCGAGCAGCGGCCTCGCCGGATCGCTGCAGCCACCCCGGAGCAGCAAAGCTGGCCAGGCCGGCGACAGCGCTGTTTCTCAAAAACGCGCGACGAGAGAGCGACATATGGCAGTCCTTGTATCGTGAGAGATTTGAAGCCGTAAATCTCACAAACGTCTAAAATGCAATGTGAAAGTAATGAGCACAAAGTGGCAGACACAGTTGGCTTCATTTCTTCTATTCTATATCCGCAGACATTGCTGGAACATAGACAGAGCCGTCTCATTTATGGACTATTCCATGAAATCGGCGCAGTGTGCGGTATATCACCATGTATGCGACCGCCAGAGCTGATCGTTTCATGCACTCAGGCCGTTGACAGTATCCGTCAACGGCCTGAGTACGGGCAACTATGGCGTAACTACGAGAGGCTTATTGGAACTTCCACTGCTGGTTCGTTCCGCCGCTGGACGGCCACTGGTCCATCAGTGTTCCGTTGGCCGTGTTCCCGCCGATGACGTCGAGCACCTCGCCGCTGTTGACATTCTTCAGGTTGTAGACGCCCGAGCTCACCTGAACCACCGTCCACTGCTGGTTGGTGGTGCCGCCGTAGGACCACTGATCGACTTTGGCGCCGTTCGCCGTTGATCCGCCGTTGACCTCTAGCGCCAGGCCGCTTGTGACATTGATCAGCTTCACGACATTGTTCCCCAGGTTGGTGAGCTGCCATTTCTGGTTATTGCCGCCGTTGATGGTCCAGATCTCCTGCTGCGTGCCGTTGGCCGTGGAGCCTGCGGGATCGTCGAGCGCCTTGCCGCTCTGGACGCCCACGATCGTGTAGGTGCCGTTTGCAACCAGGTTGCTTCCACCGCTGGCCTTCGGGATGATGATGTTGCTCGCGGTGTAGGCCGGCACGGTCACCGTGAACGAGTTCGTCCCGATCCCGGTGACGGTGCTCGTGGACATCCCGGAGTTGGGCCACATGCTGCCCGACGGGAAGTTGGCCACTCCGAAGTCATGGCGCGTGCCGCTGGAGGACAGCGTCGCGTTGTTCACCGTGACAGTGACGGTCGCGCTATTGCTCGGGTCGTCGTTGACGAGCTGGACGCCAACCGAGTTGTCGGTGCGGTTGACGACATGGGACTTGAGAAGGCTGTTGTTCGAGCTGGCCGAGCACAGGGTGTCGCCGACACGGGCAACGTCAGAGGCAAGCTTGGCGCCGTAGTAGCCTTCACCGGGCGTATCGTCCGTGAGGCCGGAAACGCCTTCGGACAGGTAGTTGGAGTGCAGCTCCAGCCAGTCCACGTTCAGAGCGCCGTTCTCAAACCACGTCAGGTAGTTGTCCGTCGAGAAGAGCGTCTGCTGCGGTCCGTCGCCGGCCGAGGATCCGGCGTTCGTCTCCGTAATCAGGATCTTGACGTTGGGCGCGTTCGATCCGCAGTACTGGTTGATCTTGCTTTGGAGCGATGAGACGGTCGAGGCAATCGTGGAGGACGAAGCAAGGGCGTTAGCGGTAGTGCCGCCTGGATACCAGTGGATGATCACGAAGTCGATCTTGGTACCGCACTGCTGGAATACGTTCGTGTTCCAGTCCGGGCTGACGCCGTCGGGCCAGGAGCCGGGCGTGCACACAACGATACCGACCTTAATGGTGGAGTCCTTCGCCTTCATGGCGTTGACGAACTGCACCACGTTCTGACCGTACGCCACCGGGCCGAGAGCGGACTGGCCGGTACGGCTCGAACCGGTATAATGATCATCCGCCTCCCAATAGGCGCCGTAGAAGCCGTTCCCCGGGACCTCGTTGCCGATCTCCCAGTACTTGATACCGTAGTGCTTGGTGTTGTTGGCGTAATCCACCCAGGCCGCCGCCTCGTTCGGATCGGCGCCGCCGGTGCCCGCAGCGTTCGTGCCGTAGTTGCAGGTGATGATGGCGTTGCATCCGGCCGGTTGAACAAGCTTCGTCATCCAGTTGTCGAAGGTGTCGTTGCTATTGAGGTAGCCGTTGACACCGGCGGTGAAGGACATCGTCTGCCAGTGAAAAACGTCGGCATCCGTACCTCCCGGATAGCGCAGGGTGGTAGCGCCGGAGGCCTTAACCGCAGCCGGGGTGGTGGTGCCGTTGACCATATTGTTGTCATAGATAGACGTATGGATGCCGTACCCCGTTGCCGGAACTGTGGCTTTCGACTGGCTGATGTCGCTGGTCACGCTTGCGGTATATGCCTGGGCGGAATGCATCTGTATTCCCATTGATGCAAATAATACTGGTAAAAGTACTACACTCTGAAGGGAACGCCGATCGTTCACGGTCCCGAGAGACGCGCACCGGAACGATGCGCGAGCTCTGTGTGTCAAGTTCGGTAACTTCATAAGGTCTCCTCTTCTGGTTGAGCATGAAGACGCTCTGAGGAGCATAAAGGTCGCTTCCTCACGGTGAGCTGCGTCTTCACAGGTATGGATTTCGTGGGTTGGGCCGCGTCATGCGGACATGCGCCGGATTTGATGTCCGGAACGCCTTCTCGCGGTCATTGGCAAAGACAGGCGGGAGAATTCCAATCAGTATAGCCATTGTATCTAAAGAAACAAAATATTAAGGTAATCTGAGCCCCTGTCCCGTTGTCTTGGCGTATAGGTCCTGTGCCGGATCAGCATCGGGTACTCCCGGCTGTCTTCCCATACAGTGAGTATATACGGCCGCCGATCAAGTCAATCTGCAATGTTCGTTGGGTGGCGCACTCCCTCCCGCTGACGAAATTATCATGGACAACTCTATGATAATTCCGTTTTATCAATTCCCGAGACAATTCTATCATTGATACCGCCTGAAGTCAAGTAAAAAATGTGATATATCAGAAAACTATCGCTAATTCACTCGACGTCTTGGAAAACTGGATATAAATCACGGTACAATACGGATATATGGATCTACCTGATTTGCCGGCATACCGAGAAGCAGAGCGATCCCGTATCTCCCTATCGCCGCCATTTTACGATAATGCGCTAAAATTAAACAATCATGTCCAGTCTCTCTCCAACCTGCCCGCATTGTGGCCGTACGGACAATCAAGTCAAGGCCGGTTCGCATCTGGGAGAACAGCGTTTCAAGTGCCGGGTCTGCAAACGGCGATATCTCCCGACTGCATCACGCCGTATGTATCCGGACGACCTTCGTGTCATGGCCATCAACCTGAACGCCGAAGGGTTAACTGCAAGGCAAATCAGTGAGCGCCTCGACGTCAATTTGCACAGTGTCGCCAAATGGATCCAGCGAGCGCGCGCCGAACAGGATGATGCATCGGCGATGTCGTCTGTCGAGGAACAGGATGACGGATCGACGATTTCGCCTGTCGAGGAACGGGCCACAGGCGATCTCACCGCCAGGAGACGGCCTACCGTGATCGAGGTCGCCGAACGCGCCGGCGTCTCCATCTCCACGGTCTCGAACTATCTCAATAACCGCGGACGGATGGGTGACGAGGCGCGGGACCGCATCAAAACGGCCATGGCCGCGCTCAACTACACGCCAAACTCACTCGTCCGGGCGATCCGACAGCGCCGAACGCGCATTCTCGGCGTGGTTCCGTTCGGCATGCATGATCTGCATGTCGCTGCCAACCCGACCGCGGAGATATTGTCCGGGATCCAGCGTGCAGTCAGCATTCGTGGATATAACCTCCTCATCTACACCAACCCACTGGGTGCTCCCCAGGAAACCGGATTGGAATTCCTGGACGGACATATCGACGGGCTCCTGTGGGTCTCCCCGGGAACGGGGGAGACGCGACTCGAGACCGTGGTTCGGGCGGGCCTTCCAGCGGTCGCTTTGCTCGCGGGCGATGCTCCTGCCGGTGCCGGATTCGTTGCGGTTGACAATATCGGAGGCATGCGATCGCTTGTCGCCCACCTCGTGAAGCAAGGGCACCGCCGGATCGCCTACATCGGGCCGAACTATGCCGCAGACTTTCTGGAACGCATCGAGGGATACACCCGAGCTCATGTCGACTGTGGCCTTACGGTAGATCGCAGGCTTCTCGCGACTGGGACTGCCATCAACCGCGATTGGTACGACTCGCAATTGACCGAGGATTACGAGAGCACTGTGGATCGGTGGCTGAAGCTTCTCAGCCCGCCGACCGCCATCATGCTCTCGACGGACGGTTGGGCAGCGTGGATGATCAATCACCTGCGGAAACGCGGCATCCGGGTGCCCGAAGATATCGCCGTCACAGGTTTCGATGACGCCCTGCCGGCGCGAAGTACGCCTGGCGGCATCACGACCGTCCGCCAGGACTTCCTGGAAATGGGACGCCTGGGAGCCAAACTGCTGATGGACTTCATCGATGGCGCTCCGGTGGAGAGCCGCCGGGTTCGGCAGCCTACCGAAATAATCGTGCGCGGGTCGACATCGAAGCTGGGCGGTTGTCCCGTTGAACCGTAAGGGGCAATCACGTCAGGCGTGCAGGGCCTTGCGGATGAAGGCGATGTCCTCGGCCGAGAGCGGCTTGTGTGTGCCGGCGATATCGAACTGTCCGGAGAAGCTGGCTCCGGCGATGACCACCTCCATGAAACCGGAACCACTGGTGTTGGAGTGCCCCAGTTGCTGTCGTTAGCGTCATACGGATAGATCACCCCCCGATTGAGGACACAGCGTATTCCACCCCGCGATTTCCAGTAGAGCTCCAAGCTGAGTCGCCAGTGGGGCAGCGCTTCTCCGTTACGGCTTCTTAGGCGTGCCGTGATTAACGATCGCCGTACCGGATTTTATGAGCCGTCCCTGTTCGTCGAAGCTTGAAATATCATAGAGCTGTTCGGTCGGCTGGTAGGTCCATATTTCTTTGGTGCGATGTTGAAGCTCAGCGTTTATCTTCAACATCCGCAGATCTGGAGCTGCGCTCGGATCGCTGTTGGCTTTGGCAAGATCGCGGGCTTGACGCTCCATTTCGGCCCATTCTGCAGGCGATTTCCGAACGAACTGGGCATTCCCACCCTTTGACTTCGGCTGCCCGACCGCTGCGACGATCCAGAACGAGGGCATTGATGATAGGGTTTCATCATTACACTGAAGCGATTATATCATTACACCCAGCATGAGGCAGCATCAATTCGCAATAGGCAAAAAAACTATCGCTAATTCACTCGTCAATTTATAAACATGGATACATATCGGGATATAATGTGGACATATGGATGTAACGAGTTTACAGATATTTCGACAAGCGCCGTGATCCCTTTCCTTGATCCTAAGGATCCACGAAGCCGAAGTGAGATCGATGTACATCTGCACAGAGATTGATAAAACGGTTATTCCGCCAAATCGTGACATATGGATAACTAATGTGGAGACCTCGAACCATTTCAGAAAGGAAGCAACCACGTGATATATTCGACAATTGGGGTGATGGCAGTGGCGACAGCGATAGTCGTCCCGGCCGCTGTGACGCATGCCGCCGACACACCGCCGTCCCTGCCCAGCCAGCCCTATCAATGGAGAAACGTCGCCATCGTCGCCGGCGGGTTCGTGGACGGATTGATCTTCAGTCCGGCGAAAGAGGGCCTGGCATTTGCGCGTACGGACATCGGCGGGGCGTACCGGTGGGACAAGCCCGCCGGAAAGTGGATCCCGCTGAACGACTGGGCCGGAGGCAAGGACGGCAACCTGCTCGGCTGCGAAAGCGTCGGCGTCGATCCAATCGACCCAAAGCGGTTTTACCTGGCGCTCGGAACCTACACCGGCTCCTGGAGTTCGAACGGCGCCATCGTGGGAACTGCCGACGGAGGGCGCACCTGGCATCGCACCGATGTCCCATTCAAGATGGGCGGCAACGAGAGCGGACGGGCGGCCGGAGAACGGCTCGCCGTGGACCCGAACCGGAACAGTATCCTCTTCATGGGTTCGCGCAATGACGGGCTCTGGAGGAGCGCCGACTACGGGGTCACCTGGAGCAAGGTGAATACATTCCCGATCACGGGCCGCACCAACGGCATTGGTACGACCTTCGTGCTGTTCGACCGGACATCGGGGCGCAGGGGGTCGCCTTCGAAGACCCTCTATGCCGGCGTGTCCCAGGACGGACCGGGGCTCTATCGCAGCGACGACGCCGGCTCGACCTGGAGGCCGGTGCCGGGACAGCCGGCAGGGCTGATGCCCTATCACGGTGTGCTGGCGGATGACGGGTCGCTCACGCTCACCTACGGAAACACACCTGGCCGCAACGGAATGTCCAGAGGCGCGGTCTGGCGGCTCGACACCCATACCGGCGAATGGCAAGATATCACACCTCCCTCGAAAGGCGGCGACTTCGCCGGATTGGCCCTGGATCCGCGCCATCCCCGGACGATCATGGTCTCGACCACGGAACGCTGGAGCCCCGGCGACACGCTCTTCCGGACGACCGACGGAGGCGCCCACTGGACGGACCTCGGCCCGGCTTCGGTCCGGGACTGGTCGATTTCGCCCTACATGACGTTCGGCGACGCCGCCCCGAAGCTGGGCTGGTGGATCGGCGCCATGGCCGTAGATCCGTTCCATCCCGGCCATGTGATGTACGGCACCGGCGCTACGATCTGGGCCAGCGACGATGTGACCGAGGCCGATGCGGGCAAGCCGACACACTGGACGATCGGCGCCAGCGGGATTGAGGAGACGGCGACGATCTGCCTGATCAGCCCGCCTGCCGGTCCGCACTTGATCAGCGGCCTGGGAGACATCGGCGGGTTCCGGCACGACGACCTGACGGTTTCACCGCGCCAGGGCATGTGGAAGCCGAGGTCGAACAACACCAACAGTTTGGACTTTGCCGAGAACAAACCTGCCGTCGTGGTTCGTGTGGGCACTGGCGGGCCGGGAGCCTGCTCTGAGGACGGCGGCGCAACATGGACGGCTTTCAAAACGGCCCCGGTCGATCGGGCCGAGGCCGGACGGGTCGCTATGGCGGCAGATGGCTCGGCCATCATCTGGGCTTCCGGGGGTAGTGGGGTGTTTGTGACCCGCGACCGAGGGGCGACCTGGAGCGCGTGCGCCGGTCTTCCCGACGGCCGCACGACGGTGATCGCCGACCGAGCAAACGCCGGCACGTTCTACGCCGTCACGGGAGGTCAGCTTTATATCAGTACGAATGGAGGCACGACCTTCTCGATTCGAAGAGCGCTCCCGGAGAAGACGGAGGAGGTATACGCGACGCCGGGGCGCTCCGGCGACCTCTGGGCGACGGCGGGCGAGAACGGCCTGTATCACTCTCCGGACGGCGGAGCGACATTCAGGCATGTGGGCAATCTGCCGAATGCGGCTCGACTGGGCTTTGGCAAGAGCGCGCCGGGACGCGACTACCCGGCGCTCTATGTGACCGGCCAGACCGCCACGGGTGCCTCCGGAGTCTTCCGATCCGACGACATCGGGGTAAGCTGGGTCCGGATCAACGATGACGCCCACCAGTTCGGCTACAGCGGCCAGTTCGTGACCGGAGATCCCAGGATCTACGGCCGCGTTTATATGGGCAGCAATGGTCGTGGGATCCTCTATGCCGCTCCTGTGGCTGCAAAATAGGACAGGGGGTTTCTGAACTGGGTCGCCGGCGCTCTGATGCCTCATTCTGTATGCAATCGCCGGACCGGATCGTTTCACGCACTCAGGCCGTTGATGGATATTAACGGCCTGAGCGCGGGCAACTGCGAGGAGTTAAGAGAGGTCTACTGGGACTTCCACTGCTGGTTCGTTCCTCCGGTCGATGACTACAGGTCGCTGTTCAAGTGCCTCTCTCCAGCGCCGCTCCAGTTCAGGCCGGATGGGTTTGCAGTGACAACGCGGGAGGCACCAGGGCCGTCATGCAGCATCTCCTGGGCCTCGGGCATCAGCGCATTGCGTTCCTTGGGACGACACATTGTTCCGATTTCATCGAGCGGCACGACGCTTATCGCGCGGCGCTTACCGAGAGTGGGATCGCGGTCGACGCCGAGCTTGAGCTCATTCACGACGCTTATCTTTACGGCACTGAGGAACTCAAAGCACCAATATTGACCTTGCTTAACTTTGCGGAGATCGGCCGACTGGGAGTCGAGTCTCTCTTATTATTGCTTGAGGGCGGAGCCGTCAACGAAGGCCGGCGTACCGTTCCCATACAACTTGTCATTCGGAACACCACGGGGCCGGCACATCCGGGGTCTTGTACGGGCGTTATGAGGTAGATTGCGGCGCAGGATCTTGACCTGCAAAGTTGTCGACGATCTTGCTGGTGGCGCGGAGATGTTGAAGATACGGTCGCAAGAAGACCTGCAACTCCTGCATGTGAACATCGTCCACGGCGCGGGCATACAGCGCGTTCTCGACCGGGGAATGACTTGCCTCGGTACTGACGGCCATGATCAGGTGCAGGCCGTAGGGTGAGCTGACCAGTTGCTCCGTGATCTCTCCGCATTTGAGCGCACACGCGGCCTGGTAGATCGTGCCGCCGAACCGGGTTTCGGGTCCTATCACACCCAGGTCGCCGCCTCTCACCTTCGAAACGGCGTCGTCTGAGTATTTTCTCGCGAGGTCTTCGAACTTCTTGCCCGCCCGCAGTTCCGCTTGCATACGAGCGATGAGCGCCCGCGCCTCGGAGTCGCTGTGCGGCTTCGCCCCTCGGAAGTGGGATGCTACATCGGCGTTCGTTAAGAACAGGATATGCCGGACATGGACCAGTTTGATCGGGCCGAGCGACTTCCACACAAGGTGATACGATGCGAGCTCGATTTGGGCCTCATCGCGGTACTCGGCCAGGCTCATGTTTCTCCGACGAAGCATGTTCTCGAACGCAACCGCTCCCATGCTCTTGCGCTGGTTCCGGATCTTGGCATCGACTTCGGCGCGAGTGACGACGATCCCCTTCCTTCTTGCCTCCTGATCCACCAGAACCTCGTCGATCATATGGCGGAGGATCGAAGGGCCGGCCGTTCGATAGGCGATGTCCTCCACCTGGGAGAGCGGGATCGACCGCCCGTTCACCGTCGCGGCGACGCCCGCCGGCCCCGCCACCTCTGTGCCCAGGTACACTGCGACCCGCGCGTTGGCGCGCAGAGATTGTATGTAAGCGGGCGCCGCGAGCCCGAATTGCCCCTCGCGCGCGGCGAGTTCGGCGGCGCGGTAAAGGGCGTTTTCCGAACTGTCGTGATCGGCCGCCGTGCTGAGCGCCGTGATTACGTGGAATCCGCCTCCTCCCGTCATAGGAACGACTCCAACCTCGCCGCGCTTCAGTTTGAGTGCCGCTTCCCGGAAGCCGGGATCAGCGCACAGGGCATTCGCGGAAGGACTGACAGCCGCACCCGGCACGTCCGTGATAATGCCGAGATCGCCTCCGGCTTCTTTCGTTGCCAGATCATCGGAAAACTTTCTTGCCAGCTCACCAAAGGATGCACCGGCCCGGAGCTGTTTGCGCAGGTCATCAATGATGGCCGTGGCCTGCGCGATGGTATGCGTCTGCCGGCCCGGTTCGGACACGGCGACGCTCGGCTGAGCGCTGACGAATATGCTGGCGATGTGAGACATCGGCCTCGGACTCAGCGTCGGCCCGATCAGCTTCTCGAACTCGATCTGAACGCGGATCTGGTCGCGCATCTCTTCGAGGCTCATGTGCCGTGTCCGAAGGCTCTCCTCCAGGGTAGCGGGTTTCATCAGGTCGCGGATATGGTCGATCCGCATGTCGACTTCGGACGGGGGCACGACGACATGGCGCCGGCGCGCTTCCTGGTCGATGAGGATATTGCCGATCAATTGATCCAGAACGCCGGCGCCCGCCAAGCGAACTGCAACGTCCCGGACGCGTGAGACTGGGATCGGCCGGCCATCAACGACGGCGGCGATCTCGGATCTCGTGCCTGCCGCGGTTGCAGCTCCAAGCGAAGCGGCCGGACGCCCGGAGCTTCGCAACGGTCCGACACGGGTGAGGCGGACGGATACCCGCCGAGACGGCGGCGCTTGGATGTGTGTCGCGGACGCGGCGACGATCCCACGCCCGGCAAATGTTGCGACGGCGATCATCCCACCGGCAAAGATCACAACGAGCGGCTTGCGTGTCGCTCCGGCGCTCTGAAACGGATCCATATCATTCCTTCTCTGAACAGGCCGGTGGATCGTCATGGACAGTTCATGGCGTTCCGGCAGATTGAAGGCACCCTTTGCAATACAGTGCGGCAGGCAAAGGGTGCCTCGGGCGGTCCGACCTATTGCCAGCCGCACCAGAACTGGTTGACCGTGAATTGCTGCCAACCGTTCGTCGAGGTCACTTCGCAGCCGAAGGAAGCCTCGTTGAAAGTGCCATTTCTGAGCTTACCATTCGAGTAGCACCAGTTCATGCACCCGTACAGGTCCTCGCTGCGGCTCCAGCTCATGCTGTGCGGGACGAACTGAATGACATTCCAGCCGGGGTTGGCCTGCCAGACGTCGAATGTATTGCCGCCAATGGTGACGTTGGACGCGATCTTGCTGCCCCATCCGCCGCCGCTGCCCGGGTACAGGTTCTCCAGGATCATCACCTCGTCTACCTTGCCGTTCGTCCAGAGGTCGTACGTGAAATCGTAGCAGAGGTTGCCGCCCCAGGATGGGCTGCTGACGTTGAAGTTCGATGTACACCAGTGGTTCTGGCCGAGCGGCAGATTCGGGTTTCCTTGAGCGTGGGCGTAGGTCTTGACACCGCCGCCGGACCAGCTTCCCTCCGTAGCGAAATTGCTCGCGCTGTTGGCATCAAGCAAGCAATACGCATTCGATCCCCACTCGTCCTGGTACACGGTCCATGCGCCATAATTGACGCTGGCCCACTGGCCGGATGATTGGTAGCTCCAGGCGTGAGCCGACTCCGCGCAGCTAAATAGGGCTGCCACAGCCGCTAATACTGCGACTAACTTTACCTTCATTTCCTTTTCCTCCCTATTCGTTTACCGGACTTGGCCTGCCGGCTAATTGTGGGCTGCGAGTTCACAGCCCACTTCTGTTGAGATCCACAGCAATGCGCTGCAGTCGGGCGATGCCCCCCCTGGCATGCGAGCCCGCTGCAGGTCTACTGGAACTTCCACTGCTGGTTCGTTCCGCCGGTGGACGGCCACTGGTCCATCAGCGTGCCATCGGTGGTCTTAGCGCCAGTGACGTCGAGCACCTCGCCGCTGTTGACGTTTTTCAGGTTGTAGACGCCCGTGCTCACCTGGACCACTGTCCATTGTTGGTTGGTGCTGCCGCCATACGACCATTGATCCACTTTTGCGCCGTTCGACGTCGACCCGCCATTGACTTCCAGGGCCAGGCCGCTTGTGACATTGATCAACTTCACGACATTGTTCCCCAGGTTGGTGAGCTGCCATTTCTGGTTATTGCCGCCGTTGATGGTCCAGATCTCCTGCTGCGTGCCGTTGGCCGTGGAGCCTGCGGGATCGTCGAGCGCCTTGCCGCTCTGGACGCCCACGATCGTATACGTTCCGTTCGCGATCAGCGTGCTGCCACCGCCGCCCAATACCGGCGCCAGATAGGATTTGCCGAGCGCCGCGTTGATGAGGTTCTGGTCGACGACGTTGCCCGTGGTCCAGTCGAAATCCTGTCCCGGGATGGTCCAGTACGTTTCGTACAACCCATTGGCGTTGGCTTTGGTTTGCACGTAGTAATTCCAGTAAGTAGCGTTATTGTAGTTCTGCGTGATGTACTGGCCCGTCAGGTCCGGTTCAGACGGCTTCGCATGCGCTTGGAACTCGCCAACGAGCACCGGGATGCCAGCGTTCACCCACTGTGACTTCATCTTCGCGAACTCGGTATCGATAGTGCTCTCCTCGCCCCAGGTGGCGTTGCGGTTCGTCGGTCCGCTGGTAACGTGATACGGCGCGCCCCAGAAGTAGAACATGGCGCCCCAGGAGGCGTCCGGTTCCAACTGCGTGAACTGGAATGGGTCGTACCAGTGGACCTCGATCATCAAGTGCTTGGCCGGGTCGTTGGGCCAGATCGAGCTGGTGATCCAGCTACAGGTATTGTCGATACTGGTCTGCGGCCCCTGGAGAACCAGCCAGCGCGTGCTGTTGTTCCCGCCCGTGTTGCGAATCGTGGTCACCCAGTTACGATAGTACTGGAACATGACGTTCGTCGCGGCCTGGCTTGTCGCCTGCGGCTCGTTGGTGCAGGCAAAGACCACGTGGCCATCGTAGCTGTTGAAGTTGTTGGCAATTTGCGTCCACATATTCATGTATGCATTGTTCAGATTGCTGTCGTAGGATGCGAAGCTGTTGCCCTGGAAGAAATTGTTGTCCCAGTGGTCGTTAAGCACGACGTACATGCCTTTGGCGGTACACCAATTGACCACGTTCTTAACGGTGGTCATATAGCTGGAATTGATGGTGCCGTTCGTGGAATTGTAATTCCATGCGCAGGGGATGCGGATGGTGTTAAACCCCTGGGCCGCCACGGAGTTTATGAGCGCCTGGGTCGGCGCGGGGCCCCCCCACGTGGATTCCAGCGTGTTGCCCAGGTTCCAGCCTTTGCTCGGGCTGGGCAACTGCGCGAACGCGGATGTCGATAGCATCAGCAGACACGCCACAAGCGCCATCAAGGTGTGAATGCGCGTTGTCATAAGTTTCTTCATCAATGACTGACTCCTCTCGAAAGTACCATTTAGCGATGGACCGTTTCCGCCTAGTCACCGTCCAACGAGAACGGTGGGAACGTTAACTCGGCGGCCGTCAACGCTCGGATTATCACGGCCCAATTGCCGTGAGCCGGAGTGCAGGCGAAGCCGTTCCTCTTCGGTATGTATCTCGCCTGCCAAATATGTCGCAATGCTTCCTTTACTCTCGCTCGCCAGCCCCCGCCTTCAATAAGCCGCGAGCTGCGTGTCAATGACGCCCCTGACAACCCTGGGACGGCGGTGAAGGGAGCGAATCCAGGCAATGGGAGCGCCCGGTGTGGGCGGCCGCGCCGCTCACATCGTAAGCCCGGACCAATTAGGCCCGCAGGTCAGGCTGGGGATACCAAGCCTTCGCGGGCCAAATGGCTGCCGATCCATCTGTATGGCATTAATAGCAATATAAGCATCATAAATTCCGAGACTAGTTCCTGCAGACTCTTCGCCATCGGTGATAATTGGGCGGGTCCCTCCGCACCAGCTAGATCTTCAATTCCGGATCGGCCTGTGTCGACGGGCTAACATTTAGCTCGTCGCGTCGTGCTTCAGCCGATGCCCACTGCGGCCGCTGATGCGACGAACCGCGTGGTCATCGGCTGTGCCGTCTGACCTGTTTCACCAAGACCACTCGAAAGCGGTCTTTTCTCTTATGCACTATGGCGAGCCCTTAGCACCGCCGGCTGGCTCATGCGCGCGTATCATCCCGATAGTGATCTGCTTATACTGTTCGGACATGTTTGGGTTCGATTCCACAGACTTTATGTTCTTCTCGGCATCTGCGATCTGCTGCGCCCGCGACAATGTCGGGAGCGTTTTGTATCCGCCGTTCGGATTAGCCGACATTGTGCCCAGCCAACCCAACCACACTACCAGCAGAACTGCACCGATTATGCCAACGATGACCAATATCTGCTTTTTACCATCGTTCATTATTCACCTCATCCCGAATAGCTACGGCCCTGGCGTTTGGCGGACAGATCCCATCCGATCCGTTGTCATACGATAGACGGGCCTGAGTCGGCGGCAGAACCCACCGGCTCAGGCGTACACACCCCGGCATTCGCGACCGGCTCAGGCGGAAGGAATTAGTAGCCGTTCGTACAGGGCGTGTACCAGGACGGCGGATTGCTCGACTCATCCATCAGGCCCATGTACATGTCACGACAGTAGTCCAGGTTTCCCTTGTGGATGGCCTTGACATGACCGTCGCAGAACAGGAAGTTGGCGACGCCGTTGTGGCGATAGCGAGGAAAGAGGTTGCACGTGTCCCAGCCGCCGTCTTGGCCGTTGGCAAGGTCGCAATCACCCTTGGTCAGGTCGTCATGGGTGCCCCAACCCGCCCACGAGTCCGTGTAGAACACGGGCTGGTTCCAGTCGTCGGGATTGGCGGAGTTGCCGGCGCCGAGGCCGTACGATCCACTCTCGAAGAGAAGGATCTTTTCAGAGGGCTTGTCCACCGTGTGCGTTGTGCCGCCGTCGCACGTTCCAGCCCAAGTTGTCTGCCCCGGAGTGCAATAGTCACCCCTGAAGAGATCCTCACGGACCTTGTAATTGTTCATCTGGTTCGGGTCCGGCTGCGAAGGGCAAGCCCACACGCCATGGTTCATGCCTGCATCCGGTCCATAGCTATCCGTAGTTGCCGTAAGGTTGTGCGGATCACCATTCTTGATGTAGGGCTGCACAACCACCGGCCACTCGATTGACGGAGTGGTCCCTTTGAATTGCACCAGGGGATAGGTTTCGTCGTAGTCCTGCACATACTGCAGGATCCCCAACCCGATCTGCTTTTCGTTGCTGGCACACGTGGTTTGGCGCGCCTTCTCGCGGACCTTCGCGAAGACAGGGAAGAGAATGGCGGACAGAATCGCTATTATAGCGATTACAACAAGAAGTTCAATGAGGGTAAATCCACTTTTAGTTTTGCGTGTCATGGAAAGATAAATCCTTTCTATCTAGATAGCTTCTCTTGCGAGACGAAACTTATGCCGAACGTTCTTAATGTAGAGGCTACGGCCTCCTTTCATCCGATCGCATATCCCGGTAGAACTTCTATATTGTCAAACCGCACGCCGGTAATGCAGGGTCATGTGGTAAAGCCATTATATCAAGTCGTCTCGATCGAGTCAAGAGGAATTTCCGATGAACTAACGTTTATTTTCAGATCACATCTTTCATACATATCCCAATCTCACATATGTGGATATCCACAATTCACACAAATATCCACATAATGAGAGACAAGTTACTTATCCGGTATCGATCTCGCCACTCACGAAATGCGCCATGCGCGGCGGAATGCGTCCCAATGCAGGTGAAAGACTTCACGGGTACCCGGGAGAGGATTATCGTCGCTTGATCGGATAGAATAATCTTGATGAGAACACAAACCGAACGAGTATGTCCCCAATGCGGCCAGCGTAAGGGGCAAGTCAAAGCCGGTCTTAGCCGTGGCAAGCAGCGATATAAATGCCTGGAGTGTGGCGTTCGATACATGGATACGACAGCTCCGCCGCCTGCTGTGCCGCTCGCTCCTCAAGGTCTCACGAAGCTTCCTCCGTTGAACAGGAAGCGAACGACAATCAGCGACGTTGCTCGCGTCGCCAATGTGTCTATTTCCACTGTCTCGAATCACCTCAACAACCGAGGACGGATGACCGATGAGACCCACAGGCGAGTGTCAGACGCTATTAGAGACCTCCACTACGCGCCAAGCGCATTGACTCTCGCTTTGAAACGTGGACGAACGGGAATCATCGGGGTATTGACGTCCGGCCTTAGCGACATCGCGGATCAATTTGGATGGACCATAACTCCTCTCCTGCTTCACGGCATCAACCGAGCGGCGGATCAGGCGAGCGTAGAACTCCTCATGTATTCGGGATGGCCGCACCGGCGGTCCAGGTACACGGAGCAAGACTTCGCGAGTGGTCACATCGATGGCCTCATCTGGGCCTCTCCTGCCCTCAACGATCCGCTGCTTTCCCGAGTTGCCGATGCCGGGGTATCTGTTCAAGTGCTTCTATCAAGGGCCGTACCAACTCAGGCCGGTTGGGTTTGCAGCGACAACGCGGGTGGTACCAGGAGCGTCATGCAGCATCTCTTGGATTTCGGGCATCAGCGCATTGCGTTTATTGGGACAACACACTGTTCCGATTTCATTGAGCGGCGCGACGCTTATCGTGCGGTACTTATCGATAACGGAATCGCGGTTGACGCCGAACTTGAGCGCTTTCACGACGATTATCTCTATGCCAGTGACGAACTTAGAATAGCCATATTCGCATGGCTCAGCGCCAAAGTTCCGCCGACGGCAATCGTCGCAGCAGACGATTGGATTGCCTCACACGTTATAGACCATCTCAAAGCGGCCGGCCTTCGTATCCCAGAGGACATGTCTGTTACCGGATTCAATGATGTTAGCGAGGCCCGAATGGTCGGCGGTGGCCTGACTACCGTTCGTCAGGACTTCACAGAAATCGGCAGACTTGGAGTCGAATCTCTATTATCATTGCTTGAGGGTGGAGACGTCAACGAATGCCGGCACACCGTCCCAACGCAACTGGTCATTCGAAATACCACAGGGCCGGCACATGCCCGGTCTTAGATGAAGACATTTAGGGCCGGGATGTGATATTACAGAATATCTGGTGATTAAGTCGTGTTTTTGCCTATCCTAGATGGATAGGGCCATTTTCGTAGTAAATAACCAATGGGGCTAGTTCAGATTTGCAGTTTTAGAGCGCAAACTCTGCCATTTATAACCTCACTAGGTGATCTGGATCGATCTTGAGCCCGTTCCATTGCACCAATAAATTATAAGCTGCGCTCACAAAAGCGAGCAGCGCTTCGAGATGATGCCAGGTGCGATGCGCCAGCTTCTTGAGATGGCAAACGTGAGTGAGCATGGAGAGAGTGGTTTCCACCAGCATGCGGTCATTCCAGGTGCCACGCTTGCAGACTTTCAGATTGGTCGGATCACCTTCCTTGGCATAGAAGCCCATGTCTGCCATGATTAACATCTGCCCGTCAAACTGAGCTATCATGGGATGAAAGATCGTGTCGTGATCTTTTCCCGTGCCGTATCCCAGCAGACGAGCAGGCCAAATCGATTGAGTAGGAAGCAAAACTTGGCTTCCATGATCCACCGATAGTTGGATTTGCCTTTGGTCGCAATGCGCGGATGCTGCATCTTTTCGCGTTCTCTGACGGGATAGAGCAGTTCGATCCCATAGCTGTCTATGACGCCTAACAAGGCTGGTTCGGCCAGGAATCGATCGGTCCAATTTTGATGTGTGGCAAGCAAGCAAAAGAAGCGTGTGCGTTCGGATAGCCCAGGGAAGAAGGGGCGCAGATCACGGCATTTGCTCCAACTAAATAGTTGTTGGTAACTATTTGTGCCCTTTCCTACGTATGGAGATGCGTGTTAAATCATTTACACTCAAAATCAGATTCTGAAGACCTCGCCGCTAAGCAAATGGTGGGCGAGGTCGCCGTCTTCCTGGAAGAAGCCATTACGCAATTTGAGCCCGATCACAGCGCACAAACACGGGGGCGACCACGCATTTTGCCAAGTCTTTGCCTCTGGGCGGCCATGCTCGTGTGTATGCTCGATAGACAGACCAGCCAAATGGCAATCTGGAGAATAATCCACGACTACGGCGTTTTTGCTTATTCCGCCATAGGAATCAATGATCAAACTGTCTACAAAAGGCTCGAAGCAGAAGACGAAGCGCCGCTACAAAAACTCTTCTTCCACAAATCGAGTAGGGAGGAGTGACTATCTCCCCCTCTCACACCACCGTACATGCGGGTCCGCATACGGCGGTCCACCACGCTTGACGAACTTGCTCGTAACGCGTCCTCACGTTGAGTAGTCCCATCGAAGACTGGTGCTGTTTAGCATCGGTACTATGGCTTCGGCTGACCTCTGTTGGGTCAATCGCACCTCGCGGTGCGGCTTACCGGCAATTACCGGCGTGCCCGACAGATCTCCTGGGATAAGCACTTGTTCTTTCATGCCGCACCTGCCATATTTTACATCAAGTCAACTCTAAACGACATGTAGGTAACTCCAGAACGCTGTTCCATTACTTCATGGTCGTCCCCAATGCGCAAAACAGGCTTACCACCCGCGAAAAAACTTTTCCGAGCAAAAATCGCCAACTTAGCAAGGGGGAAATGCGACTAAATTGTTGCCAGAAACGATTTGAAGGCATGAATGTCGTGTAAAACACAAAATCGGCCCATACCAAGAGCGGTATGGGCCGAAGAGTAAGCCACAACGAACAGCCATTCGAGCGTTTGGCTATTCACTATTTTTAATATGGTAGCGGAGAAGGGACTTGAACCCCCGACACCGCGGGTATGAACCGCGTGCTCTAACCAGCTGAGCTACTCCGCCGCAGGATCTATTTTATACCCCGAACTCGCCGCAGAGTCAAGAAACTGAGCGAAATCTTATCACTTATAAGCAAGAGAACCCGCGATACATCGTATTGCGAGCGTGGTAGTATACAATAGATTATGTCCTCCAGCGAAAGACGAAAGCGGCGCCTGGGATTATTCCTTATTCTGCTGTGCCCTGCCATGGTGGCCCTTATCCTGCCCCACGAGCCGGACATGAGCGTCGGGTCACGCGCCACGGCGCAGCTCTCAGCCGACAACTGGCAGGAACTCTGGATGGCCGGGAACGTTCCATATCAATGGATCGGCGCCCATACACTCCTTGTGAAGAAACCGGACGGTCCCTATATCGTCGATACAGTCGCCAAAACAGCGACACCGGCGACCGCCGTTCGGAACGCGTTGGCCAAACATCCGGAGCTCGGCAGGCTCGCTCTTAACGGCCCCAGGGAATGGATCGCGTCTCCAAACGGCCAGTGGCTGCTGACCGTTACCATCGATCGAACCTTTCGCCCCTCGGCCAATGCGCCGTTTGACGGTATCCCCGGCAAATGCGTCATTGTAAAGCTCGATGGAACGCAGGTGATAGCCCGCCCCATGAAGTTCCATCACGATCACGACTGGCAGGCGCTCTGGAGCCGGAAGAGCGACTATTGGGTGATCGCCAATCTCGGCGACTACTCTCCACAAATTACGAAATGGGAAGTGTCGAATCCCGCGGAGCCTTCCACACGCATGTTGCGTTCCAGCCACGGTTATGGGCCGACGCCAAGCATCCTGGGCTTCATTGATGAAAACAGGCTTCTGCTTGGAAATTGGGGACGCTCCGTGCAAACGGAAGTCGTGGATCTCAGGCTCCCACGCGACTACTTCCGCGGCAGCCGTCTTACGATCCCGCCCCATGCAGATGTCACTGAAATCGAATGCTCTCCCAGAGGAGACCGCCTCGCCTGGATACTCAGCTTCAGACCGTCTCCGATCGCCCCGCTGGAGATACTGCCCTTTGTCCATTCGGTCCCCGGCCACACGGCCGGCGAAGTCTGGATCAGCAACGTCGACGGCACCGATATGCATCCCCTGGTTACGGGAACAGTCTCTCCGGAACACCATTCCGGCCCGCATTATCTGCGCTGGACTCCCGACGAAACTCAGGTCAGCTTCATCGATAACTACACCCTGTACACCATTCCCGCACGCTGACTGCTTGATCTCACCGGCCGGCGCATCATGGGCAGCGCCGGCGAGCCCCTATCTTGACAATCCTCCCTCTCCAGTGGTACATATCGGTCAGCCGGTCCGGGCAAACCGGAGGCTGAAAGTGTGACCCATGAAGACCATCCCCCGAATCGAATCTGCGCCTTCTCGTCCCTTCCCACCTACCGGCGTGACCTGGATGGACGTCGCCCGTACGGTCCTGAATGGAGAGACTATCTCGCGCGAAATGGCTCTGAAAGTCCTTCAGTCGCCCGACGGCGAGCTTATGCAAATCCTTGCCGCGGCATATGAGGTTCGCAAGGAAGCATTCGGGAACACCGTTCAGCTGTATTACCTGATGAATGTAAAGAGCGGTCTCTGCCCGGAGGACTGCCACTACTGCTCTCAGAGCAAAGTCTCCAAAGCCCAGATCGAAAAGTACCCCATGCTCAGCCAGGAGCGGATCGTCGCCGGCGCAAAGCGGGCCGCCGAACATATGGCATGCACCTTCTGCCTGGTCGCAAGCGGGCGCGGTCCTACAGAGCGAGAACTCGGCCACGTAATCAACGCTGTCAAAGAGATCAAGGAAACGGTAGGCATCCGTGTCTGCGCCTGCCTCGGTATCCTTAAGGACGGCCAGGCCGAGCGCCTCAAGGAAGCGGGCGTCGACCGGTACAACCATAACCTCAACACCAGCGAAGACTACCACGAGGAGATGTGCACCACCCACACTTTCGCCGACCGTGTCCGCACCAACGAAGAAATCCAGGAAGCCGGCATTTCGACCTGCTCAGGCGGCATTATCGGCATGGGCGAAACGGACGAAGACGTCGTTTCGCTGGCATTCTCACTGCGCGACCTTGGCGCAGAGTCGATCCCGGTCAACTTCCTGATCCCATTCGAAGGCACGCCTTTCGGGCACATCCGGCAGCTCAACCCGCGGTACTGCCTCAAGGCCCTCGCCATGTTCCGGTTCGTCAATCCCACGTCCGAACTTCGCATCGCCGGCGGGCGCGAAGTGCATCTGCGCACCCTGCAGCCGCTGGGGCTCTACGCCGCGAACTCGATCTTCGTAAGCGACTACCTCACATCCAAAGGCCAGGAAGCCTCCGCTGACTTCCAAATGATCGAAGACATGGGCTTCGAAATCGTACAACCCGCTTACGCCCACAAGGAAGACAGCGCCGAAACGGATAACACGGCTATGAGCACATCCTCATAATGTTGCTCAGCAACAACAAACCCCGTCGCGCAGCGACACCTACAGCAGTCCACGCAGGTGGACTTAACTCCGAAGGAGTTCTTGGTGTAGCCGCGGTTTCAACCGCCGGGACGCACGGACTTTGCGCCAAAGGCGGCCCCAGCGTAGCGGGGCGCCCACTCGTGGGTCGTTTAACCGCCGGGACGCGTGGCCGGTATATCGGCAAGTGTTAACGGATCTCTACAGCGTTCGCATGCGCGCGGCAGAGGAGGCTTCGCACGAGGACGGCGGACGGCATCTTTCAGGGGCTGAGCGTCTGGTCGGCGAGAGTGATGTGGACACCGTCGCACAGGAGTTGATGCGCCGTGCCCGTCATGCAACGGCGCAGCGCAACGGCTCCGAGTCGCCGTTTCCGGACTTCGTCCAGCTAACCATCGAACGCGTTCCGGCCGGCGAGATCGCCACGACTCCACCGTTGCCTGTAACAACCGTTCACGCGCCCGATCCGGGAACGGCGAAAGGGCGCGCCGCGCGGATCCTACGGGAGACCAGCATCACATTCGACGCCATCGCGCGCGCCTTCGACGGTCTCCGCTACGGCATGGGGCCCGGCGGAGCCCCCCCACGCGGCGCAGCCCTATTCGACAGCGCAACCGGCGAACGCCTCGACATCGATCCCGCCCGCGGCGTTCGAGCCTCCCGTTTCGACTATACACCCGAAACTCGCCTTGCCCTCGCAGAGACTTTAGCCGCTCAGGGGCTCACACACTTCCGGGTCGCCGAAGCTCTCGCCGTAGCCACCAAGGTGCTGTGGTCTGGCGTCCGCGCCGAACTTTGCTGGTCCGATGCCCCCGAGTACATCGCCGGATACGTCGCAACCCATGAGCATGGCTACGTCCGCTTCCCAAACTTCAAACCGGCAGGCGCAGTGGGCGGTCGCGTCTTCTTTGTGGATGAAGATATGGATATCAATCTCTTAACCGAACGGCTCGAACGCCGCGCTCTCTTGATCGACGGCTCGATCAATATAAAGGAAGATCCCGCTTGACTCCCCTGGACCTTATCGCACTCGAGAAGCGCCACGTCTGGCACCCATTCACGCAGATGCGCGACTGGGAGGCGAGCGATCCCCTGCTGATCGAAAGCGGCGACGGCATTATGCTGCGCGGCTCCGACGGCCGCGACTACTATGACGCCAACTCCTCCATGTGGCTGAACGTCCATGGGCATGGCCGTCCGGAGATCGACAACGCCATACGCGTCCAGCTCGACAAGATCGCCCAGGTGACGCTCCTCGGCCTTACCCACGAGCCCGCCGCCCTGCTCGCCGCGCGTTTGGCAGAGATTGCTCCCGAAGGCCTCTCTCGGGTCTTCTTCTCGGACAACGGATCGACTGCAGTCGAAGTCGCGCTGAAGATGGCCTTCCAGTACTGGCAGCATAAGGGCGAAAGCCGCCCAAGGTTCGTAGCGCTCAATGATGGCTACCATGGCGATACGATCGGCGCAGTGAGCGTCGGCGGAGTCAGCCTCTTCCACGGCATTTTCAAGCCCCTGCTCTTTACCGCGGAGTTCATTCCCTCCCCTGCCCTCGCGCAAAATGCCGCAGAGGCGGCCGCGCAGCTTGAGGAAGTATTGGACAGGTACCCCGGAGAAATCAGCGCGGTCGTCATGGAGCCGATCGTCCAGATGGCCGGCGGCATCCTCGTACAGCCCCCCGGTTATTTAAAGGCTGTTCGTGAATTGTGCGACCGGCACAACGTCCTGCTGATATTCGATGAAGTGGCGACCGGCTTCGGCCGCACCGGCACGATGTTTGCCTGTGAGCAGGAGGACGTCGCACCCGACTTCCTCTGTCTTGCCAAAGGACTCACCGGCGGCTACATGCCTCTGGCGGCCACCCTCACACACGAGGGCATTTATGAAGCCTTCCTGGGCGACTACCATGAATGGAAGACCTTCACCCACGGCCATTCCTACGGCGGCAACCCGCTCGCCTGCGCCGCAGCCCTGGCCACTCTCGACATCTTCGAACAGGACAACGTGCTGGCCGGCCTGCCCGCAAAGATAGCCCACATCCGCGAGACGCTTGAGACGTTCCGAGACCTGCCACACGTAAACAGCATCCGTCAGGCAGGTCTCGCCGCCGGCATAGCCCTGATAAAGGACAAAGACGCCGGCACACCGTATGCCCTGGAAGACGCCATCGGCCCAAAGATCTGCGCCCGTGCCCGCGAACTCGGCCTGATCACCCGCCCGCTCGGTCCCATAATCACCTTCCTGCCGCCGCTGGTGGGCACCAATGAGCAGATTACGGAGATGCTGGAGATTATCAGGCAGGCGATTGTGGATGTGACGGGGGAGTAGAAAACGTCTCCCCCACGCCGTGCTCCCGGCGGTTGAAACCGCGGCTAGGGGCAGAATGCCTTCGGCATAAACCCACCTGCGTGGGTTCCTTGAGGTATCGCTTCGCGATAATCTTGAGATCGTCGCGAAGCGACACATGCAGGAGTCCACGCAGGTGGACTTAACTCCGAAGGAGTTCTTAGGCTAGCCGTGGTTTTAACCGCCGGGAGCAGGCGACGGCCAATCGCCCCTTTTCATCCTATGTACACCGACCTATCAACAGACCTTGAAGCCCTCACCGCCGCCGGCCTTCGCCGCCGCCCGCGCCATATCGATTCGCTCGATGGCCCATGGGCAACGGTTGACGGGCAACGCCTGCTTGTGATGGGGTCCAACAACTACCTTGGACTGGCGGCGCATCCTACAGTCGTTGCCGCCGCTCAGGAAGCGGAAGGGCGGTGGGGCGCGGGAGCGACCGGATCGCGGCTTACAACGGGCAGCTTTGCCTTGCATGAAGAACTAGAAGCGGCGCTGGCGGCGCTCAAGGGCAGCGAAGCCGCTCTCCTCTTCACAAGCGGGTACCTGGCTGCCACCGGCACAATCCCGGCGCTTGCCGGCCGCGGCGATCTGATCCTGAGTGACGCCCTCAACCATGCCTGTCTCATCGACGGCTGCCGCCTCAGCGGCGCTGAGGTCCGTATCTTCCGTCA
>Ga0207671_10000215_pt1 | contig 87204 bp, 91 predicted proteins | sample KBSC24metaG_FD_184352 | JGI IMG/M metagenome (GOLD analysis project Ga0207671, IMG submission 184352) | Corn rhizosphere microbial communities from Kellogg Biological Station, Michigan, USA - KBS C2-4 metaG (SPAdes) (version 2) | ecosystem: Host-associated > Plants > Roots > Rhizosphere > Soil...
CGGACGCGACGGCCGTCTCGCTCGGTCTGCCTGCCGATACCGACGCCTTCGTAGCGTCGCTCTAGTTGAATCAGTCTCTGACAAGGAGCCGATAAATGTTTGATCTCACGGGCAAACGCGCCCTCGATACCGGCGCTTCGGGTGGCATCGGCAGCGAGATTGCCAAGGCGCTGGCTGGCGCGGGGGCCAAGTTGGCCCTTTCGGGAACCCGTCAAGGCGCGCTGGAAGATGTGGCATCGGCGATTGGCGGCGCGACGATCCTGCCGTGCAACCTCTCGAAGCTCGATGAGGTCGATAAGCTGGCGTCGGCCGCCGAGGCGGCCCTCGGCGGCGTGGATATTCTCGTCAACAATGCGGGGATGACGCGCGACAATCTCTTCATGCGCATGAAGGATGAAGAGTGGGACGACGTCCTGCTGGTCAACCTGACCGCCGCTTTCCGTCTCACCCGCTCGGCGCTGCGCGGGATGATGAAGCAGCGGTTCGGTCGCATCATCAACGTTTCGTCGCTGACCGGCGTTGCGGGCAACCCCGGGCAGGGCAATTACGCGGCGAGCAAGGCCGGCCTCATCGGCATGGGCAAGGCGCTGGCGCAGGAGGTTGCCTCGCGCGGCATTACCGTTAACGCCATCGCGCCGGGCTTCGTCACCTCCGCCATGACCGAGGAACTGACGGAAAAGCAGATGGAAGCCATCCTGCCCAAAATCCCGGTGGGCCGCCTGGGCACCGGCGCGGAAATCGCCGCGGCCGCTGTCTTCCTCGCCAGCGACGAGGCCGCCTACATCACCGGCCAGACCCTCAACATCAACGGCGGCATGCTGATGATTTGAGCGGAAACGCTCAGGCCAGCAGATACCGCGAGAAATACCCTCGACCCCTAAAAGGCCGAGGGTATTGCCGAAGCTGTCCTACAGCGCCTGTCCCCCTGATACCTCGATGCGCTGCCCGGTGACCCAGTGATTTGCGTCATCAAGCAGGCCCGCGATCATCGGGCCGATGTCGTCCGCATCAGCGACACGCCCGAGCGCGGTAACGGAGACCAGCATCTTCTGCATTTCCGGGCTGTTACGGATGCGGCCGCCGCCGAAGTCTGTCGCGACTGCGCCGGGCGCCACCACGTTCACCGTGATGCCGCGTGGGCCGAGTTCCTTGGCCATGTAGCGCGTCAGCGTCTCGATCGCGGCCTTCATCGAGGCATAGACCGATGAGCCGGGTATCGTCGTCCGCGCAAGGCCGCTCGACACGTTGATGATACGGCCTCCGTCCGAAATCAGCGGCAACAGCGTCTGGGTAAGGAAGAACACGCCCTTGAAGTGAATGGCGTAGATCGTGTCCATCTGCGCTTCGGTGGTGTCGGCGATTGGTGCGTAAAGGGCGGTGCCGGCATTATTGACGAGGTAGTCGAAGGTCTCGCGACCCCAGGTATCGCGCAGGGCCGCGCGCAAAGCATCGGCAAAGCCGGAGAAGGCCGCGCTGTTGCTGGTGTCGAGTTGCAGCGCGACGGCCTTGCGGCCGAGCGCCGACATCTCGGCGACGGCGCTCTGCGCCTGCTCTTCATTGCTGTTGTAGGTGACGATCACATCGACGCCGCGCCTGGCGAGGGCGATGGCGGTATTGCGGCCGAGGCCCCGGCTGCCGCCGGTGATGAGGGCGATGCGGGGGGAGGAGGTAAGTTCGATAGACATGGCTCTGACGTCCTGGTTGGGATGACACGGAAATAGGTCCGTCACCTGAATCGTGCGCGCCAAAACCTGCCGAGTTCTTGCCTAATCCTCCAAACCCATTGCCGTTCCGGGGTGCAATGCCTATTCAAAGGCGGCGCAACAGGCGCAAGGAGGCGGTCATGAGTTCTGGCCTGCGGCAAGCGGTTGAACGGCACTTTCCAGAACATGGCAGCGAGGGCGGCTTCGCCACGGCCATCCCGGGATTGGTGCTGATGCGCTCGACCGGCGAGGCAATTCCGCGCAAGGGCCGGCTCTATCATCCGGCGCTCTGCCTCGTGGTGCAGGGTGCCAAGGAAATGGCGGTCGGGGATCGCCTGCTGCCTTACCGTGAAAATCAGGCGCTGGTGGTGAGCCTCGAGATTCCGGCTTTTGGGCGGGTCACTGAAGCCACCCCGGAGCGCCCTTATCTCGCCATCGCGCTGGAACTCGATCCGGCCCTCATCGTCGAAGTTTTCGCCGAGCTGACGCTCCCGCGGCCCGCCACAAATCCGGAGCTCGGGCTCTTCGTTGTCGATGTCGATGACTCGCTTGGCAACGCCTTCGAGCGGCTGCTGCGGCTTCTCGATACGCCGGCGGCAATACCTGTGCTTGGCCGGCAGACGCTGCGTGAGATCTACTATTGGCTGCTCACCGGCCCGCACGGCGCGGCGATCGCCCGGCTGACCTCGCCCGATGGCTACGCCCAGCGCATTGGGCGCGCTCTGAATTTGCTACGCGAGAATTTTGCCCAGCCAATGCGCGTGAGCGATCTCGCCCGGGCCGCCAATATGAGCCCGTCGTCCTTCCACCAGCATTTCAAGGCGCTGACCGCGATGACACCGCTGCAATATCAAAAGCAGCTCCGCCTTATCGAGGCGCGCCGGCTGATTGCCGGCGATACGGCAAGCATTTCGGCCGCTGCCTACCGCGTCGGCTACGAAAGTCCGTCCCAGTTCAGCCGTGAATATGCGCGCATGTTCGGCATGCCGCCGCGCCGCCATGCCATCGAGGCCGGCGCGAGCGCATAGACCGTGGGAGTCGGCTCCATGGGCCCGTGCGCAACAAGGCCGTGGAGAAACCGTGTTTAGGCCGGGAATCCGCTGTTTTGGCTGTATGGCCAATGCGAATAATATGTGCTAATCGCCGCCGTCTCGTGCCGGAGTGCATCTTGCGACGGGGTAAAAGCCCGCCTAGAGTCCATTAGGCGAAACGACTTTGCCGGCCTCAATTTTCGGGCCGGCGCCAATAACAACCGCAATGGTTTCGGTGAAAGGGAAGTACCATGACCGATGTCGCTGATCGCGTCCGGAAGATCGTCGTCGAGCACCTCAATGTCGATCCGGAGAAGGTCACCGAAAAGGCCAGCTTCATCGACGATCTGGGTGCCGATTCGCTCGACCAGGTCGAACTCGTGATGGCGTTCGAAGAGGAATTCTCGGTCGAGATTCCGGATGACGCGGCTGAATCCATCCAGACTTTTGGCGACGCGGTGACGTTCCTCACCAAAGCGACAAGCTGAGCGCCAAAGCATCGGATCCCCAGTGATGGAACTTCGCCGTGTCGTCGTCACCGGACTGGGGATCGTCAGCCCTTTGGGCTGCGGCATAGAGACCACGTGGTCGAACCTTCTCTCAGGCAAGAGCGGCGCTAAGCGCATCGACGATTTTCAGATCGACGATATTGCCTGCCAGATCGCCTGCCGGGTTCCTCTCGGCTCCTATGCCGAGGGCAAATACTCTCCCGACGACTGGATGGATGTGAAGGAGCAACGCAAGGTTGATCCTTTCATCATCTTTGGCATGGCGGCGGCCACCCAGGCCATCGCCGATGCCGGGATCGAACCCAAGACCGAGGAAGAGCGCGAGCGCATCGGCGTGCTCGTCGGCTCGGGCATCGGTGGGGTCGGCGGCATCTACGACGCATCGCTCCTGCTGGCCGAGAAAGGTCCGCGCCGGATCAGCCCGTTCTTTATCCCCGGGCGCATCATCAACATGGCGTCGGGCAATATCTCCATCAAATTCGGTCTCAAGGGGCCGAACCATTCCGTGGTCACCGCCTGTTCGACCGGCGCGCACGCTATCGGCGATTCCTGGCGCATCATCGCCATGGGCGACGCCGATGTGATGGTGGCGGGCGGCGCGGAATCGCCGGTCAACCGGCTGTCGATGGCGGGCTTCGCCGCCTGCCGGGCGCTGTCGACCGGCTTCAACGACAATCCTGAAAAGGCCTCGCGTCCCTACGATAAGGATCGCGATGGCTTCGTCATGGGCGAGGGCGCCGGCGTCGTCGTGCTCGAGGAATACGAGCACGCAAAGGCCCGCGGCGCGAAAATCTATGGCGAAGTCGTCGGCTACGGCATGTCGGGCGACGCCTACCACATCACCGCCCCGGCTCCGGATGGCGATGGCGGCTATCGCTGCATGCAGATGGCCATCAAGCGCGCCGGCATCTCGGCCGCCGATATCGACTACATCAACGCCCACGGCACCTCGACGCCGCTCGGCGATGAGATCGAGCTCGGCGCGGTGACGCGCCTCCTTGGCAGCGACGCGGCGGGCGCGGTGATGAGCTCAACCAAATCGGCCATTGGGCATCTGCTCGGCGCGGCGGGCGCGGTAGAAGCCATTTTCTCGCTGCTTGCCATGCGCGACAATGTGGCCCCGCCGACGATCAATCTCGACAATCCCTCGGTCGAGACGGCGATCAATCTGGCGCCATGGAAGCCCGTGAAGAAGCAGATCGACGTGGCGCTCTCCAATTCCTTCGGCTTTGGCGGCACCAACGCGTCGCTGATCTTTTCGCGCGTCAACTAAGCGCGGCAGCATTAATTCGGCGAACGAAGACTTGCGCATTACGCAAAGGTTTGGGAACAACCGTGCGCTGCATTGCCGCTACCCCTTGTTTTTGCCCTATTCCCTGAAACAATGGCGCGCAATCGAGGGATTTGAGCGTAGATGGCCGACCGTAAGCAGAAGCGGGTGAAGCGACGCCGTGGCCTTGTCGAGGTCGTGAACGCATTGCTGACGCTCCTCGTCGTCGCCATTCTGGTCGCCGGTGGGCTCGCCTTCTACGGCGCTCATAGTTTTTATGCGGTCGGCCCGGCCAAGCAGGACACCACCTTCGTCGTTCAGAAGGGCAATAATCTGGGCGCGGTGGCGGACCGTCTCGAGCAGCAGGGCCTTGTCGACAGCCGCTACATCTTCGAGGTCGGCGGCTGGGCCATGAACAAGCGGACGGCCCTCAAGACCGGCGAATACAAGATCGCCGCGGGCGCCTCGATGTTCGACATCCTCAAGGCGCTCACCGAAGGCAAGCCGATCTCGCTGAGTGTCACCATCCCCGAAGGCTTTACCATTGCCCAGGTGATCGACCGCTTGACCGGCAACGACAAGCTGACCGGGAATATTGCAACGCCGCCGGCCGAAGGTTCGATCCTGCCGGACACCTACGATTTCGATCCGGGCGCCACGCGGCAGTCCGTGCTCGATCGCATGGAGGCGGCGATGACCGCCAAGGTCGCCGATATCTGGGACAACCGCGATCAGACCATTCCGCTGACCTCGCCGGATCAGCTCACCACCTTGGCGTCGATCGTCGAGCGGGAAACGCCGGTGCCCGACGAGCGGCCGCAGATCGCCGCCGTCTACTACAACCGTCTCGTCAAGCACATGCGGCTGCAGTCGGACCCGACGGTCGTCTATGGCATCACCAAGGGTGCTGGGCCTACCGGCCGCGCGCCGACACGTGCCGAACTCGATCAGCCGACGCCCTACAACACCTATCAGATCAGCGGATTGCCGCCCGGACCGATCGCCAATCCCGGCGCCGAGGCGCTTCAGGCCGCGGCGCACCCGTTGAAGAACGCCAACGTCTATTTCGTTGCGGCGAGCCTCAACCCGAAGGACGGGCACCTGTTCGCGGCCGATTATGCCGATCACCGCAAGAACGTCGCCAAACTCCGGGTGCTTCAGAAGCAGGCCAAGGCGGATGCTGAAGCCGATGCCGATGCAGCCAAAGAGGCGCTGGAGCAGCAGCAGGCGGCGGCGGCCGGCGACCCGACCGCTGACAGCGCCGACAATAGCGGCGCGCCTGCGGCTCCCGCCACTGCCGATCAGCCGGCGCCCGCCGCGCCGCAGGCGCCTGCGGCCCCGCCGTCTGACGCCGCATCGGCAACGCCGTCGCTCGACGACAGCGGCGCCGTGCAGGACAATTCGAACGGCACCACCGACCAGCCGAGTTCGACAGCTACCGTGCCGAGCGTCGGTGATAGCAACGCCCCCGTGCCGATGCCGGCCGATCAGCGGCCGGCAGCATCCGACGGCGGCGATGCGACGCCGGCCGCCGCTGCCCCGGCAGCGGCTCCGGTAAAGCCGCCGGCTAAGCCGGCAAAGCCGCGGCCAGTGACCCAGGACACTTTCGGCGGCTAGTATAATCGGACCGGACGAGCGCTTGGGGGAGCGGGCAGGATGAGTGAGCCTATCGCCAGCATGACGGGCTATGCGCGCGGCAGTGGCGCTGCTGACGGCGCGACCTTCAGTTGCGAAATCAAATCGGTGAACGGCCGCGGCCTCGATGTCCGGCTTCGTATGACGCCGGGTTTCGACGCGCTCGAGGCCGAACTGCGCCGCCGGATCGGGAGGGTGCTGGCGCGTGGTTCCGTCACGCTTACGCTCGATGTCGAGCGTGACGGGGCAGGGGCCGCAGTCTCCATCAATTCACAGGCGCTGGACGTGGTCGTCGCGGCGCTGGAGCAGCTTTCGCACCGGATCGAGGCGCAGGCGCCGCGGCTCGACGGCATCTTGGCCCTCAAGGGCGTCTTGGTCGAGCGGGCCCATCCCCTCACCGCCGACGCCGAAGAGCGCCTCCACGCTGCAATCCTTGCCACCGTGGACAAATGCCTTGCCGGGCTGGTCGAGGCGCGCCGCGCCGAAGGCAAACATCTCGCCGCCATCCTCCTCGAGCGGCTGGATGAGATCGCGGCGCTGACCGCCGCCGCCGAAAGCCACCCGTCACGCAGCCGCGATGCCGCGCTCGAACGCCTGCGCGGCCAGATCGCAGATCTGCGCGACAGCGGGGCAGGGCTCTCCGAAGAGCGGCTGGCGCAGGAAGCGATGCTGCTGGCGACCAAGGCCGACATCCGCGAGGAGCTCGACCGGCTGTCCACCCACGTCAAGGCGGCGCGAAAGCTGCTCGCCGATGGCGGGCCGATCGGCCGAAAGCTCGATTTCCTGTCGCAGGAATTCAACCGCGAGGCCAATACGCTGTGCTCCAAATCGAGCGCGGTGGACCTGACTGCCATCGGACTTGACCTCAAAGCGGCGATCGATCAACTACGCGAGCAGCTCCAGAACATAGAGTAAAGGGTGCCGGAAAGATGGAATTTGCCCGCCGTGGCGTGATGCTGGTCCTGGCCTCGCCTTCCGGCGCTGGCAAATCCTCGATCACGCGCACCCTGTTCGGCGAGGAATCCCACATCCGCCTTTCGGTGTCGGTGACGACGCGCGCCCGGCGCACCGACGAGGTTGATGGCAAGCACTACTATTTCATCGATGTGCCGACCTTCGAAAAGATGAAAGCGGCGGGCGAACTTCTCGAGTCTGCCGAAGTGCATGGCAATTTCTATGGCACGCCTCGAGCGCATGTCGAGGAACAGCTTGCCTCCGGTAACGACATCCTTTTCGACATCGACTATCAGGGCACGCTCCAGCTCTATGAAAAGTGCCGCGCCGACATGGTGACGGTGTTCATCCTGCCGCCCTCCATCAGGGAGCTACGCTCGCGACTTGAGCGGCGCGCCCAGGACAGCAAGGACGCCATCAACAAGCGGCTCAAGAACGCCCGCATCGAGATGGATCACTACCGCGAATACGACTACGTCATCGTCAACGAAGACCTTGAGGATTCGACGCGCCGTGTTCGCTCGATCCTTGCCTCGGCCCGGCTGGCCCGCCCGCGGCTGACCCAGCTCGACAATTTTGTCCGTGACCTGCAGAACCAGATCGACAGCTTGTGACGCGGCGGATCTTTAGGCTCTGAGCCGCCGCACGGCGTTGGCCATCGCCAGAAAGGCCGCGATCGGCAGATCCTCGGCGCGCTCGTCGCCACGTAACCCTGCCGCTTCCAGCATCGCTTCCACCGGCACGCCGAGCGATTTGAGGCTCTGTCGCACCATCTTGCGCCGTTGACCGAAGGCCGCCTTGGTGACCGCCTCGACGTCGCCCACCACAATGCTGGCATCGACCGGCTTCGGCCGCAAATGCACCACCGACGAGGTGACTTTTGGCGGTGGCGTGAAGGCGGCGCGGTCGACGTTGAAGGCGATCCTTGCCTCCGTGCGCCAGCCGGTCAGCACGCCGAGCCGGCCGAATGCCTTGTCGCCCGGCTTTGCCACGATGCGTTCGGCTACCTCGCGCTGGAACATCAGCGTCAGGCTGTCGAAGTAGGGCGGCCATGGCTCGGCCGTCAGCCAGCCGATCAGCAGCGGCGTTGCGATGTTGTAGGGGAGGTTGGCGACGATTCTGGTCGGTCCGTCGGCCAGGCTCGCATAGTCCATATCGAGCGCATCGGCCTCAACCACCTCCAACCGGCGCGGATAGGCCGCCGCGATGTCCGCCAGCGCTGGCAGCACCCGAGCGTCGCGCTCGATGGCGATGACCTTTTTCGCGCCCTCAGCAAGCAGCGCCCGCGTCAGGCCGCCGGGGCCGGGGCCGACCTCGATGATGGTGATCCCCTCGAGCGCGCCACTGGCCCGGGCGATGCGGCCGGTCAGGTTGAGGTCGAGGAGGAAGTTCTGGCCGAGCTGCTTTTTTGCCGAAAGCTCGTAGCGCGCGATGACTTCGCGCAGCGGCGGGAGGCCGTCGGGAACGCTCACGCGTGGCCAGCGGTGAGCCGGTCGGCCAGCCGGATTGCCGCGAGGAAACTCGCGGTCGAACCCTCGCCGGTTCCCGCGATATCGAATGCCGTACCGTGGTCGGGCGAGGTCCTGACGATCGGCAGGCCGAGCGTCACGTTGACCGCTTCTTCGAAGGCGACCGTCTTGATCGGGATCAGCGCCTGATCGTGATACATCGCGATCACGGCGTCGTATTTGCGCCAGTTCGGCGGATAGAAGACGGAGTCGGCGGCAAACGGGCCGTCGACCCGCGTACCGTTGTGCTGGAGATCGATCACTGCGGGTAGAATGATGTCGCGGTCTTCCGTCCCGATACGTCCGCTCTCGCCGGCATGCGGGTTGAGCCCGGTGATCGCGAGCTTCGGCTCCTCGATCCCGAAGCGGGTGCGGAGGTCATGCTCGACAACCAGCACCGTGTCGCGGATCAGCTTCGGAGTGATCAGCGCGGGGACATCGCGAACAGGCACGTGGATGGTGAGGGGGACAACCCGCAGCTCCTCGTGCACGAGCAGCATTACGGGGAGTGGCGCCGGTGCATTGGCGCGGGCGCAGAGCGCCGCCAGATACTCGGTGTGGCCGGGGTATTTGAAACCGGCGCTGTAAAGTGCCGCCTTGTGAATCGGTGCGGTAACGATCGCCCGGCAGGCGCCGTTCAGTGTTTCGGTCACGGCGCGCGAGATCGATTCGATCACGACCTTGCCCGAAAGAGGGCTGGTCTCGCCCGGCTTATCCGGGACGAGCCCCTCGATGTGGAGCACCGGCAGCGCCACGGGGAAATCTGCGGCGGCTCTCCCTGGGGTCGTCTGGGCGAAATTGATGTTGAGGCCGAGGCGGCGGGCCCGGGCCGCAAGGAACGCCATGCTGCCGACGACGATAAACGGCGGCAGCTCATGCTCGTCGCGTTCCGCGTAGAGCTTGAGGATCAGATCGGGGCCGATTCCCGCCGGCTCACCCATACTGACGGCAAGCGGCGGCTGCAGGCGTCCGTTCATTCGTTCACTCAGCTGTAGGTGATCTTGGCCTTCGACTTCAGATCCGCCAGATATTTGTCGACTTGGCTCTGGAGCTGGCCGTTGCCTTCGGTCTGGCGAAGCTGATTGGTGATGAACGTCAGATCCTTGGCGACGTCCTTCGAGCAGATCGCCAGCATGACGGTTCCGGTCGAATCCGGGTGCGGCTTGGTAATGCCACCCACCGGGATCGCCCCGAGTTCCGTTGCGAGCGCCGGTGGCAACTGTGTGGCATGGCGCCGGCCGACATCGACAACGGCTGCGTCGGTGAATTTCTCCGACACCGCCACGGCGCTGTCACAGCCTTTGTACGCGGCGCGATAGCGATTGGCGTCGGCGATCCGCGGGGCTTTGCCGAGGAAGGTGATCTGCTTGAGGATGTAGTCGAAGCTGTTAGCCGCAGTCGCCTTGCCGGCCGCCTGCTGGGCCAGCGTCGCCTCGGAGAACTGTACACGCGGCGTGATGACGTTCTGGATAACCTGGTTCCAGGCAAGCGTCGCCTTGAGCCGGTCCCTGAGCGTCGCCGGGCCGACGCCGGCCGAATTGAGGATCAGGTCCAGCTTATCCGGCGCCACCTTGAGATTGCGGGCTACGCCAAGATAGGCGGTATCCACCTGGGTGTCGGTGACCGTGATGCCGTAGCGCTTGGCCTCCGCCAGCTCGAGCGCCTCGTTCACCAGCTCGTCCGTCGCCGCCCTGGTCAGGTTACCCGGCTTATGCTCGAGCCCCATCAGCTTGGCCCGCAGCGAAATCTGCACGTCGGTGATCGGCGTATCGTTGACCGTCACGCGAACCCCGGCGGCAAAAGCTGGCAGCGCTCCTCCGACGCTGAGGAACAGTCCGAGGGCCAGGGCGGCGTAAGTGCGGTTAGTCTTCATGTTTAAATTCGCTTCCGGCTTAAGTGCTGCGCCATGCTAAAGATTTCGAGCGCGTTGTATTGTCAAAAAATACGGCGGAAATCCGTTTCGCACAGCCTTGGCCCCTTAGCAACGCTGGCCGCCAGAGCAGGAGGGCCGGACGCCGTCACGATGCTATGCCCTCAGGGGCCAAGGCCCTTGAGGTTGAAGGTCGCGGTGATCAACAAATCGTTGGGGTCGATATTAGTCGGCCCCGTTGCCCGGATTCCCGCGCCATAGTTCAGGTAACCGTCGTCATAAATGACGCTGGCGCCGGCATCGAGCCAGGTATTGTTGGCGATGTCCCAACTCGCATGCGGATTGATCTTCCAGTAGTCGTCGAAGGGAATAACTACCCCGCCGTCGACTTCCTGCTGGCTCTTCAGCACGCCGCGCGCCAGGTCCTGGCCGATATAGAGATAGTCGGCGTTGAAGCTGTAGCCATCGATGTCGTAGGTGCCGCCAATGCCATAGCGCGTGATGCGTGGCGTGGTCGGGTCGACTTGCAGTTTGCTGCCGAGCGTGAGCCCTTTGAGCGGCGATCCAGTCGCGCCGAGAACCACGTAAGAGGCGCTGGCCGAAAGGCCCTGGCCGGTCGTCGACTGCGTTGCATCGTAGTCGGCGAAGGCATTCGTTCCGGCCAATTGGAACGACTGGCCGCCGATCAGGTCGATCCAGTTGCCGTTGTCGAAATTGGCCTGGTAGTGCGCGCCGACATTGGCCCTGAGGCCAGTTTCCTGCCGGTCGGTGCCGGAGAAGCGGTTGTAGCTGAAGAGGTTCGTGTCATCGAACACGAAGCTCTGCGCATTGTCGTTGGTGATGCCGACATCCGAGACATCGCTGCCGCGATAGTAGAGCTGGGCGATCGGCTCGATCACCTGCGTCGCCGGGCCGCCCTGGATGACCAACGGATAGCGCACGTCGACTGCCGCGATCGGGGTGGCGTTGAAAAGGTCGATCGAGCCGGGTTTGAGCGGGCTCGAACCGTCGTAGTAGGCGGCGTCTGCGCGCAGGCCAAGGAACGGCGTGACGGCTACGCCGCCCGGCACGATCCAGCGCTTCTGCCAGTCGGCTTCGACCGTGCCGTGCGCTTTGTTCTCGGCATAGCCCATATTGTAAGGCACGCCGTTGACCGGTGTCCGGACGTCGTCTGTGCCGCGATGCACGCCGAGCAGGTCGGCATTGATGTCGATCTCGCCGAAATCCTGCGGCAGGTAAAGCACGTTACGGTAGCGCATGTTGGGCAGCGCTGCCGCCTGCTTGTCCTGGTCCGCGTCGGTCACTTGCCCGAGGATGTTGAATTTCTGCACGCGGAAATCGAAGTACTCATTCCGCGTCAGTTGCGTCGCATAAACCTCGTTGGTGACGCCGGTGTCCGTATATTCACGATACCGGTAGTCGGTGAGGTAGGCCGGATCGGTGAAAGCCGTGTACGACCAGCCAACGGTCCAGTCTTTCGTCGGGGTGAACTTGCCCGATGTCTGGAACGCGCCGCGAAACGACCGGTCGCCGATCTGGCCGGCATAGGCGCCCAGGTTCAACTGATAGACGCCGTTGATCTTTACCTGCGTTGCGCCATTGGTGAAACGCTGGTCCCATTCAGCCCCGAGCCCGACGCCCTGGCCGGACATCAGGTAGGGCGTCAGGATGAAGTCGGTATCTGGCCCGTAGGGGATGAAATAGGGCAGGCCGAGGCGGGCGCCATAACCGGGGCTGGTGTCGAATAGAGGGGCGCGGAACTGCGGCACGCGCTTGGTGGGGTCGGGGAGCTGCAGCCACGGCAGGTTCGCGACGGGGATGCCGAGCAGGTAGAGGCTCGGCTTGTCGAGCGTCACGATGTAGGTCTTGTGGTTGTAGACCATACGCACCGCTTTCGCCGACCAGCCGATGCGCCGCCCCTTGGAATCGATGCACTGGCCGCAGGGCGAGAACGTCGCATCGTTGAGGATCGTGCGGTCGCCCTGCTTCATGTCGCCGTCGCCGGCGGTGACGAGGGCGCCACTCTTGGTCGTGATGACGAGCTGGCGCATCAGCGCCTGATGCATCGGCCCCGACAGAACCATGTCGGGCGATCGATAGGTGATGCCATCCGGTGAGTGGACGATGACATTGCCGACGAAATGGGCCGTGTGGGCGACCTGGTCGAAGACCAGATGATCGCCGACGAGGTGGTAGCCCTGGTAGTCGACGACGACATTGCCGGCGGCAATCGCCTGATGTGCATTGGCGTTGTAGGTGAGTTCGTTCGAGCTGATCGAAACCGCGTCGTTGCCGATCGTCGGGACGTTGTCGAAAATGCCGGGGGCAGGTGGCGGGCTCTGCGCCAATGCAGGCGCGCCGAAGGCCATTGCCACGGCAAGGCCTAGCAGCAAACGCCTGGGCACCCCTCTCAGCATGCTCGCGCGGCCCCCGCTCATCACGCCCAACCGTCTTCTTTGTACAACAGAACCGTCAGGCCGATAACCAGCGCCACGAACGCTGGGCCGCACGCGGCGAACATCGGACTGAGAACGCCGGCCGACCCCGCCCGGTCCGCCATCTCAGTGATCACGAACACCACGAAGCCAATTAATATCGCATAAACAATGGGCGTCCCGTAGCCATTGGTCCTTCGATACCCGGCGGTAAATGCAAATGCAATGAACAAAGCCCCAACAAGCAGCGCCGGCAGGGACAGGAGCCGGAGCAGCCGGGTCGCCGCCGCGTTGCGCAACTGGCTGTCCGACATGCTGCCGGAAAGCGAGCTTGCGAGCTCGAACAGCGTCATGTCGTCGGTCGAGCTGACCTTGACCCTGAGGTCGCCGGGTGTGGTCTGGGTCTCGAGCGAAAAATCGGTGAGTTGCTCGGGCGGCAGGCCGGCGCGATAGCGCGTTGCCTTGGGTAGCCGCCAGGCGCCGCCCTCAAGCCGTGCCGACGGCGCCAGAATACGGCCTTCGTCGAGCCCGTCCTGCCGATAGATCGTCACATCCTGCAATTGCTGGCCGTTATCGACTACATGCGCCGCCTGCAGCACATAGTGTTCATTTCCGCCGGTCTGCTCCAGCCAGAGCCCACCCGCTGGGGTGAGGGCGGTATTGTCGCCGGGCAGCGTGGCATAAAGCGTGCGGTTGGCGACGGTGACAGCGCCTTCGGCGTAAAAGGTGACGACGAGGCCAAACAGCAGCAGGGCAATCGTCGGCGCCCGGAGAATCCGCCAGATCGACATGCCGGACGCCTTGATTGCCGTGAGTTCGCGCCGCGACTGGAGATCGATGACCGCGAGTACGGTGCCGAGCAGCACAATGAGCGCCAGCCCTTTGAGCATCCACTGCGCCGCGCCCGCCACCATGCCGAACAGGGCCAGGGGCAGGCCACCGACGCCCATCAGGTAGTTGTAACGCCAGGAATCGATCGATTCGACGAGGAGGATCAGACCGAAAAACAGCGCGATGGTCAGCGCGATGCGGCTCGCCACCCGCTTGAGCACGACGATATCGATCCGGGTCATGCCGGCCTCGCGCGGAACCGCGGCTGAAGCAGACGCAGGCGCCAGGCGAGGATCAGCACGCCTGCGACCAGCACAACGATGGGGCCGGTGAAGTTGGTGACAAAAGCCGGTCCGGAGATATTGGCGTTGATGCCGGTCGCGGCATAGGCGGCGCCCAGCGCCACCAATTCGAGCGGCACCCAGTTGCGGCCCCTTCGCGCATGCGGAAAGCCGGCCAATGCGCCCATGAAAATGCACATGGCAAACACGCGCACACCCTGCGCCAGCCGGTCGTAAACCGTGCGTTGCATATCGAGGGTGAAACCGTCACGGCCCTGCGCGTCGGCCATGATCTCGGGAGTCGTGCGTGACATCAGATCGTCGTTGCCCCCGGCAGCCTGCGTGAACTTGCCGAGCGCCACATTGTAGGTCTTGAACGAGACCTGCGAGAAATCCTTGTCCTTCGAGAGATATTGCAGCGATCCATCGTGCAGTTCGAGGACGTAGCCGTCCTGGTCTGTGCCCACCTTGGCCGACTTCGCAATGAAAGTGCGGCGCATCGCCGGATCGCGGTTGTCGTCGGCGAAGAAATTGGTGATGTCGCCGGTTCCCTCACGGCCGCCGATGACGATCGATACGCCGGGGATCACTTCGCTGAAGCGGTGCGGCGTGAGGGTGCGGCCAACGACGTCCGCCGCAATGCTGGCTGACCAGTTGTCGAGGCTATGGCTCGCCCAAGGCTGCACGAAATTGGAAAAGAACAGCACGATCACCGCGCCGATAGTCGCAAACATCGCAATGCCAGCGGCAAGCCCGCCGAGCTGATGGTTGGCGTGGATGATGTGGAGTTCCTGCGTCGCCTGGAGATTGCCGAGCGCCCGCACGAGGCCGATGCCCATGCAAACGTAAGCGAGCACGATGCCAAGGACCGGCATGGTGAGGAGGGCCTGGCCGAACAGGGTCCACAAATCCTGACCCTGAACCGCGATCAGGTCGAAGATCTTGAGGCACTGGACAAGGAACAGCAGCCCCAGCATGACGCCGAGCAGAGCCAGCGTCTGCCTTGTGAACAGCCGGACGAGATAGAGGCTGAGCCGATGCATTCGCGTCCTTGCCGCTTACCAGTGCGCGCGAGATTGGTGACGTTCGATGGCATTGGCAAGGCAGCGGGCTGCTGAATCTCGCCTCTGGTCGTGATCCGCTTCAGGGTGTTGCGGGATTGACGCGACCTGCAAACGGACTAACTGTTTTGCCATCCCGCTCGGCCAGCCGGCATGAGCATTTCCCCTGATTCAGGCTGTCCTCATGCCCCAAACCCTTCTCATCGAGACCGCCGCTTTGCCGGCGAAACCCGCCGCCACGCTAGTGATCTATGCCGCGGAAGGGGAGGCGCCAGCCGACGCCGCTGCCGAAATCTGGGCTGCGACCGGGCTCGATTGGTCGAGGGTCAGCGGCGCGGCCAAATTTGCCGGCAAACAGGGCCAGATGATCGATGTTCTGGCGCCGACGGGCGTCTCCGCTGACCGCCTGCTCGTGCTCGGCTCCGGCAAGCCCAACGAGGGGGCGCCCAATCTCGCAGCTTTTGCCGACCGGGGTGGGTCGCTGATGGCAAAGCTTGGCAAGGCCGAATCGGTTGCGGTGCTGCTCGATGGCGCCGACCTTTCCCCCGCCGCGATCGCCGAAATCGCCGCAGGCCTGCGGCTCCGCCATTACCGGTTCGACAAATATAAGGCCAAAAAGCCGAACGATGACAACGGTGAGGCGGCGACTCTGACGGTGACGCTTTACGTCGCCGACAAGTCGGCCGTCGACGCGGCGATTGCCGATCGCATGGCCGTCGTCGACGGCACACTGCTTGCCCGCGACCTCATCAACGAGCCCGCCAATGTGCTGGGGCCGGTGGAATTCGCCGCCGAAATCGAGAAATTGCGCGACACAGGGCTCGAAGTCGAAATCCTGGTGCCCGAGGAAATGCAAAAGCTCGGCATGAACGCGCTGTTGGCCGTGGCACAGGGCTCACCGCGTCCGGCGCGCTTGGGCATCATGCGCTGGAACGGCGGCAAGGACGGAGAGGCGCCGTTGGCCTTCATCGGCAAGGGCGTGTGCTTTGACACCGGCGGCATCTCGATCAAAACCGCCGCCGGCATGGAGGACATGAAGGGCGATATGGGCGGTGCAGCGGCCGTTACCGGCCTTATGCTCGGCCTCGCCGGCCGCAAGGCGAAAGTCAACGCCGTCGGCGTCATCGGGCTGGTCGAAAATTCCGTCGACGGCGAGGCCTACCGTCCCGGCGACATCATCAAGGCGATGTCGGGCACGACCATCGAGATCAACAACACCGACGCGGAAGGGCGCATGGTTCTGGCCGACGCGCTCTGGTACACGCAGGACCGCTTCAAGCCCAAATTCATGATCAACCTCGCGACCCTCACCGGGGCGATTATTCTGGCGCTCGGCCACGATCATGCGGGGCTCTTCTCCAACAATGACGAGCTTGCCGGAAAGCTGCTGGCGGCCGGGCTGGTCTCGGGCGAAAAACTCTGGCGGATGCCGCTTGGACCGGCCTACGACAAGCTGATCGAGAGCCGTTTCGCCGACATCAAGCAGGTCGGTGGCAGGCCGGCCGGCGCCAGCGTCGCCGCACAGTTCCTGCAGCGCTTCGTCAACGATGTGCCGTGGGCCCATCTCGATATCGCTGGCACAGCCTTTGGCGGGCCGTCGACGGAAACCAATGCCGGCTGGGCGCCGGGCTTTGGCGTGGCGCTACTCGACCGGCTGGTCCGGGACAATTACGAAGCGTAGGGGTTCTGGCCTGATGCCCGACGTGCTGTTTTACCATCTCGAAAATCAGCCGCTGGAGCGCGTTATCCCGGTCTTGCTCGAAAAGACGCTGGAGCGTGGCTGGCGCGCTGTCGTCGAAGTCGGCAGCCAGGAGCGGGCTGAGGCGCTGGACGCCGCGCTCTGGACCTACCGCGACGATAGTTTTCTGGGCCACGGTCTGGCCGGCGCGGGGGACGAAGCTGAACAGCCCGTATTGATCACCACCGGCCCGGACAACGGCAACAATGCCGAGGTTCGGTTCTTCACCGATCGCGCCGTGCCGCAATCGGCTGCAGGCTATACCCGCATCGTCTATCTCTTTTCGGGCCATGACCCCGACGCGGTCACCGAAGCGCGGGCCGCCTGGCGCGCGCTGCGTGAGGGCAACGAAGTCACCTACTGGCAGCAGGACGAAAGCGGCCGCTGGGCGAAGAAGGCCTAGGCCGTTCTGCGCGAATGCATGGCAGCCGTGAGCGGACGCCCTGCCAAATTTTCCCTATTGCCGGCGTTTGTCCTATAAGGGACGCGCACCATGACATTCTCAGACACGCTTTCTCCCGTGGGCTTGCCTCACGCCGTTCATCCCGCTTTGGCGTCGGCCCTCGCTGCGCGCGGCTACGAAACCCTGACGCCGGTGCAGCTTGCGGTGCTCGCCGACGAGGCCAATGGCGCGGACCTTCTGGTTTCCGCCCAGACCGGCTCCGGCAAGACCGTCGCCTTCGGCATGGCCATCGCCGCGACCCTGCTCGGTGACGACACGCGTTTTGCGCCGCCCCAGCGGCCGCTCGGCCTCGTCATCGCGCCGACCCGCGAACTCGCCATGCAGGTGCAGCGCGAACTGCAATGGCTCTATGCCGAGGCGGGCGTATGCATCGCCTCCTGCGTCGGCGGCATTGATGCGCGGACGGAGCGGCGGGCGCTGGAGCGCGGCGCCCATATCGTCGTTGGCACCCCCGGCCGCCTGCGGGACCACATCACCCGTGGTGCGCTCGATCTGACGGCACTCCGGGCGGTGGTGCTCGACGAGGCCGACGAAATGCTCGACCTTGGCTTTCGCGAGGACCTCGAATTCATCCTCGCGGCTGCGCCCGAGCAGCGGCGGACATTGATGTTTTCGGCCACAGTCCCCAAGGCGATCGCGGAGCTGGCAAAAACCTTCCAGCGCGACGCCGCGCGGCTCACGGCCACCGGCGCTACCGAGCGGCATGCCGACATCGACTACCAGATCGTGCTGTCGCAGGGCCACGAGCGCGAAAACGCCATCATCAATACGCTGCTGCTATTTAACGACAGCAACACGCTGGTGTTCTGCCACACCCGCGAGGCGGTAAAGCACCTGACCGCCCGGCTTGCGAACCGTGGTTTCTCGGTGGTGGCTTTGTCCGGCGAGCTGACACAGTCCGAACGCACCAATGCGCTTCAGGCGATGCGCGATGGCCGCGCGCGGGTGTGCGTGGCAACAGATGTCGCGGCGCGCGGCATCGACCTGCCAAGCCTCGACCTCGTCATCCACGCCGATTTGCCGACCAAGCCCGATACGCTGCTGCACCGCTCCGGCCGCACCGGTCGGGCAGGGCGCAAGGGCGTCTGCATTCTGATCGTGCCGGTGCATCGCCGGGGGGCGGCGCAGCGTGTGTTGAAACTCGCCAATATCGAGGCGACCACCCGGTCGGCGCCGACGATGGTCGAAATCGAAGCGCGCAACCGGCAGCAAATCTTCGATGCTGCCATCGCCTCGCCGCCGCCAGATGCCGCGGAGCAGGCGTTCGTCGCAGAATTGCTGGCCAAGATCACGCCGGAGCAACTCGCAGCGGCCTATTTGCGCCAGCAGCTCGCGGCGCGTCCGGCGCCGGAGGAACTCGCCGAGACGCCAGTCCAGAGCTATGTCGAAAAGCCGCCGCGCCGCGAAAAGGGGTCGTGGGACAGTGCGTCGGCGACCGGCGAACGCCCGCCCCGCCAGCCCGACATGGTGGGCGGTGTCTGGTTCACACTGTCGCTTGGCCGCAAGCACCGCGCCGACCCCAAATGGCTGCTGCCCATGATCTGCAAGGCGGGCGGCGTCACCAAGCGCGATGTCGGCTCGATCAAGATCGACGACACCCAGACGCGCTTCGAAATTGCCGCCGACAAGGCCGCGAGTTTTGCGGAGCAGGTCGCTAAAACAGGAAGTGGCGAAAAGGGCGTGAATATCGCCCCCGCTTCCTCGGAACCGGCGTTCGAACGGCGTCCTGCACCGCCGCCACGCCGTCCGGAGCAGCCCCGTCGCGATGTGACGCCTCACTACAAGGTGCGCTCCGAGAAGGGCGAAAAACTTGGTACCCAGCCTGCGCACGCCACGCGCGAGCGCTCTGCGAAGCCGCCCTACAATCCCAAGGACAAGGGTAAGCCGAAGTACAAGGGCAAGCGGGCGGCCGACGGAGCAGGGCAGACGCCGCGGACCCGCTCGCCGAAGCCAGCGAAAACGCCGAAGTAGCTACTTCCCCGGTTCCCAGCCGGTTTCGGCCATTTCGAAGCCGGAAAACTGGAAACCCGGCGCCACGGTGCAGCCGACCAGGGTCCAGTCGCCGAGGCTTTTGGCGGTCTGCCAGCAATGGCGCGGCACGATCACCTGCGGCCGTTCGGCGGCCTTGAGATCTGGGCCGAGCGTGTATTCGTCGATGACTTTGCCCTCGTGGCTGAGCCGCAGTTTTAGTGGCGCGCCGGCGTGCCAGTGCCAGACTTCCGCCGCATCGACCCGATGCCACGCAGAGAGATCATGCCCCTCGAGCAGGTAGTAGATCGCCGTCGATAGATGCCGCGCTCCATCCTCGCCCGCGTCCGCAAAAGTCTGCCTGAACCAGCCGCCTTCCGGGTGCCGCTCCAGTTCGAGCAGGGCAATGACGTCGCTGGCGGTGAGGTCGCTCACGCCCGTTGCGCCTCTTCGTATTCGCCGCTCATCTGCAGCCAGTTTTCCTCAACCGATTCAATTTCGGCCTGGAGTTTGGCCTTGTCCTTGCCGAGCGCCATCGTCGCTTCGGCATTGTTGTAGGTCGCCGGCTCGCCCAGCGTCATTTCGACCGCCGCGATCTTGCGCTTCAGGCGCGCGAGGTCGTCCTCGGCATCCTTGATCGCCTTGCGCAAGGGGGCGAGTTCGGCGCGGCGGGCGGCGGCCTCCTGCTTGTCTTTCTTGCGGTCTTCTTTCGACTGGCCGGAATTGCCGTTGCCGCTGTTCTTGCCGGACGAACCGATGATCGAGCGCTGGTAGCTGTCGAGGTCCTCGTCCAGCTCCTTGATCGTGCCGTCGGCGGCGATCCAGAGCGTGTCGCATGTCGCCTCGACCAGATGCCGGTCGTGCGAAATGATCAGCACTGCGCCCTCGTACTCGTTGAGCGCCTGCACCAGCGCATCGCGGCTGTCGATGTCGAGATGGTTGGTGGGCTCGTCGAGGATCAGCATGCCCGGGCCGCTGAATGTAATGAGACCCATCAAGAGGCGTGCGCGCTCACCACCCGAAAGGTTCTTCGCCAGCGTATCCATGCGCGATTTCGTGACGCCCATCTGCGCCAGCCGCGACCGGCGTTTGGCCTCGCTGTCATAGGGCATCAGCTCGATGACGTGTTCGAGCGGCGTCTGGTCAGGACGGAGCTTGTCCATCTGGTGCTGGGCGAAGTGGGCGATTTCGAGCTTCTTGCCCTTCCGCATCTCGCCCCCCATCGGCTTGATGTCGCCGGCAAGCAGCTTGGCGAACGTCGACTTGCCGTTGCCGTTCACCCCGATCAACGCGATGCGGTCCTCGGGATCGATACGCATCGTGATGTTCTTGAGGATACGCTTGTCGCCATAGCCCGCCGCCACGCCGTCGAGCGTGATCATCGGCGAGGCCATTTCGAGCTTGGGCTGCTGGAAGGTGAACGGCGACGAATATTCGTCGAACATCGCTGCCGGCGGCTTCAGCTTCTCGATCATTTTTACGCGCGCCTGGGCCTGCTTGGCCTTGGAGGCCTTGGCCTTGAAGCGATCGACGAACTTTTGCATGTGCGCGATCTGGTCGAGCGTCTTCTCGCGGCTCTTGTTGTTGAGCTCCATCTGCATGCGGCGCGTCGCTTCGAACGTGTCGTAGTTGCCTTTGTAAAAGGTCAGCTTCTTGTGCTCGAGATGGATGATCGACGACACGGCCTTATTCAGCAGGTCGCGGTCGTGGGAGATCATGAAGACGGTATAGGGGTAGGTGGCGAGATACTTCTCGAGCCACAGCGTGCCTTCAAGGTCGAGATAGTTGGTCGGCTCGTCGAGCAGCAGGAGGTCGGGCTGGCTGAACAGCACGCCGGCCAACGATACGCGCATGCGCCAGCCACCGGATAACTCATGCGTCGGGGCGTTCTGCCGGTCGGTCTCGAAGCCGAGACCCTTCAAAATCGCGCTGGCCCGCGCTTCGGCGGTGTGGGCGTCGATGTCGGCAAGACGGGTATAAACCTCGGAAATCCGGTCCGGATCGGTAACGGTCTCGGCCTCCTTGAGCAGGGCGGCGCGTTCGGTATCGGCGGCCAGCACCACGTCGAGCACGCTTTCGTTGCCTGCGGGGGCTTCCTGCGCCACGGCGCCGATGCGTGCCTTCTTGACGAGGTCGATCGAGCCGCCATCGACGGAAATATGGCCTTGGATCAGGTGGAACAGGGTCGTCTTGCCCGTGCCGTTCTTGCCGACAAAGCCAGTCTTGCTGCCGGCCGGCAACGTCACCGAGGCGCCCTCGAAGAGTTCGCGTCCCTGAATACGATAGGTGAGGTTGTTGATCGTCAGCATGAAAGTGTCACGGCGGTCCTGGAGTGAGCCGCTCACATAGGGTTTGCCGTCGTTTTTGGCAACCGGGACGCCTGCATGGCCGTCTTGCCTCCGTCACCGCCTGAGGCTACAAGGCGCGACTTTTCCGAACCCTCAAGGACTAAGCATGGCCATCGAACGCACGCTCTCCATCATCAAGCCCGACGCGACCCGCCGCAACCTGACCGGCGCGATCGTTGCCAAGTTCGAGGCCGCGGGCCTGCGCGTCGTCGCCAGCAAGCGCATCCGCCTCACCGAAGACCAGGCCAAGGCGTTTTACGCCGTGCACGCTGCCCGCCCGTTTTATGGCGAGCTGGTCGGCCAGATGATCGCCGAGCCGGTTGTCGTGCAGGTGCTCGAAGGCGAGGGCGCTATCCTCAAGAACCGTGAAGTCATGGGCGCCACCAACCCCGCCAACGCCGCCGAAGGCACGATCCGCAAGGAATTCGCGCTGTCGATGGGCGAGAACTCGGTACACGGCTCCGACGCTCCCGAAACCGCCGTCAACGAGATCAAGTTCTTTTTCTCGGATATCGAAATAGTTGGGTGAAGCGCGGTTAGAGTGAAGGTCCGGTGGACCTTCACGCGCGCTGAACGCCCGAAGAGCTACGCTCGAAGGGCCGGCAAGCCTAAGGCACAGCACTTGATATGGAGGCCGCCTCCGGGCGGCCTTTTCTATTTCCGGCGCTTGTTGAGGTGATAGGTGAGGGCCATGGCGATGCAGTGCCGAAGCGCGGGATCGTCTATTGCTGCCCCGCCGTCCAGCAGCAGGGCGCGGTCGCCTTCGTAGCGGAAGGCGTCAGGGTAGGCGGCGCGATATCGCTCAACGAGGTCGGTCTGGCAGTTCACGAACATCGCCACCCCGTCCTCCCGCGCATCGATCCGGATCGTCGTGCCGCTCCGGCTTTCCGGGGTCAGGTAGCTGATCTGCCCCCATTTGAGCGTCTCGGCGATCGGGCCGACGCCCGGCGTGCTCGCCGCCGTATCGAGGATTATCGATCGCAAGACCAGCAGCCGGTTGCGGGTCGCCGGCGGATGTTTGTCGAAGACTTCGGCGACGGCGGGATCGGCAATTGTGATCGGCATCCAGTCCTCCTGATAGCCTAACCTTGCACGCAACCGTACCCGGCACTTGACCGCGGTTGCGGTCCCCCGCAAGAGAAGCGGCACAAGGAGAACGCCGTGCCCGAAATCATCATTTATCTCGCCGAAGGCCGCACCGTCGATGCCAAGCGCGCCGTGGTCAAGGATATCACCGATACCATTGTGAAAAACTTCAACGTCACGGCTGAGAACGTTGCCATCCAGATCGTCGAGGCGCCGAAGGAGAACAAAGCCAAGGGCGGCCTGCTGTTCATCGACCGGAAGTAGCGTGCGGTCTCCTCCGCTCCGGCGAGGCCAAGCTGCGCGGTCACCTTTACTCTGGTTCTTGCCTCATCCGCGCCCATATGTTGGCGTGTGAGGGGCGTGAACTGGAGTCGTAATGCCTGATACTGCCCCCATCGTCATCACCGGCGCGTCGAGCGGCATCGGCAAAGTGGCTGCCTTTCGTCTGGCGCGCGAGCAGCGGCCGCTGGTGCTGATCTGCCGTGAGGGACCAAAGGCGCGCGCGGTACATGCCGAAATCGTCCGTGTGACCGGCAATCGCGCGGTTGAGCTCGAACCGGCCGACCTGTCCTCGCAAGCGCAGCTTCGCCTTGCCGCGCAATCGATCCGCGAACGACACACGAGCATCGCGGCGCTGATCAACAATGCCGGCGCCGCCTTTACGGAGCGCCGAGTCAGCGTCGACGGTATTGAAATGACCTTTGCGGTCAACCATCTGGCGCCGTTTCTTCTGACCAGCCTGCTGCTCGATCGGCTGAAGGCGGGCGCACCGGCGCGGATCGTCAATGTCGCCTCCGACGCGCAGCGGCCGTTGCGGCTCGACGATCTCGACCGCACCAAGGCGTATGAATCGTTCGATGTCTACCGCGAGACCAAGCTCGCCAACATCCTCTTCACCTTTGAGCTGGCGCGGCGGCTCGCCGGCAGCCGGGTCACAGCCAATGCGCTGGCGCCCGGCTATCTCAGGACCGCGCTGATCCGCGATACCCGGCCGCTGATGCGGACGCTGCAATCCTTCGCCGGGTTCTTCATCATGGAGAGCGCCGAGAAGGGCGGAGCGCGTATCGCCAACCTTGCGCTGTCGCCGGAACTGGCCGGAACGAGCGGCGAATATTTCCTGAAAACGCAGACCAGCAAGGCCATTTCTTCGGCCTACGACACGGCGCTTGCGGCGCAGCTCTGGGCCATGAGCGAGCGGCTGACCGGCCTTGCGCCGATGCCCGAGCGTTTCGACACGGCCGCCCAATAGCCCTTCACAAACGCAGCCGGCCTGCCTATTTTTGCCCGGCGGGGACGACCCCGCCTTCAATACATTTCCGGTCGGGACGACCCGCCACGCAGCAAAGGATACTGCATCATGGCCTGGGTTTATCTCGTTATCGCTGGACTCTTCGAAATCGTCTGGGCCATCGGCCTCAAATATACCGAAGGCTTTACGCGCCTCGGGCCAACGGCATTGACGGTCGGCGGCATGGTGCTGAGCGTCGTGCTGCTCGGCGTCGCGCTGCGCGACCTCCCCGTTGGCACCGGCTACGCCGTCTGGACTGGGATCGGCACGGTCGGCACAGCCATAGTCGGCATCTGGCTCTTCAACGAACCGGCCACGGCTCTCCGCCTTGGCGCAATGGCGCTGATCGTCGCGGGCATCGTCGGGCTGAAGGTTGCCGGCTGAGGAAGCGTGGCGCCGCGCCTTGAATTGTCAAACATCGTCAGTTGACGATATAGAGGCTGGCCGCTGACGCTTGCGGCCAGCCTCCCGTCCTTTGCCAAAATCGGAAACTCGATGACCGTCCAGACCAAGCCCGTCGACGTCTACTACGCCGGAACTCCCAATGGCCACAAAGTCACGATCATGCTCGAAGAGCTGGGCGTGTCGTATGATGTAAAGTTCATCCGTATTGGCCGGGGCGATCAGTTCAAGCCGGATTTTCTGGCGATCTCGCCCAATAACAAAATTCCGGCGATCGTCGATCCCGAGGGGCCGGACGGGAAGCCGATTTCGATATTCGAGTCCGGCGCGATCCTCAAATATCTCGGCCTGAAGTTCGGAAAATTCTACCCCACCGATGTGCGGGCTCAGGTCAAGGTCGATGAGTGGCTGTTCTGGCAGGTTGGCGGTTTCGGGCCCATGCTCGGGCAGAACAACCACTTCAATCGCTATGCCCCGGAAAAAATCCCCTACGCCATCAAGCGCTACGGCGATGAGGCGCACCGGCTCTATCGTGTGCTCGATACGCAGCTCAAGGGGCAGGAGTTCATCGCCGGCGACTATTCGATCGCCGACATGGCGACGATCGGCTGGTCGAACGGCTACGGCAGCCACGGCATCGACATTGCCGAGTTCCCGGATTTCGCCGCCTGGCGCGACCGCATCAACGACCGTCCGGCCGTGAAGCGCGCGCTGGCGATCAAGACCCCACCCGAGCAGGAAACCAACACCGCGACTGACAAGGTGGCGCAGTCGGTGCTGTTCAATCAGCGGTAAGGCATTTCGCGAGGCGGCGAGCCGCACTTCCTTCTCCCCTTGCGGGAGAAGGTGCCCGAAGGGCGGATGAGGGGTGAGCCGCGAGCTCTGAATCTATGGCCCACCCCTCATCCGTCTCGGCCTGGCGGCCGATCCACCTCCTCCCGCAAGGGGAGAAGGAGGGCGAGTGGATTCTGTTACTGGAAGCTGCCGGCGCTGGCGCCTGAGTCAGTTGCTGCAGGCGCCGCTGCTGCGGGGGCGCTGGCTGCTGGTGCCGCGGCGGTCGTTCCATCGGCGGGCGGCGTTTCCGGCTGTGGCACGCGCGTCCACTCTTCGCCCTTGCAGATGATGTTGTAGAGGATGCAGCCGTTGAGCCGGATTTTGTCCGGGCCGAGCACCTCAACGTAGCCCGAATAGGTATTGCCGTCCTGCGGGTTGTAGATCTGCCCGTCGAAAATGTTCGGCTTGTCCTTGTTGGGGTGCAGCGTCAGGATCTGCAGGCCCATGATCGGCCGGGACCGCAGGTTCCGGTCCTTGTTCATCAGGTCAGTGAAGTTGGTCGCCCCGATCGAGTCGATTTCCTTCTTGTTGGCTTTGTAGATCGCGTCCGGCACGACGATCTTGCTGATATTGCCGCAGAAGTCGTCGGGACAGGTCGAGACCGTGATCTCCGATTTCGCCTGGGTGAGCCACACCCCCTGAAGTGTCTGGGCAGCATCGCTGGATTGTGCGAAGGCGGCGGGTGTCGAGATCGGCAGCGTAAGAACAGCGAAAGCCAGTGCTGCCGCGAAGCGCGTGTTGTGAGCCATGTGCGCCTTCTTTCCCTTCGAATGACCGGTCGGCCAGGCAACTCGACTATCCGCCGAAAGTGGCTCGCCGCCGCGATAGAGCAAGGACCGGATCGCCGAAAAATATTGGGCGATGCGCCGGCGCCGCACCTTCAAATGCCGGTCAGTTACGACAAAATCAATCGCCGCAGTCTACCAGATGCCGGTCGTATAGATAGGGAAGTCGGCGAGAACTAGGCAGCGTGTCGCCAAAAAGCGGCAGCAAAATACCGGGAGGCCGACGCCCAAATTGCGTCACGCCTCACCGGTTGCCTGAGAAACATCACCCTCATGCCGGCCCAAACACACAATGCCGGCCGGTCGGAACTGCAGGAAGAATAGCTAGGGACGCGAAGCGATCCGGCTTGCAGTTTCTGAGGGCGATAACGCCTTTGATCTCAGTGCGTTGCATTACATCTTGGTAACCTCAGGGGCACAGCTCGATGGTGTCGCTGAGGTCGATTTCGTCGAAGTCCGAAACCAGAATATCGATCTCGACCTGCCATTCTCCGCTGGCCGGTAACGTCAGGCCGCTGACATGCCAGAATCCGTCGGCGCCGAGCGTCGCTTTTCGTTCGATGCTTTCGATGCCTTTGCCCTTGTTGGCAAGGTCGAGGGTCACGCCCTTGGCCACAAGGGGCCCGAAGTCGGCAGTCGCCACATAGATTTGCGCGTCGACGGGGCCGGTATGGCCGGGTGAGATCGTGAGCTCAGCCATGCCCTTGTCGGTGTGGATGTGGACGAAGGCAGGCTGGGCGGCAGCTTCGAGCAGGGCTCTGGGGGGCGGCGTGAAGCGCCACAGCGCGACGACGGCGAAAACCGCGACCACCAGCAACGTCTCGATGCCGATCATCGTGGCAAGGCGATGTTTCGCACCGAGACCGTTGCCCTCTGCCGCACCGGACAGCCGCCAGCGATTAGCCGCACCCAGCAGCAGCAGCACAACGACGAGCGCCATCTTTACGAGAAACACATGACCGTAGTCGGTGGTAAGGAGTTCCTGCGGTTCGGCCAGTTGGATGATCGCCAGCGTCACCCCGGCGATCAGCAGCACACCGAGCGCAAACGGGATCACGTTCGAAAATCGGCGCAGGGCTGGTATCGCGTCGCTCGCCGGTGCCCGCAGCACCAGGCCCAGTGGCAGGAGCGAACCGGCCCAGAATGCCACCGCCAACGTGTGCAGAAAGACTGCCGGCCGCGTCAGCCATTGCGGTTCGGCGGCACTCGCATGGCCGGTGACGGCGAGTGACAGGCCGACCCCAACGAACGCCACGAGGCTGAGCATCCGTGACCATCGCGGCGCGAACGAAGCGACAAGCGCGAGTACCATCGCCCCGCCTGCGGCGGCCTCCGACAGCCCAAAACTCGAGGTGAATCCCTCCCGCCAGACTCCAGCGCTGAAAAGGCCGCCGAAGGGGGCGCCGAGTGCATCAAGGCCCTGAAACGCGATGGCTGGTGGCGATGCCAGCAGCCCCACGACGAGCAACCAGCGGATCGGTCTCAGTCCGGCGTCGCTCCGCCCGATCCAGCGGGCGAAGAAGACGCCGCCAACGCCGAGGAACAGGCCGAAATAGGTGAGGACCTTGCTCGCCCACACGCCGATGCGAACCGGCCAGTCGACGGTCTCCTGTTCCACCGGCGCGCCGCCGGCGCTTGCCGCGCCGATTGAAAATACGGTGGTGCCACCAACCGGGTGGCCGTCCGCCGAGATCACCCGCCAGCTCAGCGCATAGGTGCCGTTTCCGAGATTTTGCGGCGCGACGATAGAAACCGTCGGCCCATCGAGGGAGAACCGGTCGAGCGTCACGCCTCGACCGTCCGGCTCGATCAGCTTGAGCACGACCGGCGATACCTGCTCGTCGAATTTTAGCGACAGCGTCGGCGGGGCCGTCGCAATCACCGTGCCATCGGCTGGATCGGCCGCGAGCAGAGCAGCATGCCCAAAGGCCGGGCTGGCGAGGACCAGCCCAAGCAGCACCAGCAATGTCGCGGCGAGGGAGCGCATGGGCTCAGTCGTCGCTGCCCGTTGCTGCCGTAACGGTCAGGGCAGGGGCGGGGCGCTTGAGGTCATCGTCCTTCTGCCCCGCGGCAGGGACTTGGATCCAGCGCTCGGCGGCCGCGCCGCACTCCTGGACGACCGGGAAGCGGATGACGTCGCCGGCCTTAAAACTGTCGGCGATCGTGCCGGTGACCACGAACTCGTCGTAGTAGGCATCGGGCAGATTGCCGCCAGTGAAATCCACCTCCGTAACGCCGGAAGACACGTCCGAACCCCAGTTCTTGTAGGTTTTGGCGTATTTGCCGCTCTTCAGTTCGAGGGTCCAGCCGGGCTTGGGCATCGGCTTCACCGCGATGACGCCTTCCGGAATCTGGATACGCAGGGCCGTGGTCGCCGCCCCGTCGCAGCCGTGCGGCACGCGGAACACCGCCTTGTAGGGCGAGCCGAGCGGCGTTTGGCCCACCTCCAGCGTGATATGGGCGAAGGCAGGCGAGACGGCCGAAAGCACAACGGCAATGGCGGCAAAGAGCTTGGTTTTCATCCTACGATTTCCGTTTGAACGCGCGACCGCAGCCGGCGCGATGTGATTGGGGGCAGATAAACGGCGCGGCTGCCGAGCTACATCGACATGCCGGACACCGGCGCGCCCGCGGCGATGCCGAGTACGTTGAGGTCGATGGTCACGCTGCCGGCCTTTTCGAAAACCAGTGTCACCGGCACGGTCTTGCCTTGGATGAAGGGGCCGTTGAGATGCTCGAACATCATGTGAAGCCCGCTTGGCGTCAGGTTCACAGCAACGCCGGGTGGGATATCGATCCCGTCCGGCAGAGCGCGCATCTTCATCACATTGCCGTCCATGCCCATGGTGTGGAGCGTTACGCTTCCAGCGGCCGGCGAGGTCGCCGACACCAGGCGATCGGGTGTGCTGCCCCTATTGGTCACGGTGAAATAGCCGCCGCCGACCGGCGCGTTAGGCAGCGTGGCGCGGGCGAAGGCACCGGAAATTTCGAGGTCGCCGACCTTCACCGGGGCGCCGTCCATCGGCATCGCCATGGTGTTGTCGTCTGCGATGCTCGGGGCTGGCGGCGCGGCAAGCATCGCGGCCGCCAGGGCGGCCAACATTATTCTGGGAAATATCATGTCCATAGTCCGATAGGCGCCGTCCCGGGAGGATGCGCCGTTGATCTCAGGATGCGTTAGCACCCGGTTCGACTGAAAAAATCAGCCGATCGGAGGACCTTGGGAAGGAGGTGAGAAGGCGGCGACTGGGCGGATTGCCGGCACGACAAGCGCCGCATAATGGACCGGCGCAACCGACTGAAAGGCCGGTTCAGCGACGGACGGGGCAGGCGGCAAGACCGGAAGATTGGCCCGGCAGACGTGGCAGGGGGCGTGACAAAGCTGGTCATCGCCCCAGCCGCCGCCACACAGCGGCGAGAGTTTTGCCTCGAGCACCGAGGCCGCAACCGCGGGGGATGCGCCCACCTTGCCGTAGCTCTGTGAAAAATCCGGCGACGCCCCTGGCGTAACGACAAACAGCAGCAGTCCGAGCACGCAAAGCGCCCGGATCAGTTCTGCGAAATATCGGTTACCCGTTGCCAATGAACGTCCTCGCGCCGCGAGCCATCACGCCTTTAGCGCGATAAAAGTCCCGCGTCATCAGGCAAAACGCCGCTTATTGCGGGGGGCAGAAGGCGCCTTAGGCGACGAGCGTCGTATTTCCGCCGACATGTCATATCTAAATGCCTACGCCCTCGGTAAGTGTTACCGATTGGTTGACCGGTCGAGCCGCTGCCTTGCCAGCAGCACTGAGATCACTGCGGACCGGGCGTTACCTGCGCAATCAGAGGTTCTGCTGCCACGACTATTTCGTCGGGCGGTCCTCGAAAGCGAGAAGTACAATGACAATGGAAACCAGTGGCGCCTTCGCCGAGGGGCGGAGCTTTCCGATAGATTCGTCGACACGCGCGCCGCAGGCACGGCAGCGATCGGACGAGACGAATTCCGCTGCCGCGCTACGATCGATGCTGAGGCCACTTCACAAGCGGCTTGCGGCCTGGCAGTCCCGCACTGTCTGGCTTGCCGCCATGGATGCGGCGTCGCGGCACGAAAAAATCGCCGAAACTGCCCCATCCGCAAGGGATATGCTCAACGAGGCGATTGCGGCGCGTGACGGCTTCCGTACGGCCGTTGCCGGCTTTCGTGGCGTCGAGGCAGCGTCGCGCATCGCCGATACCGAGCGGGCGTTCGCCAACATGATCGCCGCGCTGACAAAACTTGCCGGCAAGGGTGACAGCCTCGCTGTCGGCGCTCCATTGGCGCAATCGGTGACCATGGCGGCGAACTGTCCCCGCTGCGGTACGATGAACACGCTTACCGTGCTTCATACGAGCTTCGACGAGAGAGTGTCGTGCTCGCATTGCGGTGCGATGATGGGCACGGTTGGCGATCTCGAAGCCGGCGCAGTAAACCCCGCCGCGGTCGCGGCCGAATGATGCGGGCATAAGACAGGAGCCATCTCCTCGGTTGGTTGCTGAGGAAACGGCTTGCGTTGCGGCCCCATCCGGGTCAAAAGGCCCGCGTGGGAGAGGTGGCCGAGTGGTCGAAGGCACGCCCCTGCTAAGGGCGCAGATGGTGTTGAGCCGTCTCGAGGGTTCGAATCCCTTCCTCTCCGCCACCATCCGTACTCACCTCGTGGGGCCTGCCGAATCGCCGCGGCACCTTCGCACGCTGGTATTCGCTACCTATATCGCCTAGAGACGATGGTCGCGGCGAGGCGAGCGGGACGATGCCCAGAACCGATATTGCAAGGCGTGTTTACAATCACACCTGGAAGCTCGATCCGATCATCCGGAGCCTGCTCGATACCGATTTCTATAAGCTTTTGATGCTGCAGATGATCCGCGGGCTCTATCCCGAGGTCAATGCTACGTTTTCGCTGATCAATCGGCACCGCAATGTGCGGCTGGCCGACGAGATCGACGAGGGCGAATTGCGCGAGCAGCTCGACCATGCCCGCACTATTCGAATGGGCAAGAAGGAAATGATCTGGCTGGCCGGTAACAAGTTTGCCGGGCGCTTGCAGATTTTCGAGCCGGAGTTCTTGAACTGGCTCTCGACCTTCCAATTGCCCGAATATGAATTGCGCACGGTCGATGGCCAGTTCGAGCTAAATTTCCATGGGCCCTGGGCCCATACTTCGATGTGGGAAATCCCGGCGCTCGCCATCATCAACGAGCTGCGTTCGCGCGCGGCGATGAAAGGACTTGGGCCTTTTGCGCTCGATGTCCTCTACGCCCGCGCCAAGGCCCGGATGTGGGACAAGGTCGAGCGGCTGCAGAAACTGCCCGATCTGCGCATTTCGGACTTCGGCACGCGCCGTCGCCACAGTTTCCTCTGGCAGCGTTGGTGCGTCGAGGCGCTGAAGGAAGGCATCGGGTCGGCCTTCACCGGCACCTCGAACGTGCTCCTCGCCATGGACAACGACCTCGAAGCGCTCGGCACCAATGCACACGAACTGCCGATGGTGCTGGCGGCGCTGGCGCGCAACGAGAAAGAATTGCGAGCCGCGCCCTACCGGGTGCTCGAGGATTGGAAGTCCTACTACGGCGGCAATTTGCTGATCGTTTTGCCAGACGCTTTCGGCACGGCATCATTCCTGCGCGACGCGCCCGACTGGGTCGCCGACTGGACGGGCTTCCGCCCCGACAGTGCGCCGGCCATCGAGGGCGGCGAAAAGATCATCGCCTGGTGGAAGGAAAAAGGCCGCGATCCGCGCCAGAAGCTGCTGATTTTCTCGGACGGCCTCGACGTCGATTCGATCGAGGAGGCCTATCGTCACTTTCACGGACGCGTTCGCATGACGTTCGGCTGGGGGACGAATCTCACCAACGATTTCGAGCATGCGTCCCCGGTACACCTGCCGGGCCTCTCGCCGCTGTCGCTGGTCTGCAAAGTCACCAGCGCCAACGGCCGCCCAGCAGTAAAGCTCTCCGACAACCCGCAGAAGGCGACCGGCGATCCGAAAGAAATCGCTCGCTATCTCCGCATCTTCGGCAGCGAGGATTTCGTCGAGCAGCCGGTGCTAGTCTAGGCGACGCCGCTTATCGGGCTGGATAACGGCTCACGGGATTGCTACCGTGGCGGCGCCTCCCTCCGGCCCCTTGCGGGCGCCCTTCTTCGAGACCAGCCATGCCTAATCCTGTTTCTGCCGCCACGCCGTTTCGCCTGGCGATTGCCGGCCTGTCGCATGATCATGTGAAGGAATTTCACCGCTCGCCGCTCCAGCATATCGAGCTGGTGGGCGTCGCCGAGCCGAATGCGGCGCTGCGGGCCGCCTTTGCCGCCGAGCACCGCCTCGCGCCCCAGATCATGTTTGCCGATCTGCCCGCCATGCTGGATACGGCAAAGCCTGAGGCCGTCTGCGCCTTCGGCTCGATCTTCGACCACCTCGCGGTCGTCGAGGCGTGCGCGCCGCGGGGCATTCACGTGATGGTGGAAAAGCCGCTGGCCGTCAGCCCGGCGCACGCCGAACGGATGGCGGCACTGGCGCGCCAGCACGGCATTCACCTCATCACCAACTACGAAACGACCTGGTACCCGACCAACCACCGCGTCTTTGATCTGGTTGAAGAGGGCGAGATCGGCGCGGTCCTCAAGGTCGTGGTGCATGATGGTCATCGCGGCCCCCAGGAGATCGGCTGTTCGCCCGAGTTTCTGGCCTGGCTGACCGACCCGGTGCTGAACGGCGCCGGTGCGCTGGTCGATTTCGGCTGCTACGGCGCCAATCTCATGACCCGCCTCATGGGTGGTGCAAGGCCGTTGTCCGTCACGGCGCTCGCCCAGCAGTTCAAGCCGAAGATTTACCCGAAGGTCGACGATGAGGCGACGATCGTGCTGCGCTACGAGCGCGCAGTGGCGATCATCCAGGCATCGTGGAACTGGGCGGTCAGCCGCAAGGACATGGAGGTCTACGGCGAGCGGGGTTACGTCGTCGCTGCGGACGGCAACACACTGAAACTCCGCCGCGGCGACAACGACTCCGAGGTTTCGACGCAGTTGCCGGCATTGGCCGCGCCAAACAACGGCCCGTTCGTGCAGTTCGCCGCCATCGTGCGCGGCGAGATTACCTTGGATGCGCTCGACCTCGGCGGCCTCGACAACAACCTTACCGTCGTCGACATCCTCGATGCCGCCAAACGCTCGGCGGCGTCGGGCGCCGCTGTCTCGCTCTAACCGGTCCATGAGGAAGCAATGTCAGTCGCACTGGTAACCGGGGCATCCCGCGGCTTTGGCGCGGTGATTTCACGAAAACTCGCGGCGGACGGATTTGCTGTCGCCGTCAACTACGCCCACGACGACGCCGGGGCAGCCAAGACGGTTGCCGCGATTGAAGCGGCAGGCGGCCGGGCAGGGGCATGCAAGTTTGACATCACCGACGAAAACGCCGTCAAGAACGGGGTCGCTAGCATCGTCGCCGACCTTGGCCCGATCGACGTCATCGTCAACAACGCGATCGCCGTCCACGGACCGCGCCCGCTCGAGGAGCAGGGGTGGGACTATCACCTTCGCCAGCTCGAGTTCTGCGTGAAGGCGCCGCTGCAATTGCTGCAGGCGGTGCTTGCCGACTGGAAGGCGCGCCGCACCGGCGTCGTGATCAATATCGGCAGCGAAGTGACCAATATCGGCAACCCGGAGCTCTCCCACTATGTTGGGGCGAAATCCGCAATGGGCGGGCTGACGCGGTCGTGGGCGCGCGAACTCGGGCCCTTCGGGATCCGCGTCAACCTCATCGAGCCCGGCTATATTCTGGTCGAGCGCCACGTGAACGACTCGCCGGCCGGTATCGAGGGCTACCGCAAGGATGTGCCGCTCGGCCACATGGGCGAACCCGGCGACATCGCCGAAATGGTCTCGTTCCTCGCCTCGCCCCGCGCAAAATTCATCACCGGCCAGACCTACGCGGTGAACGGCGGCCGGACGCTGGCCTAGCGGCTTACAACTCTCCCGCCATATAGCGCGGGAACCAGCTTTCGTGAGCGGACTTGAGATCGGCGACGAGGACAGCGCGGGCGCCGCCGAGCTTTAGCGAACTGCCGCCGGTGTGGCCGATCTTCAGAAGCTCCACGCCGAGTTCGATCGCCTGTTCGGCGACAGATTCCGCCTCGGCTTCGTCTCGGACCGTCAGTAGGTAGCGGGCCTGGTCCTCGCCAAAATAGGCAGCCATAGGATCGCCGTGCGGCGCGGTCACCGTCGCGCCGATGCCCGAGGCGATCGCCATTTCCGCGAGTGCCACGCCGAGCCCACCATCAGATAAGTCGTGCGCGGCCGTGCCGACGCCGCCGCGGATCAGACCACGGACGAAATCGCCCACGCGTTTCTCGCGCTCGAGGTCAACTGGCGGCGGCGGGCCGTCGCGGCGCTGATGCAGATCGCGTAGGTAGATCGATTGGCCAAGATGCGTGCCCCAGCTCGGCGGCGCGCCGATCAGCAGGATCGGCTGGCCGGAAGCCGCAAATCCGGCCCGCGCCATTTTCGACCAATCGGGGATCAGTCCGACGCCACCGATGGTCGGGGTGGGCAGAATGCCCTGGCCGTTGGTCTCGTTGTAGAGCGACACGTTGCCGGACACGATCGGGAAATCGAGCGCCCGGCAGGCTTCGCCGATGCCGCGCACCGCCTCGACAAGTTGGCCCATGATCTCGGGCTTTTCGGGATTGCCGAAATTGAGATTGTCGGTCGCGGCGATGGGGTCGGCGCCGGTCGCCGTGAGGTTGCGCCACGCCTCGGCGACGGCCTGCTTGCCGCCCTCGAACGGATCGGCCTCGCAGTAGCGCGGGTTGACGTCCGAGGTGAAGGCAAGCGCCTTCGTCGGATGGCCCTCGACGCGGATGACGCCGGCGTCGCCACCCGGTCGTTGCAACGAATTGCCCTGAATCAGCGTGTCGTATTGCTCGAAAACCCAACGGCGCGACGAACCCTGATGCCCGCCGATCAGCGCCAGCAGCGCCTCGGCGATATCCATCTGCGGGACGTCGTTGGTCGCGATGGGGGCAGGGCGGGCCGGCTTCACCCACGGGCGATCATATTCGGGCGCCTGATCGCCCAAATCCTTGATCGGCAGGTTGGCGACCTCCTTGCCCTGCCATTTTACCCGAAACCGCAGATCGTCGGTGGTATGGCCGACCGTCGCGAAATCGAGCTCCCACTTCTCGAAGACGGCGCGGGCTTCGGCTTCCTTCTCCGGATGGAGCACCATGAGCATGCGCTCCTGACTTTCGGAGAGCATCATCTCGTAAGGCGTCATCGCCGTTTCGCGGACCGGCACCTTGTCGAGGTCGAGCTCTATGCCGAGATCGCCCTTGGCGCCCATTTCGACGGCCGAGCAGGTGAGGCCCGCCGCGCCCATGTCCTGAATGGCGATGACGGCACCGGTCGCCATCAGCTCCAGGCAGGCTTCGAGCAGGCGCTTTTCGGTGAACGGGTCGCCGACCTGCACGGTCGGGCGTTTTTCCTCGATCGAGTCGTCGAACTCGGCCGAGGCCATGGTGGCGCCGCCGACGCCGTCACGGCCGGTCTTGGCGCCGAGATAGACGACCGGCAGCCCGACACCTTCGGCCTTCGAGTAAAAGATCTTGTCGGTATCGGCGAGTCCGGCGGCGAAGGCGTTGACGAGGATGTTGCCGTTGTAGCGGGCGTCGAACTCGACCTCTCCGCCCACCACCGGCACGCCAAACGCATTGCCGTAGCCGCCGACGCCAGCGACGACGCCCGAAACGAGGTGCCGCGTCTTCTCGTGCTCGGGCGCGCCGAACCGCAGCGCGTTCATCGCCGCGACAGGCCGCGCACCCATCGTGAACACATCGCGCAAAATGCCGCCGACGCCCGTCGCCGCGCCCTGATAGGGCTCGATGAACGAGGGGTGGTTGTGCGACTCCATCTTGAAGACGATCGCCTGCCCATCGCCGATATCGACGACGCCTGCGTTCTCGCCCGGGCCCTGAATCACCCGGGGCCCTGTCGTTGGCAGCGTGCGCAACCACTTCTTGGAGGATTTGTACGAGCAGTGCTCGTTCCACATCGCCGAGAGAATGCCGAGTTCGGTGTACGTCGGCTGCCGGCCGATCAGCGAAACGATCTTGTCGAACTCATCGGGCTTGAGGCCGTGGCTGGCGACGAGCTCGGCGGTAATGGGGATATCGTTCTGGAAAGTCATCCGGCGGCGATTCCTCGGGAAGGTAAGCCGCCAACTATCAGCTTTTTCGTTAGGCCAACAGCCCACCGGGCCGGCGATCAGCCCCTTGCGTTGCACAATGTCCGGCGATCACGCCGCGATTGGATTTCGGCGCAGCTTTCCGAGCAGTTCGTCGATGCCGACAACCAGCAGCATCAGCGCGCCCAGGCCGAGCGTCAGGTAGACCGCATTGAGCAGCACATGGCCGTAGCCGAGCCGCGTCACATTGAGGACCGGGTAGGGGTATTCCTGCACCCAGGCGCCGCGCGCCATGATGTAGAGGAAGTAGATGAAGGTCGGCAGCAGCATGATCGGCACGCGGCGAACCAGCAGCGGCCCATGACGAACGGCGACCAGCCACCAGACGACGAAGATGAGCGGCGTCACATCGTGGAGGACGATGTCGCAAAACACGCCCAATCCGGACAGCACTGTCAGTCCCCGCAGGAAAAAGTGCACGAACGTCGTGACGAGGATCATGTTGGCAACCATCGCCCCGGTCACGTCGAGCTTGCGGAAGACTTCGAGCCACCGCCAACCGACGAGTTCCGACAGGTAGATCAGCACGAGGACGATATTGGTGAGGATCGTATAGTAGCTGAAGAAGCTCCCCAGCGAGCCGGGTATGTCGCGGCCGAGCGCGGCATAGTTCTGCATGGAAACCACGAATTGGGTGACAAGACCCACCACGCCGACAACAAGGCCGATCCAGATCAGCACGCGATTGACCGTCATGTCGTCCCCACTCGTTTCCCCACGTCGACTATAGCAGCGCCGTGCCGTTGGACCAGAGGCCGCTAGACAGCGATCAGGCCGCGTTCAGCAAACCGACGAAGAGGGCAGCGCCGTCAAGCCCGCCATGCGCGGCTTCGATCAGGTTTTCGGGGTGCGGCATCAGGCCGAGCACGTTTTTCCGCGCGTTGAAGACGCCGGCGATGTCGTTGATCGACCCGTTGGGATTGGTGCCCTCGGCATAACGGAACGCGACCTGACCGTTGTACTCGATCTTGGCCAGCGTCTCGGGGTCGGCAAAATAGTTGCCGTCGGCGTGGGCCACCGGGCAGCGGAAAACCTGGCCTGCTCGATACCCGCTAGTGAACGGGGTCGAAACGTTGACCGCCTCGAGCTTCACCTCGCGGCAGACGAATTTCAACGACGCATTGCGCATCAGGACGCCCGGGAGGAACCCGGCCTCGGTCAGGATCTGGAAGCCGTTGCAGACGCCGAGCACCTTGGCCCCGGCATCGGCGCGGGCCTTGAGTGCGGTCATGATCGGCGAGCGGGCGGCGATGGCGCCAGCGCGGAGATAGTCGCCATAAGAGAAGCCGCCGGGGATGACGTAGAGATCGGCGTCCGGCAGCTCGGCGTCCTGATGCCAGACCACGGCCGGCGCGGTGCCGCCGAGCTTGGTCAGCGCCGCGATCATGTCGCGGTCGCGGTTGAGGCCGGGGAACACGATAACGGCCGATTTCATCGGGCGAGTCTCGAAAAAGGGCTGATCAGCCCTTTTGTGCGGTCAATCGGGAAAACGCAAGACCTCTTCCCTTCTCTCCTTGCGGGAGAAGGAGGAGGCCTTTGCGATCTTACTCCGCAGGCGTCGCCACGGCCGTCTGCTGCGTCCGGACATAACTCCGGCTGCCGGGAGCGCCCGGAATATGGGCCCAGGCCGGCCGCTCGAACAGGAATTTGGCCCTGCCGCTCCATTGCACGAGGGCGTAGAGCGCAATCGAAAATCCAATAGCGACGACCATCACGCTGAAGCTCGCCAGCGTCACGTTGCCGGTGAGGTGCAGCTTGACCAGCCCGGCGCGGAAGAAGGTCATCGGCAGCACGAAAACCAGATAGACGATCAGCGAGTGCTCGCCGAGCCAGCGCAGCCAATCCATGAAGTTGAGCTTGCTGAGCAGCCCACCCGAGACGCAGAGCGCCACCGCCCCGGCGACCGCGAGGCAAAGCCGCAGGCCCGGAACGCCGGCGAGGCCAAGATCAACATGGTCGGGATAAACCGCAAAGCCCGGCCAGAAGGGCAGGGCCGGCGAAAACACCAGACCCGCCTCGATCGCCGCCCAGGCCGCGAGGCCGAGCAAGGCCAGCGGCACGTGATCCATCGCCCAGTCGACAAGCTTGAAAATGCGCGGCGCGAAGAGGTAGCCACAATAGAAGAACACGAAGTAGTGGCAGAACTGCTCGACGGCGTAGCTCCAGGGCACCGTGAAGCTGGGGATCTCTAGCGCCGCGCCAACGGCCAGCACCACGACGTGCGGCACCTTGAGGGTGTAGCAAAGCTTGGTCACCGCCGAGAACACGGCGAGGAGATAAATGAACCACAACACGCCATAGGGCTCGACCGTCGCCCAGAGAATATCCTGCGCCGCTTCGACCGGATGGGCGCTGGCGATGCCGATCTTCACTACAAGGTGGATCACCGCCCAGAGCGCGTAGAAGTAGAAATAGTGGAGCACGCGCCGGTCGGCATAATACCGCCACGGCCGGGCAATCACGAGGCTGAGGAAGAGGCCGGAGATCAGGAAGAATTCCGGCATCCGGAAGGGTGTCGCGAAGGCGATGACCCAATGGAAGAACCCAACCCCGTCGGCGTCCTGGCCGACGTTGAAGACCGAATACATCATCACCACGAGGATGATTGAAATTCCCTTGGCCGTATCGACCCAGCTCAGGCGGTTACCAGACCCAGACATGCCGCTCACCTCGTCTTTGGTGAACGGTTCTTAACCCTGCGCGCGAGCGCAGCGGTGGGGTTTCTGGGGTTAGGATTAAGCCGATTGCTTAATGGCTAAAACTTTAGCCGATGCTCAAGCCGGAACGGACGCGTAGGCCGCGAAAAGCAGGCCCATGGCAAGGAAAAACAGCACGGAGAGGGAAACGGTTTTAAGCATTTATCTGAGCCCGGCGAGCGGTTGAAAGTCGCGCGAATATCTGGACGGTTAAGAGTTAAAGTAAAATTTCGATTGCGTAGTTTTCGATGACCGTGTTGGCCAAAAGCCGCTGGCATATTGAACCAAGCGTTAATTCAGCCGCGGCGCTGTCGGTTCCCTCCAGCTCGATATCGAAGACTTTCCCCTGCCGCACGTCGCCGACCCCGCCGAAGCCGAGACTCTTCAGTGATCCGACGATGGCCTGACCCTGCGGATCGAGGACGCCGGATTTGAGGGTGACGGTAACGCGCGCCTTCATTCGATTAGGGTGTCCTGATTGCAGTTTGATGTCGATTCGGCGAGCCGGACCTTAGCGCGCAAGACCGCGCTAAGGTTGCAACACTGCAACGATTTTTGGAGGACCGCCGGGCCGGCCTTCGGCCCGCTACTGGACCAGTCGAGGTCCGGTCGAGAGCGCGTTGTCGGTCTCGGTCAGGATGCCGAGCCGCTGCGCCACTTCGCGGTAGGATTCGACCAGCCCGCCGAGATCCTCGCGGAAGCGGTCCTTGTCGAGCTTGTTGCGGGTCTTGATGTCCCAGAGCCGGCAATTGTCTGGGGAAATCTCGTCGGCGAGCACGATCCGCATCAGGTCGTTCTCATAAAGCCGGCCGCACTCGATCTTGAAATCGACGAGCTGGATGCCGACGCCGGTGAAAAGCCCGGTAAGGAAATCGTTGACCCGGACGGCAAGCGACATGATGTCGTCGAGTTCGGGGGGCGTGGCCCAGCCAAAGGCCGTGATGTGCTCTTCCGACACCATCGGATCGTTGAGCGCGTCGTCCTTATAATAGAACTCGATGATCGAGCGGGGCAGGGGGGTGCCGGCCTCGAGGCCGAGACGCTTTACCAGCGAGCCAGCGGCGACATTGCGCACGACGATCTCGATGGGGATAATCTCAACTTCCTTGATCAGTTGCTCGCGCATGTTGATGCGGCGAATGAAGTGAGTTGGAATCCCGAGGCTGTTGAGCTTGCTGAAAATATACTCGGAAATGCGGTTGTTGAGCACGCCCTTGCCGTCGATCACTTCGTGCTTGGCGCCGTTGCCCGCGGTCGCGTCGTCCTTGAAATACTGGACGAGCGTGCCCGGCTCGGGACCCTCGAAGAGGTCCTTGGCCTTGCCCTCGTAGATCTTGCGCCGACGGGTCATATGGGCTGTCCGTTCAACAATGGAGGAAGGGTTTTAGGTGCGCGTTCTGCGCCACAACCGCCCCGATATGCAAGCTCTTTCTCCCCGGCGAAGGCCCCTGCGGGGCTGGTATGACGGCCGCGATCCGGCGCTCTGTTGATTTGCCTCGCCTAACCCATTAAGTGATCCGCCAGCGCGCCGGAGCGGCGCATTGGAGAGAGCAGGATGCCCCAGTTCGACGATCGCGAGAAAGGCGAGGAAGCCCGCTACGCGCTGACCGCCGAGATGGAGTTCCGGGCCGAGGCCCGGCGCAACAAGCTGCTGGGCCTGTGGGCCGCCGAACTCATGAGTCTCACGGGCGACGACGCGCGCAGCTACGCGGCGGAGGTGGTTGCCGCCGATTTTGCCGAGCCGGGCGACGCCGATGTGCTCAAGAAGGTTTCGGACGACCTTAAGGCCAAGGGGCTCAACGTCCCGGACGCCATGATTCGACAGAAGATGACGCAGCTCGTGGCTATCGCCAAAGAGCAGGTCGCTAACGAGGGCTGAGGCGAAAGCCGGACGGACTGAGAATGAAGCGAATTGACCTGGATTTCGCCGACCGCCGCAAAGCTGCGGATGAGGCAAAGAAGCGCCTCTTGGCAAAGGTGGCGCCGGCGCTAAAGACCGATACGCCGGAGGCGGTGGCGCGGCGCGCCGAGAAAGCCGCCCTGGCAGCGGAACGCGACCAGCGACGGCAAGAACGGGAGCGCCTCAAACGCGAAACCGCCGAGCGCGAAAAGATCGAGGCCGCGGCACGAGCGGAAGCTGAAGCAGCGGCGGCCGCCCTGGCAAAGATTGCCGAGGCGGAGCAGGAGGCTCGCGAAGCGGCCGAGCGCAAGGCCGAGCGCGACCGGCGGTATGCCGCGCGCAAGGCCCGCCAGCGCTGAGCTCTTAGCGCTGGCCTACCACTTCACCCGCAAACCACCGGTCCCGGCAAAGCCGTAGCTTTGGCCGACATTGTCGAGGCTGGTGTTGGCCGAGGCTTCGCCGTAGACCGAATACTTGTCGTCGTCCCAGTTGTACGAGCCGCCGATGCCGACGCCGCCCCAGAGCGGGTCGTTCTTGTTGGCGAAATCGATCCCTGCGACGTCGGTCACCGTGCCGCCGCCAAAATCGTAGTAGACGTTGGCGATGCCGTAGACATGGGTGCGGCCAGCTTTGCCGTCCGCGCCCTTGCTTTGCTGCTCGAAATCGGCGGAAAGGCCGAGGCGGCCCGTGAGGCTGCCGTCGCCTTGCGAGCTGATGGCCGCGCCGAACGTATCGGCGAAGCTGTTAAAATTCACCGCCGAGTAGGAGAGCTGCGCCTGCGGCGTGATCGACCAGTTGCGACCGATGCCGATGCGCCGCCCGGCCTCGACCGATAGGCCATAGCCCAACCCGCCATTGTTGCCGACGAGCTGCTTGTCAGCGGTGCTCGAGGAGAGCGTGCTGTCGTAGCTAATCAACTGCGCCTGGCTGTCGACGTAAAAGCCGTCGCGGCCGTACCAGGTCAGCGATCCGCCGAGCCCGGCGCCGGTGCTGGTGATCGTGCCGGCGCCAAAGATCGAGCCGCTGACCGATGAACTGATCGTGCCGTATTCGCCCCAGACGCCGGCGACGAGCTGCCCCGCCGAGGTATTGGCAAGCAGCGTGTCAGCGCCGCCTTCGAGCCGCCAGATGCTGTCCGTGTGATCGGTGCCGGTGGTCGAGGTGTCGCCGTCAAACGTCGTGCGGCTCGTCTCGATGCGTCCCCAGGTGCCGCTGCCCTCCACCTGGCCATCGTCGCCCGCATTGCTCCAGCTCCGGTTGCCGACCCGCTCCTGAAGCGTCGGCAGTTTGTTGAAACTCTGCAGTACGTTGGCATAGGCCTCATAGAGCGGCACGCCCGGCTGGTAGAGCGGTGTCGCCGGCCCCGAAGGCGGCGTCGGCACAAGGTCCGAGCGCAAATACCAGTCGCCGTCGGCCGGATCGGTGATGCTGCCCTGATAGAGCCGATAAGCATAGGCCCCCCCGACCACGGCCTGATCGCCGTCGAATACATAATCGCCCTTGAGCGTGAACGTGCCGGCGGAAGCACCGGTGACATCGACCACCTCGATGCCGTTCGTCGTCTGCGCGCCCGTGCCGCCCACATTGGTCACGGCCAGCGTGCTGGTACCCGTGCTGTTGCCCTTGATCACCAGCTCGTCGGTCGTCGAGGTGTCGTCGCCCAGCGCGGCGTTGAGGAACACCGTGCCGCCGCTGCCGGTATAGTCACCGGTGACGGTCAAGGCTGTCCCCGGTGTGGTTCCAAGCTTTACCCCACCAGCATTGTTCAGCGACAATAGCGACTGGTTGAAGCCGGCGAGATCGAGCGTGCCATCGGCATTGGTGGTAAATACCGAATTCGAATTGAAGACGTTCATGCCGCCGGCCGCCAGGGTGCCAGCGTCCACCGTCGTGGCGCCGTCATAGGTGCTGGCGACGGCAAGAGTCACCTGGCCCGTGCCCGTCTTGGTCAAACCGCCGGCGCCGTCTATCCCGCCGTTCAGGGTGAGGTTGACGCCGCTGTCTGCGGCGAGGATGCCACCGCCGCTGTCGAGGGTGATGTTGCGGGCGCTGGTGAAGCTCGCCGTCGCCTCGAGGGCGCCGCCATCGAAGGTGAGCGCACCCGAGGCGTCGCCTAGGTTCTGGTCGGAGCTGATCTTCAGCACACCAGCATCGATCTCGGTGCCGCCCGTATAGCTGTTGTTGCTCGAAAGGATCAACGTGCCGCCGCCGCCCTTGACCAGCTCGGCGCTGCCGGCCAACTCGCTGGCAATGGTCGCGGTAATGCCGGCGTCGTCGGCGCTACCGTCGCCGACCTCGATGAAACTCTGCGTCCCCGAGGGTGGCGACAGCGTAATCGTGCCGCCGCTTACCGTGTAGCCGTCGGTCAGAAACTGCATGCCGCCAGCCCTAACGGCGCCGTCGCTGTCGTCGACCGTTACCGCGCCGGCGGCGCCCATGAACACGGCAAAGCCCTGGTCCGCGAAGGATGAATTGACGACGCCCGTATCCACCGTCCAGTTGGTGTCGGAGGTGGCGCGCCACACACCGTCGCCGCCATCGATCGTGCCGTCATCGCGGCCGCCGGCGTCGCCGTCCCAGTAGCGGAAGGTCATGCCGCCGGTATCGATCAGGTTCACCTGGCCGGTGATCGAGGTCTGGACCGATAGGTCGCCGACCACCGCGCCGGTCACGGTGCCGAAGGTCAGGCCCGGACCATTCAGCGCGCCGTCGTAGTTGATCAGCCGGTAGAGGCCGGGCGCCAACGTTTTGCCGGAAGGCGCCGTGACGTTCAGCTTGCCGTCAAGCGTGAGATCGCCGCCGACATTGACCAGGTCGTTCAGCGCCCCGCCCACGCCGGGCTGCGCCAGGTCGACATTGAACTTGCTTGTGGCGTTGAATGCCAGCCCGCCGTTGATGGTCAGCGTGCCGGCCTTGCCGTCGCCGGGACTCAGAATACCGCCGGCGCCGATCGCCACATCGCCGCCGATCGTTCCAGCACCGCTGAGGGTTGCGCCGCTGGCAACACTCAGCGCCCCGGTGGCGCCGGAGTCGTCGCCGTCGACCTGCAACGTGCCCTGCGACACGGCGGTCGTGCCCGTATAGGTGGCCGTGCCTGCGAGGATCAGCGTGGTGTTCGCACCGGTCTTGGTCAGTCCGCCGCTGCCGTCCAACAGGCCGGTCATGGTGAACATGCTGTGGGCCAGCACATCGATGATGCCGCCGCCGTCGTCAAAAGTGACGTGGCGGGCCGTTGTCACGTTGGGGCCGGAGACCTCGAGTGTGCCGTCATCGAAGGTCAGGCCCCCGCTCGCGGCGCCCAGTGAGCCATCACTACTAACGATCGCGACCGAGCCGCCATCCTTGATCGTCGTCCCGCCGAGATAGGTATTGTTGCCGTTGATCTTGAGCAAGCCGGCGCCGGTGACGATCAGTCCACCATTCCCGCTTATTAGGCCGTTCTGAGTCAGGATTCCGGCGCTCACGTCAATGGTGCCGCCGGCATCAAGGATCAACTGGTGGCCATTGGTCATGGTGGCGGTCGTTTGCAGCGTGCCGCCATCGAAGGTTACCGCGCCGGCAACGTTACCAAGTGCACCAATGCTGGATATCGACAGCGTTCCCTGCGAGATCGTCCAGGGCGTAACCGCCGTGGTCGTGCCGGTCAGCGTCCAGGTGCTGCTGCCGGTCTTATCGAAATTGCCGAAGCCGACATATTTGGTGCCGATGTCTGTGACGGCGAACGAGCTATCGGTAGTCCCGCCAAGCTTGAACGTATCGGCCGTGCTGTAGGCCGTAACGGTGCCGGTGATGTTCGAACCGGCCTGGATTTCGAGGCTGTTGACGCCGCCGGTGAAGTCGATGGCGTCTGCCTGCGCACCACTACCACCTAAGCCACCAGCGATCGTGCCGGCGTTGACGACTGAAATATTAGCGCCCTTGACGCCAGCGCCGCCATCGCCCGCGCCGAGCGGTCCGGTGCCTCCAGCGCCGCCGGTGATCGTGCCGCCAACTTCGTTGACGACGGTACCACCCGAAAGCAGCAGGACACCGGCGCCACCATCGGCACCATCGACGAAACGGCTCGCGCCGCCGGCCCCGCCGAGCAAAGTGCCGGTGTTATCCACCATGCCATCGCCCGTCAGCACGATAGCCGCCGCTCCGCCGCCGGCACCTCCGATGATTCCGGCTCCACCGGCGCCGCCGCTAACATGGCCACCAGCGTCCACGGTTACGTCAGCGTTGGAAAAGATGCCGACACCGCCGCCACCCGCGCCTCCAGCGAACGACGGCGACGCTCCCGATGCCTGACCGGCGCCCCCCGCTACCGTCGCGCTGCCCGCTACCGTGACGTCGGCTGTGGCGCTCACGCCCACGCCGCCGCCGCCCTGCCCTCCGGCTAGCCCCGCACCCGGGGCCGCCCCTCCCGCGCCACCGCTGACGGAGGTCGTGATGGTTGTTACGCCTGTCACGGTCTGGCCGGTGCCCCCGGTAGCGCCGTTGGCGCCCCTTATCGTCGACGATGGGTTGCTGATGGTCACTCCACCCGGCGCACCATTGCCGGTGGTAAGATCAACGCCACCGCCGCCGCCACCACCGCCAGACACCGTGGTCGTACCGCCGGTGCCGTCCTTGCCGGTCGCATCCGACAGCGAGCCATCAACGCCGCCCGCGCCGCCCGTTCCGGCTGAGCTATTCCGGCCGCTGCCGCCGTCCGCCCAGGCGGGCGCGCTACTCAGCGCCAGCGCGGCCAGCGCTAGTGCAAGAAGCGAGACACCGGCGTTACGCGCGTTGCGTCTGGAATAAGTCGTCGCCATGGCTTGCCCCTTACCGGTGGCAGAGGCTCATAGCTGGCAGAGATATTCGCTAACCGCTTTGCGCGGGTAGCACCGGCCGGCAGCAGCTCTTCAGCCGCTCCCGCCACCCTTCGAAAATCGATAAACCGCATAGCCCCAACCAGTCGCCGCAAAACCGACCGGTCCCAAAAAGGTGTAAATGAATCACACTTCACAGATGATCCTCGTTCGCTGACATGAACAAGGGGTAAAGCGCCTGGCCGTGATTTGACGCTCGTTTGGCCCAGGACGCTGGCCGCGGCACTCGCCGGCAAGCAATGGAATGAGCGGACAGCCCAAGGCAGATATTGGGTGCCGGGAATTACAACTAGCGCCGCTCCTGGAACCCTCGTCCTGCGAGGATGGCGGGCACCGCTTTCTCGATCCGCGCCGTTCGCGTACCGGATTGCTTCGCGCCCGTGAAATAGAAGAGGTATCCGCGCTGCCGGCCCGGCGTCAGCGCCTCGAAGGCGCGCCTGAACGCCAGATCCTTGCGGAATTTCTCTTCCAACTCGTCAGGCACGGCAAATTCCGCCGGCTTCGTCTCAACCTTCAATCCGGCCGTCTCAGCCGCTATAGCCTCGCGCATATAGGCTTTGATGGTGGCCGCCTTCGCCGCAATTTCGTGGGCGCTCGTGAACTTCATTACCCGCGCGGCTCGGACCTGCCCGAGCTGCACCAGCAGCTTCTTCGGATCCTTCAGCAGCGCCCCTTTGAAGAAACCAAGCGCGCAATATTCCTTAAAACCCTGAATGATAACGACGTTCCTGCCATCGAGCGTGTAGCAGGGCTTCCCCCACTTGCACTCTTCCTTCAGGTCAAACCCGGAGAGGATGCCCTGCAGTTCGGCGATCTCGGCCTGCCAGCTGTCCCGATAGGCCATCTCCATGCTGCATCTCCATTTGCCTGTCGCGTCGACGATAGCATGGCTAGGTATCGCGCGCGCCCTTGCCGCAGAAGGACGAGGCGAATCCCCCCATCAAGGGCTAGGATAGCCTGGTGAGAGCGGGAGGCCCGATGCTTTTGGACTGGTTCAATGAAAGGACGCCGGATGGCCGGGCTTAGCGGCGCTGGCTGGGAATTGCTGGTCGAGCGGCTGAGCATGCACAGCAATGGCGAGCAGCATCGCACCTACGGGAAGTATCGGCTTTTCATCGACGGTACGCCCACCGGCATCGACGGCTTCATGTGCGAGCCTCATGGTCCGGGCGATAACGAGACACCGGAGAACGGCAAGCGCGTCGAGGCCGGACGCTATACCGTCTTCACCCATTTCGGCCGCTACCGCACGATCGGCTACGCCGATGAAACGGCCCCGCCCGGCGCCGATGCGATGCCGGCGATAAGGCTCGAGGAAACCGGCGTCCGCACCGACATCCTCATCCACCCGACCTATCCGGCAAAACCCTATCTCGCCAGCATCGGCTGCCTCAATCCGGCGGCCGCCCTGGCCCCGGCGCAGGACAACGATTTTTGGGATTCGCGGCGCCGGACGATCGAACTTATCGAGAGCCTTCGCGCGTTCTCGCCCGCCTCGTTTGTCGCCGACGAAAGCCTGCCCATTCCCAACGCGGCCGTCGTTATCGAGGGTGAGCCGTAGGCAAACCACCGCTCTCCGTGACGCGGCCGACCCTCAAAAGCGGCCTTTTTGGCCTTGCTCTGGCCCAATTCTGTGCCGAACAAGGAATTGCTTAACCAAGTTTGTCCATCTTTTGAGGCAATAGACGGTCACAACGGGCGGCCTCAGGCTGGCGATGTGACGGGTTGGAGCGGCTGCCGGGGCATGATCGGCGGACCGACCGGGGAACGAGTGCGAGTAGTAGTATGGCGTTAGCGAGTGCGAGTTGGGACGACTACCCCGCCGGTAGATTCGCCTCATCGTCGGCGGGGTCGCGCCGGCCGTTCTTCAGCCCATTGGTCGCGACTATTGCTCTTGCCGGCTGTTTGGCCGGCGCCGTTCCGCTGCTGCAAACCTTCGAAAGTTTCCGCTTCCCCGCGCCGCAGACCACGGTCAACGACGCCGCCGCCAGAAAAGCTGGCATCGCTGCGATTTCGCGCGCCCTGTTCGAAAGAGACGCCGAGAATTTCGCCCGGGAATCGTTGCGGCTCGCACCGGCAGCGATGGCCGCCGAAGTTGCCGAGGCGCAAAAGCTTGGCTCATTCGCGCGGCCGGGGCGCAGCGCTGCTCACGCTTCTCCTCTGCACCGGACGTTCAGTGCGCAGCCAGTAAATCCAGCGCCGGTGGCTTCTGATCGCAGCGGCAAGGAAATTGCCGACACTTTCGCGGCTTTGGCCTCTGTGCATGTGAAACCACTGCTGCTTGCCTCGGTTCAACGGGCGCCTTCGATTTCACCCGCGGTTCAGGCGCCGCCGCTACCGGTCCTCGCGCCAGTGGTTGTCGAACCCTCCGTTCCGGTGTCAGCGCAGCCCCAGCCCGCCGCTCCGCCGGCCATGCAGCCGGAACCCTCGGTTTTGGCTTCCGTGCATATCGAGCCCTCGGTTGTGGTGCCGCTCGCCTCGGACACAACAGGCGACGAAGCGCCGGTCGTTCCCGCGCCTCGGCTCGAACGTCCGAGCGAAAATGCGGCGGCCGTCGCGGCCATCGATAAGCCGATGGATCAGGCCTCGCTGCCGCTTGGCCGGAGCGTCCCCTTGGCGGCTCCGGCTGTCGGCGGGAGGGGCACCGCCGTCTACGACATCAGCGCCGCCATGGTCTATCTGCCGGATGGCGAGCGCCTCGAGGCGCATTCGGGCCTCGGCTATATGGTCGACAACCCGCGCTACGTCGACAGACGGGATATCGGGCCAACGCCGCCCAACACCTATAAGCTCGCGCGGCTTGAAAAGCGGTTCTTCGGCGTCGAGGCGCTGCGCCTCGTCCCCGTCGATGGCTCCAAGATGTTTGGCCGCGATGGCTTCCTCACCCACACTTACCTGCTGCGGGGACGGCCGGCGCAATCGAACGGCTGCGTCGTGTTCAAGGACTACGACCGCTTCCTCAATGCCTATAAGCGTGGCCTGTTCGATCGGCTGGTGGTCGTGCCAACCTTGGCTGGATCGTCCGTGCGCGTCGCCTCGGCGAACGGTCGCTGAGAGCGCCGCTTACCCAAGGCGCTAAAAATCGCCCCTGAGCAGCATGCTTCCCGTCAAAGCGATGCCCGCTGCTTCAACATTCCGCGCGCCCGGTAAAGGCGTGACATGACCGTGCCGAGGGGAATGTCGGCAACGTGGGCAATCTCCTTGTAGGATAGGTCGTCGAGCACGCGCAGCTCGACACAAACGCGCAGGTGAGCGGGCAGGGCACGCAGCGCGTCGTTGACCGACGCCTGGTCCTGACCGGCGATGAGGCTTGCCTCCGGTCCCAGGGCAGGATCGGGAACGTCCATGCCCAGCCCGTCATTGCCGTCGTTGTCGAGCGGCACCTCGATGTTGCTGTGACTTGCCCTGTATTTGCTATAGGCGACGTTCCGGACAATCCGCAGCAGCCATGGCCGCCCGCTGTCGCCGTTGAAGGACGCGAAGTGACGCCAAGCCCTCAGGCAGGCATCCTGCACAACGTCCTCGGCGGCGACGGGATCAGCCATAAGCGATCGGGCGAACCTGTTGGCAGCGCCAAGATGCGGGAGTATCGCCTGTTCGAACGTGGGTGACTGCGCCGCACAGGCGATTGCTTCGGCGCTGCGTGGGGCAGGGCGAACCGCTGGTGGGGTCGCTGGCCCGCGCGGTGCAGCAGGCGGCGGGATGACGCGAACCGATGGCGATTGCTTGAGCAAGCGCCCCGCTGCGCTTTCGCCGTCCGTGGCGCATTTCTTGGCAGGGAGGCAGTGCGGGCGGCCGTGTGGCCGGCCTCGTCCGCGCCGGCGAGGATCGAGCAAATAATCGAGATCCACCGGGTCGGGTGAGGGCTTGGAATCCGGTGTGGTCAGCACAATGGACATCATCTATCTCCCATCGATTTGCTCGGCGGATGGCGGGCGTTCGAGACGCCGCGGATAGATGATTTTTTGAGGCCGCCGTCTTGGACTCGGCGGACAATGATGCGGCCTGAAAGGACAAGCTCAGAATGTCATCGGCCCGTACGGAGCCGTGGCAAGGAGACTTGGAGGGTTACCGAACCCGGGCCGAACCGCCCGTCAGTGGTGCAACAGATGAGCGTCGCGCCATTCGGAGGGCGTCATGCCGAACCGTCGCCGGAAGCTGCGGTTGAAATAGGACAGGTCGCCGAAGCCGGCATCCTGCGCGATGGCGCTGATTTTCTCCATGCCGCCGGTTGCTCCCGCCAGGAGCCTGTGCGCGAGGAGCAAGCGCTGTTCGAGGACGAATTCGGAGAAGGTGAGGCCGGTGGCGCCGAACAGGCGCTGTATCTGCTTCGGCGTGAGGCTCGCCTGCCGCGCCACAGAGGCGATGGTCAGCCTTTCGTCGCCGAGCTGGCCGAGAACCTGAGCCTTGATAAGTTGCAGACGCGTTTGCCCAAAACTTTCCCGCAGCTCGGGTGAGTGCTGGCCGGCATCTTCCCGCATCATCAGTCCAACAAGTTCCGTCATGTGCTGGGCCATCGTGTGCTGGCCGACGGCATCAAGGCTGGGTGCGGTCTTGGTGCAGAGGGCAAAATAGCTGCTGACGAGGTTGCGCAAACCCGGACTGGCAAGCACCGGCAGTGCCAAATGGTCCTCGGCGTTAGGGGCAATACTGAGCAGTTCGCGGCGCGGAATACGCAGCGCGGTAAAGCCGCCGCCATTGCTCAGCGCGGCATCGCCGAGAATGTCGAGGCCCATCAGGCTCATATGCGATTCCTTGAGCTCGACGGTATGACCCCGCTGGATGGTCAGGATGTCGCCCTTGGTCGCGGTGACGAGCGTCAGGTCGTCGCAACCGTCCGACAGCAGCGGCCGCGTCCGGCGAAAGCTTCCAGAGGTGCCACGAGCGGAACCGAACGAAAGCGCACCGAACCTTGCGACCTGTACGGTGCACTCGATCTGGTCGTCGCCCTCCGGCACTGCGTCGAGTTGGCAAAAGCCGCGGCAGAATTCTTCGCGCCACGCCTCATAACTCTGGCCGCGCGCGGCGCCGGAATAGGTGAAGACCGGCAGGCGCACATCCGGTGCGCCCCCCCCCACGCCCTGTGTCCCGCTATCGGGAACAGTGAGTGCGACCATATAAAATGCTCTCTAGCGGCCTGGTCCTCGAGAGACGACAGACGGCAGAGGCAAGATGGGAGAGCCTGTGGTGGGCCGACCCGCTCGCGGCTGGCGAGAGTCATCATATCTCTTGGTCCCCGATAACCACGGCCGAATTTCATAGTCAAGCAACAAATGGAACGATCCAATCAGCAATAAGTGACGTTCATCTGGGTGGATTTGAGACAGCCGGACAGAGCGGGCCGATACAGATTGTGCGGCTAGGCGAGGCGCGGGGGCGTCTATTTCCTCACTTCAGCCGCTGCATCAACCGCGTGAACATCATCAGCCCTTCGGGCCAGGGACCATGGCCTGAAGCGAGGTTGATGTGCCCGGCGTCGCCAGCGAGGTGAAAATCCGACCCCCAGCAGGAGGCGAACTCGGCGGCCCGCTCAGGCGTATTGAATGGGTCGGTGGTTGAGGCAATCAGCATCGAGGGGAAGGGCAGGGGATCGCGCGGCACGTTGCGGAACGGCCGGGTCTCCGGCGGCACGTTCGGATTGAGCTCGAGATCGGGCGCCGAGACGAGAAATGCCCCGCGCACCTTGTTGTCCCTCAGCCATTGCGCTGTATGCACCACTGCTGAGACCGCCAGCGAATGGGCGATCAGCACCACCGGCCGCGTCGCCAGCGTGATCTGCCGGTCGATCGTCGCGACCCATGGCTCAAGCTCGGGATGGTCCCATTCGTCCTGCTCGACGAACTGTGCCGTGCCGAACCGCTCGCCCCAGCGCCGCTGCCAGTGACCGAGCCCGGAATTGCCGAGCCCCGACAGGATCAAAATGTCCGCCTCTGCGATCTTCATGAGCGGTCTTCGCGGTCGATGAAGAAGGCCGTCATCTCGCCGAGTCCTGCCTTGCGGTAATAGTCGACCGCCTGTGGATAGGCCATCAGCACGATGCCGATCCCCGGCCCGAGGATTTCCTTCATCCTGTTGAGCAGGCCGGTGCCGATGCCGTGCCGCTGCTGGTCGGCCCGGACCACGAGGTCGGCGAGGTAGCAGACCCAGGCGCCATCGGTGAATGCCCGCGCAACGCCAAGGATGGCGCCGGTCTCGTCGTCGCGGGCCGTCACGATCATGTTGGAGCCGGCGAGCATCGCCGCGACCCGCTCCGGATTGCCGAGCGGCCGGCGGTCGCCCATGTAGGTCGTGGCCAGCACGGCGCAGTAGTCTTCGACGCTCAGCTGCTGCTCCTGCGCGTAGACGACGCTCATGCGGCGTCCGCTCCGAACACCCGCTCGAAAATCGCGTCGACATGTTTCAGGTGATAAAAATCATCGAACATCGCGTCGATTTCGCCGGGTGACAGCTTTGCCGAGACATCCGGATCGGCCTTGAGCAACCGCGCGAAGGCGCCGGCGCGGTCGCCGTTCATCCGCCAGACTTCCATCGCGTTGCGCTGCACGGCGGCGTAGGAATCCTCGCGGCTCATCCCGGCCTGCGTCAGCGCCAACAGGACGCGCTGCGAATTGTGCAGGCCGCCGAGCAGGTCGAGATTGCGCCGCATATTCTCGGGATAGACCAGCAGATTGTCGATGAGACCGGTCAGCCGGGCCAGCGCGAAATCGAGCGTCACCGTTGCATCGGGGCCGATCATCCGCTCGACCGAGGAATGCGAAATGTCGCGCTCGTGCCAGAGGGCGACGTTTTCGAGCGCCGGGGTGACCATGCCGCGCACCAGCCGGGCAAGGCCGGTGAGGTTTTCGCTGAGCACCGGGTTGCGTTTGTGCGGCATCGCCGACGAACCCTTCTGGCCGGGCGAAAAGAACTCCTCGGCTTCCAGCACTTCAGTGCGCTGGAGGTGCCGGATTTCCGTCGCCAGCCGCTCGATCGAAGACGCCACGACGCCGAGTGTGGCGAAGAACATGGCGTGGCGGTCGCGCGGAATCACCTGCGTCGAGACCGGCTCGACCGCGAGGCCCAACTTTTCGGCGACATAGGCTTCGACCCGCGGGTCGATATTGGCGAAGGTGCCGATGGCGCCGGAAATCGCCGCCACGGCGATTTCCTTTTGGGCAGCCACTAGCCGCGCCCGGTTGCGCGAAAACTCGGCATAGGCCTCGGCGAGCTTGATGCCGAAGGTGGTCGGCTCGGCGTGGATGCCGTGGCTGCGGCCGATGGTGATGGTGTATTTGTGCTCGCGCGCCCGCTTTTCGAGCGCGACCAGGAGCTTGTCGACATCGGCAATCAGGATGTCCGAGGCACGCTTGAGCTGCACCGACAGCGCCGTGTCGAGCACGTCCGACGAGGTCATGCCCTGGTGCAGGAACCGCGCTTCGGGCCCGATGAGTTCGCTGAGATGGGTTAGGAAGGCGATGACGTCGTGCTTGGTGGTCCGCTCGATCTCATCGATCCGCTCGACGTTGAACGTCGCCGCGCTGCCCTTTTCCCAGATAACCTTCGCGGCCTCTTTCGGCACGACGCCGATCTCGGCAAGCGCCGTCGTCGCGTGTGCCTCGATCTCGAACCAGATGCGAAAGCGCGTGTCGGGCGACCAGATGGCCACCATGTCGGGGCGGGAATAGCGCGGGATCATGCGGTTATCGTCTTTGCAGCGTTGCGGATGGCGCTGATGCGGCCCGCATAGGTTTTGGGGTCGTTCCCGGCGAACACCGATGTGCCCGCAACGAAGAGATTTGCTCCCGCCGCCGCGAGCGCACGCGCATTCTCCGCCGACACCCCGCCATCGACCTCGAGGTCGATATCGCGGCCGCCGATCAGGTCGCGGGCCTCGGCGAGCTTGGTCAGCGCATCGGGGATGAAGGCCTGGCCGCCGAAACCGGGATTGACGCTCATCACGAGCACCAGATCGACGATGTCGATGACGTGCCGGATCGCCGACACCGGTGTCGCGGGATTGATCGCCACCCCGGCGCGCTTGCCCTCGGCGCGGATCGCTTGCAGCGAGCGGTGGAGGTGCGGGCCTGCCTCGGCATGCACGGTAATGCTGTCGGCGCCGGCTTCGGCGAAGGCCTGAAGAAAGGGATCGGCCGGCGCGATCATGAGATGCACGTCGATGGTCTTTTTCGTCAGCGGCCGGATGGCTTTGACGATCAGCGGCCCGATCGTGATGTTGGGCACAAAGTGCCCATCCATCACATCGACATGGATATAGTCAGCGCCGCCCCCATCGATCGCGCGGATTTCCTCGCCCAGCCGCGAAAAATCGGCGGAGAGGATCGACGGCGCAATGCGGATGGGCTTGGTCACGGACGCCTCTTGGCTCGGGGCGTAAGTCAACACTGACTTACGAGGTTGCTTACCCCTCCGTCACAATAGCCGCAAGAGGGACTGGGCCGTGAGGTAACGCTGAACCGCGAGGGGTTCGGCGAATGAGCGCCCAGATTTCCAGCATCGCGGTGTCTATATCGGGATGCGGGGAGACAAAGATGACGACGATGTCTAGGCGAATTGCTGGCACAGAGCAGGTCACGAGGGACGAGCTCATTTCGCGCGCGCGGGCGGGGGACGCCGCCGCCTTCCAAAAGCTGACCGAGCCCCACCGCCGTGAACTTTACGTCCACTGCTACAGAATGCTGGGATCGCTCCAGGATGCGGAAGACACGCTCCAGGAGACTTTGCTGGCCGCATGGCAGGGCTTCAAAGGCTTCGAGGGGCGCGCTTCGCTTCGCACCTGGCTCTATCGGATCGCCACCAATCGGTGCCTCAACGCGCGCAGATCGGCGAGTCGGCGCCCGGCTAAAGCGTGGGACGTCCCCGGGGTGGAGCCGCCCTCACCAAGCCGGCTCGGCGAAGTCCCGTGGCTCGATCCCTTTCCCGATGGCCTTCTTGAAGAGCAGGCGGCCGACGTGTCGCTCAGTCCGGAAGACAGCTACCTGCAGACCGAGTCGATTTCTTTGGCATTCGTGGCGGCACTCCAGGTCCTTCCTCGACGCCAGCTCGCTACCCTGATCCTGTACGATGTCCTTGGCTTTCAGGCGAGCGAGGTGGCGAACATGATCAATTCGACCGTCGATTCAGTGAACAGCGCGCTGAAACGGGCACGCGCCAACCTGCAACAGAGAATGCAGAACGACCGCCCGCAGCCTCCCGCGATGGGCTCGCCCGCCGAGAAGGCGATCGTGGGAAAGTTCGTTCGAGCCTACGAGCGCGCGGATCTGGACGACCTGGTGACGCTTTTTACCGATGACGTCTTCATGTCGATGCCGCCTCTGCCCCTCGAATACGAGGGGCCCGACGCCGTGGCTCGCTTTCTTGCCGTGCTTTTCCTGGCGGTTCCGCGGTTCGCGCTGGTGCCGACCAGAGCCAACGGTCAGCCGGCGTTCGGCGCTTACGCACACACCGCTTCAGGCGTCTTCAAAGGGGTCGGCGTTGTCGCCGTCGCCCTCAGCGGTGAGCGCATTTGCGCCATCACCTTCTTCGAGCACAATGTCCTTTCCTGGTTCGGCCTACCGCTGTTTCTCCCGGCCGCCTCATCTTAGCTCCGACTCAAAATGAGGGCCGCCGATCGCCCAGTTTCTCCAGGTCGTGGTGTCTAATCCTGCGGCAACTAACGCCGAAACAGGAGAAGCTACGATGGGAAAGATTGTTGTCTCGAGCAACGTTTCGCTTGATGGGGTTATTCAGGATCCGGACGGCTACGACGGTTTCGAGCACGGCGGTTGGTTCAAGCAGTTCATTCGAAACGATCTCGACGCGTGGAGCGAACACGAAATCGAGGAAACCCTGCATGCCAAGGCCATATTGCTGGGCCGCAACAGCGACCAATGGTTTGCTACACGCACGCCCGGCCGGCCCGAAGTGTGGGCGCAGCGGATGAACAGCCTGCCCAAATACGTGGTCTCTTCGACATTGGAGAAGGCCATGTGGGGCAATGCGACGGTGCTCAGGAACGCCGAGGATGTGTCAAGACTGAAGCGGGAAGTGGACGGCGATATCCTCGTCTACGGGAGCTACCAGCTCACGCAATCCCTCATCGAGCATCGCCTCGTCGACGAATTCCGGCTGCTGACGTTCCCGGTCGTCGTTGGAGCCGGCGAACGTCTTTTCCGTGACGTTACGCACGACACCGCATTGCGCCTTGTCGGCAACCGGACCCTCGGCGAAGGGCTGCTATTGGCCACCTATGAGGTAACGCAAGAAGCTTCGAGCTGACCCCTTCTGCCCGCCGATTTTGATGGGCGCGTGCGCTGGCAGCGCGCCCATCAACGACTAATGCGCCTCACATTCCCGCCAATTCCGCGTCATTGGCTTGCACCCCGTCAGCAACCGGCTAAAACCCCGGCAACGACCGGAGTCCCGATGTTCGGATTTTCACTGCCGCTGGTGTTTGGCGCGGGGGTGCTGAGTTTCCTCAGCCCCTGCGTGCTGCCGCTGGTGCCGCCTTATCTCACCTACATGGGCGGCGCGAGTTTCGAGCAGTTGCGCGGCGATGATCGGGTTATCCACGCCCGTATCGTGCTGACCTCGATCTTCTTCATCCTCGGCTTTTCGGCGGTGTTCATCACCCTTGGGGCGACTGCCACGGCATTTGGCCAATCGTTCCGCCAGGCGCTGCCGATCCTGACACCGCTCGCCGGCATCCTGATCATCGCGATGGGACTGCATTTCCTCGGGATTTTCCGCATCGCGCTGCTCGATCGGCAGGTCCGCCACAACGGTCCGAGCGTGGCGACCGGCCCGGCTGGCGGCTTCCTGCTAGGCCTCGCCTTTGCCGTCGGCTGGACGCCGTGCATCGGCCCCATCCTCGCCGCAATTCTCAGTGTGGCGGCAAATGAGAACTCTGCGCTGCAGGGCGCGACGCTGCTTGCCGTCTATTCGCTGGGGCTGGGGGTGCCGTTCCTGCTGGCGGGCATCGCTGTCGGCCCGTTCCTCAGCTTTTTCAGCCGGTTCAAGCGCAATCTCGGCGTCGTCGAGAAGGTCGTCGGCGTGCTGCTGATCATCACCGGCTTGCTGTTCCTCACCGGCAATTTCACCCGGCTGAGCTACTGGTTTCTCGAAACATTCCCCTTGCTTGGCCAGATCGGCTGACAGGCGTCTTAACCTTGCTCGGAGAAAACCCCGGCGGAGGTGTCCGTTAGCGGGCATTCTCGTATTGCGATTCGCGCGACAGGGGAGCCAAAGGTCGTCGCGCGATCATTCGGGGACCTTCTATGGTCGATATTGCGGCATTGGGAGCGCCTCTGGCGCGGACGAGCCTGGCAACGCCTGTTGCCGGAACGGCGGTGGATTCGCTTCGGTTGACGGTGTCGACCACAAGCCGGATCGAGGATGTCGAGGCGATCTGGCGCGCCTTCGAGGCGGATGGCATCGAGTCACCGGGCCAAAGCTATGACTTCATCCGCCTCTGGATCGAAGCGCGGCGGATCGCCGAAAAGGATCAGCTTTACGTCGTCGGCTCCATCAATGGCCGCCCCATGGTGCTGCTGCCGCTGCAACGCCGTCGCGTCCGCGGTGTCTGGATCTACACCTGGTTCGCCGGCAGCCATGTCGGCTGCAATGCGCCGTTGCTCGATGTGATGCGGTTTGTCGCGCTGACGATGCAGCAACGCCGGACCTTCTGGGCCAGTCTGCTGGCGCCGCTCAAAGACGCCGACCTCGTCTATCTGAAGGCGGTGCCGGAGCGCGCCTACGGTATCGATGGGCTCTTTGCCGAGCTGGGCACGGCGCAGCCGGCCGAGACGCTTCATCGCGCGGTGTTTTCGAGCTGGGACGAGGCCAACACCACGCAGCGCTCAAAATCCCGTCGCAAGCACGATCGCCAGCAGGGCGAGCGGCTCGATGCACAGGGTGCCGTCAGCTTCGAGGTTGTCACGTGCAGCGCCGCCGCCCGGCCAATCCTCGACGAGATGTTCCGCCAGCGCGCCCGGCGCTTCGAAGTCATGGGGGTCAACGATCCCTTCAAGCCCTGCGATGTCGCCCGGTTCTACAATGAGACGATGACGCCCGGCTCGAAGGTCGAGGTCAAATTGCATGTGATGCGCCTCGATGGCGCGATTGTCGCCGTGCGCTACAATATCGTCCACGGCGATCGGTTGTTCTGCCTCATTTCCTCAATGAGCGACGACGAGCGCATTCAGGGCGGATCGCCCGGCAAGCAGTGCCTGCTGCGCGTGATGCAAACCGTGTTCGACGAAGGTTTTAGCGTTTTCGACATGGGCAACGGCCTGACCGACGAAAAGCGCCACTGGTGCAATGTTCGGATCGGCCTCAACAACCACTATGTGCCGCTGAGTGCGAAGGGACACCTGATTATCGCCGCGCACGGCCAGTGGCAGACCATCCGCGCCAAAATCAAAGGTAACGAGAAACTGCTGAAACTGGTGAAGACCGCCCGCTCCAAGCTGCAGCCCCGGGTGGCCGAAAAGGCCGCCACACCTGAGGCCGACGCCTAGGCCTTCGCCCTCTCCTTGCATCCATACGAACTTTCAAGGAATTTCCCCGCGCGGGCCGCCTGAGGCCCGAACGGAGTTTTGGTGATGGACGAGCGGCTTCTCGCAAAGGCCGAACGCGTGCTGGGCTGGCGTCCTACCGAATGGCGGGAGGTTGTCGGCGGCTACACCCCGACGCGCCGTCTTGCAGTGCGCCAGGGCGAAAAGCGGGCCTTTCTCAAGGTCGCGACGACTCCTGTCACTGTCCGCATGCTGCGTCGCGAGATCACGGTCTATTCGAGACTGTCGGGGCCGTTCATGCCGGAATTCATGGGCGGGCTCGATGAAGATGACGAGCCGCTGCTCGCCATCGAAGATCTGAGCGCAGCCCGCTGGCCGCCGCCTTGGGACACTCCTTCAGTCGACGCGGTTTTGCGCACAATTGAGACGATGCACAATGTCGTGGGCGCTGACGTGCCGTCCTACATCGAAGTGCAGGCGGGCAGGGACGACGGTTGGGGAGCGGTGGTCCGCGATGCTCAGCCGCTTCTGTCCCTAAAATTCTGCAGCGCCTCGTGGCTGGAGGCCGCGCTGCCGGACCTGATAGCGGCCGCTGCCGCCTGTTCGACGGAAGGCACGGCGCTTTGCCACGGCGATTTGCGCAGCGACAACCTCTGCCTCGTTGGTGGAAAGGCGTTGTTGGTGGACTGGCCCGAGGCTTGCCTCTCCAATCCGAGGCTTGATCTCGGCCTGATGCTGCCCAGCCTCACCGAAGAGGGAGGACCGCTGCCCGAAGCGATTCTGCAGGACGCTCCGGAAGTCGCCGCCTGGGTCGCGGGCTTTTTCGCGGGTCGCGCCGGTCTGCCGCCGATCCCCGGTTCGCCTGGTGTGCGGCCGGTGCAGGTGCGCCAGCTCAGCACGGCGCTGCCCTGGGCCCGGCGCGCGCTTGGCCTACCGGCCCTCTACTGAACGATCGTCAGAGGAGCTTGAGCCCGCGCATCGAAACGTGGCCGGATTTGCCGATGATGATGTGATCGTGGACGGTGATCCCGAGCGGCTTGGCCACGTCGGAGATCGCCCGCGTCATCTGCACATCGGCCGAAGACGGGGAGGGATCGCCCGAGGGGTGATTGTGGACGAGAATCACGGCAGTGGCCGAAAGCTCCAGCGAGCGGCGGATCACTTCGCGGGGGTAGACGGGCGTGTGGTCGACGGTGCCGGTCTGCTGCACCTCATCGGCGATCAGCCGGTTCTTCTTGTCGAGGAAGAGGATGCGGAACTGCTCGATGTCCTCGAACGCCATCTGCGCCCGGCAATAATCGATGAGCGCCGCCCAGGAACTGAGGATCGGCATATCTCGGCTGACCCGATCGCGCGCAAACCGCTGCGCCGCCGCCTGGATGATCTTGAGGTTGGCGGCCGATACCTCGCCGAGGCCCTTGGTCTCGGCTAGCTGTGCCGGCTTGGCGCTGAGCACGCCTGAAAAACTGCCGAACCGGGCAATAAGCTCTTTGGCCAGCTCTTTGGTGTCACGGCGGGGAATGATGAGCTGCAGCACCAGCTCCATCAGCTCGTAATCTTCCAGCCCCTCGGCGCCGGTCTTGAGGAAGCGCTGACGCGCGCGTTCGCGATGACCGAGATAGTGCGGCTGCTGGGCTTCGCCGAGGCCTTTTGCGGGATCGGCTTTTTCGTCCACGTCTAGCGCCGTGCGACGAGGGGGTTGAACAGCCCCTTTGGCGAGAGCGTAAAGACCTCGTGGCCGGTCTCGGTAATGCCGATCGAATGCTCGCACTGCGCCGAAAGCGTGCGGTCGCGGGTCACTGCCGTCCAGCCGTCCGCTAAAATTTTGACGTGCGGCCGGCCGAGATTGATCATCGGCTCGATGGTGAAAATCATGCCCGGCTTGAGCTCGATACCCGTCCCGGGCACGCCGAAATGCATGATGTTGGGCTCGTCGTGGAACAGCGTGCCGACGCCGTGGCCCACGAAATCGCGGACGACGCTGGTGCGTTCGGCTTCCGCCCGCCGCTGGATCGCGGCGCCGATATCGCCGGTCGTATTGCCGGGGAGGGCCGCCGCGAGCCCCGCCTCGAACGCCTCGTAGGTGACTTCGATCAGCCGCTCGGCCTTCCGAGAAATCTCGCCGACCGGGTACATGCGCGAGGAATCGCCGTACCAGCCATCGACGATCAGCGTCAGGTCGATATTGACGATATCGCCTTCGCGCAGCGGCCTATCGTCGGGGATGCCGTGGCACACCACGTGATTGATCGAGGTGCAGATCGAATGCCGGTAGCCCTTGTAGAACAGCGTCGCCGGGATCGCGTTGTTGTCGCGGGCAAAGCTATAGGCCGCACGGTCGAGCTCGAGCGTCGTGACGCCCGGCTTTACCATGTCGACCAACAGGTCGAGCGCTTCGGCGGTCAGCCGGCTCGCCTTGCGCATGCCCGCAAACCCCGCCTCGCCATGCAGCGGGATAACGCCCGACGTGCGGCGCGACTTGGTTTCGGCATCGACATAGGTGATCATTCAGGCAGCTCCGGCTAGTGTCCAACAAATAGTCCTTGGCCAGCGGATTTGAAAGAGCAGCGCTCGTGGTCAATCTGATCGTCGTTGTCCTGATTCTCCTGGCCGGTGCGGTCTGGCTGTTTCTGCCAAGGATCGCGGCCGCGGCAATCACCACTGTCGTGATTTTCTGCGGTTGGCAGGTATTCTCTGCCGGTATGACGGCGACCTCGCTCAATGGCTTTTATTTCGCCTATATTTATCTCGCCCATCACGATCTTGGATTGCCATCGGGGGACAGGGCGTCAGGCGGCCCTAACCTTGCCCGGGATTTCTGTGGTGGCGCAGGTATCAAGCTGCAGCTGACAAAGCCGCCCAGCGACCGACAGTGCCTGCCGCTCCCTCGGGCGGAGTCGAGTGACGGACCCTGTGACCCGGTCGCGGCTGACGGGCACGTCCCCGACTATGTCTATCCATTTTCGGATCACCTCACGACCAGCATGGCCATCGTCTACGATGATGTTGGCAAGATTGCCGAGCACCTGCGGCTCTCAACAAAGAGCGACTTCCTGGCCGCGGGGACGTCTGAGGGGCGGGCCGACGTCGCAGGGCAAAAGAGCAAAGTCGTCAGCCTGAAGCAGTGCACGGGGTACGGCTACATAGAAATTAGTCAGAACCTCTATGACGGCATGATGCCCGCGTGGTTGCGACACTAGCCGTTGCCCTCGCTTGACCTTTCGGCACGCCGGGGGCATCCATGCTCCCTTCATTTTGGGCCCAAGGCTTTCGCGCGACCGATGACCACATCCGCAGCATCCGAAACCATCACTGCCGCGCTTCTGGTGATCGGCGACGAAATCCTCTCCGGCCGCACCAAGGACGTGAACATCGCCGCGACGGCCGAGTTTTGCACGGAGCTGGGCATCGAGCTACACGAAGTCCGCGTCGTGCCCGATATCGAGGCCGACATCATCGAGGCGCTCAACGCGCTGCGCCATCGCTACACTTATGTCTTCACCACCGGCGGGATCGGCCCGACGCATGACGACATCACTGCCGATGCGGTGGCCAAGGCCTTTGGCGTGGCGCTGCCGATCAACGCCGAAGCACGGAAAATGCTGGAAGACCGCTGGCGGCAGACCGGCACCGAGGTCAACGCCGCCCGGCTCCGCATGGCGCGCATCCCAGAGGGCGGCAGCCTGATCGTCAATTCGGTCAGCGCGGCGCCGGGCTTCCGGATCGGCAACGTCCACGTGATGGCCGGCGTGCCGATCATCATGAAATCGATGCTGGAATCGATCCTGCCGACCCTCAAAACCGGCAGGAAGGTGCTGAGCCGCACCGTGCCCGCGCAGGTGGGAGAGGGGATCATCGCCGACCCGCTCTCGGCGCTCCAAAACGAATATCCCGACGTAAAGATGGGCAGCTATCCCCGCATGGGCGATGGCGCCGTCCGCACCGAGCTCGTCTTGCGTTCCCCCGACGAGCCCCGGCTCGAAGAGGCCACCGCAAAACTCCGTACCATCGTCGCCGCCGCGCATCGCGCCGCCGGCATCGCCGATCCCTACTAGTCCCCCATCGCGCCACCGAGGATTCCCCGATGAGCACCGCACCCTCTCCGCAAAAGTCATTTCCCGTAAGCTGGGACCAATTCCATCGCGATAGCCGGGCGCTGGCCTGGCGTCTTGCCGGGGCAGGGCCCTTCGACGCGCTCGTGGCCATCACACGCGGTGGGCTGGTGCCCGCGGCGGTCGTGGCCCGCGAGCTCAATATCCGCACTGTCGAGACGATCGCCGTCAAATCCTACGACCATCAGTCGAAGGGCGAGATCAGGATACTGAAGCCGATCACGCCGGAAATTCTCGGCATGCAGAAGGCCGGCAAGAAGGTGCTGATCGTCGACGATCTGGTCGACACGGGCGCCACCGCCCGCGTCGTCCGGGACATGCTGCCCGGCGCCCATTTCGCCACGGTCTACGCCAAGCCGAAGGGCCGCGAGATGGTCGACACCTTCATCACGGAAGTGAGCCAGGACACCTGGATCTTCTTCCCCTGGGACATGGACGTGACCTACGCCGCCCCGATTTCCGGGGCGACCGACTGATGTCCGAGAGGGCTGAACTGCTCGCGAGGCATGTCAGCCCGGATGGTCAACTTGTCTGGCGGATAGAGCGCGAAACTGAGGCTAGCGGCAAGGTTGTCATAAGCTTCGGTTTTGAGGGGCTAGATTGGCACCTTCATCCGGACTTCTTCGAGGCAAACGGCCGATCGCCCGAGCAGATCGCCGATGATGTGACGGCTGGTGTCATCGAGGATCGACATGTCGTCGTCATCGAAACGTTCCCAGACGACCCGTTCCGAATGTATTTGCTAGAAACCATTGAGCAGGAGCTCGAGCTTTCCGGCACCTATGCCGACCTACGGTTCCGATTCTGGAGCGGCCGGTCGATCGACCGAGCCGAACTGTTGGAAGGCACCGTCGACTACAAACCGCTCGGACGGATCTTCACGACGCCATAAACAACGCCCCAATCGAACGCTACGCCGCCGACTTCGGCCGTACTACCGCCTCGGCGGTTGGCCGGTTGCGCATGATGAAGAGCGTCGAGATCAAGCCGGCCTCGATCGTGAAGTAGAAGGTGAGGATCAGCGGATCGGGCAATCCGGTCCTGTCGAACTCACCGTCGATCTTGGCATCGACCGCCAGCAGTTCATGATGACCGCGGAAGTCGGTGACCGCCATCGTTATCTTTGGCCCGATCAACTCCTTGCGGGCAAACGCGGCGATGGTCGCCTTGCCCCAGAATTCGCGCTGCGCGTCGTTGATGAAAGCGTCGTCGGCGAGGGTTGCCAGCAGAGCAGCTTCGTCAAAGCTGTTCAGGGCGTCGATGAAGCGTTGAATGATGATCGGCAGCGAAAAATTGTCCTGCGACATGGCGGTCGTCCTTAGGGTGGAGCTTTTCTAACCCCTCCACCCTAGACACCGCGGATGTCAGTTTTTGGCAGTAGCCCGCACAGCCAGTGGCTCGTCGAGCAATGCGACGATGTCTTTCTCCAGCGCTTCCGGCGTCACATCTGATGCGAAGCGGTCGACAACCTTGCCGTCCGAGTCGATCAGGAATTTGGTAAAATTCCATTTGACCGCTTCCGTGTTCAAAATCCCCGGTGCCTCATGCTTGAGGTAGGCGTAGATCGGGTCGGTATTGTCGCCGTTGACGTCGATCTTCGAAAAAATCGGGAATGTTACGTCGTAGGTCAGGCCGCAGAATTCGGCGATTTCGGCTGCTGTTCCAGGTTCCTGCTCGCCGAACTGGTTGCAGGGAAAGCCTAAAATTTCGAGCCCTTGGTCCTTATAGGAGCGATAAAGCGCTTCGAGGCCGGCATATTGCGGCGTAAAACCGCATTTGCTGGCGACGTTGACCACGAGTACGACCTTACCCTTGTAGTCGGCCATGGATTTGGGTGCGCCATCGAGAAGTGGCGCCGAGAAATCGTAAAAGGATGTCAATTGGAACTCCGAACGGGCTGGCGAAAATGCTGAACGGCTGGGAGAAGCCGTTGGCATTCATATCAGCACAATGCCGGTGACAAACCAGAGATCGCGCTGCTGGATGTACAAAAATCTGCGATCCTGATTGCGATGCCGTCAAGTGAATGGTCAAAGCCGACGCCAGCGTGCTCCGGCGTGGTGTGAAGAGGATAGGGTTATGCTTCGAATGACGATGATTGGGTTGGCTGTTGTTTGCGCCATGGCGCCCGCGGCGGCCTATGCCGCCAAAAACGGCGCTAACGATTATCTCCAGGCGCAGCCCGCCAGCGGCCAGGCAACCATTCTTTCCAAGGCGATCGGGCGCGGCTGCACGGTGAAAACCGTCATGTTCCTGGGCATGGGCGAGCCGTTCCCCAAGAACCAAGCCATCTGGAGCGCTAAGTGTGGAAATGGGTCAAGCTTCGCCGTCAAGGTGAATCCCGACGGTTCGAACCAGGCGATCGAATGCACGGTCTTTGAAGCCATGAACGGTGTCAAATGCTTCAAGAAGATGCCGCCATCGGCGCCACCCGCTCCGCTCCCTGCGCGGAATTGAGTTTTCGCCCGCGCTGTGACAGAGCAACGGCCGGCGCGGGCGTGATGGAATGGTAGACATACAGGACTTAAAATCCTGAGAGGGTATCCTCGTGCGGGTTCGAGTCCCGCCGCCTGCACCAACTTTTACCTGGCGTCTGTGCCGGATTACGCGCCCACAGGCTGCGCCGGCCGAACGCTCCGTGTGCCCACCACAACCAGCGGGACCGCGATAGCGTAAACGACGACGACCGAAAGCCAGATCGCGCCGGGCCATTGCTTCTGGACCATGAAGTAGAGCGTAGAGAAACCCAGCGGGGCGATAATCGAGGCGAGGCTCACTGCCGATGCCAGCACGCCCTGGAACTGACCCTGCCGGCTCTCGTCGACCTGCCTTGTAGCGAGAGCCTGCAGCGCCGGCGTGCCGATGCCGCCGAGGGCGAAGATCGGCATGATGGCGAAAACGATCCAGCCTTGGCTGGTGAAGGCCAGGACCACAAGCGCGGCTGAGACGCAGGCAATCCCAACGAGAACGGCGCCACGATCGCCGAACAGTTTGGTCGCCGGGCCGGGCAATAGCGCCTGTACAAGTGTCTGGCAGATACCGAACGCCCCAAGCGACAGGCCGATCCAGAGCCCATTCCACTGGAAGGTATCAAAGCCCCACAGCGCCCAGCAGGTGGCGTAGACCTCTCCCGTAGCGCTGAGGATGAAAAACACCAGGACGATCGGCAGCAACGCCTTCATCGAAAAGATCCAGCGCAGCGGCCGCAGCGGGTTCAATGCCGCGAGGTCGATTTTCGAGCGGGACGGCGTGCGCGACTCCGGCAGGACGAACAGCGCCAGCAGGAAATTGCAGCCATTCAGCACGGCCGCGGCGATGAAGGGGAGCCGTATCCAGTAGTCCCCGAGGAGGCCGCCGAGAACGGGTCCGATGATAAAGCCGATGCCGAACATGGCGTTGAATAGGCCGAAGCGGCGGGCGCGCTTATCCTCGGGGGAAATGTCGGTGATGTAGGCCGTCGCTACGGAGACATTGGCGCTGGTAAGGCCGGCAATGGCGCGGCCGACGAACAGCATCCAAAGCTGGGGCGCGAAGGCCAGGACGACGTAGTTGATCGCTGCACCCGCGAGCGAAATGAGCAGCAAGGGACGCCTGCCGAGGTTGTCGCTCAAGGCGCCCAGTACGGGCGCGAAGACGAACTGCATGACCGCATACAGCGCAGCCATTATCCCGATATAGGGGGCGATATCCTGCGTGTGTGTGACCTCTTCGAGCAGTCGCGGCAGGACGGGGAAGATGAGGCCGATGCCGACGGCGTCGAGACCAATGGTGGAAAAGATGACGATAAGCGGCTTGTTCATAAGAAGCTCCGATCGGCGCAAAGCGCAGGCGGCGCCCTGAAGGCGCGCATAGCTCGATGACTATTGCTGACGCGTTTGTCAGCGTTGATGTGTTGGGGTCGCTGGCCGACGCATGCCTTTAGGCACGGTGGTGTGTGCTTGGCCGCCTGGACGACAATTCGTCCACCTGTTTACTCCGCCACTGAGCGGATCAAGGGAAGCGGTCGCTTTTCGCGACAAGCGCCACTTACGCCAGGACGACCGAGCCCGGCAAGTTTCTTTTGTGGGTTGCCACCACCCATGCGGTCGCTGGATCGCATAGGCTACCGCGCCCACGCTTCACATCGCCGTGAAAACGATGCCGCCGACGAGCAAATGGCGCGGTCTGGCCATATCGTCACTTGGAAGCAGGTGGAGGGTAGAATGCCAAATTCGGTTGCCATCGTCACAGGAGCCAGTCAAGGCATCGGCCAGGCAACGGCGGTTCGCCTGGCGCGGGATTTTTCAGGTGTCGCTCTGGTATCGCGCAATCGTGCCAAGCTCGAGGAGACGGCTGCAGCGGTGAAAGCGGCTGGTGCCGAGCCTATTGTCATCGATCTCGATCTGGCCGATCCTGCCGCGGCGCAGCAGGTGGTCGATCAGACCTTCGCCACGTTCGGGCGGCTCGATGCGCTGCTCAACATCGCCGGCGCCGTTCCGCAGATAGACCTGTTCGAGATGACCGATGCACAGTGGGAGGATGGCCTTGCACTAAAACTCCATGGCGCGCGCCGGTTGACGATTGCCGCCTGGCCGGCGCTCAAGGCGGCCAAAGGGGCCGTTGTGCTGATGTCCGGCAATTCGGCGCTGTTTCCGAAGGCGCCTTATGCTGCTGTGGGCACCATTAACGCCGCGATCGTGGCGCTGGCCAAGGCGTTCTCGGACCGCGGCATTGCCGATGGGGTTCAGGTCAACAGTGTCCTGCCCGGACCGGTGATGACCGGCCGGCGCCGCTCGTACCTCCAGCATTGGGCGCCGCTTCATAACATGACCGTCGAGGAAGCGACGGCCAACTTCCCGAAGGAAGCCGGCATTGCGCGCTATGGCGAGCCGGAAGAGATCGCCGAGCTGATGGCGTTCCTGGTCTCTCCGGGCGCCCGCTGGATGACCGGTTCGACGCTGCGGATGGATGGCGGAGAGGTAAAATCGGTCTGAGGAGGATGAGCCGATGGTAGCCTGGGATCGCGTAACGCGCGCTCACGTGGAGAGGGCGATAGGAGAATACGATCGGCTGGGGCCGGAACCGTTTTTCGCCGAGCACGGCTTCGCCCCGACCACGACCTACGATCTGGTCTGGAAGAATCGGCGCTACCCGCCCAAGGCGATTCTGGGCACGGCCTACGAATTTGCCAACGGCAGGCGCCTCGCCTCCGGCGACTTCGAAGGCGGCAAGACCGGCGCCGTGAAAGTGCTTGGGCAGCTCGGTTTCACCATCGAGCCAAAGCGACTCGCGGCGAAATAGCGGCACGATACGAGGCGCGGAAGGCGGGGCCACCCGGCTCCCGGACGCCAACTCAGGCGGCAGGCTTGCCGAGCCGCTCCGTCGCGAACAGCAACAGTGCCAGCACGCCCAGCGTGCCGCCGCAGACAGCCGTAGCGGTCCAGCCGCCCCAGTGATAGCTCGCCGTGGCGATGGTCGAGCCGATGGCGCCGCCAATGAAGGACGTCGTCATGTAGACAGCGTTGATCCGCCCCCGCATGTGCGGCGCGAGCGAAAAGATCACGCGCTGGCTGACCACCTGGTTGAGCTGCACCGCCGCGTCGATGAGGATCGCGAGGACCACCAGCAGCGCCAGCACGCCCGCTGACGCCGCCCAGCCGGTCGCGAAGAAGCTGATGGCGAGCACCGCCATGCCCGCCGCCGTAGCCGGCCCGACAAGGCCGCGATCCGCGAGCCGCCCGGCGATCGGGGCGGCGAGGGCACCGCCCGCTCCGGCCAGCGCGAACAGCGCGATGGCCTGCTGGCTCATGCTGAACCGCTCGGCGAGCATCACCGGGGCGGCGGTCCAGAACACGTTGAAGGCGCAAAACATCAGCGCCTGATAGACCGCGCGGCGGCGCAGCACCGGCGTCTCGCGGACGAGCCCCACCATCGAGGCGAGGATCTTGCCGTAGTGGAGCCCGCCCTGCGGCACATAGCGCGGCATCAGCCGATAGAGCGCCACCCCAATCGCCACCATGAGCACGGCCGACAGGTAAAACACCGCACGCCACCCGAAACTGGAGGCGACAAACAACGACAGCGGGCGGGCGATCAGTATGCCGGTCAGCAGCCCGGCCATGACATTGCCCACGATACGGCCGCGCTGCGCCTCGGGCACCAGATGCGAGACGAACGGCACCAGAACCTGCGCCCCGGTCGAGCCGAGGCCGATCACCAGCGAGGCGATGAACAGCGGCGCGGCGCCCGCCGACGTTGCGGCCGCAATCAGCGCCAGCACCGTCACGCACATGGCGATAAGCACCAGCCTCTTGCTTTCGACAAGGTCGGCCAGCGACACCAGGAAGAACAGGCCGAGCGCGTAGCCGATCTGGGTGACGCTGACGAGCATGCCGCCGAGCCCAGGGCGGATGCCGACTTCGGGGCCGATCTGGGCGATCAGCGGCTGGGCGTAGTAGAGATTGGCGGCGAGCGCGCCGGTCGCGATGCCGATCACCGCCAGCAGCAGCCGCGACGGGGCTTGAGCCCCGGCAGCCGGTGCCGGCGCGTTCTGGTCGTTCTCAATCGACGTCATCGAACTGGTCCTGAATCCGACGCGCAACGACGCTTGGCGGGCGGCTCGCCTGAAGTTGTCGGCGCGAAAATGCTGATGAGCGGTCCGGATGGGCCGCTAGAGGTATTTGCGCCGTTCCCATGCGGCCCGCAACCCCTTCCAAACACCACCGGCCTCAGCCATCATCACATGGCTCAAAGGGAGGCGGCATGCTCATCAAACGCGAAGTGCTCGAGGCGATTCTGGCGGGTCGCATCGATCTGCAGTTTCGGCGCTGGAGCCGGCCGAGTGTGAAACCCGGTGGCACGCTCAAGACCAAGCTGGGGCTCATGAAAATCGGCCGTATCGATGACATGCAGCCTGAGGATGTGAGCCTCACCGATGCCCGGCGCGCCGGTTTTTCCGATCTGGCCGATTTCCGGAAATGGCTCGGCACTATGAAAGAGGGGCCGTTGTTCCAGCGCATTGAGATTTCGCCGGCCGGCGACGGTCCGGCCGATTGACGTCTTCGGCCTCGGCTGCTGTCCTTGCCCGACCGGAGGAACGACATGCTCGCGCGATTCGGCAAAGTTCTGGCGCTTGCGGTGCTGGTCGTGGGACAGGCGGCGACCGTGCCGCTCGTCATGGCGACGCCGGCACTCGCCCAAAGCGCCTGCATGCGTTGGAACGCCGCCAGCGAGCAGGACTTTTCCAGCGCCAAGGTCAGCAAGACCAACCTCACCGCCACGGCGTGCTCTTCGACCGCAGACGATTCGACCGCCATCGGCGTGCAGTGCCCCGGCCGGCCGCAGATCCGCTATTATCCAGGTGGTGACGCCCCGACTGGCATAGCCAGCAAAACCAGCGTTGCGATGACTTTCGCTGTAGGCGATGACGGCACCATCAAAACCATGCGCTACGACGCGCTGAATGGCGTTTTCTCCGCGCCGATCAGTGCCGCCGATCCGGTTCTTTCGATGCTGGTCTCGGGCGGCCCGCTCGACGTGACGAGCGATCTCCTCGGCGCGCACACGTTCCGCCTCATTGGCTCGACAACGGCGATCGGCGCAGTATTTGCCGGCTGCGGCATCAATGCCGCGATCCTCACGCCCCTCCCGCGCCGCCGTCCGGATACGCCGGACCAGCAATGACCTCGCAGCGCTACTTTCCCTTTTCGTGAGGGAACTGTGCCCGCATCACGCCGTTGTGCCTCTGACTGTCACAAACAACAGGAGGTTCTGATGGACAAGGATCGTATCGATGGCGCCGGCAAGCAGATCAAGGGCGCCGTGAAGGATGCAGCCGGCAAATTGACCGGTGATCGCAAGCTTGAGGCCGAGGGCAAAGTCGACAAGGCTGTGGGCAAGGTCCAGAGCGAAGTCGGCAAGGCCAAGGACGATGTCCGTAACGACCTGAGACGTTGACCTTCCTTGCCCAAAAGCCGAGGCCGCCACAACCGGGCGGCCTTTTGCTGTATAGGAACGAGGGGATTCTGCGTCTCAACAGACTCTGTTAAGGCCTTGAAACCTGTGCTGTTGCGCTTGCCTTGAGGGGGGCGCCTGTGTCAACTGCCCCACCACTTCGGATTTGTTTGACACCGTATGGCAGTTGCAAAAAATTCCCGGCTGACGCTCGTCTGCATCCTGGTCACGATCCTGCTCGACATGATCGGGCTCGGGATCATCGTGCCCGTGCTGCCCGAGCTCATCGAGCAGCTGACGGGCGGCGGCATTGCGCAGTCGGCGGTCGAGGGCGGCTATCTCGTCTTCGTTTACGCGCTGATGCAGTTTCTGTTCTCGCCAGTGCTAGGCAACCTTTCCGACCGCTTCGGCAGGCGGCCCGTGCTGCTGCTGTCGCTGGTCGGCCTCACCATCGACTACTCGCTGATGGGGTTCGCCCCGGTCATCGGTTACATTTATTTCGGTCGCCTGCTCTCGGGCATTTCCGGCGCCGCTGTGGCCACGGCAACTGCTTACATCACCGACATTTCAACGCCCGATAAGCGGGCGCAGCGTTTTGGGCTGATCGGCGCGGCCTTCGGGCTCGGCTTCATCATCGGTCCCGTGATTGGCGGCGAGCTCGGCCAGATCGGGCCGCGCGTGCCGTTTTACGCCGCGGCCTGCCTCGCGGCAGCCAATTTCATGTTTGGCCTTTTCGTGCTGCCCGAAAGCCTCCCGAGAGACCGTCGTCGGCATTTTGACATCCGCCGTGCCAATCCGTTTGGCGCGCTGGTGTCGCTAAGGCGCTATCCGGTCGTCCTGTGGCTCCTGTTCGGGCTGTTCCTGCTGTCGCTGGCGAGCCAGGCATTTCCCTCCGTCTGGAACTTTTTCACCATCGAAGTGGTGAATTTCTCCTCGGCACAGATCGGTCGCTCGCTCGGCGCCTTCGGCATCGGTTTTGCTATCAGCCAGGCGTTCCTCATCGGCCCTCTGGTCAAACGTTTCGGGGAATGGACGACGGTGCTGGCTGGCCTCGCCGCCGCCGCCATTGCCTTTACGGGCACAGCATTTATCCACACCCAGTTCGGGCTCTATGGCTTCCTGATGGTCGGCGCGCTGTCGGGTCTCGCGGCGCCGGGAATCAACAGCCTGCTGTCACGGCAGGTGCCGGATAACCAGCAGGGCGAGCTGCAGGGCGCCGTCAATGCCACCAATTCGCTGGCGGCGATCATCGGCCCGCTGGTCGCAACGCAGCTCTTTTCCTACTTCACCATCGCCGATAAGGGCCAGCCCGGTTACTTCCCGGGCGCCCCGTTCATTGGCGCGGGAATCACCGTGGTGCTCGCCGGGATAGTTTTCATCTACACCGCGTGGCGCTACGATCTGATGCACCGGCCGAGTGTGGCGACCAAACCCCACCGGCCCGATATGGCGCCGCCAGGCCAGCAGGCGACGCCGCCTTACGATGAGCCGATAGACGCCGAGTCGAAATGATGCTGATCCGCCCCGCCGCCGCCGACGAATGGCCGAAAATCTGGCGCATGATGGAGCCGGTCATGCGAGCCGGCGAAACGCTGGCACTGCCCCGCGACGGCACCGAAGAGCATGGCCGCGCCTATTGGTCGTCGCCCGAAAAGACCAACTTCCTCGCGGTCGAGGGGGATGACGTCCTCGGCTCGAGCTATATCCGGCCGAACCAGCAGGGCGGCGGCGCGCATGTCGCCAATTGCGGCTATCTGACCGCCGAAGCAGCGCGGGGCAGGGGTATAGCGCGTGCGCTCTGCGCCCACTCAATCGATTACTGCCGTGAAGCTGGCTTCAAGGCGATCCAGTTCAATTTCGTCGTGTCGACCAACGAACCGGCCGTCCATCTCTGGCACGATTTCGGCTTTGATGTGCTGGCGCGCCTGCCAAGAGCCTTCGACCACCCCCGGCTAGGGTTCGTCGATGCGCTCGTGATGTGGAAGACGCTTTAGCGCCTAGCCGTCCCGCCCGCGATCCAGCATCGCAACACCGCCAGCGGCGAGGAGCAATATTGCCGCCACAGCAGCGTCCTGGCCGGTCAGGGGAAACCTGAACGGCAGTTGGGCGCGGAACAACGCGATTGTCCCGCTCAGCACGCCAACAAGGAGCAGCAATAGCCCAAATGTTCGCAACGCCAACACCTGTCCGACCTAGGAAGGTGCAGTTACAATAGACCGGATCGCTAAATAGTTCCAGTCGCTTGCTTCAGGTTGCTTAGCGGCGGCTCCAGATCAGCGCGATAATGCCGAGAATGACGAACGCTGCGCCGGCGTAACGCGTGTCGTCGCTACCCACGGGCACAACAAAGGGCAGAAGTTCGCGATAAATCGGGAGCGTGTAAGACAGCGCCCCTAGCAGTAACAGCAATAGCCCAAGCGTCCGCATGATCGGCCCCAATCCTCCTGAGGATTTAGGCCGCCGGACTGACGCTTTGATCCGGCGGCGGCCGACATATTAGGCCGTAATTACTTCCCGATCGTTGAGGGCCAGGTGCCGTGCTGCTCGCCGGGGCGGTCGGTCAGCTCAAAACCGTGGGCGCCGAAGAAATCGCGCTGCCCCTGGATCAGGTTCGCGGTGCCCTGCGCCATGCGATAGCTGTCAAAGTAGCTGAGCGAGGCGGAGAGGCAGACGAGCGGGAATTCGCCGAGCGCGCCCGCGGCAACCACCTTGCGCAGCGAGGGGTGCGCACCCTTCATGATTGTCACAAAATCCGGCGCGACGAGGAGGTTGGAGACCGGCCCCTTGTTGAACGCCGCGGTGATCTGGTCGAGGAAGCCCGAGCGGATGATGCAACCAGCGCGCCAGATTTTTGCAATCGTCGGCATCGGTAGGTTCCAGCCGTTCTCCTCCGAGGCCTTCGCCATCACCGCAAAGCCCTGCGCGTAAGAGACGAGCTTGCCGGCGAGCAGCGCCTTTTCGAGATCATCAAGCGTGATGTTCGATTTGCCCGCGCTGCGTTTGCCATAGAGCCCCTCGGCGGCGACGCGCTCATCCTTGAGCGCAGAGATCGAGCGCGCCGCGACCGCGCCTTCAATTGCCGTTGCCGGCACCGCCAGCTCCTGCGCCGCGATCGCCGACCAGCGGCCGGTGCCCTTCTGGCCTGCCTTGTCGAGGATCAGTTCGACCAGCGGTTTGCCGGTCTTCTGGTCTACGGCGGCGAGGACGTGACCGGTGATCTCGATGAGGTAGGAGTTGAGCGGCCCCTTGTTCCACTGCTTGAAGACTTCCGAGCAGGCGACTGGATTCATGCCTAACCCGTCGCGCATCACCCCGTAGACTTCGGCGATCATCTGCATGTCGCCATATTCGATGCCGTTGTGGATGGTTTTGACGAAATGGCCCGCGCCGCCTTTGCCGAGATAGGCGCAGCAAGCCTCGCCCTTGTACTTTGCGGCAATCGCCGTCAGCACCGGCTCGGCATTGTGCCACTGCTCTTCAGAGCCGCCGACCATGATCGAGGGGCCGTGCCGCGCGCCTTCTTCACCGCCCGACACACCGACACCAAGATAACCGATGCCCTTGGGCGTGAGGTAATCGAAGCGCCGCGCCGTGTCGGTAAAGAGCGAATTGCCGCATTCGATGATGGCGTCGCCCTTATCGAGATGCGGCAGGAGCTGCTCGATCATGTCGTCGACCGGCTTGCCGGCTTTGACCATGATGATGATCGAGCGCGGCGCCTTGATCGCCTGCACGAACTGGGCAAGGTCGGCTTCGGGCACGATCTTGCCGTCGAGCCCTTGTTCCTTCGCCGTCACCATGAATTCGTCGATCTTGCTGGCGGTGCGGTTGTTGACCGCGATCGTGTAGCCCTTCTCGGCGATGTTGAGGGCCAGGTTCGAGCCCATCACGGCAAGGCCGATAAGGCCGATATCAGCAGACGACATAGACATTCCTCCGAAGGCATACTTTGGTTGTAGGACGATTGGCCGGTGTTGTGCCACGCGGCTCCGTCCCGTGCCAACCCCTTGCGCCGCCAAGTTTGCGTCAACGTGACGGCAAGGGCTTGCCCCCTTTCGGCTGCCTCCGTATCAAGAACCGGTCGAGGAGGACTACGACTTGGATACGCTTTCGCTTTTCAGCCTTGCCGGCCGCCGCGCCGTCATCACCGGATCTAGCCGCGGCATCGGCTATGGCATCGCCGAGGCGCTGGCGGGGGCAGGGGCGGAAATCGTCATCAACGGCCGCGACACCGAGGCGCTGGGCCTTGCCGCCGAAAAGCTGGCGGCCGGGGGCGCCAAGGTCAAGGCCGTGGCGTTCGACGTCACCAACGAGGACAGCGTCGCCGATGGCATCGGCCATATCGAAGCGGCGCTCGGGCCGATCGACATTCTGGTCAACAATGCCGGCATGCAGTTTCGCTCGCCACTCGAAGATTTCCCCGTCGAGAAATTCGAGCAGGTCATGCGAACCAATGTGGAATCGGTGTTCCTCGTGGGGCAGGCGGTGGCGCGGAAAATGATCCCGCGCAAGCGCGGCAAAATCATCAACATCTGCTCGGTGATGAGCAACGTGGCGCGGGTTTCTATCGCGCCCTACTCGGCGAGCAAGGCGGCTGTGGCCAACCTCACTCGCGGCATGGCGACCGACTGGGCCAAGCACGGCCTCAACGTCAACGGCATCTCGCCCGGCTATATCCGCACCGAGCTCAACGAAGCGCTGCTCAAAAACGAAGAGTTCAACGCCTGGGTGGAACGGCGCACGCCTGCCGGGCGCTGGGCCGATCCTGCTGAGCTCGGCGGCGCCGCGATTTTCCTCTCGTCCGATGCAGCGAGTTTCGTCAATGGCCACATCCTCTACGTCGACGGCGGCTTCACCGCCACCGTTTGAAGGCGCCCGCATCATTGTCGTGATGGGGGTGTCCTCGAGCGGCAAGTCGGTGGTGGGCGAAGCGATCGCGCGGCGTCTCCACGCGCCGTTCCTCGACGCCGACGCCTACCATTCCAAGGCGAACATCGCGAAGATGAGCGCCGGCACGCCGCTGACCGACGACGACCGCTGGCCGTGGCTGGACTCGTTCGGCAAGGCACTGCACGAGGCCGCGGCACCCAAGGGCGTGGCCGTTGGCGCCTGCTCGGCCCTCAAACGCAGTTATCGCGATTTCCTTACGAAAGCCGCTGGCGAGCCCGTGCTGTTCGTCTATCTCGACGGCTCATACGAGTTGATCGATGCGCGCATCAAAGCGCGCAAAAATCACTTCATGCCGGAGAGCCTGCTCAAGAGCCAGTTCGCCACACTCGAACCGCCAGCGGCGGACGAAAACGCCATCGCCGTCCCGATTGAGGACGCGCCCGAAAGGATCGCCGATGCCGTGGTCAAGAAACTGACCTGGCTGCACGCGTTCAAGCGAGGTCAGTAACCGCCGGCGGCGCGCCAGGGCTCTTGAACCCACTCCTGACAGAATTCGCCCGCTAGTCTGCTACCCAAGCACCCCGAAACGTCCCGGAGGATACCTTGGCACGCATTCTCGGCTACATCGCCAGCAGCCTCGACGGCTTCATCGCGACGCCTGACGACAAGCTCGACTGGCTGACGCAATATGACGACATGGACTTCGGCGACGCGTCCTACGAAAAATTCATCGCATCGGTTCGCACGCTGATCATGGGGCGCCGCACTTATGAGTGGGTGCTGCAAAACGCCGGCGAGTGGCCCTACCGCGACCGGCACACGCTGGTCCTGACGTCGCGTCCGCTCGTAGAACAGCGGGAGAAAGTCGAAGCCTGGACGGCAGGCGTCGATGCGCTTGTCGACCACGCACGCGGTCTCGACAGCGGCGATGTCTGGATGGTCGGCGGCGGCGCGTTACAGATGGCGTTTCTCGAACGGGGTGCGCTGGATGAGCTGGCGATTACCGTTGTTCCCCAGCTCATTGGTGGTGGTTTTCAGCTCTTCCCACCGACGGGTTTTGCTGCCTCGCCCACGCTCGTGTCAGCAAAGGCGCTCGATCGCGGCGTCGTGCATCTCCGCTATCGGTTCGGCTGATCGTCCTCGATCCAGGGAAAACCGGCGGGATTTGCCCGTGCCTTGGCAAATGTCGTTTCGTCGTCGTGTCCGCGCATCTGGCTCAGCAGCGGAAAATCTTCCGGCTCCACCGACAGCTTCGCCAGCGGTGCGACCGGCACGAGGCTGGCCCATTGCGGCAGATGGATCGTCTGGTCGCCGTAGCGCTCGGGCTGCTGCTGTTCAAACGTGTCGCGCGGCAAGAGATAGATCGTGCCCCGGCGAAACGGACGCTGCGCCAGCGCTTTGTCGGTGATCGAGAAGAAGTAGAAGGGTTCGCCGCGCCGACCCTCGCCGAGGTCGAGTCGCGCGCTCGAGTTGATAAGCGACATAGGATAGCGATCGCGATCGAGGATCGCAAAATACATCGGCCATAGCCCGTCCGAGGCCGCGTAGACGGCCTTCCGGTCGCCGAACGCGTTGACGTCATCCGATTTGCGCGGCTCGAACAGTTTGATGTCGGGATTGCCCGAGCCGTGCAGGACAATGCTCTTGGTATCGGCGAGGTAGCACAGAAACTGCCACTTTGGCGCCGGCAGGTCATATTTCATCGCCGCGCCATCGCCCTTGATGGCCTGCTCATACAGCGCCTCGAACGCCGCGATTGTCTCGGCATCCGTCGGCATCGGCGGACGGCTCAGAAAGACAGAGGGCGGGGACTGCATTGTGGACCTTCCGGAGGAGCGAGGAGGAGGGGCGGTGCTAAAAGGCGAACGCCGTCTGACCTCGCGGCGCGCCAATGCTGACGCCTTCCATTTCGAGCAACTTCCGCTTGGTCCGCGTACCGCCGGGCGCGGAAAAGCCGCCCATTTTGTTGCCGCTCGCCAACACGCGATGGCAGGGAACGATGACCGCAACCGGGTTGCGGCCCATGGCCTGCCCAACCGCCTGCGCGGTGCCGGGCGCTCCGACCCGCTCCGCCAGTTCGCCATAAGTCACCGTCTCACCCCAGCCGAGCTTCAGCATCTCGACATAGAGCTTCCGATGAAACGCCGGCACGTCCTCGAGATCGAGCGGCGACGTGGACAGATCGATCACCTCGCCCGCGAAATAGCGCTGCAGCCGCGCCACGGTTTCATCCAACCATGCGGGCGGCTCGGCCTCGACCGCATCGAGCCGACCGGCCAGCAGGCCGCGCGTCGCGGCGGCATCCTGATCGGGAAGCTGCAACCGAACCAGCCCGCGCTCGCTCCAGGCGAGCCCAACCGGGCCGATGGCCGTATCGATGAGGCAAAATTCCAGCATGCCCGTTCCCTTTCCGTACCCATATCTAGGCTTGGCGAGGAGACGAAACAACCCGGATTTGACCTCGGGCTAGGCGCCTGATCCTTTAGCCGTCGGCGGCAGGTTGCTCGGTGTGGCCTGGCCGGCGCTGCCGCCCATCCAGGCGACGGCTTTGTCCTTCATCTCGGCGAATTTGCGCGAGACGGCGGAGATGCGGGCATCCCATTGCGGATCGGGCTGCTGGCCTTCGATGGTCTGGAAATAGACCTGCATCATACAGGCGATGGTGAAGGGCTCGATCAGCGCCGCCTTCACCGCCCAGGCAAAGACGATAGCGAAGATGAATCCGCCGGCCGACCAGCCGCCAGGGATCAGCCAGACCACTGCCCCGGCCGGCACCAGCATGACGAGAAAAACCAGAAAAGCGACGCCGTAGCTGATGATGGTCAGCCAGGCGGCGTTCTTCAGCATGATCTTGTAGTTTTGCGCGTAGAGCACGACAGCCGTCTGCGCCGAGGCCCAGGGGTTGGTGGCCCGCGTCTTGAACGCGTAGGCGAGGATCACCTGATCGATCATCCCGACGGCGATGCGGAGGAACGCCCGAACGACGCCGACGAACTGCTCCAATCCCGGGATCGGCAGGATCGCCGTCACGCCCTGGATAATGCCCGTGATCGCCCTCAATACGCCGCGCACCACCTGCTGCACCGCGAACATCACGTTGGTTTCGGCGAAGCGCTCTTTCACGATTGTCGTCGCGAAATCGATCTGCGGCCGCCCGGCCGGTATCTCGCGCCCCTCGATCAACTCGACCAGCACCGCGAGGTGCCCCGCCTTGACGATATAGAGGATGTATTCGCGGGCAAAATAGATCGCGCCGGCCGTCACGGCAAAGCCGATAAGCCCACCCCAGAAGGTTGTCCCCGCATGAAAATCCGGGCTGCCGAACGCCCCGACGCCCCAACCGATCCCTGCGCCGACCCCTGTGACCAGCACATAGGCCACGGCGATGCCGAAATAGACGATGATGCGAAACAGGATGAAGGGAGCGGTCTTGACCATAAGACCGAGCGAGCGGTTGATCGAAAAGTCCCACATTTAGGGCAGTCCCTGCGTAGCAGCCCCCTGCTGGCGCCGGACACTGCCCCAAAATGCGCTGCGCCGCCAGCGTCAAATGGCGGGGAGCGCTGGTTTAAAACGCACCCGGAGCTCTACGGCAGAAACAGCACAGCCAGCAGCGCCAGCGCGGCGGGAACCGCCTGCACGAAAAGGATCCGGCGGCTGACCGTCAGCGCCCCATAAAGCCCCGCAACAATCACGCAGCAGAGGAAGAAAATCTTCACCGGCTCGCCGCCGCCCGGCCACAGCCCCCAGACGAGGCCCGCCACGAGGAAGCCGTTATAGAGCCCCTGATTAGCCGCCAGCGTCTTGCTTTCCCTAGCGAATTCGGCGGTCGTACCAAACGCCTTCATGCCCTGCGGCTTGTCCCAGAGCAGCATTTCGAGGACGACGATATAGGCGTGAATAAGCGCGACGACAGCGACCAGCACATTGCCAATCACGTCCGATGCTCCTTCTCGACACCGGCTGGCCGCGAAATACGCGGCGGCGCCGGAATATCGGCCTCGGGCGCCGCGTCGTAGCCGTAGAGCCAGTCGAGCCGCTTCAGGTGGCCGAGCGGCCCCTGCAGTTTGAGCGCGGCGTTGCGCGCGCCGCTGAACGGCCATTCGAGGTGGAAGGCAAAGCCGTTGCTCGCGGACACGCGCGCTACCTGGTCGACGCGCGCCCGCCGCATGGTGACAAAGCGTTCGAACGCCGACGCCGCGGTCGGTTCGGTCATCAGCAGTGGCGCGAGGATCGCGGCATCCTCGATGGCCATGGCGGCGCCCTGCGCCTGAAACGGTAGCATGGCATGCGCTGCATCGCCGATCAGCCCGATGCCGCCCTCGTGCCACTCCTCGGCCGTCACGGTGGCCAGCGGCCAATAGCCCCAGTTGGCGTCGGCCGCTTCCATGATGGCGTCGAAGGCTGGGCTGCGCAGCATGGCATAGGGCAGGCTCGGCCGTTTCGGCGGGGCAGCACCGAACGCCGCCTCCCGTTTTTCGCGGGCGAACAGGGCGACATTGAGCTTGCCGCGATGCGGCAGCGGATAGCACACGGCATGGTAGCCCGGTCCGAACAGCAGGCTCGTCCGGTCAAGGGCGATTGCGCCGTCCAGCGCGCTGATCTCGAGCAGCGTTCGCCACGCCACGCGGTTCTGGTAGTCGGCCGGCGCACCCCGCAATATCTGCGTACGTGTCGGCGAATTGACACCATCGGCGCCGACAAACGCAAAGGCGCGGGCGCTGCGCGATCGTCCGCCGTCTTCCTCGACCGTTACCGATACGCCGCGCGAATGGCTGACCGCGTCGTAACCGCGCACGCCGAAGACGATGTCGATATTGGCAAAGCGGCGGCAGGCTCGATGCAGCACAGCGGCAAGGTCGGCGCGATGCATCACCGCATAGGGCACGTGGTAGCGTTGGCGTACCGTATCGCCCAGCGTCAGCGTGGTCAGCGGCTTTTTTGCCCGGAAAGGGTAAAGGTCGATGCCGGCGGGCTCAAAGCTCTTGGCGGCGATCTGCTTGTCGAGGCCGAGCTGATCGAGCACGCGGCGCGCGTTCGGGCTGATCTGGAGGCCGGCCCCGACCTCCTGGATGGTCTTGTTGCGTTCAAGCACGACCACCGTCGTGCCGAACTTGGCAAGCGCCAGAGCGAGGGTCAGGCCGGCAATGCCGGCGCCGGCAATATAAACAGTACGGCCACCGCCGGACATGCCAACAATCCGATCAGGCAAGCTCGGCGTGATAAACCGCCGACAACGGCTCCGAAGTGCCCGGTGCGAGCCGTGTATTGAAGATGTAGTGCGTCGAGCAATAAGGGCAAACGATATCGTTCTCTTTGCCGATATCGAGATAGACATGCGGGTGATCGAACGGGGGCAGGGCACCCACGCACTGGAACTCTTTCGAGCCGATTTCGATCTGCGCGAGCCCCTCGCTGTTGTGGAAATGCGGAACGCTGTGCTCGGCCATTCTCAAAAACTCTGGGCTCGTTTGGAGGGATTGCCGCAACATATCGGAGCACTTCGGCGATTGAAAGCTTCGCCGAAAGGAAAGTAGAAGACCGATGCACCCACCCGAGACACCTCAATTGTCCACCTTCCTCTCCGACGGCATTTTGCTTTCCTACGACGTTTTCGGCGAAGGCAAGCCGATCCTGCTTATCCACGGCTTTGCCTCGAACGTTGAGATCAACTGGGTGTCGACCGGCTGGGTCGCGACGCTGATCAAGGCTGGCTACCGGGTGATCGCCTTCGACAATCGCGGTCACGGCAAATCGCAGAAACTCTACGATCCAAGCCTCTATTTCGCGCACGAAATGGCGGCGGATGCGGCCCGCCTGCTCGATCATCTCGGGCTCGATCGGGTGCCGGTCGTCGGCTATTCAATGGGCGCGCGGATAGGCGCTTATCTCGCCGTTGCGGCGCCGGGGCGGGTAACATGCCTCGTCGCCGGTGGCATGGGGATGAACCTCATCACTGGCCTCGAGGATTCCGAGGAAATCATCTCGGCATTGACGGCGGAGAGCCTTTCCGAGGTCACGGGAAAATCCGGCCGCCAGTTCCGCATTTTTGCCGAGCATTCGAAAGCCGATCGCGCCGCGCTGGCCGCTTGCATGATCAATTCGCGCGAGCCGATGCCGGAGGCCGATGTGCGTAAGATCGGCGTGCCGACGCTGGTCGCGGTTGGCGCCGAGGACGAGATGGCCGGCTCACCCGACGCGCTGGCCAAGCTGCTCCCACAAGGCGAAGCCTTCACCATCCCCCGTCGCGACCATATGCGCGCGACGGGGGATCCCGAGTTCAAGAAGGCAGCGCTGGCCTTTTTGGCGCGGCACGGGGCCTAAACCCCGCCCACTCGCACCTCATCGGTCGACAGCGCGCCCTCAGCGATGATCAGCCCGATGCCGCCGTCTTTAAAGGCCTTGGCGGAATCGTCGGTTGCCGTGAGCTTCGTCCCGCCCACCGTGGCGGTGATTTCGTTGCCCTTCACCACCACCCGGACGGGGATTTTCGTCTCGAACTTCAGCTCGAACGGCGCTGAAGCCAACACCTTCGTCTTTTCGTCGCGGACGCGGACGATCTCGAGTGAACCGGTCCGGTTGAGCCGCACGCCGTAGTAGCGCCTGAGCCCCTGCGCCCGGACGGCGACCCCGCCGTAATTGCCGAGATGGACGACGATCTCAGTTTCGACCGCATAATCGGTCCACTGGCGCGTGCCGTGGATAATCAGGCCTACGCCGCGATCCTGCGAAATCCTGAAACTCGGCGGGAAGCGCTTGGAAAAGAAGCTGACGCCGTTGACCCACGACATGCGCCAGAAATCGCCGTCGCCGGCCGGCCGGTGCAGCGTCAGCTTTGGCGCGCCGTCCCAACGCAGATAGTCGACGACGACCTTGCCATCGGCGCGGCGGCCATCGGCGGCAAGGGCAATGCCGATCTCGCCGATCGGCTGGCCGTCGAGGTCAGGCAGCGTCCATTCCAGCGTCCGCTCCTCGCCCGGCGCCAACGTCACGGCCTCGCCCTCGATATCGCGCAGCTCGTCGCGGCCGTCATAGACACGCAGCCGCAGGCGCGCTGTGACGCCGCCCGCATTGCTGCGATCGGCGACGAGCCGCGCCGTCACCACCTGCCCGGGATAGACCAGCGGTGTCGCCATCAACTCGTAGGTGCGCATGTTGCGCACTTCCGGCGGCGTGAAGGTCGGCGTAGTCACCGCCGCGACCTGTCCCGGCCCCAGCGCCTCATAGATCACCGCAAGCGCCCGCGATCCGCCGAACTCGACGTTTTCGGTTCGCGTCGTCTTGCTGAGGCCGAGGCCGCTCATCGGCCTGAATCCCTGTACGCTGCCGGGCAGCGAGAAGTGGAACTGCGCCCCGTCCTTCGGCGAAGCCATCTCGCTGCCGCCAGCGAGTTTGAGACCGACATTGGTGAGGTAATACGCCGTTCGCACCGCGTCGTTGATCGAATTGCCGCCATCGGCCGAGGAAATCAGCAGCCGGTCGGCGAGGGGGCCACGCCAGTCGGGCCCAGCGTCGAGCCCATCGAGCCCGAGCATGATGGCGAGCAGGCACCCGACATTGCCGGCGTTGCAGTCGGTGTCCCAGCCCGAGGTGTTGACGATCATCTCGGCCTTCTGGAAATCGTCCGGCGCGTAGAGCACCGCCATGACCATCAGGGCGTGGTTTGGCACCACGTGGCAGTTGCCCGGATATTTGTCGTAGCCGTATTTGTCCTCGATCTTCTGCCGCGTGTCGCGCCAGTCGGGGTTCGCCTGGTGCCACGCCCGAATGTCGGCGATCAGCTTGGCGATCAGGCTGTCGCGCGGGATCGTCTTTAGGCCTGTGTCGAGTAGATGGTCGATATCGCTCGAAACGAATGCTTCCGCCTCCATAGCCGCCCAGAGCATCGCCGCATGCACCGAGTCCCCATCGTGCGAGACTTTGCCGGCTTGTTCGGCGAGTTTCGCCGCGAGTTCGGGTTGTCCGGGCGCTACCATGGCCCAGCCGTCGATGAAAATCTGCGCGCCGATCTGCTCCGCCACTGTCGACCCATTGGTCGCGATTGAGCCGGAGGCCGGGGCAGGGACGCCCTTCTTGAGGTTGAGCCAGGCGGTGTGCTCAGTCGAATTGCCGTTGCCACCCCACCAGAGGATCGAGCGCTCCTCGACGATGTAGTTGAGCCAGGCTTTGCCGATATCTTCGGCGGTCAGATCCGGCGAAATGCCGTAATCTTCGAGGGCCCGGATAAAGGTAAAAGTTCCGGCCACGTCGTCGTCGGTCACGACCAGCGGCTGGTTCAGCCGGTCGTGCACGTAATATTCGATCGGGCCGAGTTCTTTCATGATCTTCTGGTACGTCCAGCCCTCGAACGGCCGGCCGAGATAGACGCCGACCAGCTTGCCGAGGACGCCCGCGTAAACGCGCTCCAGGTAGTCATTCGGAATCTGCATTTTCTACTCCCAGTCGAATTTGGTGTTCAGCCTTTGACCGAGCCGCCGGCCATGCCCTCGATGAACCGCCGCTGCATGAACAGGAACAGCACGACGACCGGCAGCACGATCAGCAGCGCCGCGGCCATGATCTCACCCCAGTCCGAGCTGTATTGGCCGCTGAGCAGGTTGAACGCGACGACGGCGGTGGCCTTGTCGGCCTTCTGCAAAAACGTCGTTGCGATGAGGAATTCGTTCCACGAATAGAGCCCGATGATCAGCGCCACGGTCAGAATGCCGGGCGACACGATCGGCAGCATCACCTGCGTAAACACCTGCCAGTGGTTTGCGCCATCGACCAGCGCCGCCTCTTCGAGTTCCTTCGGCACGGCGAGGAAATAGGTCCTCAGCAGCATGATCGCGAAGGGGCTGTAGAGCGCGGCGTAGATCAGCGACACCGCCGGCGGATTGTTGATCAGCCCCAGCTTGGCGTAGCCGAAATAGAGCGGGAACAGGAAAAGCTGGATCGGCGCGGTGGTCGTCGCCATCAGGTAGAACGTCCAGATCTTCCACGATTTGATCTTCCGCCGCGCCAGCACATAGGCGGTCAGCGATCCGGTGGTGCAGACGAGGACGATGGTCATCGCCGTCAGCATGGCCGAGTTGACGAACGTCTGGCTGAAATGCGCGTCGCGCCAGGCGTGGGCGAAATTGTCCCAGCGGAATGGCCAGGGCAGGGCGAGCGGGCTGACGACGATCTGCGCCGCCGGCTTCAGAGAGTTGAGCACGAGGAGCGCGATCGGGAACAGCGCGATGAACGCACCGATGCCGAGCGCCACATAGGTGACGATCATCGTGAAGCGGCCTTCGACGAGGTTCATAGCTGCTCCTCGCGAGTCTGGATGCGGACATAGAAGAAGGTAGCAATCAGCCCGAAGCAGGAGATCACCAACGCCACGGCGGCCGCCTGTCCGACATTGAGGTCGTAGAAGGCGTGTCGATAGGCGAGGGTGGATAAAACCTCGCTCGAAAAGGCCGGCCCGCCCTGCGTCAGGATGTAGACGAAGTCGAAGACGAGGAACGACCAAATGACCGTCAAAATCATCATCAGTGTGATGGTCGGCCGGATACCAGGCAGCAGCACATAGCGCAGCATCTGCCAATAGGTCGCGCCCTCGATCTTGGCCGCCTCGATCTGCTCCTGCGGCACCTGCCGCAGCGCCGCGAAGAAGATCACGCAGAGAAAACCCCACCAGTGCCAGAGGTCGACGGTGGCGACGCCGTAGAGGGCTGTCGAGGTGCCGGAGAGGGGATTGCCGACCGGGATGCCATACCGGTGCATCAGCCCGAAAATGCCGGTGACGGGGCTATAAATCATACCCTGCCAGACCCGTGCGGTGATCGCCGTCGCAATGACGACCGGCAGGAAATAGACGACCTGGAAGAAGTTGCGAGCCTTTCGCGCGACCAGCAGCATGGTAGCCGCGACGAGGCCCATGGCGACGGGCACGACAAGGAAGATGCAGGTCCAGATGACGTTGTTGGTCAATGCCGTCCAGAACACGCTGTCCGAGAAAACGGCGACGAAATTGTCGAGGCCGATGAACACCGGCGCCGAGATGCCGTCCCAGCTGAAAAAGGCCAGTGCGATCGTCAGCAGTGCCGGGACCAGGATGATGGCGAAATTAATGATCAGCGTCGGTATGAGGTAGAGCGCGTGCACGGCGCTGGGGCGCGGCGCGGAACTATCCACCCGCCGCGCCGGCGTCTGCGTCCCCACTATCGCCTCGCTCTGAAATGCCATGTCGTCTTCCTCGTCGGGAGTACACGTCGCCTGCAGCCTCAACCGCGCGGCTCCGTCGCCTCCCTCCCCCTTGAGGGGAGGGGTCGGGGGCGGGGGTCGAGACAGTTGCACTGTGCTGGCGGATGGACCCCCACCCGGCTGCCGCCACCCTCCCCTCAAGGGGGAGGGAAATTCGCGGCACGGCCTTCCTCTAAAGCGCTACGCCCTCGGCGGGATCGCCGGCACTTTGCCAGCGTCCTTTTCCTGCTTGAACGTGTCGTCCCACTTCTTGAGGTAGTCGGTGGATTTGATCTTGTTCAGCCAGACCTCTTCCATGCCCGAGACGAGATAGGTGTCGGTTGCCGGCGGCAGGAAGGTCCAGGTGGTGTAGCCGTACTGGCCCTTGCCCACGGCGGTGGCGAGCTCCTTCATCACCTCTTCGTAGAGCGGCGTGACGGTCGAGGCGATTTTGACGCCGCTCAGGTCCTTGAGCGGCAGATTCCACTCGCCCTGCCAGACCGAGTTCATGTCCGAATAGAATTTCGGCTGGAAGATCGCGTCGAACACCGCCGCGGCACCATCGGCATTTGCCGACTTGGCGTTGATCGAGAAGGTCGAGCCGATGCCGAGAGCGAAGATGGGGTTCGGCACACCATCGGCGCTCGGGAAGCCGACGAATCCGGGCTCCGCGTTGTTCTGCGGGAAGTAGGTCGGGATGGTGCCGAAATTCCATGTGCCGGTCGGGGCGACGGCCGCGGCGCCGGTCGCGATCTGCGCAAACGCCTGCTCACCGGTCAGCGAGAAATAGTTCGGGCCGAAATACCCCTTCTGCCACCACTCGTTGAGCTTATCGATCGCAGCCACGATCGAAGGATCGGTCCACGGAATTGCGCCGGTCAGCGCCTTATAGACGTTCTCGGGCCCCGCGATCGAGTTGAGGACGATCGAGACGTAGTGCTCGTTGGTCGGGCGCCAGTCGGCATTGCCGGCGGCGAAGGCAACCATGCCGGCCTTCTTGGCTTCCGCCGCGAGATCGTCGAGGTCGGCGATGGTAGCGGGAGCCTTCCAGCCGTTCTTGTCCATCAGCGTCTTGTTGAAGAACAGGCCGAGCGTCTCGTAGGTCTTGGCTAGGGCGTAAAGCTTGCCGTTGTATTTGCCGAGATCCATGAACAGGGGCAGGATGCGGTCGTTCCAGCCGAGTTTGGCTGCATAATCGGTCAGGTCGAGAAGCTGTCCGGCCTGCGCCATCGAGGCGACATAGCTCGGGCCGGCGGTATAGACGATGTCGGGGCCGCTACCTGAGAGCATCGCAATGCGGAGCTGCTTGTCGAGATCCTCGCCACGGAAGTCGATCGAGAGATCGTCGGTCGGATGGGCGGCGTTGAACGGATCGATCAGCAGGTCTTTGAGGTGCTGCTGGTTGTCCGGATTGGCCGCTTCGTACCAGAAGGTGATCGGTTTCTTGTCGTCGGCGAAGGCGAGACGGGGCAGCAGCGGCAGGGCGGCTAGGCCGAGACCGGCTTTCAGTAGACTACGACGTTCCATGTTTTCCTCCTCCAAGGATTGCTTGTTTTTAGTTCACGTTGAGCCGCGTTCGATCAGACGGAACGGCATTTCGAGCGCCGTGCCGGCGCCGAGCTTTGCGCCGCGCAGCCGCTCCATAAGGATCTGCGCGGCCTTGATCCCCATATCGCCCTGGAACTGCGCAACCGTGGTCAATGGCGGGGTCACGAGCCGGGCGGCCGAAATATCGTCGAAGCCCACGACGGCGATCTCGGACGGAATGCCGATATTGCGGTCGCGCAGCGCCTGCATCACGCCGATCGCCATCAGGTCGTTGGCCGCGAAGATCGCGGTTGGCGCGTAACCGCTGGCCAGCACCGCTT
>Ga0207671_10000216_pt1 | contig 86159 bp, 76 predicted proteins | sample KBSC24metaG_FD_184352 | JGI IMG/M metagenome (GOLD analysis project Ga0207671, IMG submission 184352) | Corn rhizosphere microbial communities from Kellogg Biological Station, Michigan, USA - KBS C2-4 metaG (SPAdes) (version 2) | ecosystem: Host-associated > Plants > Roots > Rhizosphere > Soil...
ACCAACGGCACCGGCCCCTACAAACGCTACGAGCGCGTCGCACATTGGCCGCTGACGGGACGCTGAGCCGATCGCACTACCCTGGAGCGGTGAACACACGTACCCGCTCCAGGGTCGTCAGTTTCGTGCTGGTGGCGATCCTCGCCGTCGTGGTGGTCGCCGCCGCGCTGCACTGACCTCATGCTGCACTGACCTCATGCTGCACTGACTTCATGCTGCACTGACTCGGCGGCGACCAGCCGCACCGCGCCCGATCAGGCCAGGCGCTCCACGACGTAGTCGATGCTCGCCGTCAGCTTGTCGATGTCGTCCGGCTCCACCGCCGGGAACATCGCGATGCGCAGCTGGTTGCGGCCGAGCTTGCGGTAGGCGTCGGTGTCGACGATCCCGTTCTCCCGCAGCGCCGCCGAGACCTTGTCCGCGCTGATCCCCTCGGCCAGGTCGATGGTGCCGACCACCTGCGAGCGCTGCGCCGGGTCGGCCACGAACGGCGTCGTGTACTCCGTGCGCTCGGCCCACGCGTACAGCCGCGAGGAGCTGTCGGCGGTCCGCGCGGTCGCCCACGCCAGCCCGCCGTTGCCGTTCAGCCAGTCCAGCTGCTCGGCCATCAGGAACAGCGTCGCCACCGACGGAGTGTTGTACGTCTGGTTCTTCGAGGAGTTGTCGATCGCGGTCGGCAGGCTGAAGAACGGCGGGATGTAGCGGTCGGTCCCGGCGATCTCGGCGGCCCGCGCCAGGGCGGCGGGGGAGAACACGCCGATCCACAGGCCGCCGTCCGAGGCGAAGCACTTCTGCGGGGCGAAGTAGTAGACGTCGGTCTCGGCGATGTCCACCGGCAGGCCGCCGGCCCCCGACGTCGCGTCGACCAGCACCAGCGCGTCCTCGTCGGCGCCGGCCGGCCGCACGATGGGCATGGCCACACCGGTCGAGGTCTCGTTGTGGGTGAGCGCGTAGACGTCGACCCCGGCCTCGGCGACCGGCAGCGGGTGCGTCCCGGGCTCGGACTTCACGATCGACGGCTCGTCCAGCCACGGCGCGGCCTTCACCGACCCGGCGAACTTCGAGGAGAACTCGCCGAAGCTCAGGTGCTGCGACTTGGCCCGCACCAGGCCGAACGCGGCGATGTCCCAGAACGCGGTCGAGCCGCCGTTGCCGAGCACCACCTCATAGCCCTCCGGCAGCCCGAACAGCTCGCGCACGCCCTCGCGCACCCGGCCGACCAGGTTCTTCACCGGGGCCTGGCGGTGGGAGGTGCCGAGGATCCGCGCACCCTCGGACGCGAGCTTGGCGACCGCCTCCGGCCGCACCTTCGACGGGCCGCAGCCGAACCGGCCGTCGGCGGGGAGCAGGTTCTCAGGGATGGTGATGTCAGCCACGCGGTTCTCCGAGCGTTGTTGGTACAGGGGAGAAGTCGGGTGGCCCAGGGCGTCGTTGGCCAAGGCCTGTCCTCATCGTAACGGGCTTGTGTCCAAGATCCGGGCGCCATTCCGTGAAACGAGACACGGAGCACTCGGGCCGCCGGTGGCGGACCCGGGTGCTCCATGGTGCCGGCGCGGCGCGCGGATCAGCCGCGCGTGATCCGCGTGAGCTGGCGGTTGTCATCCCGGATCGCGGTGAAGAACGCCTCGGTGCGGATCGCCGCGAAGAAGTCGAAGGGGAACTTCGTGACGTCCTTGCCGTCGTCGGAGATCCGGACGTTGGCCACGTGGCCGCCGCCGAGGTCGACGATCACGGTGCCGCCTCCGTTCGTGTCGCTGAACGCCCTGGCGGGGTAGTCCTCGGCCAGCCTGGCGTTCGGATCGCATGCCCCGCTGAAGCAGCCGTCGCCGAAAATGATCTCCTTGGTGCTGAAGTCGAACGTCGCACTCACCCTGTGCCCGGCGTACTCGATGACGTAGCTGCCGGTGTCGACGATCGGCGTGTCGGCGGAGACCTCCGGCAGGGGCATGCCCGCGCTGATGTCGTGGAGCTGTTCGGCGGACTTCGCGGTCTCGGTCCGCGGCGTGACCTTCGCGCCGGGGACCATGGCTTTCAGCGCGGCGACGTCGCGGTCGCACACGGCTCGCAGATCGTTCAGGTCGCCGAGGTACCAGGTGACGCCGACCGAGTTCCCGAACTTGTAGAAGGCCGATGCGTGGCAGGCCGCTGTCACCGGGGCCGGTGCGATGGCCGGAGAGTGGCCGGCCGCGGGCGCCGCCGTCTGTCCCGAGGGCACGCCCCAGGACGGTACCGTCGCCCCCGCGACAATCGCACCGGTCAGCGCCAGCGCTCCGCCGGCCGCCCCGAGCACCCGCGTCCGCCGTCGGTGCCGGCGGTAGCCCTCCACCGCCCCCGGCACCAGGTTCACCACAGGGACGTCGTCCTCGAAAGCCGTGGCCAGCAGGTCGTGGGCCCGGTCCTCGCGCAGCTCTTCGGTGTCCATCTCAAGCCTTCCCTTCCGCGCCGAGGCGCGGCTCGTAGTCGGAGAAGTCGTCTCGGAGCAAGACCCGCAGCCTGGCCAGGGCGCGCGAGGACTGGCTCTTGACGGTGCCGGTCGAGCAGCCGAGCGCGGCGGCCGTGGCCTCCACGCTCAAGTCCTCCCAGTAGCGCAGGACCACCACCGCCCGGGCGCGTGCCGTGAGCTGGTCCAGGGCCGCCAGGAGGGCCAGCCGCGTGGCCGGCCGGTCGGGGTCGTGGGCGTCGGCTGTCAGGCGATCGGTGCCGGACAGCGCCGCGGTGCGCACTTCGCGTTCGCGCCGCAGCTTGCGCTGGCTGCGGACGTACGCGTTGATGAGGGTCTTCTGCGCGTAGGCGTCGACGGAGTCCGCGCGCTTGGCGCGGTTCCATGCCTTGCACAGGCTGAGCAGCGCGGTCTGCGTCAGATCCTGCGCGCCGTGCCAGTCGCCGCACAGGAGATACGCGGTGCGCATCAGATGGCTCTGGCGTGCTCCCGCGTACTCGGTGAACTCGTCGATCCGAGCCTGGTCTCCCATGTGATTCCCTCCCACGACCCTTGGCCGCTACACATGAGTCACGCCGGCCCGGATCGGTTGCCGCGCATGCCCGGGCACAACAAAAAGGCTCCCCCGAATGGGGGAGCCTGGTTTCACCCGACCAGAGCCGGCTCGGCGCCGGTCGCGGCCTTTCAGCCCTTGTAGGTGTGGAAGCCGCTCGGCGGCACCATCGTCTCGAAGCCCTCGACGGTCTCCGGCTTGCGCGGGCCGGGGCCGACGTAGCGGGCCGACGGCCGGATCAGGCGGCCGGTCTTCTTCTGCTCCAGGACGTGCGCGCTCCACCCGGCGGTGCGGGCGCAGGTGAACATCGAGGTGAACATGTTCGCCGGCACCTGCGCGAAGTCCAGGACCACGGCGGCCCAGAACTCGACGTTGGTGGCCAGCACCCGGTCCGGGCGGCGCTCGTGCAGCTCGGCGAGGGCCGCGTCCTCCAGGGCCTTGGCGACCTCGTAGCGCGGCGCGTCCAGCTCCTGCGCGGTGCGGCGCAGCACGCGGGCGCGCGGGTCCTCGGCGCGGTACACGCGGTGGCCGAAGCCCATCAGGCGCTCGCCCTTGTCCAGGACGCTCTTGACGTACTTGCGCGCGTCGCCGATCTCCTCGACCGCCTCGACCATGTGCAGCACGCGGGCCGGGGCGCCGCCGTGCAGCGGGCCGGACATCGCGCCGACCGCGCCGGACAGGGCCGCCGCGGCGTCGGCGCCGGTGGAGGCGATGACGCGGGCGGTGAAGGTCGAGGCGTTCATGCCGTGCTCGGCCGCCGAGGTCCAGTAAGCGTCGATGGCCTGGACGTGCTTGGGGTCCGGCTCACCGCGCCAGCGGATCATGAAGCGCTCGACGATCGTCTCGGCCTTGTCGACCTCGCTCTGCGGCACCATGGCCTGGCCCGGGTGCTCGATCGAGCGCGCGGACTGGGCCACGAAGGACAGCGCCATGACGGCGGCGCGCGCGAGGTCCTCGCGGGCTTTCTCCTCCGAGGTGTCCAGCAGCGGCTGCAGGCCCCACACGGGAGCCAGCATGGCGAGCGCGGACTGGACGTCGACGCGCACGTCGCCGGAGTGCACCGGCACCGGGTACGGCTCCGCCGGCGGCAGACCCGGGTTGAACTTGCCGTCCACCAGAAGGCCCCACACGTTGCCGAACGTCACGCGCCCGACGAGGTCTTCGATGTCGACTCCGCGGTACCGGAGAGCGCCGCCTTCCTTGTCGGGTTCGGCGATTTCGGTCTCGAAGGCGATGACGCCCTCAAGGCCCGGTACGAAGTCGGACATGTGTACTCCCTCTGTTTCCTTGTGTGCCGCTCAACGTGCTGTGGCTCGATGCGGCCAGCTGGCTTGCCACGGTGTCGCCTTACCCGGCGTCAACGTGACGACACGGTGGTGTCGTGATTAGTGCGTCTCTCCTATAGTGACTCGCCACACAGGGTGCTCCGCACCGGGGGCAGTGCTGTGTCTGGAATGTCACACGGGTTACCGTGGGCGCGTGGACTCTGAAGCGCTCGCCGCGCTCCGCCGGGAATACGGCATCGGAACGCTGCGTGAACAGGACGCGGCTGCCGCACCCCACCTCCAATTCGCCCTGTGGCTGGAAGACGCCGTCCGGGCCTCGTTGCCCGAACCGAACGCGATGGTGGTCTCTACCACTGACCAGGACGGCCAGCCCTCCAGCAGGTCAGTGCTGTTGAAGGGGTTCGACGAAACCGGATTCATCTTCTACACCAACCTCGGCTCCCGCAAGGGCAGGGAGATCGCGGCGAACCCTCGTTGCTCCCTGTTGTTCCCCTGGTACACGCTGCACCGGCAGGTGATCGTGATCGGGGCGGCGTCCAAGCTCGACCGGGAGTCCGACGCCGAGTACTTCGCGACCCGCCCGCACGGGTCCCAGATCGGGGCCTGGGCCAGCGAGCAGTCGGCGGTGATCCCGGGCCGGGACTGGCTGGACAAGCGGGCCGCCGAGCTGGCCGAACAGTGGCCGGAGGGCGCCGAGGTGCCGCTGCCGGACTTCTGGGGCGGCTTCCTGGTGCGGCCCGAGACCGTCGAGTTCTGGCAGGGCCGCCCCGACCGGCTCCACGACCGGCTGCGCTACAAGCGGGATCCGAACGGCGCCGAGGGGTGGGGCGTTGAGCGTTTGAGCCCGTGAGGGCCAGGGCTCAGCCGAAGGCCGGCTCGCCGCGCGACCGCTAGCGCGTCGAGGCCGGCAGCACCTTCGCCGGATCGACCGAGATCCATACCGCCTCGGCGCTCGCCACCGGTTCCCCTGAAGGGCCGTAGAGCGCTGAGGTGGTGAACGTCTTGCGGCCCTCGGTCCGCACATGCCTCCCGAGCACCACGTAGCGCTCCCCCGCGACGACCGGAGCCTGCTCCCCCAGCATCTCCACACTCATCCGCCCGAGCACCATCGGCCGCTCCGCCAGGTCCCCGGCCGACCAGCCGCCCGGGCAGTCCAGCGCGGCCCACACGAACTCCGGCCCCACGGCGTCCTCCGCGGGCGTCCACGGGGCCGCGACCAGGTCCTTGCGTCCCGGCACGGGCCCGGGGAAGACGTGCATCCCGCTCGGATGGTCCGGGCCGCAGACGAAGCAGGTCAGGAACGGGTGCCCGCTCATCCCGAGGAAGCCCTTGGCCGCGGCCACCGCTTCGTCGAAGGAGACCGGGTCGAGGAGCTCTCCGGCGGCCTCGACCAGCTCCGCTTCGGCGACCACCGTCGAGCCGTCCAGCAGCCGCAGGCTCTCGGTCTCCGCGGGCTGCCGCACAGTGAGCGGCTTGTCCAGCGGCGGCGGCTTGCGCAGCGTCACCTCGACCTTCGCACCCGGCGTGTCCCCGAACTCCTCCAGGACCAACTGTGCGAGCAGGCCGGAGACGTAGCCGCCGTTGCCGGAGTGCGGGGGACCGTTGAAGCGGTGGGCGATCGTCAGCATGGGATCCACACTCTCAAGCCAGGAGCCGGGCCACCAAAAGCAGGTCCGACACCATCTCCTTATAAGCGGTCTCCTGATTGTCCGCACGCAGCACCGCCGAAGGATGCGACGTCGCGACCAAGGACACCGCGCGGCGCCGCGAAGGGTCCGAGCCGAACCCGGCGTCGCCCGAGGGCGGCCACATCAGGACCTTGCCGCGCTCGCGCGTCACCCGGAACTGCGGGCCGATCAGCGCGCGGCCGGCGGTGGCGCCGAGGGCGACGATCACCTCGGGGTCCACTATCGTCAGCTCCGCGCGCAGCCAGGGCTTGCACGCCTCGATGTGCGTGGCGTCCGGGGTCTTGTGGATGCGGCGGCCGTTGGGCCGGTCCTGCAGGAAGCGGAAGTGCTTCACGCTGTTGGTCACGTACGCCTGCCGCGGGTCGATGCCCGCCTCGGCCATGGCGCGGTCGAACAGTTGCCCGGCGGGGCCGACGAACGGCAGACCCGCGCGATCCTCCATGTCCCCGGGCTGCTCGCCCACGAACACCACCCGCGCGGCGGGGTTCCCTTTAGAGAAGACCGTCTGCGTCGGCCCGCTCAGCGAGCCGGGCTGGGCCTGGTGGAGTTCGCACCCCTGGCAGGCCAGAGAGGCGGTGCGCAGCGCGTCGATCGAGACCCCGCGCGGAATCGGCAGCGACATCGTTATCGTTCCTTGATTTCCGATGGGTGTTGCCCGGTTTAGCAAGCGTCCATTATTGCGCCGCGGCACTGACAGAAACGCCGGGAACTGTTAAGTCCGCCTGCCCGCGCTGTGGTCGGACGGGGAGGCGCTCGACGCCCTCAGTCCTGCCACTCCCGCAGCGGCCGGATGGCCAGCACGGAGGCGACGATCCGCAGTCCGCCCCCGACGATCCACGGCGCCGCCAATCCGAACCACGCCGCGAGCAGCCCGCCGGTCAGCGCGCCGAGCGGCTGCATCCCCCACATCACCATGATCCCGGCGCTCGACACCCGGCCGAGCAGATGCGGCGGGACCAGCCGCTGCCGCTGCGACACCACGGCCACGTTCCACAGCGAGGCGCTCATGCTCCCGACGCCGAGCAGGGCCGCGACGACGAAAGGGTTCGGCCCGAACACGCCGATCCCGACGACCGCCAGCGGAGTCACCGAGGAGCACAGGCGCGCCACCCCGCGACCGCCGAGCCGGGCCACCGTGGCCCGGCTGATCAGACCGCCGATGACGCCGCCGATCGCCGCGATGCTCAGCAGCACGCCGTAATGACGGCTGCCGACGTAGAGCACCAACGTCGCGGCCCCCATCGTGGACCCGAAGTTCGCCGCGGCCGAGAGCATCGTCGTGGTGCGCAGCAGACGGTGGTGGGCCAGCCAGGACAGGCCTTCCTTCACCTCGGCGCGCAGTGAGCGGCGTTCCGTGGCGGCTGCATCGGCCGGGACGGCCGGCGCCCCGGTCCGCGGCAGTCGTGCGATCAGGAACATCGAGACCGCGAACGTCACGGCGTCGGCCCAGAACGGCAGGGTCGGCGTCAGCGCGAACAACGCCGCGCCGAGGGCCGGTCCCGCGAAGTCCTTGGCCACCGACTGCGCCGTGTACAACTGCCCGTTCGCGGCCATCAGGCGCTCACGCGGGACCACGGACGTCATCAAGGGCTGCGAAGCGCTCTTGGCCAACGCGGCGGCCATGCCAAGAGCGAATGCGAGGACGTAGAGCGCGCCCAAGCCCCAGCCGGCGCCGCGATTCAAGGCCAGGACCCCAACGGCCAGTACGCACGCCAACTGCCAGCCCTGCGCGCGGATGGACAGCAGCCGGCTCTCCGAACGGTCGGCGATCGCCCCGGCCTGCAACGAGAACACCAGCCAGGGCAGCGTCCCAGCGACGGTGAGCCCGGATATCAGCCGGGGATCTCGGGTGTACCCGGCGGCGAGCAACGGCAGCGCGGCGACGAACGCGCCGTCGCCGAGCACGGAGACCGCGCTGGCGGTGAACAGGACGTGCCAGTCGCGGCTGATCCGGCCGGGACGCGGCTCGCCGGGGCGGATCGGCGCGGGGGAGTCGGAGCTTGAGGAGTCGAGGCGCGCGGCGTCGGAGCGGAGCGAGACGAGGGTCATGCCGCAAGATTCGCCAGGTCGTCCTCGGCGGAGCTACGATTTACTCCTCGCTAAATCACGAGGGGTGCGCCGCCGATGGCGAGACCGATCCGCATACCGATCGCCGGGACCGAGATGGCCCGCGTCCGCTTCGCCATCTCGCCGGTCTACGAGGCGGTCCAGGCCGTGTACGTGCTCCACGCGCCGGGCATGCACGCGGTCCACATGCCGTGGGTCCGCTGGGCGCGGCCGCTGCTGGCCCAGGTGCCCGATGTGGAGATCGTCGCCGGGTTCGCCGAACGGACCGTCCGGCCCGGCGTCCTGGTCCCGCCGCCGGACGTCCACATGCCCGCGCTGGAAGAAGAACTGGAGACCATCCGCACCGCCGATCCTGAGCGGGTGCGGCGCTTCTTCGACAACAACGGCGCGCCGAGCGACCGCTTCCAGCGGCAGTTCTACGACGACCCGCCGGCCGGCCTGGCCCGGCTCGCCGACGTCCTGCGGCGGGTCTTCGACGTGCTCGTCGCCCCGCACTGGCAGCGGATGCTCGGCGTGCTGGAGGCCGACATCGCCTATCGGGCGCGGGTGCTCGCCGACGGCGGCGTGGCCGCGGTCTTCGACGACCTGCACCACGACGTCCGCTGGTCGGATGGGGAACTGCGGATGCACGGCCCGGGAATCAGCGAGGCCGTGTGGCCGTTGGCCGCTAAGGAAGTCGTCCTCGAAGGACGGTCGTTGGTGCTCTCCCCGAGCGTGCTCACCTGGCCCGACGTCTGTGTGAACACCAAGCCGGTCACCGCGGGCCTGCTGCACTATCCGGCCCGGGCCGTGGCGACGGTCTGGGAGACGCGCCGCCCGGCACCGGACGCCTTGGCCGCCCTGCTCGGCCGTACCCGCGCCGAGTTGCTGGTGCGGCTCGCCGAACCGGGCACCACCGGGGAACTCGCCGGCCGGCTCGGGGTGACGGCGGGAGCGGTCTCCCAGCACCTCGGCGTCCTGCGCGCCGCCGGACTGGTGGCCACGCGGCGCGACGGTCGCGCGGTGCTGCACCTGCGCACCGAGCGGGCAGAGGCGCTGCTCAGCTGAGTGTCTTGAAAGGCGGCGAGGTGCTCCTGCCTGTCGGCGGAATGCGCAAGAATGGAGAACCGCTGCGCGTTCCGGTTGCGAGGACCGGCGGCTAGGCACCATGTGACGGCGGCCGTGGGGCCCGTGGGAAGGGACTGGAGAACGTGAGCAGCGACCTCATCGACACCACCGAGATGTACCTCCGGACCATTTACGAGCTCGTGGAGGAGGGCATCGTCCCGCTGCGCGCGCGCATCGCCGAGCGGCTGGGGCAGAGCGGCCCGACCGTGAGCCAGACCGTGGCCCGCATGGAGCGCGACGGCCTGCTGACCGTCGAGGGCGACCGGCACCTGGAGCTCACCGGCGCCGGCCGCGAGCAGGCCACCCGCGTGATGCGCAAGCACCGGCTGGCCGAGCGGCTGCTGACCGACGTGATCGGGCTGGCGTGGGAGGACGTCCACGTCGAGGCCTGCCGCTGGGAGCACGTGATGAGCGAGGCGGTGGAGAAGCGGCTGCTGGAGCTGCTGGATCACCCGACCGAGTCGCCCTACGGCAACCCGATCCCGGGGCTGGCCGAGCTCGACGAGACCGTCGGCGAGCAGGAGGCGTTCCTGGACGACGTGGCCAACCTGCGCGACGTGGTGGAGCGCGGCGCGCGCTCGGCCGGGGCGCAGAACCTGGTGGTCCGCCGGCTCGGGGAGCCGCTGCAGAACGACCCGGAGCTGATGCTGCGCCTGCGCCGGGCCGGCGTGCAGCCGGGCCAGACGGTGCGCGCGACGGTGTCGCCGGGCGGGGTGCTGCTCGGGTCCGTCGGCGAGACGGCCGAACTGGACCTGGATCTGGCCGGTCATGTGTTCGTCACAGTGCGTGCCGCCTGACGCTCCGAGGCGCCTACCGAGGAAATTCGGGCTCAGATAATCTGTGTGGGTGAATCCACGCTTTGTGATAGTCAGACCGCCCACGGTGAGCAAGAATGGCCAGGCTGTCCACCTGTCTTGGGGGTTCGCCAACATGTCCTCGATATCCGCCCCGGATGCCGACTTAGGCGGCCTGATGCCTTCTCCACGCGGGCGTCGGCGCCGCGCCTCCCTCCTGGTCGCCTCCGCGGCCGCCGCGGCCGCGACCGTTCTCGGGGCCCTGCCCGCCGTCGCGGCCGCCGCGCCCTCCCCCGCCGCGACCGGCACCGCCCAGGCGGTGGCCGGCCAGGTCGACCTCGACGCGCAACTGCTTCCCGGCCTTCTCGGCGGGCTGCGCGTGACCGGGCCGAACGGCCTGGACGTGCCGCTGGTGAACCTGTCGCTGGGCGAGGCGGACGCGCCGAACGCGAACGGCGACTCGGCGAACTTCACCAACTCGGTGGTCCGGCTGCGGGACGACCTGATCAGTACCCTGCATCTGCCGGGCCCGGAGGCGGACCTGATCAAGGCCGACGCGGTGTCCGGGACGGCGCGGGTCATCAACGGGGCCGGCGGCTACTCACAGGCCTACGCCACCGTCGCGAACCTCCGGCTCTTCCTGCCGCTGGTGAACCTGCCGGGAGCCAGCGCCGACAACGGGATCCTGAAGGTGGACCTGGTGTCCGCGCAGGCGACCTGCGTCCCGGGGCAGAAGCCGGTCGCGTCGGCGAAGATGCCGACCACGGTCCAGCTGCTCGGCCGGGACATCCCGGTGCCGCTGACCGGTGACGTCGCGCTGAACGTGCCCGGGGTCGCGGACATCGACGTGCATCTGGCGCCGACCACCACCGTCGACGGGGCCGGAGCCTCGTCCGCGGTCGAGGCGCGGGTGACGGTGAACGCGCTGGGGCTGGCGAAGGTCAGCGGCGCGATCGTGCTCGCCAAGGCTTCGTGCACGACGGCGGGCGCGGCGGCCGGCAGCGGGACGCCGACGGGCCAGGCCTCCTCGGCGAACTCCGCGGCCGGCGGGACGACGACCGGCACCGCGCCGTCGGGCAAGTCGACGTCCTCGACGGTCGCCCCCGCGGCGTTGGACGAGAAGGCGTCGACCGGGGCGCTGGCGCACACCGGCGCGAGCGGGTCGCTGATGCCGATCGCGATCGTCGCGGTCGTGCTGGTGCTCGGCGGCGGAGGGCTGATGGTGTTCCTGCGCAGAAAGGCCGCCGGGCTCCCGCCGAAGGAGTGACTCGCAGCGCGTATGACGTGAACGAAGACGGCGGTCACCGAGAAATCGGTGACCGCCGTTTCGTTGTGGCGTCGGGGGATCAGTACAGCTCGCGCCCGCAGGCGTAGGCGAGCGTCGGGATCAGCTCCGCGGCCTCCGGCAGCCACCGGTTCGACTCCCCGGGCGGCCGGGCCCACTGCACCTGCCCGCCGGTGCCCATGCGCGAGGGCGGCGCCACCACGAAGTCCTTCTCGCCGTGACAGACCAGGTCCAGCTGCGCGCGGCCCCAGCCGGCGCGCATGAGCATCTCAGGGATCTTCTTCTTCGTCCCCGGCAGGACGAAGAAGTACAGCCGCCGGGTCGGCGTCGCCGCGACCGGCCCCAGCGCCGCCCCGTTGCGCTCCAGCCGCGCCAGGGCCAGGCAGCCGGCCTGCTCCGGGACGTCGATGACGTCGAACGTGCGGCCGGTGGGCAGCAGGATCGAGGCGTCGGGGTGCTCCTCCCACCAGCTGTGGACCCGGGAGGGCTGCGCGGTGATCTGCTTGTTCCAGTCCCGGTGCGCGGGATGGGAGCCCAGTGCTGAACACGTGTTGGCGCCGCAGGAGCAGCGCCAGGCGCCGTCCACCCGCACGACTGACGCGCCCGGGAGGATGTCCCAGTGCCGTTCCTCGATGTAGGTCAGTGCGGCGGCCTTGAGGCCGAGCGGGTCCGCGTCCGCCGGGGCGGGGCCGGCCTCGGCGAGGTCGCCCTCGGGGAGTGACAGCACAGTCATGTGCCCATAACGCGAGTGACAGGAGTCTGGTTACGGGTCGCATGTCACCTGATTGCCCGAATGTGCAAGAGGTCTGATATTTCGTCTCTGTTGGCGGCATTGGTCTTCCGGAGGCGTATTGGTCTTCCCGTGCCGTATTTGTATCCAGATCAGTGTTCGTCCGATTGTCCGGCGGGTATCACCGGGGGTATGGAGGGGCACCGAGGGCCGCGCGAGCCCAATCGGAGACTCGCCGAGCTGATCGCCGAAGCCGGCTGCTCGAACGCCGGACTGGCCCGGAGAGTGAATCTGGCGGGGGCCGAACAGGGTCTGGATCTGCGCTACGACAAGACCTCGGTGGCACGCTGGCTGCGCGGGCAGCAGCCGCGGGCCACCACGCCGGCGTTGATCGCCGAGGCGCTGGGCCGCAAGCTCGGCCGGCCGGTCACCGTCGAGGAGATCGGCATGGTCGACGAGCGGGACGGCAGTTCCTCGCTCGCGCTGGGCCTGGCCGCCGACACCACGGAGGCGATCGCCGTCGCGGCGGGGCTCTGGCGGGCCGACGCCGCCGGCCGCGAGCAGCTGCGCGCGGCCTCGTTCGCGGTCTCGGCGATGGTCGGGCCGAGCCGGGACTGGCTGATCATGCCGGAGGACCCGCTGGTGGCCCGGAGCATGGCCGCCGCGAAGAACGGGCACGCCCCGCTGCGCGTCGGCCTGTCCGACGTCGCCGCCGTGCGGGCCGCGACCGAATCGTTCCGCGGGCTGGACCACCGCTTCGGCGGCGGGCACGTCCGGGTGCTGGCCGTGCGCTACCTCGACGGGGTCGTCACCGAACTGCTGCGCGGCACCTACCCCGAGCGGGTCGGGCGCCAGCTGTTCGGGGCCGCCGCCGCGCTCACCGAGCTGGCCGGCTACCTCGCCTGCGACACCGGCCGCCTGGGCCTGGCGCAGCGGTATTACATCCAGGCCCTGAGACTGTCCCAGGCCGCCGGCGACCGGGCGCACGGCGGGCACATCCTGTCCGCGATGAGCCACCTCGCGAACTCGCTCGGCGCACCGCGCGAGACCGTGCAGCTGGCGCGCTCGGCCGACGAGGGGGCCCGGGGCACGGCCTCACCGCATGTGCGCGCCGAGTTCCTCTGCGCCGAAGCACGCGGCCACGCCGCGATGCGCGACCGGCGCGCGGCCGAGCAGGCGCTGGGCCGGGCCACCGACGAGCTGGAGCGCAGCGGCGGCGAGACCCCGGTCTGGTCCTCGTACTTCGACCACCACTACATAGCCGACGCGGCCGCGGCCTGCCACCGTGACCTGGAGCAGCCGCGCCAGGCCGCCGAACAGGCGGCCGCGGCGCTGGCCGGCTTCGGCCTGGACAAGACCCGGCGCCGGGTGCTGAACCTGTTCACCCTGGCCTCGGCCCGGGTCCAGGGCGGCGAGGTGGAGGCGGGCTGCGCGGCCGCGACCGAGGCGGTGAAGCTGTCCGGCCGGGCTAGGTCGGCGCGCGCGGTGGAGGCGCTTCACGATTTCGACCGGAGACTGGACCCGTACGCGGCGGTGGCGGCAACCCGTGAATTCCGCAGCTTGATAGCGCTGCGGAGGCCCGGCGAACCCATCAACGCCTGAACTCCAGGGCCGCCGGGACCCCGGGAGTGGTCAGTCATCGAAAGTCCGATCGGGTAGGCTCGGTCCCGCCTATGGACGAGACGCTGCAAGAAAGCGAGCCGACAGCCGAGGGTGGGCATGCGCCGTCGGAGGATGTCGCGACCGCCAACGCGGAGAAGCCGCATACCGCGCAATTCGCCCCTGTCGAGACGCCTGGCCAGGCGTTCTCCCCCGCGCAGCCCGAGGACGACGGTTTCCCGGGCGGCCCGATCCCCGAGTCCTCCGGCTTCTCCTGGCGCCTGCCGGGCCAGCCGGCGCCGGTGCAGCACGCGCAGGGCGGGATCCCGAACGAGTTCGACCACCTGTTCCGCGACGCGCCGGCCGACGACCGCCGCTCGCTGATGCCCAACCAGGGCACGATCGGTGTGGCCGTTCCGGGAGCCGCGGGATATTCGGGTCCTTCGTACCCGCAGAACCCTGCGACGAGCGGTCCGGGACCGGTTCCCGGCCCGGGTCCTGCCCACGGCCAGGGCTACGGCCCCGGCGGCTCCGGCGGTCCGGACCTCGGTCCGCAGCCGACGCAGGCGCTGCCGCCGGCCGAGGCCACCAACCGTCAGGTGCCGGTGTACCAGCCCCCGACCCAGGACCAGGTCGGCTACGGCCAGCAGCCGCCCGGCCGCGGCTACGACCAGGGCGGCTACGACCAGGGCGGCTACCAGGCGCAGGCGCAGCCGTACGACGCCGACTCGCACACCCAGACCATCCCGCGGGTGCAGCCGCAGATGTACGGCGGCCGCGGGAACGGCGGAGAGCCGGACCTGCTGCTGGCCACCGGTCCCGACCGCCGCCAGTCCAACCGCACCCTGCTGGTCGCGGTCGGTGTCTTCGTGGTCCTGATCGTGGTCGCCGTCGTGGCCTTCTCCGGCGGGGGCGGCAAGTCCAAGGGCGGCACCGCGGGCAAGTCCACGAACACCGACACCCCGCCGCCGAGCAGCAGCGCCTCGGCTCCGGCCGGCGTGGACCCGGCGGCCAAGCAGCAGGCCGACGCGGTCTTCGCGATCATCAGCCAGAGTCCCGAACTACGTTCCCGGGCCAACGGTGCGTTCAGCAACGTCGAGGCGTGCCAGAACGTCGCGCAGAACAAGCAGACCTTCAGCGACGTCGCCGACAAGCGCCAGGCGCAGGCCGACGGCATGAAGGCGCTGGCCGTGGACAAGCTGCCGGACGGCGCCAAGCTGCAGCAGGACCTGATCAACTCCTGGCAGCTGTCCGCGGAGTCCGAGCGGGACTACGCGAACTGGGCCAACGACAACCTGAACTGCCATGGCAAGACCGGCTCCAACGACAACCTGAACCGCGCCAAGAGCGCCGGAGACAAGGCCGGCTCGGCCAAGAACGAAGCGGTCAAGGACTGGAACGCCTTCGCCTCGAAGTTCGGCGAGCAGACGATCAAGATCGGCGATCTGTGACGCTCGAAGAGCTCTGACCCTCGAGGAGTTGTGACCGCGGACCTGCGACGGTCCGTCCACGGCAGAGCGCTGATGCGCACGGCCACCGGGATCCCGGTGGCCGTTTTGCTTGCTACTGCTCGTTTTCCGGAAGTCACCGAAGTTCGTCGACGTACTTGTCGGTCCCGGGCAGCGTCGGGATGAAGGGTGCTGCGAACTCCAGCCGCCCGAGCCCGGAGGCCTCGACCGCGGCCCCGTCGCCGGCGAACCGGTCCCAGTCCCCGGCCGGATCCGACTCGGTGAAGTAGAGCACGGTGATGCGCTTGCCGACGCCCTCGACCGGCTTGACGTACGTCGGCGTCTTCCCCGGCAGCGGCATCGGCTCGAAGACGGTGGCCATCGCCACCGCAGACCCCTCCAGCTTGCCCGGCAGGTGCTTCTCCTTGAGCCACGCCGCCAACGCCGCCGGATCCTGGTCGGCACCAGCGTCGAAGACCTCGACGACGAGACCCGCATAGGGGTGGTTCAGGGCATGGATGTCACGCGGGCCCGCATCGCCGTCCCGGTAGACGACCCCGAGGTAGTTCTGGAACGAGGTGAAGACGTGGGTCCGCTCCTGGAAGACCCGGCCGTCCGGCAGCAGCCGCCGGTTGATCGCCACGGTCCAGTCGAGATGGTCCTGGTACCGGCCCTCGTTGATCCAGTACACGGTGATGTAGGCGCCCGCCGTCACCGGCTTCGCGACCGCCGACTCGGCCGGATACCGCAGCAGCTGCAACGCACGCGTCGCGACCCAGCGCCGTCCGGCGAACATCCACGGCATCGACATCGCGCCGGAGATGTAGTGATCGTCCTCGTACCACCGGTTGTAGGCGTGCTCCTGCCCTGCATGAGGCTCGACCATCGTGATGAGGGCGGATCCGATGCCGGGTCCGTAGGCCCCTTCGCTCGCCAGCTTCGTGTAGAGACTCGGCTCGCGCTTCGGCTGTTTTTGGTCTTCGGACACGGCGCCTCCAGACGTGGGGACTTTGCGTGATCTGACGATACGTCAGATTTCGCCAGAGGCGCCAGAGCTGTCGAAAGACCACAGGTCAGAGTGCCTTTTCGAGATGCTTTGCCGGCTGGCGGCCTCACTCCCCGCGAAGCAGAGCGGGGAGTGAGGCCGATTCCGGGGCCGGGTGTGGGTGGCTGGCCGCCTCACTTCTTGATCTTGGCCAGTGCTTTCTGCACGATGTCCTCCGCCGGGGTGCAGCCTTTGCCGGCCAAGGCCGGGTTCTGGTTGCCCGGGTTCGCAAGGTCGACGCGGTGGCCTGGCCCTTCCCCTGGGTGCCGATCGCGGTTGTCGACGCTTGGTCCACAAGGGCGCAGAGGTCGACGCCGGCCAGGCTCGCGTCCACCGTCGAGTCCTCATCGTCGCTTGACGAGCCGTTGCTCGTCGACGGGCTCTTGTCTGTCGCCTTCGTGCTGGGAGCGGCTGCTCCGTCCAGGAGGCCCGACGATGCGCCCAATGAATTGGCAGTCTGGGCCGATTCGGTGTGGTTGCGGTAGCAGAGTCCTGGGTAGGTCTGGGCTTCCGCGTGATCTTGCGATACGTCAGATACTCGCGGAACCGCCAAAGCCTCCCTCCCTGCCGGACAACTCTCCGTCGTGACCCTGGCGATCTCACCCCGCCCGGCCTAATCTGACGCACCATCAGCTCCCCCGCGTCAGCGCCGGTGCCGGCACTGACGCCGGCGCCACGAAAGGGTCCCTCATGTTGCTGGAAGGCAAGACGGTGATCGTGTCAGGGGTCGGCGAAGGCCTCGGGCGGGAGGTGGCGCAGGCCGCGTACGGGCAGGGCGCGAACGTGGTGCTGGGCGCCCGGACGAAGGCCAAACTGGCCAAGGTCGCTGCCGAGTTCGATACTACGCGGGTCGCCTTCGTCGCGACCGACATCACCTCCGACGCCGACTGCCAGCGTCTGGTCGACCTGGCGATCGAGCGCTTCGGCGCGCTTGACGGACTGGTCAACGTCGCGGCGATGGATCAGGTCTTCGGCGGCTTCAGCGACGCCGACTTCGCCGACTGGCGGGCCGTCTACGAGGTCAACGTCGTCGGGACCCTGCAGCTCAGCAAGGCCGCGATACCGCATCTGGCGCGGGAGTCCGGGCCCGCCACCGGGATCGTGCACATCCTGTCGCAGTCGATGTGGGTGCCGGCGACCGAGGTCATGCAGGCCGCGTACGCCGCGTCGAAGGGGGCGCTGCTGTCCGCCACGTATGGCATGGCCAAGGAACTCGGGCCGCGGCGGATCCGGGTCAACGCCGTCGTGCCTTCGTGGATGTGGGGGCCGATGGTGCAGGGGTACGTGGCGTGGACCGCCGCGTCGCAGAACGTTCCCGAGGAGCAGGTGCTCTCCTCGCTCACCGCGCGCACGGCGTTGCCGGAGATAGCCAGTGACGGCGATGTGGCGAACGCGGCCGTCTACCTGATGTCGCCTTTCGCCGGGGGCATCACAGGGCAGTCACTCGCGGTCAATGCCGGTGACTACATGCGGTGACGAGCCGTCTCGCCTTGTAGCGAGCCTGTGACGAAAGCGGGATGGCCCGGTTGAACGGCTGACAGAGGATCGCCACCATGTCCTCATCAGCACGCACGTCGCCGCCCCGGCGACCGTACGATCCGGACGGCTACGGCCGCCGGGAGCGTGGGGCGGCGCCGCCCCAGCCGGGACGCCGTGCCGTCTCGCGCTCCGCGGCGGCCTCGGGAGCGCGCTCGGTGTCGGCTTCGAGACCGCGCGCCGCAGCCTCCGCCGACCGCCTCCTTTCCGGAGCCCCGGCGTGGCTGCCGCCGGCAGCCGTCCTCGGCGGCCCGATGCTGGCCGCGATCCTGGGCAAGCTCCTCGGCGGCTACCACGGCCCGGTGTTCGTGCTGTTGACCATCGTCGCGGCCGGGGTGGCCACCGCGGCGGCTACGCCGAACGGCCGCTGGTGGGTGGTCTGCGCGCTGCCGCCGGTGGCCTGGCTGGTCGCCTCGGTCGCCGAGCTCGCGTGGCACAACCCGGCTTACCCGGACACCAAGGCCAAGGCGGTCGGCCTGGTCCACGCCACGACGAACGTCTTCCCGGTGATCCTGGCCGCGCTCCTCGTCATGGGGCTGGTCATCGCGGCCGCGGTGGTGCGCGGCCGGCAGAGCGGGGGAGGCACGCGCCGTGGGTGAGTGGTACCCGGAGCCCCGCGGCCGGCACGGCGTCGAGCAGCCCAGGCGCACACCCCAGCGTCGTCCCGCGCCCCCGCAGCAACGCCGGCACGGGCCCGACGACTACGAGTTCGACTACGACGCCGACCACGGTCACGACTACGACGACCGCCCTGACGTCGTCTCCCAGGGAAACGGAAGCGGCGGCCGGCGCGGGGGCGGCCGCGGCACCTCAGCCCCACGCCCCGGCCGAGCCCGCAAGCCGGGCCTGCTCGCCGGCCGGATCACCGCCGCGGTGATGAGCACGGTCGTCGTCCTGGCGACCGGCTTCGTCTGGTTCGAGAACAAGCAGCTCACCGACGGCCTGCACACCACGGACTCGATCAACCAGATCAGGCCCGGCGAGGACGGCTACGTCGCCCCGCACCTCGGCGCCGACGTCAACCTGCTGCTCATCGGCCTGGACTCGCGCAAGGACATGAACGGCAACGACCTGCCGACGTCCCTGGTCGAGGACGAGCTGCACGCCGGCTCCTCCGGCATCGGCGGCTACAACACCAACGTGCTGATCCTGATGCACATCCCGGCCAACGGCGGCAAGGTCACCGCGTACTCGATCCCGCGCGACAGCGACGTGGAGCGCCCCGGCGGCCCGGCGGCCATCCCCGGGGTGGGCACCGTCCAGGTCCCGGACATGGGCATGGGCAAGATCAAGGAGGCCTACGGCGACGCCAAGTCCTTCGCCGAGACCAAGATCGCCGCCACCGGCTCGAAGGACAAGGCCAAGGAGGAGGCCGAAAGCCGCGAGGTCGGCCGCGAGGCCACGATCCGGGCCGTGCAGAAGCTCACCGGTGTGCACGTCGACCATCTGGCCGAGGTGAACCTGCTCGGCTTCTACGACATCGTCAACGCGATCGGCAGCATCCAGGTCTGCCTCAAGGCCCCGGCCGACGACCCGATCGAGGACGGCGCGGGGACCGGCCTGAAGCTGCCGGCCGGCGTGTCGACCATCAACGCGGCGACCGCGCTGCAGTTCGTCCGCCAGCGCTTCCACCTGCCGAACGGCGACCTGGACCGCACCCACCGCCAGCAGGCGTTCCTGTCCTCGGTGACGCAGAAGCTCCGGCAGAACGGCGTCCTGAACGACGTCGGATCGATGCAGAAGCTCTTCAACGTCGTGAAGAACGACATCGTCATCGACGACGGCTGGAGCGTGCTGGACTTCGCCTCCCAGGCCTCGAACCTGACCGGCGGCAACACCGAGTTCATCACCCTGCCGACCACGGGGTTCGCGACCATAAACGGCGAGAGCGCGGTCACCGTGAACCCGGCGGCGATCAAGGCGCAGATCACCTCGGTGTTCAACAACGACGCCGCGGTCGCCCCGCCGCCGGCCACGGCCTCCAGCTCGTCCCCGCCCCCGGCGGCGCCGTCCACGACCCCGACGCCCCCGGCGGCGATCACCATCGAGAACGGCACCACCACCACGGGCCTGGCGCTGAAGGTCTCCGGCGTGCTCTTCGACGCCGGCATCCCGGTCAGCAAGACCGGCAACGGCGGCAACGGCGTCCAGCACACGGTCATCCGCTACGGCGCGGGCGAGGAGGCCCTGGCCAAGCAGATCCAGGCCAAGCTCGGCACGAAGACCGCGCCGACTGCCAGCAGTTCCGTGCCGAAGGGCGCCGTCGTGATCACCATCGGCTACGACTACAAGCTGCCGCCGGCCACGACGTCCACGGCGCCGTCGAACCAGCCCTCGGGCGGCCCGACCAGCGTGGCCACCGACAACTCCTCCGACTCCTCCGGGCTGAACTCCGGTCCGCCGGTCGACATGGCGGACTCGAAGAACGGCATCCCCTGCGTGTACTGACGCCGGGAGCGGCTGAGCACGCCGCGGGCGCCGGAGGCTTCGGTCTCCGGCGCCCGCGGCGTTCGTGCGGCGGTTCGCAGGGCTACTTCACATATTTCCCCGCGAACTCCGCGACGGCCTCGACCATCTCCGCCAGCGAGGGACCCGGCGGGGTCATGGCCTTGATGTTCGTCATCCACGGGGCGCCCAGCAGGTCCGTGACGCCCCACTCCGCCAGCTGCTCGCACATCTCCGGCGTCGGCTCGGCCAGCACCGCGAGCATCGCGCGGAACGGCCGGCCGAGGGTCCCGGCCTCCTCGCGGGCCGCGCGGATGCGGTCCATGATCGTGCGCGTCTCTTCGACGGTGTGGTAGATCCCGATCCAGCCGTCGTTGTGCGCGGCGCGCCGCAGCGCGATGTCGGAGACGCCGCCGACGTAGACCGGGATCGGGTCGTTCGGGGTCGGCGTGATCGAGCACGCGGGGAGCGTGTAGTTCGCCCCCGACACCTCGACGACCTCGCCGGTCCACAGCCGGCGCAGCGCGGCCAGCATCTCGTCCAGCCGGGCCCCGCGCTTGGCGAACGGCTGGCCGGTGGCGACGAACTCGTCCTTGCTCCAGCCCGGCCCGACGCCGAGGGCGATCCGGTGGTGGCCGTCGGGGGAGCCCTGCGAGAGGTACGCCGCCGTGGCCAGCTGGTTGGCGACGGTCAGCAGGTCGCGCGCCGGGGCCACGTAGATGTTCGTGGTGAAGTGCAGCCGGGTCGTCACCGCGGCCATCGCCGCGATCGCCACCCACGGCTCGGGCCAGTGCGTGTCCTTCGACCAGTACCGGGATCCGTCGGGCGTATACGGGTAGGGGGAGGACAGTTCGACCGGATGGAACAGGTGGTCCGGGATGGCGATCCCCTCGAACCCGTACTCCTCAGCGGCCCGCGCGAGGCCGGTGAAGTGCGCCGTGTCGCAGAACGCCGGTGAAAGCCAGAACTTCATGGGCCGCCTCCCCTTCACTTTTCGCCTTCCAGGAATCAATCTGACACCTAGTCAGATGTCAATGGCGATGTGAGGACAGGGGACGGTTGATGGGCAGATTGGACGAGCGGGTGGTCCTGATCACCGGCGCGGCGCGCGGTCAGGGTGCCGAGGAGGCGCGGTTGTTCGCCGCCGAGGGCGCGAAGGTCGTGGTCGCCGACGTGCTGGAGGACCTCGGGACCGAGGTGGCGAAGGAGATCGGGGACGCGGCGCGCTTCGTGCGGCTCGACGTCACCGACGAGGCGCAGTGGACCGCCGCCGCGGACTTCGCCGAGGCCGAGTTCGGCAAGCTCGACGGCCTGATCAACAACGCCGGGATCCTGCGCTTCAACAAGATCGAGAAGACCTCGCTCGAGGAGTACCTGCAGGTCCTGATGGTGAACCAGGTCGGGGTCTTCCTCGGGCTGCGCGTCTGCCTGCCCCGCATCAAGGCGGCCGGCGGCGGCACCGTGGTGAACACCGCGAGCATCGACGGGCTGGCCGGGATGGCGTATCTGGGCTCTTACGTCTCGTCCAAGTTCGCGGTCAGAGGCCTGACGAGGGTCGCGGCCCTGGAGGCCGCTCCGACCGTCCGGGTGAACTGCATCTGCCCCGGCGGCGTCCACACGCCGATGGTGACCGAGCTGATGCCGCGGGACGCCGATCCCGACGTGGGCTACTCCGGCATCCCGCTCAAGCGCGTCGGCTCGGCGGCCGAGATCGCGAAGGCCGCGCTCTTCCTCACCTGCGACGACTCGTCCTACTGCACCGGCGCCGACTTCGTCCTCGACGGCGGGGCGCTGGCCGGCATCCGCTTCGACTAGGAGACCCCATGGAGTTCGGCATCTTCGTCCAGGGCCACGTTCCGCTCTCGAAACTGGCCGCCGATCCCGATTTCGAACACACCTCGCTGATGAACGACATCGAGATCGCGAAGGCAGCCGACAAGGCGGGCTTCAAGTACGTCTGGGCCTCCGAGCACCACTTCCTCGACGAGTACTCGCACCTGGCAAGCAACGACGTCTTCCTGGGCTACCTGGCCGCCGCGACCGAGCGGATCCACCTCGGCTCGGGGATCTTCAATCCTCTGCCGCAGGCCAACCACCCGGTGAAGGTCGCCGAGAAGGTCGCGACCCTGGACCACCTGTCCGGCGGCCGGTTCGAGTTCGGGACCGGGCGCGGCGCCGGCTCGCGCGAGATCCTGGGCCTGGGTCTGCCGGACACCGCGATCACCAAGGAGATCTGGGCCGAGGTGGTGCGCGAGTTCCCCAAGATGTGGACGCAGGACTCGTACTCGCACGAGGGCACGTGGTTCTCCATGCCGGAGCGGAACGTGCTGCCCAAGCCGTGGAAGAAACCGCATCCGCCGATGTGGTACGCGGCCGGGAACCCGCCGTCCTACGAGATGGCCGCGCGGATGGGGCTCGGCGTGCTGGGCTTCTCGGTGGGCTCGCCGGCCGACGCCGAGGCGGCCGTCGCGGCGTACAAGAAGGCGGTCCCGGCGGCCGAGCCGATCGGCGCCTTCGTCAACGACAACGTGATGGTGACGTCCTCGGCGGTGTGCCTGGCCGACAGCAGGCGGGCCAAGCTCGCGGCCACGACGATGGGGATGGGGCGCCTGCAGTCGCTGGTCTTCCGCTACCACGACACGTTCCCGCGCCCGGACTGGATCCCGGAGTGGCCGGCGGTGTTGCCCGAGCCGACGGTTGAGGAAGTCGAGTGGCGCTCGCACAACGGATTCCTCATCTGCGGCGACCCCGACGAGGTGCTGACCCAGATCAAGCGCTACGAGGCGACCGGCGTGGACCAGCTGACCTTCGGCCTGCCGATCGGCCTGTCGCTCCCCGACACGCTGGAGACCATCGACCTGATCGGCCGGCACGTGATACCCAAGCTGGACAAGGACCCGGTGCACCGGAGCACGCGCTTCCGGAGCGCGGCCGCCGCGCTGGGTAAGTGAGCCCCCGAACCCCGAACCCCCGTCCCACCTGACCGCACCGAACCACCCCGGCAAAAGGAGCTGTCTTGCGCATCGGCGTCACGGTCTTCCTGACCGACCAGACCATCGGTCCGGCCGAGCTCGGGCGCGCGCTCGCCGAGCGCGGTTTCCAGTCGTACTACGCCCCCGAGCACACCCACATCCCGGTCAGCCGGGCCACCCCGGCGCCGCTCGGCGAGCCCCTGCCCGGGTACTACTCGCGGACGCTGGACCCCTTCGTGGCGCTCGCGACGGTCGCCGCGGCGGCCCCGGGCATCCGCGTGGGCACCGGCATCTGCCTGGCCGCGCAGCACGACCCGCTGCTGCTGGCCAAGACCACCGCGACCCTGGACCTGGTCAGCGGCGGCAACCTCGACCTCGGCGTGGGCTTCGGATGGAACAAGGAGGAGATGGCCGACCACGGCGTGGACTTCGGGACCCGCCGGGACAAGGTGCGGGAGACCGTGCTGGCCATGAAGGAGCTGTGGAGCAAGGAGGTCGCCTCCTTCCACGGCGAGCACGTCGCCTTCGATCCCTCCTGGTCCTGGCCGAAGCCGGCGGCCGGCTCCATCCCGGTCCTGATCGGCGGGGCGGCCGGGCCGAAGCTGTTCAAGGCGGTGATCGACTACGCCGACGGCTGGATGCCGATCGGCGGCCGGGGCCTGACGCAGGCGATGCCGGTGCTGCGCGCCGCCGCCGAGGAGGCCGGCCGGGATCCGGACGCCCTGCGCATCGTCCCGTTCGGCACCGAGCCGACGCCGGGGAAGATGGACCACTACCGCTCCCTGGGCATCGAGGAGATTGTGTTCAACGTCCCATCGGCGCCCGCGGACCGGATCTTGCCGGTGCTCGACGACTACGCTCGCTATATCGAACGGGAATAGATCCGGTTCATTGCCGCGTAGGAACTGGAATGACGATGCAGCCCACCGCCAATGCGATGCGCCGCGCCCTGCACCGGGCGGGTGAGGGAGTCGCGCTCAGCGTCGAGGAGGCGGCGGTCCTGCTCGCCGCGCGCGGCGCCGACCTGGACGCGCTGTGCGGCGTCGCCTCGCGCCTGCGAGATCAGGGGCTGGAGGCGGCCGGACGGCCCGGGGTGGTCACCTACTCGCGCAAGGTGTTCATCCCCCTGACGCGGCTGTGCCGTGACCGATGTCATTACTGCACGTTCGTGACAGTCCCGGGGCGTCTGGACTCGCTGTACCTGTCCCCCGACGAGGTGCTGGACATCGCGAAGAAGGGCGCGGCCCTCGGCTGCAAGGAAGCCCTGTTCACGCTGGGGGACCGGCCCGAGGACCGGTGGCCGCAGGCCAAGGAGTGGCTGGACGCGCACGGCTACGACTCGACGCTGGACTACGTCCGCGCGATGTCGATCCGGGTGCTGGAGGAGACCGGCCTGCTTCCGCACCTGAACCCCGGCGTGTTGTCCTGGTCGGACTTCCAGCGGCTGAAGCCGGTGGCCCCGTCGATGGGCATGATGCTCGAGACGACGGCCACCCGGCTGTGGTCCGAGCCTGGTGGCCCGCACTACGGGTCCCCGGATAAGGAACCCGCGGTGCGGCTCCGTGTATTGGAGGACGCGGGGCGCTCTTCGGTTCCCTTCACCACCGGCATTCTCATCGGGATCGGCGAGACGCTGGAGGAGCGGGCCGACTCGATCTTCGCGATGCGGAAGGTCGCGCGGACCTATCGCGGGATTCAAGAGATCATCATCCAGAACTTCCGGGCCAAGCCGGCCACGGCGATGATGAACACGCCCGACGCGGACCTGCAGGAGCTCGCGGCGACGATCGCCACGGCGCGCGTCGTCCTGGGGCCGTCGGTGCGGATCCAGGCGCCGCCGAACCTGGTGGACGCCGAGTACGCGCTGATGCTGCGGGCCGGGATCGACGACTGGGGCGGGGTCTCGCCGCTGACGGCCGACCACGTCAACCCCGAGCGGCCGTGGCCCGCCATCGACGAGCTCGCTTCGCAATCCGCCGCGGCCGGGTTCACGTTGAAGGAACGGCTGACGATCTACCCCGAGTACGTCCTGCGGGGCGAGCCGTGGCTGGATCCCCGGATCATGCCGCATGTCCGGGCCCTGGCCGACCCGGAGACCGGCATGGCCGTCGAGGGCGCCGTCCCCACCGGGATCCGGTGGCAGGAGCCTGACGGCGGCTGGGACGCTTCCAGCGGCCGTACCGACCTGTACGCGGCCATCGACACCGAGGGCCGTACCGGGGACCGCCGCTCGGACTTCTCCGACGTCTACGGGGACTGGGACGAGCTGCGCGAGCACGCTTCGCGCACCTCGGTCGACCACAGCGCGCCGGAGCGCATCGACGCGGCGGTGAAGACGGCGCTGGCCGCCGCCGAGCGCGATCCCGGGAACCTGTCCGACCAGGACGCGCTCGCGCTGATCCACGCCGACGGCCCCGCGTTGGACGCTCTCGCCGCCCTGGCCGACGACCTGCGGCGCGATGCGGTCGGCGACGACGTGACGTACATCGTCAACCGGAACATCAACTTCACGAACGTCTGCTACACCGGCTGCCGTTTCTGCGCGTTCGCACAGCGGCGCACCGACGCCGACGCCTACACGCTGTCGGTCTCGGAAGTCGGCGACCGTGCCGAAGCGGCCTGGCAGGTCGGGGCCACCGAGATCTGCATGCAGGGCGGCATCCATCCCGACCTGCCCGGCACCGCGTACTTCGACCTCGCCGCGGAGATCAAGCGGCGGGTTCCCGAGCTGCATCTGCACGCTTACTCGCCGATGGAGATCATCAACGGCGTCTCGCGGACCGGCATGTCGATCCGGGAGTTCCTGACGGCGGCGAAGGAGGCGGGCGTCGATTCGCTTCCCGGGACCGCCGCCGAGATCCTCGACGACGACGTGCGGTGGGTGCTGACCAAGGGCAAGCTCCCGGCCGCGCAGTGGATCGAGGTGGTCACCACCGCGCACCAGGTCGGCATCCCGACGACGTCGACGATGATGTACGGGCACGTCGACAACCCGGCGCACTGGGTGGCGCACCTGCGGGTGCTGGCCCGGATCCAGGACGAGACCGGCGGCTTCACGGAGTTCGTGCCGCTGCCGTTCGTGCACTCCAACGCCCCGGTCTACCTGGCCGGCATCGCCCGCCCCGGCCCCACGCCGCGCGACAACCGGGCGGTCCACGCGATGGCCCGCGTCATGCTGCACGGCCGTATCCGCAACATCCAGACCTCGTGGGTGAAGCTCGGCACGGAGAACGCGCGCCTGATGCTCGCCGGCGGCGTCAACGACATGGGCGGCACGCTGATGGAGGAGACCATCTCCCGCATGGCCGGGTCCGAGTACGGCTCGGCCAAGGGCATCGCCGAACTCGAGGAGATCTGCGCGCCGCTCGGCAGGCCCACACGCCAGCGTTCGACGCTGTACGGCGAGGTGCCGGCCGAGCGGATCCAGGCGGCGCGTGAGGCGGACTCCCGCGGCTTGCTGCGGACGATGCTGCCGCTGGCGTAGGGACTCTCAGCCGAACCGGGGCGGGAAGTCGTAGGGCACGAACGGCACATCCCGCCCCACGTTCAGCTGGATCTGGACGTGGTCCCCGATCCTCACCTTCCGCGGGTCCCCGTCGTACCGCTTGCCGTCCACCGACACCGTCACGTCGCCCTTCGCGGGCCCCACCTCGTGCCGCGACAGGGGCTGTCCCCAGATGTCGAAGAACTGGCCGAGGGTGAAGTCGTGCTTCTGCGGGGCCTCGGCGTGGATCACGCCCGACTCGTCGTGCGTGTGCAACCAGTAGAAAGCCTTCGCCGCCGTGATGACCGGGTCGGGGTGGTCGGGGTCGAGGACCACGGGGTGCAGGACTCCCACGCCGGCGGGCACCCACATCTCCGTGCCGTCCACGTACAGCGTCAGGTGCGCGTGGACGTGGTACCCGCCGGCGACCATCGGCCCGGCCGGGATGCCGTCGATCGGCTTGCCGTCGCGGATCGCGGCGCTCACCAGGACCGGCGGGTCGTCGACGATGTCGTCGGCGGCCGCCAGGGGTGCGCTGAGGAAGCCGACGAGCAGGGCCGGCGCCGCGGCGAGGGCCGGGACGAGGGCGCGCGCGCCAAGACGGCGTCGCGGAGACGGTGTGTGCCTCATGAGATAAGGATCATTCCAGGTTGTGCCCGTTGTGTCTTGAATTGAGGCCTTTTCCACTCCTTCGGGGGCCGAAGTAAACAGATCGTCACTCGAAAGCGTGAAAGGACCGTGGACCGAGGATCCGAGGACTTCGCAGCCTTCTACGAACGCCACCGCGACCCCTGCTTCCGGGCCGTCCTGGCCGCCGTCGCCGACCGCCACCTCGCCGAGGAGCTGACGGCCGAGGCCTTCGCCCGGGCGTGGGCGCACTGGCGCAAGGTGGCCAGGCACCCGGCGCCGGCCGCGTGGGTCGTCCGGACCGCGCTGAACACGCACGTCTCGTGGTGGCGAAGACGCCGCCGCGAGGTGGCGTGGGACGCCGCCGGCGCCGGGGCGGCCGAGCGGGCTCCGGCCGACGGCGATGCGACCGCCGTCGGCCCGGTCGTCCGCGACGCCCTGCGCAGGCTGCCGATGCGGCAGCGCGAAGTGGTGGTGCTGCGGGTCTTCCTCGACCTGGACACCAGAAGCACGGCCGCGGCGCTCGGCCTCGCCCCCGGCACCGTCCAGGCCCACCTCCACCGCGCGATGAAGGCGCTGCGGGCGGAGCTCGAAGACGAGAACGAGCGGGAGGAACTCAAACGATGAGCACAGACGACTTCGACACCCTGGCACCGGGCGACGAGGAACTGCTCGCGGGCCTGCACCGGTCCGTGGCCGGGGCGGCGCTGACGGCCGGCACTGCCGACGTGGTGGCGCTCGGCCGCCGCATGCGCAACCGGCGCCGCGCCGTCGTGGCCGGGATCGGGACGAGCGCGGCGGCGATCGTCGCGGCGATCGGCGTTCTGGCGCCGTCGGCGGGAACCGGTACCGGCGGCGGCCGCGATCTGACGATCCAGGACGCGGGTTTCACGATGCGGGAACACTCCGACGGCACGGTCTTCCTGACGGTGGACCAAGCCTTCAGCCCGACTCTCCTGCAGGCCGCGCTGGACAAGGCGGGGGTGCCCTCGGCCGTTCTGGTCGAGCAACTCCCCGCGGGCTGGGACGCGACGCGACCCATCCAGTGCAAGGACACCGCCGCGGTGCACGCGCCGCCGATGCCGGTCTCGGGCATCGGGCTGGCCGTCGTCGACGGCCGGACCGAGTACCGCATCACCAAGTCGGCGGTCCCGGCCGGGCAGTTCGTGACGCTGGTGCAGTTCAGAGGCCGCCCCGGGACGGTGTGGGACAGCTTCGGCCTGCGGACCGGCCGGCAGAGCACCTGCGAGCCCGAGTACTACCCGGACCCGAAGCCCGCCGCGTGATGTCCCTCCTCACCGCAGTTCGCGCTTGAGCACCTTCCCCAGCGAACTGCGCGGGAACGCCTCGACCAGCTCCACGTGCCGCGGCACCTTGTAGTTGGCGAGGCGTTCCTCCGCGTACGCGATCAGCGCCTCCGGTTCGATCCGCTGCCCCGGCACCGCGATCACGAACGCCTTCCCGACCTCCCCGAGCCGCTGGTCCGGCACGCCGACCACGGCCGCCTCCTGGACACCGGGGAACGCCAGCAGCACCTGCTCGATCTCCGCCGGATAGGCGTTGAAGCCCCCGCAGATGAACATGTCCTTGATCCGGTCGGTGATCCGCAGGTTCCCCGCCTCGTCGAGCTCGCCGACGTCCCCGGTGTGCAGCCAGCCGTCGCCGTCGACCGCCTGGGCGGTGGCGGCGTCGTCTTCGAAATAGCCGCTCATCACGTTGTAGCCGCGCACCAGGATCTCGCCGGTGTCCTCGGCGGTCCGCACCTCGACGCCGTCGATCGCCCGGCCCGAGGTCCGCGCGACGATCTCCGGGTCGTCGCCGTCGCGGCACATCGTCACCACGCCGGTGGCCTCGGTCAGGCCGTACGCGGTGATCACCGTCGACAGGCCCAGCGTGTCGCGCATCCGCTCGATCAGCTCCACCGGGATCACGGCCGCGCCGGTGGCCGCCGCGCGCAGCGAGCTGAGATCGTGCTTCGCCAGATCCGGATGCGCCAGCATCATCTGGTAGACCGCCGGCGCCGCCGGGAACACCGTGATCCGCTCGCGCTCGATCGTCTCGAACAGCGCCTCGGCGTCGAACGACGGCAGCGGGACCATCGTCGCGCCGCGCATCAGGCAGGCCAGGATCCCGGCCTTGTAGCCGAACGTGTGCGAGAACGGGTTCGCGATCAGGTAGCGATCCCCGGCGCGCAGGCCGACGATCTCCGACCACTGATGGAAGGCGCGTGTCGACTGCCCGTGCGAGGTCCGCACGCCCTTCGGGGCGCCGGTCGTCCCCGAGGTGAAGAACAGGTCGCCGGGCGAATCAGGGGTCACCGAAGCCGCGACCTCGTCGAACGCCGACGCCGGCACCTTCATCCCCGGCGCCCGGAACTGCCGGCGCGACACCACCGGCGGCAGCCCGCCGTCGGTGAACGCCGTCATGGTCTCCAGCTCCGGCAGGGCCTCGCGGATCGCCTTCAGCTCCTCGACGTAGTCCACGCCCAGGAACTCTCCGGCCGCCGCGACCAGTCTCGTGCGCGACTTGCGCAGGATGTAGCCGACCTCGGAGGCCTTCAGCCGGGTGTTCAGCGGCACCAGGACCGCGCCGACGGACACCGCGCCGAGCGCCGTCACGATCCACTCCGCCGAGTTCGGGGCCCAGATCGCCACCCGGTCGCCGGGCCGCACACCCCAGGCGATCATCGCCCGGCCGGCCTGTTTCACGCGCGCGGCCAGGCCGGCGAACGTCAGCCGTTCCTCGCCGTCGACCACCGCCTCCCGGTCGCCGTGGTCGGCGGCGGCCCGGGCCACCAGGTCGGGGATCGTCGTCGTGCCGAGCTGCACCGTCATATCCAGCGGCCTTTCGCACAGGAGAACTTGGCTCTGGCACCGTTCCGGGGCCCATGATAGGCAGATATCTGACACGGCGTCAGATGGGAAGGTCTATGAATCCCACACCCTTGAAAGACCGGGCCGCCATCGTCGGCATCGGCCAGACCGACTTCGCCAAACACCTTGGGCCGTCGGAGAAAGCGCTCGCGTGCCGGGCCATCGCGATGGCACTGGACGACGCCGGGATCGCCGCCCACGAGGTGGACGCCTTCGCCGCCTACACGATGGAGGCGACCGACGAGGTCGAGATCGCCAAGGCGGTCGGCGCCGGGGACGTCACCTTCTTCTCCCGCGTGGGCTTCGGCGGCGGCGGATCGTGCGCCACGGTCGGGCACATCGCGATGGCGATCGCCACCGGGCAGGCGAACGTGGGCGTCGCGTGGCGCTCCCGCAAGCGCGGCAGCGGACCGCGTCCGTGGACCGACACCGTGAACCAGCTCGCGACGCCGGCGCAGTGGACGCGGCCCTTCGGCCTGCTGCGGCCGGTCGACGAGATCGCGGTCCTGGCCCGCCGGTATATGCACGAGTACGGTCTCACCCGCGAACAACTCGGCGCGGTCGCCATCGCCTGCCGCAACCGGGCCAACGCGAATCCGGCCGCGATCATGTACGAGCGCCCGCTCACGATGGACGACTATCTCAATGCCCGCATGATCTCCGATCCGCTGTGCCTGTTCGACAACTGCCTGGAGACCGACGGCGCGCTGGCGGTCGTCATGGTCTCGGCCGAGCGGGCCCGGGACTGCCGCCAGGCGCCGGTCTACGTGCACGCCTTCGGCCAGGGCCTGCCGGCGCAGCACCACGGCATGGTCAACTACTGGAACGACGATCCGCTGGCCGGTCCGTCGTGGACCGCGGCCGAGCAGCTGTGGAAGCACGCCGACTTCGGTCCGGCCGATGTGGACGTGGCGCAGATCTATGACGCCTTCACGCCACTGATCCCGTTGTCCCTGGAGGGATACGGCTTCTGCGGCAAGGGCGAGGGCGGGGCCTTCGCCGACGACGGCGGGCTGGAACTCGGCGGCCGGCTGCCCGTCAACACCTCCGGCGGCGGCCTGTCGGAGGCCTACGTCCACGGCTTCAACCTGATCAACGAAGGCGTGCGGCAGCTGCGCGGGACGTCCACGAACCAGGTCGCCGGGGCCTCGACATGCCTGGTCACCGCGGGCGAAGCTGTACCGACGTCGGCCGTCCTGCTGCGCCGCGCCTGAAGTCGTCCACCAGCCGGCCCACACACGACCGGGAGGGTCACCCACCATGCTCAAACCGCTCGTCGACGACGACGGCGCGCCGTACTTCGAGTACGCGGCCAAGGGCGAATTGCGGATGCAGACGTGCGCAAATTGCGGCGAGGTGCTTTTCCCGCCACGGCCGATGTGCCCCCGGTGCCAGGGCATCGAGTTCGAGTGGAAGCTGATGTCGGGCCGCGGGCACGTGTGGTCGTTCGCGGTGCCGCGCCCGCCGCTGCTGCCGGACTACGCGGCGCTGGCTCCGTACCCGGTGGTGGTCGTGGAGCTTGAGGAGGACCGGCGGCTGCGGCTGGTCGGGAACCTGGTGGCGTCCGAGGGGGCGGCCATCGACTCGGTGGACCCGGCGGCCATCGAGATCGGGCAGCCGGTGCGCGTGGTGTTCCAGGAGATCGAAGGGCTCTTCGTGGCGGCCTGGACGCCGGATGCCTGATTTCGAATCCAGTTCTGACCTGGAGTTCAGTACTCTCCTGTACGAGGAGCGGGACGGCGTCGCCTGGGTGACGCTGAACCGTCCGGAGCGCTACAACGCCTTCGATCTGGTGATGGCCGGCGAATTCCACAGGCTGTGGACAACGCTCCGGCACCGGGATTCGGTGCGGTGCGTCGTGCTGACCGGCAGCGGGGACAAGGCTTTCTGCACCGGGATCGACCGGGACGCGGTGGTGCCGCAGCCGGCCTCGCCGTTCATGGTCGACGACCCCGGCGTGGCGCTGGGCCCGAAGACCGCCGACCTGTGGAAGCCGGTCATCGCCGCGGTCAACGGCATGGCCTGCGGCGGGGCGTTCTACCTGCTCGGCGAGTGCGAATTCCTGATCGCGGCCGAGCACGCGACGTTCTTCGACCCGCACGTCACCTACGGGATGGTGATGGCGTACGAAGCGGTGCACCTCGCGCAGCGCATGCCGCACGGGGAGCTGGCGCGCCTGGCGTTGCTCGGTACGGCCGAGCGGATGACGGCGCGGCGCGCGTACGAGATCGGATTCGTCAGCGAGGTCGTGCCGGACAACGTGGCGCTGATCGCGGCGGCGGGGCAGGCGGCGCGGGCCGTCGCCGACTGCGAGCCATCTGCGGTCGAGGGCACGGTGCGCGCGATCTGGGCGGCGCGCGAGATGGCCAAAGGCCAGGCGCTGGGGGTGGCTCCGCATCTGGTGCAGCTCGGCAACATCAGTGCCGAGCGGCAGGCCGAGCTCTTCGCGGCCCGCGCCAAGGGTGGCCGATGGCGGCCCCGCTGACCTGCCGCCAGCTTTTCGCCGCTGGGGCGAAACGCTGGCTGGGTCCCAGGGCCTGCTCGTACTCTGCTTTTCGCAGTCAAGTGCGTGGGTGGCCGCGGGATCGGCACCCACATCCCGGTTGACGATCCCCCCGGGTCAGCCGGGATCGCGGCTGGAGCCGTGTCGGGCTCCAGCCGCTTCTGCATGCCGGTATTAGGCCATGTGTACGGGGCCGTCGACACAAACCATGGTCAAGGCACCCCTCAAGGCGTTACCTTCTACGCACCGCGCCCGGGGACCGGGTCCGTCCTGGACGGCGATGGCGGCCGGGTCATCCCGCCGACCCGGCCGCCTTCGCGGTGGGGGGGGTGGCGGCGATCAGGCCGGGAGCCGGATCGAGTCAGCCGGGGACGTACCCGGCGGAGCGGACACCGGACACGCCGCGGGTCCGGCATGCGGCACCGTGGCCGGCAGCACCGTCGCCATCGGCACCGCCACCGGCAGGTTCAGCGGCGTCGCGGTCCTCGGCGGCCGCAGATTCCGGCTCGACTCGCCGGGCAGGGCGCAGCTCCCGTTCTCACCGGGCCCCGGCGGCGCCTGTCCGTAGATCCGCGGCTGGTGCTGCGCGGCCCGGCTCAGCGCGGCGGCCAGCCGCCGGGCCGCCGTCGGGCTGATGCGGCCCACGGTCACCATCGGCCGGCCGTAGACGTTCACATCCCCTCGCAAGCGCGGGATCTCCCCGGCCAGCCCGAGGGCTGCCAGGGCCGAGCGCAACAGCTCCGTGGCCTCGATGGCCTCGGCCCACGCCAGGCCTAAAAAGGGTTCGTCGTCCCCGCTGTCGGCGGGGTCGATCTGGGGTACTGCGGCGGATTCGCCCATCGTCGTCATCTCCTCCGGACTGTGCAAGAGTCGACAACCCACATCGGTCACGGTCAATCGACCATTCGAGTGAACCAGTGGCGCGTAGCGTCTCCTTAACGGGCGGTGGTGGGAGACGGGTGGGCGAAGAGTGGCGCGTAGCGTCTCCTTAACGGGCGGTGGTGGGAGACGGGTGGGCGGGTGAACTGGTGGCTTATGCATGACGCTTCCTACTGAAACGCACCTCTGATACACACCGTGGTGTGACGTCCTTCACCGGAAGGGTCGCCGTCGTCACCGGCGGGACCAAGGGCATCGGCCGGGCGGTCGCGGAGCGTTTCGAAGCCGCCGGGGCGACCGTGGTCACTCTCGCGCGCACCGAGCCGGCGCAGGCCGTCGGCCGCTTCATCGCCGCGGATCTGGCCTCCCGCGCCGACATCGCCGCCGCCTTCAAAACGGTCGCGGCCGAGTTCGGGCGCGTCGACGTGCTCGTCAACAACGCCGGCGGCGCGCGGCCGGGCCGGGCGCTGGACTACCCCGAGGACGCGGCCCGGGCCGCCTTCGATCTCAACGTGCTGGGAGTCCTCTACGCCGCCCAGTGCGTGTACCCCCTGACCCCCGAGCACGGCGGCGCCTCCATCGTGAACATCGGCTCGGTCGCCGGCACCCGCCCCAGCCCCGGCACCGCCGTCTACGGCGCCGCCAAAGCCGCCCTCGCCTCGCTCACCAAGAGCCTGGCGCTGGAGTGGGCCCCGCGCGTCCGGGTGAACTGCGTCGTGCCGGGCCCGGTCCTCACCGAATCGCTCACCGCGTACTACGGCGGGGCCGAAGCCGCGGCGCTGATCGGGCAGGGGCTGCCGATGGGGCGGATGGCCGAGCCCGGGGACATCGCCGGAGCCTGCCTCTATCTGGCCTCCGACGACGCCCGCCAGGTTTCCGGCGCGGAACTTCTTGTGCACGGCGGCGGCGAGGCGCCGCGTTTCAACCGCGAGTCGGGAGGATCACCCGGGATTGGGCCAGGTAAGGGGCCCACACCGCATAAACTGACGCCATGACAGCTCAGCAAGTGCGCACCGTCGACGGGCGGATCGCGGGCAAGCGCGGCCAGGCCACCCGGGCCCGGCTGCTGGAGTGCCTCGGCGAGATGCTCGTCTCCCAGCCGTACCGCTCCATCACGGTGATCGACGTCGCGCGGCTGGCCGGCACCTCCCCGGCCACGTTCTACCAGTACTTCCCGGACATCGAGTCGGCCATCATCGAGATCGCCAACGACATGGCCAAGGACGGCGCCCATCTCAAGGAGCTCGCCGACGGCCGCACCTGGTCCGGCCGGGCCGGCATGCAGGCCGCCGAGGCCCTGGTCGACGGGTTCCTGGAGTTCTGGAACGAGCACGAGGCGATCCTGCGCGTGGTGGACCTGGCCACCGCCGAGGGCGACAAGCGCTTCCACAAGATCCGCATGAAGATCCTGAACAACGTGACCACCTCCCTGGCCGACGCGATCAGCGAACTGCAGGCCGCGGGCAAGGCCGACACCGTGATGCCGCCGACCGCGACGGCCGGCGCGCTGGTGGCGATGCTCGCCTCGATCTCGGCGCACCAGCGCGTCTTCGAGGCCTGGAGCATCAAACTGGCCGAACTGCGCACGGCGATGATCGGACTGGTCTTCATGGGGATCACGCAGAAGAAGCCGGTCGCCGTGTAGCAATCGCGCCGGGCGGCGGTGCCGGTGGATTAGCTCCGGGAGGACGGGGAAACTCTGACCCCAAGTCAGATCGGTACCCATCCCTCCAGGGAGCTCCGATGACGTTCCTCGCCTTCGCCGTCCGCAAAGCCGCCCGGGACCACGGATCCGCCACCGCTCTGGTGGCCGGGCGCGGCCCGCTCTCCTTGTCCTTCCAGCAGCTGAACGCGGCCTCCGAAGCCATGGCCGCGCGCCTCGCGGTGCGCGGCGTCGGCCAGGGCCAGGTGGCCGCGCTGCTGCTGCCCGCCTCCCTGGACTACGTCGTCGCCTACTGCGCGCTGGCGAAGATCGGCGCCGTCACCGCCGGCGTCGGGGCGCACTATTCGCCGGCCGAACGCCAGGCGATGCTCGCGAAGGTCCGGCCCGACGTCGTGATCGGGACCGAGGAACTGCTGACCGGCCGGCTGCCCGACGCGCAGATCATCCCGGTCCGGCAGGCCGAGGACCGGCGCGAGTTCGCCGCCGGGCTGCCGATGCTCGGCCGGGAGCACGTACGGACCGTGCCCAGCGCGCGCTCGCACACCGATCCGGAGACGATCGTCTTCACCTCCGGGACGTCCGGCCTGCCGAAGGGCGCGCTGTTCGGCGCGAAGCAGATCGCCGCGATATCCGAGATGGACAACCGCGCGCAGAACGGGCCGATGCCGCTGCTGGTCGCCACCGGGCTGAACCACGTCGGCTTCATGACCAAGCTGGCCGGGCACCTGCTGGCCGGCAACCGGCTGCACATCCTCCGCCGCTGGCGGGCCACCGAGGCGCTGGACCTGATCTGCGACGAGGGCGTGCCGGTGATCGGCGGCGTCGCGGCGCAGGTGGCTCTGCTGCTGAGGGTTCCGCGGCTCGCCGGGTACAAGACCGACGCGATCAAGGCCCTGATCATCGGCGGCGGTCCGTCGCCGGCCGATCTGGTCAGGAAGGCCCGCGACTCCTTCGGCGCGGCCTACTCGATCCGTTACTCCTCCACGGAATCCGGCGGCCTCGGCACCTTGACCGCCCTCGACGCACCGGATGAAGAAGTCTTCCACACGGTCGGCCGCCCTCGGAAAGGCACCGAGATCTCGCTGCGGGACGAGGAAGGCAAAGGCGTCGCGGCGGGGGAGACCGGCGAGGTCTGGATCCGCTCGGCCTCGGTGATGTCCGAGTACTGGCACGATCCGGCCGCCACGAGCGCGTCGCTGACCCCGGACGGCTGGCTGCGCACCGGCGATCTCGGCCTGCTCGACGACACCGGCTGCCTGCGCCTGGCCGGACGCCGCGACGACATGTTCATCCGCGGCGGCTACAACGTGTTCCCCCAAGAGGTGGAGGCCGTCCTGCAGGAACACGCGGCGGTCCGCGAGGTCGCGGTGGTCCCGAGGCCCGACGCGGTGATGGGCCAGGCCGGCGTGGCCTTCGTGGTGCCGCGCGATCCGGCCGCGCCGCCGACGGTGGAGGAGTTGCGGCTGTTCGCCAGATCCCGGCTCGCCAAGCACAAGCTGCCCGAGGAAGTCCGCGTCGTCCCGAACCTGCCGCTGACCGCCGGACAGAAGGTGGATCGTTCGGCATTGCGAAAGCGGGTCGGCTCCTGACGAACAAATCCGTGTGAACACAAGATCTCTTCCCTGTTACCTCTGTGCTAATTCGCATCGCCGCCCTAAACTGACGCAGCGTCAGGTTACTTGTCGGTTCGGCTCTGAAAGGGCGGTGCGATGCCTGCCACCAGCGTCATGACCACAGAACAGACCAAGGTGACCCGGCATCGGCCCGCCTCGGAGGACCGGCGCCCTCACGTTCCAGCCCGACCGCTGGACCCCGAACCGATTGCCGGTGCGCCGGCGATCGCGCTCGTCACCACCGGCGCGCACACCGGATGTCCGCTGGTCACGGCCGACGAGCTGGGTGTTCCGGTGGCCGGCTGGACCTACTGCGGCCCGGGCGGGGACGGTCCGGCGTTTGCGGACACGGTGGAAGCGTTCGCTCAGGCAGACGGCGTCGGCGCGATCGCCGCGTGCGTGGACGCCATCGGCACCGACCTCGACGGCAGAGCGCTGATGCGCGCGGCGGAGGCCGCCGCCGACGCGGGCCGGCCCCTGGTGGTCCTGGCCACCGGCGCCGACCGGGTGATCGACGCGGTCCTGCGGCAGGCCGGGGTGATCCGGGTCGACGGCTTCGACCAGTTGCTGGACTGCGCGGCCACGCTGGCCCGCTTCCCGCGTCCGGCGCAGCGTCCCGGTCCGGTCCGCATCGCCGCGGACTCCGGCGGCGCCGCCACGCTGCTGGCCGATCTCGCACGCCGCGCGGGCTTGGAGGTCGAGGACGCCGGCCACACCCCGGACGCCGGTCTTGTTTCGGACATCGGCTCACTCGCCGCTCGTCCCGGCGCCGGAATGCTTCTGTACGCGGTCACCGAGACCGGCTCCTCCGGCGAGTGGACGGCCGCCGCGCTCGTCGAGGCCGCGCGCGAGAGCGCGACCCCGATCGGCGTGGTCTGGTGCTCCTCCGGCGGCACGGAGACCGGCTACCGCCTGATTCTGCAGCGCTCGCCGGAGATCGCGACGTTCCGCACGCTCACCAACGCGGTCGCCGCGGCCAAGGCCTACTACGACCACTGCGATTACCGCTTCCGGATCCCCTCGCTGGTCGAGGACAACGCCATGGCCGGCGTGAAGGCGCGGCAGATCCTGACCTCGGGCGGCGCCCCGGGCACGGCGCGGCGCAAGGAGACCGACCCCTCGAAGGGCCTGTCGGAGTCGCAGACCCACCAACTGCTGCGCGCCTACGGCATCCGCACGCCCCGGGAGCAGCTGGTCACCAGTGCCGCGTGGGCTGTGCGCGCCGCCGCGACCATCGGCTACCCGGTGGTGATGAAGGCGTCGGTGGCCGGCCTGCCGTCGGCCTCGGCCGCCGGTCTGACCCGGACCGGCATCACGTCGGCCTCGCAGGTCCGCGAGAACTTCAAGGACCTGATGGACTCCGCCGGCCGCCAGGGCTACGGAACGCTGGACGGGGTCCTGATCGGCCAGCAGATCACCGGCGGCGTGGACACGATGGTCGGCATCCGGCGTGACGACCGCTTCGGTCCGGCGGTCGTGGTCGGCGTCGGCGGCGCCTATGCCGAGACGCTGGGAGACGTGGCGATCCGGGTCGCGCCGTTCGATGCCCACCAAGCCCACCGCATGCTCGACGAGCTGCACTGCCTGCCGTTGCTCACCACCGCCGGCGCGGACCTGGAGGCCCTGGCCGACACGATCCTGCGGGTGCAGCGCATGGCGCTGGACCTCGGCGACGTGCTGGAGGGCTTCGACATCGCCCCGCTGCGGGTGCTGGGGCGCGGCGGCGGGACCGTGGCGCTGGACGCTTCGGCGCGCTTGATCGTGCGCTGACAACGACATCTATTCGGTTCGGCGCCGGGGCGTCGTCGCGCGATTGCGCGGCCGCGGTCCGGCGCTGACGTCTTCGATGGGGAGACCACATGTCTGAGGCATCTGAGCGCTCGCTGGAAGAGACCGTCCGGCACTCGCTGTCCGGCGGCGTCGCCTGGATCACGCTCGACCGGCCCGAGGCACTGAACGCCATCACCGCCGCGCACCGCGACCGCCTGATCTCCTTGCTGGGGAAGGCTTCCGCTGATCCCGCCACGCGGGTGGTCGTCCTCACCGCCACCGGCCGTGGTTTCTGTACGGGCGCGGATCTGCGTCCGCAGCCTGGCTCCTCGCCGCCCGCCGAGCCCCGCCCCGGGGACGTCGCCCGCACCATCCGCGAGGGCGCGCAGGCGCTCGTCGCCGCGGTCCTGGACTGCGAGAAGCCGGTCATCGGCGCGGTGAACGGCATCGCGGCCGGGATCGGCGCGCATCTGGCACTGGCCTGCGATCTGGTGATCGCCGCCGAGTCGGCGAAGTTCATCGAGATCTTCGCCCGGCGCGGGCTGGTACCCGACGGCGGCGGAGCCCATCTGCTCACGCGGCTGGTCGGCGTGCACAAAGCCAAGGAGCTGATGTTCTTCGCCGACGACGTGCCGGCCGCCGAGGCGCTGGCGCTGGGCCTGGTGAACCGGGTCGTGCCGGATGCGGAGTTGGCCAAGGCGGCGCGGGAATGGGCCGAGCGGCTCGCGGTCGGGCCGACGCGGGCTTTCGCCCTGACGAAGAGCCTCGTGAACCGCGCGCTGGAGGTGGACCGCATGACGGCCTTCAGACAGGAGGCGGACGCCGTGGAACTGAATATGGCGACCCATGACGGCCGGGAGGGCGTGCGGGCGTTTGTGGAGCGCCGTGCGCCGGAATTCACAGGGTGCTGATGTTTGTTGTCATTGCCACCCCAGGGTTTTGTGATGCTCGAAAGGTGTTCGACATGGCGAACGGCGTCTGTCTTGACGGGTCGTCAGTTCCCACCCACACTGACCCTGTCCGTCCACGTATGCTGGTTCGAGCTGCACTTTTGATATGGCGAACGAGTTTCGCACCGAGTAGCCGCGAACAGCGTGACACCTAGGGGCTGGGACCATGCCTGCACAGGCCACCGCACGCGAGCACCTCGCGACCGCCGACGACGCCGCCGCGAGCGGCGTGGACGTCGCCCACTACCGCCGCGTCCTGGGCCACTTTCCATCCGGCGTCACCGTGGTCGCGTCCGAGGACGCCGACGGGCCCGCCGGGTTCGCCTGTCAGGCCTTCTCGGCGCTCTCCCTGAACCCGCCCCTGGTCCTGTTCTCCGTCGGCCACACGTCCACCACGTGGCCGCGGATCGAGGCCACCGGCCGCTTCTGCGTGAACTTCCTGGCCGAGGACCACGAGCAGCTGTGCCGCGCCTTCGCGGTCAGCGGCGGCGACAAGTTCGCCGGCGTCTCCTGGCGCCGGTCGGAGCTGGGCTCGCCGATCCTGGCCGGCGCGCACGGCTGGGTGGACTGCACGATCGAGGCCACCTATCCCGGGGGCGACCACACGATCGTGGTCGGGCGCGTGCACGGCCTCGACGCGGACGGCGACTCGAACCCGCTGATCTTCCACAAGGGGACGTTCGGCTGAGCCGGTGCTCGGCCCAGCTCAGCCGGCGGGCTCCTGCCACACGACCACGTCGCCCTCCATCTTGCCGGGGGCGATCGCCTGGTCCAGGAAGTCCTTGATGGCCGCGAGGTTCTGCGCACCGTCGGCCATGACCACGCAGTTCGCCTGCCACGTGCCGAGGTCCAGCCGCACACGGGACTTGATGGAGTCGTTCACCACCGGGGTGGCGCCGCCGCCGTTCTGGTAGATGTACGACAGCCACTGCGCGGTCCACAGGACGTTGTTCCGCGCCCAGACCACCTGCTTGTTCTTGGCCGAGTCAGGGGCCATCACCGGGCCCTGCGGGATCGCGAAGGCGGTGTCCGCGGTCGTCGACCAGGTCTGGTTGGTGCGGTCGCCGCCGTCGGACAGCGGGACGCCGACGATCGTGTCGTGCCCCGGCGAGACGCATTCCCGCCACGCTCCCGAGGTGAAGTACCGCGGGATCGGGGCGCGCGGGGAGGTGTCGAACACCCGGGGGATGAGCGGGACCAGCGCGACGATCACCCCGGCGAACGCGAACCCGCGGACCACGTCGGCGAATCCCGGCCAGCGGAGCATCTCCTGCGGGTACAGGACCGCCTTGTCCAGTCCCAGCGCCAGCAGGATCCCGATGATCCAGCTCACCGCGAGCGCGCTGCGCACCGGCAGGCTGGAGGAGAACAGCGGCAGGTTCTGCAGGTGCGTCCACACGCCGGTCGGACCCAGGGGCCACCAGGTGATCGAGCCGTGGTTGAACACCGGTGTCGGACCGACGGACAGCACGACCAGCACCAGCGCGGCGATCAGCAGGGCCCGCACGGCCGCGTTCCGGATCAGCCACACGGCCATCAGCGCGACCACGAGCAGCAGCACCCAGCCGACCAGCGCGGCCTGTTCGGTGCCGCCCGGCGCGAGCGGGTCCAGCTTCGCCGGGTCGCCCCACAACTCCAGGTTCGGATACACCGCGTAGGATTTCAGATCCGCTGAGTAGTAGGCGACGTCGAACGGGATGCCCTTGAAGGACATCGGCCCGAAGAACTGGAACGACAGCGGATAGGCCAGCAGCGCCCCGGCCGTCAGGATCGCGATTCCGGCGCTCTTGAGGAAGGTCGCGGCTTCCTCCCACGCCTGCCGCGGCTTCATGAGGACGTACGCCAGCAGGAACAGCAGGACGCCCATCGCCGTCAGGAGCAGCAGTTCCTCGCCGACGAACACCTGCGCCGTGATCAGCACGCCGAGAACGATTCCGTTGCGCACACGCCGTTCCGGCTCGCGCAGCCGCATCACCCCGGCCAGGATCAGCGGCACCAGCCACTGCCCGGCCAGGTTCGGATGCGCCAGCGAGTGGGACATCATCGACGGCGAGAAGCCCAGGAACAGGCCGCCGACGAACGCCGCGGTCTCGGTGCGGACCACGTGCCGGCGCAGGAACCAGCGCCAGGTGGTCGCGGTGGCCGCGAGGTTGAAGGTGGTCAGCAGGGCGAACGAGACCGGCGCCCCGAACAGCGCGGTGATCGGCGTGAGCACCGCGGCCGGCCCGATGATCTGCGGGTTCGCGGCGAGGTTCATCCCGTCGGGGGCGTTCAGCGCGTGCGTGAACAGCGGGTTCTGGAAGTGCGTCAGCGCGTGCTCGACCGCGGTCAGCTGCCACTCGAAGTAGAACTGGTCGTAGGGGTTGCCGGCCAGGACGCTCGCCACCGGGTGGAAGAGGAGCTTCCAGGTCAGGAACATCGCCACGCCGAGGTAGACCAGCGAGATCGGCAGGCCGGGGCTCGGATCGAGGAGCTCGGCGAGGATGCGGCGACCCAGGCGGGTCAGCGGGTCGGCCGCAGCCTCGGGGCGGTGGCGCGCCGTGAAAGTTTCGCCGGTTTCCCCGGCCTCGGCGGTCCCGTCGCGGGTGTCGTCCTCGATGCCGGTGGCGTCGGCGACCTCCGCGCCGGACTTTGCGGCCGCGGGCTCGGCGGTGTCGGTCTCGACCTGGTCCCGGGTCGGCTGGCCGGGGAGGGAGGGGGTCAGGGGGGTGGACGGTTCCGTGAGCAGTACGGCTTCGTTGTCGTGCTCCGGCGCGCCCTGCCCGCTCGGGCTCTCCGTCACGGCCTTAGCTTCCCCTCGTAGGTCTCAGGGCAAGAGCACACCTCTTGCCAATGAGCCGCTCTCCAGGTCGTGGATCGCCTCGTGGATGTGTTCCAGAGGGTAGGTCTTTGTGACCAGTTCGTCCAGGAGTAGCTCACCCTTCCGGTAAAGGTCCACGTACCTTTCGACGTCGAACTGAGGGTGCGAGGTTCCGTACCGGCAGCCCATTATCGTTTTGTCCATATACATTCCGGAAACGAGGAACGTCCCCTCGGCGTCACTGCGCGGCACGCCGAGCAGGACCGCGGCTCCGGACCACGCCAGCATGTCGGTCGCGGCGCGGATCAGCGCGGGATGCCCGACGCACTCGAAGACGTAGTCCGCGCCGCGCGGGAGCAGGTCCTTGATCTGTTGAACCACGTCCTGGCCGGTCGGGTCGACGAAGTCGGTGGCGCCGAACGTCCGCGCCGCTTCCGCCTTGCGCGGGTTGGTGTCGACCGCGATGATCCGGCCGGCGCGCGCGATCCGCGCTCCCTGGATCGCGTTCAGGCCGATGCCGCCGACGCCGATCACCACGACCGTCTCGCCGATGCGCACCTTCGCGCGGTTCAGCACCGCCCCGACGCCGGTCAGCACGCCGCAGCCGACGAGGGCGGCCGAGGCCATCGGCACGTCCTCGGGGATCGGGACCGCCTGTACTTCCTTGACTACTACGCGTTCTGCGAAGACCGAGGTGTTGGCGAAGGAGAACAGTTTCTCGGTGCCGCCGCCGGCACCCTCGCGGGTGAACGGCTTGCTGATCTTGCCGAACGTCGAGCGGCACATCGTCGGCCGGCCCTGGCTGCACGCGGGACAGACGCCGCAGTGGTTGATCGTGGTCAGGCAGACATGGTCGCCGGCCTTTACCCGGGTCACCGCGGCGCCGACCTCCTCGACGACGCCGGCGCCCTCGTGTCCGAGCACCGCGGGGCCGGGGAAGGGGATGGTGCCGTTGACGACGCTGAGGTCGGAGTGGCACAGGCCGGCGGCGCCGACACGGACGACGATCTCGTCGGTGCGCGGGCCGCGGACCTCGATGCCGTCGACGACCTCCAGCTTGCCGTTCTCGAACACCGCGGCTCTCATGACGCTGCGCCTTCCTGCCCGGCCTCCTGGGCTTTGCGCTCTTCCGTCGCTTTCGCGTAGGCGGCCATCTTCGCGATCATCGGCATGGTCTCGACGCCGACGGCCTCCGGCAGCCGCTTCGCGATCGACTCGGCGGTCCACGGCTCCTCGCCGTACATCGAGCGGATCTCCTGCGGCTGGTTCCACACCGCGATCCGGCGCCCGGCCACGGTGTAGATCTGGCCCGTGACGTCGCGCGCGGCGTCCGACAGCAGATAGGCGACCAGCGGCGCGACATCTTCGGGCTCGCCCATCTCGGCCATGTCGAACGGGACGTTGGCGCTCATCCGGGTGCGTGCGACCGGGGCGACGGCGTTCGCGGTGATGCCGTACTTGCCCAGGCCCAGCGCGGCGCTGCGGACCAGGCTGACGATGCCGCCCTTGGCCGCGCTGTAGTTGGCCTGCGAGACGCTGCCGGCGTGGTTGCCGGAGGTGAAGCCGACCAGCGCGCCGCCGCCGGCCTTGCGCATCACGGCGCTGGCCGCGCGGAAGACGGTGAACGTGCCCTTCAAGTGGGTCTCGATGACCGGGTCCCACTCCTCCTCGGCCATGTTGAACAGCATCCGCTCGCGCAGGATGCCGGCCACGCACACCACGCCGTCGAGCCGGCCGTAGGCGTCGAGGGCCGTCTGCACGATGCGCTGCCCGCCGGCCATGGTGGTGACGGAGTCGGCGCAGGGGGCCGCCTGCCCGCCGGCGTCGCGGATCTCCTGGGCCACCGCGTCGGCGACCTCGCTGGACGGCTCGCTGCCGTCGATGGAGACCCCGTAGTCGTTGACCACCACGGAGGCGCCCTCGGCGGCGCAGCCGAGGGCCACGGCGCGCCCGATGCCGCGGCCCGCGCCGGTCACCACGATGACCTTGCCTGCCAGGAAGTCGGCCACCTTGCTCGCTCCTCGTAGAGATCTGACGGTTCGAATCTGACGGCATGTTAGCTAAGGTTCGCTTCAGTGGACAGCACTAACTGACACCGTGTCAGATTTCACTGGGAGCATCTGGGAGCACCGCCATGCCGCTGCCCGAGCAGTTCACCGACCTGGCCCGCCGCGTCAACAACTGGGGCCGCTGGGGCCCGGAGGACGAACGCGGGACGCTGAACCTGATCACGCCCGAGCGCGTCGTCCACGCCGCGTCGCTGATCCGCTCCGGGCGGCGCTTCACCCTCGCGATCCCCCTCGACGAGGACGGACCGCAGACCGGCATGATCGAGGGCCGCGACAACCCCAAGCGCACCATGATCATGGTGAACGCGCAGGTGATGGGAACGGAGCACGCGTTCCGCACCTCGGACGACCGGGTGGAGATGGGCCTTCAGGCATGCACGCACTGGGACGCGCTGGCGCACGTGTCGTACGAGGGGCGGCTGTACAACGGATTCCCGGCGTCGGAGATCTCCGACGAGGGCGCGCCGCACTGCGGCATCGACAAGGCGGGCGCGATCGTCGGGCGAGGAGTTCTGCTGGACGTGGCCCGGGCCCGCGGCGTCGATCGCCTCGGCGGTGCCCTGCACGGACACGCGCTGACGCCGGAGGACCTGGACGCGGCGGCGGAGTTCGGGAAGGTCGAGATCCGGCCGGGGGACATCGTGCTGATCCGGACGGGAGCCATGACGGTCCTGAAGGCGGGGGACAAGCTGGCGTACAGCTACCCGACCTCGGGCCCTTCGATGCAGACCGTCCCGTGGTTCCACGCCCACGACGTGGCGGCGGTGGCGACGGACACGATGGCGTTCGAGGTGTACCCGCCGGAGCGCGAGGACGCGCAGCTGCCGGTGCACCTGCTCCACCTGGTGGAAATGGGGATGCTGCAGGGCCAGAACTGGGATCTGGAGGAGCTGGCGGAGGACTGCGCGGGGGACGGGGTGTACGAGTTCTTCTTGGCGGCTTCGCCGGAGCCTTTCACCCGAGGCGTGGGGGCGCCGGTGATTCCGGTGGCGGTGAAGTAGGGGCTAAGCTAAGAGGCTTTACCCCCGCGCAGCGGCCTGAGCCACGTCCCGCAGCAGCGCGGCGGTCTCGGGCTGCAGCGGCAGCCCCTCGCGCTCCGCGTAGCCGAGCAGGGTGTCGGCATGGCGGCGGGCCGCGGGCAGGTCACCGAGGGCCGCCAGGGCGTTCAGCAGGTCGCGGTACAAGAGTTCTGCTTCGGGAGCCGCCGCCAGGCCGCGCAGGGCCGCCTTGCGGGCGTTGCGGGGGCTCTGCTCGTGCAGGCAGGCCTCGGCGACGTAGTGCGCGGTGTCGATGATCAGGGCGGCCATTTCGTGGCGGAGGGTCTCGGCCCAGCCGTAGCGGCGCAGGGGTGCGTCCTCGAAGGGGCGGCCGCGGACCAGGCTGAGGGCGCCGACCAGTTCGCCGTTCTGCGTGCGCCGGAGGAACTCCAGCCAGTCGCAGGACACCGTCGGGGCCAGCGTCACGCTCCCGGGCGTGATCCGCACCAGCTGCTCGCCGTGCGGGTCCGTGCCGAGCACCTCCCGCAGCTGGATCACCTGCGCGTCGACGAGGGCCACCGCCCCCGGGCGCGCGGGCCACATCTCCTCGGCCATCTGCTGGACCGAGCAGCCCGGGTGCAGCATCGCGTACGCCGCCACCTCCGCGAGCTCCGCCGAAGGCTCCGTCCCGGCCAGCACGATCGGGCCGAGCACGTCGATCGCCGAGGCCGTGCTCGCCGCCTGCGGATCGCCCGGCACGCTCGGCTTCGGCATCCCCGCCGCAGCCGCCCTGCGCTGGCTCCAGTACGCGCCGTGCCACTGCCCCGGCTTCCGCGGCGTGGCCATGCGCGCGGCCTCGTGCCCCCGGTCCGAAGACAGGAAAGCAGCCCCGGGCGCGGTGTGCAGGGCCGGCGGGACCGCCAGCGTCGGCTGACTGTGCTGGCCGCGCTGACTGTGCTGGCCGTGCTGGCCGTGTTCGCTGTCCGGGCCATGCTGAGCGTGTTGGCCGTGCTGGCTGTTCTGGCTGTGCTCGCCGTGCCGAGCGAAATCCGCCTCGATCCCCATCAGCCGATCCTCGGCCCGAGGCGGCGGCGGGTCCTCATCCCCCTCCGTCGGCAGGTCGAACTGCGGCAGGTTCGCCGGCGTCAGCGCCAACCGCACCCGCTTCGCCGCCCCCGGCACCGGCACCGGCGCGGTGGTCGTCGGCAAGGCGGTCGGCAGCAGCGCCTCGACCCGGAACAGGTCGTCGACCGGAACCCGGAAACGGTTCGGCTGCACTGGATCCGGCGTCGCGATCAGCTCGGCGCGCGCCGGCGGAGCCGCTGCGAGGCCATCCGCGCTCTCAGCATTCGCCGAAACCGCGCCCCCGTTACCGCTACCGCCGCCGACCCCGCCGCTCTGCCCCGCGACATGCCGCCGCGGATGCGCGGGCTTCCGCTTCGGCAACGGCGTCTTCGCTCCCGTGACCTCCGGCTCCGGCAGCCCCGGCAGGTTGAAGGCCCCCACCCTCGGCGCGGGCTTCTCCTGGTCCGAATCCGCTGCCGCGAGCTCCCGGACGACCGCCTCGTACCGCTCCTCGCGCAACGCCTGCACCCGCAGCCCGATCCCCGCCACCCCGGCCCGCGACCGAGGGGTGGAGAACACCGGCCCGCCGATCGTCCACGGCGACAGCACCTGCTCACGGTCCGCCGCGACCGCCACCACCGCGATCGACGTCCGCTGCCGCGCCGACAGCAGATGCCGCAGCCGGTTCGTCAGCCGGGGATCCGGCGCCTCCGCCGACAGCAGCACGTGCGTCTTCGTGATCCGCGCCAGCTCCTCGTCCGGATGCGTCCGCGCCTTGCGCACCGTCACGCCGCGCCGGTCGAGCACCGCCTCGACCCCCGCCGACCAGCGCGCCAAAGCCTCGACGGCCTGGACCAACGAGTCGCCGTACGTCAGCGTCCCCGGCGCGAACAACGCCGGCAGCTCCGCCCCGAACCCGACGAGCGTCACCTCCACCTGCTCGCCCGCCATCCCGGTCGCCAGCTCCACGGCCATCGCCCGCAGCACCGACACCGACTCCGCCTCCGGCGCCAGCAGCGAGATCCCGCCGGTGGCCTCCAGATCGACCAGGACCGTGTCGTCGTCCTCGTCGAAGCCCAGCGACACCAGCGCCGGATAGGGAGCCGGCGCGTGAGTCGGAGGCGAGCCGACCGGCGCGCCGAGCGGACAGATCCACACCCCGGGACGCCGCGGGTCCGCGTAGAAAGGCGCCAGCGGCGGCTGCGGACGCGCCAGGTGCAGCTCCAAGCCGTGCGGCTTCAGCACCGTCATGCTGATGTCCGGCAGCCCCCGGTCCGCCTTCGTGAGCTTGGCGCTCAGGGTCCTGAGAGCGGCGTCGATGAGCACCTGCCCGGTCGGGTTGTCGACCCGGCTGAGCTCCAGCTCCCAGTCCCCCGGCTGCCGCATCGAGATCAGCTCCCCGGGCCGCCGCCGCATGACCTTGCGCAGCCGCCGGTCGCCCAACGTGCTCAGCACGCCCGCGGCCAGCAGACCGCCGGTCGCGGCCACGGTCTTGCCGGAGTCGTTGCCGGTGGTGGCGAACGTCGACTCCCGATGAGCAAGAGCGCTGACACCGCTGCCGGCACCGGTACCGCTGCCACCGACGAGGTCGACGGAATCGCCGGGGCCGCCGGCTCCCGCGCCACCGGCCCCGCCCGGGTCGGCCCCTGTGCCGCCGACCCCCGACTCCAAAGCCAGCCGCACCGGCTCCACAGCGAGCTCGGGCCGGTGCCGCCCCATGTCCGGCGGCATGATCAGCACCCAGCCCGCCTGCAGGAACTCGACGTAGCTGAACACCGTCCCGTCCGGCATCCGCCGGCCGTCGTTCAGCTCGGCGATGTCGGCGAACCGGTTCGGATCGCCCAACTGCTCCTCGGCGATCCGCCACAGCGAATCGCCCCTGCGCACGACATACGTCTGGTACTGCGTCGTCCCAGACCCTTGATACGCGCGCTCGCGCGACCTCGAGACGCCCCCGTCGTCCGCCATGTCACTCCTGGTCCAGCCGCCGCCGGTCGTGCAGGTACTGCCGGTCGAAGACGTCCTGCTCGGTGAGCGACGGTTTCGGGACCGGCGTCATGTTCTGGAAGCTGCGGCCGCCGCCGCCCTCGCGCTGCTGGTGCGGCGCGGGCCGCGAGACGTTCTGCGCGGCCGGTACCGGGGCGACGTACCACTGGTCGTTCCCGTACAGGAACCACTTCGGGTCGAATCCCGCGCGCTGCAACGTCGCCAGCCGTTCCGGCCGCTGCGCGAACACCGCGCGGCCGTCCGGACCGGGGGCGAACACCTCGGTGACGACCGGCGCCAGCCGCTCCCCGAGCCCGTTGATCTCCACCACGCGGTCGACGTAGCGCCCGGTCGCCCGCGGCTCCCGCAGGTCGTTGGGGGGCTCGGCGTCCAGGTGGATGTCGACGACGTAGTGCAGCGTCTCGGCGGCCAGCTGGACCGCGGAGTCTCTGTTCATTGAGGCCGCCGTGCTCATCGTGGTCCGCATGCACAGCATCACGAACTTGTTGAACGCCTCCCGCGCGGACGTGGCATGGATCGCGCACAACGCCGCCCGGCCTCCGGTGGACACCGCCTCCAGCAGCGTCGCCGCCTCCGCCCCGCGCACCTCGCCGACGACCAGCCGCGCCACGTTCATCCGCAGCGCCACCTCGATGACGTCGGACAGCGTCACCTCGCCGATCCGGCGGCCGTCCGGGCCGCGCTCGGCGCCCCCGGGCCACGACTGGTAGGCGACCATCCGCGGATGCCGCCCGACCTCGTCCAGGTTGAGTTCGAACTCTGCCTCGACGGTCGCGTAGCGCTCCATCACCGGGATCTCGGCGGCCAGCGCGCGCAGCAGCGTCGTCTTGCCCGCGTCGAGCGGCCCGGTGACCACGATCGTCTGCCCGGCCAGCACCGCGCTGCGCAGGAACGCCGCGATCGCCGGCGAGACCATGCCGCGCACCACCAGATCGTCCAGCGTCACCTTCACGACCCGGTGCCGCCGCACGACCAGCGTCGGGCGCTTCGACACGCCGATCGTCGCGGTCAGCCGCGCGCCGCCGTCCACGGCCAGGTCCAGCAGCGGCTCGGAGGGGGTCAGGACCCGGTGCCGGCGCGCGGCCCACATCCGCACGTCGGCGAGCAGCGACTCGTCCGACGAGGCGATCCGCGGCGCCTTCTCCACCCGGCCGTCGGTGTAGACCACGTGGCCGTCGTCGCAGCCCCGGTACTCGATGGTCTCCACGTCGGGATGGTCCAGCATCGGGGCCAGGCCGCCCATGCCGAACACGGATGCTCCGGCGGCCCGCCGCATCGCGTCCCGCCGTGCGTCGTCCACCGCCTGACCGCGCGCCGTGACCCGCGCCGACCAGGAGTTCACCGCTTCCTCGATGACCGCCATGCCGAAGGCCCGGCGCTGTTCGTCGGTCCCGGAGTCCGGGGGCGGGAACTGGTCGGTGATCCGCTCCCGCACCTGCTTGCGGATGGCGTCGACGCCGTTCCAGTCGACGGCCGAGAAGGCGTGGATTCCCTGCGCGGGCTTGGGGGCCGTCGGGTACTCCGAACCGCCGCCGAAGCGGAGCGCGAGTTCGTGGCGCGAGCGGTTCGTCTCGTCCTCCGGCGGGATGGCCGCAGAGGGCTGGGGCGGTGGCGGGGGCGGCGGGAGTTGGCGACGACTGGAGCCGTGCGCGCCGTGGAACTGCAAAGCGTTGTCCACTATCGGTGGAGGGCCGGGCGGTAGCGCGTGGGCCGGCGGCCGTCCTGGCGCCGGACCGAGTTCGCGGACCGGCGCCAGCGGCGGCTTCGGCTCGCCGGGCCCGCCGGGACTGCCGGGAGTGGCTGGGTCGCCGGGGCTGTTCGGAGCGCCGGGTCCGCCGGGGCCGGCTGCGCGCGGATCGGAAGGCGGGCGGCTTTCCCAAGGCGGGGTACCGGGATCAGGCAGCGTGATGCTCTCCCGGTTCAGGAAGGCGATCGCGTCGCGCAGCCCCGAGACGTGGTCGCTGCGTCCGCCGCCGCGCATCCGTCCCGGATTGCCGCCGCCTTGTCCATGCCGCGGGTCGTTCTTGTCAGCCGGCATGAGCGGCCTCCCCGGGTACCACCGACAGCCTGCGCGCGGCCACGGTACGCGCCGGCGGCGCCGGGCGGTTCAACTGGCGGTCGATAGCAGTTTGCAACTCCCGGATGTCGCGCATGTATCCCGAGCGTGAATAACCGCCGGGCAGGTTCCGGCGGCCCAGCAGTTCCGCGCCGACTTTGAGGTCGTGCCGCACCTCGGCGATCACGTCGATCTCCAGCGCCTGCTCGATCGCCTCCCGCGGGTTGTGGCGGCGGGCGCCCGGCGGGATCACGACCCCGGCCAGGCACCAGCGCGGGTCGGCGTGCGGCCGGGAGGCGGCCAGGTGCGCGGTGATGGTCCCGGCCGCGTCGTGGGCCGCGCGGATCTGCTCCAGATGGTCGCCGGTCACCAGGAGCACGAGATCCGCGTGCTGGATCAAGGGCAGCGGTGCGTGCGGGGCGTACAGCGGACCGCAGTCGACGATCACGTCCACCGCCCGCCGCTTGACGACCAGCGCGGGCAGGACCCGGGACAGCGGCTCCCAGAGCACTGATACGGCGGCGGCCTGCGCCGGCACCTGGACCCCGGCCAGGAACCGGGCCCGCGAGGTCGGGCTCAGCGGCTGGACGTGGCGGAAGACCTCCTGTCGGATGTCCGTCTGCTGGTGGATCGCGGCCAGCCCGAGCAGGCCCTTGGCCACGTCCCCGTCACCCTGCTGGTAGCCGGCCACGATGTCGCCGTACCGCGGGTCGCACTCCGCCAGCAGCACCGGACGCGGCCAGACCTCGGCGAGCGCCACCGCCGTGGTGGTCACTCCGGGCGAGTTCTTGGCCGACACCAGGCAGATCATCGCCATGGCGCACCTAGGGGCGCGGCGCCCGGCGGACGCCGGACCGGACGGCGGCCCGCGGGGGCTGCCGACAGTCGGACGGACGGTGCGCTGGGACCGGCGCCGCCGGCGGGTGGGGCGGGTGCGGTGCACATGGGCTGAGCTCTTTCCCGGTTGTTCGGTAGCGCGGTGACGCCTAGGCATTGCGCGGACTGATGCTGATCGGTCGGGACCGTCCCCGGTGCCGGGTGAAAGCAATGAGAACTCTGATTCAGTTGTAACCAGTCGCGACCGATGTAGTCCTGTGGATTCATCGGATGGCGTGACCGGTGTCGCAGGGCCCTGCCGCCCGGCGAAGCAGGCCCTCACCTGCCCCGATCCGCGGCCCGCCAGGCCGCCGGCGGGGTGCTGAGCTGGGGGTTCGCCCAGATGGCGCCGCCCGATCAGGTATAGGCGGCCGCGGTGTGGAGTGTCAATGTTCGCCCTCAATCAACGCCTGAGTAAGGCGCTGCCGTGACGAAGGCGCCTGGCGGGATTTCCCTTACAGGGATTCAGAAATCAGGTCCGCGTGTTCCGCGGCGCGGCCGTAGGCCAGTGACAGGGCCCACGCGCGCTTGAGGAAGTAGTGCAGGCCCATCTCCCACGTGCAGCCCATGCCGCCGTGCACCTGGATCGCAGCCCTCGCATTCGCGATCGCCGCCTCGTCGGCCAGGAGCTTGGCCGTCGAGACCGCGGCCGCGGCGGCCGGCAGGTCGGTGCCGTCGTGGCCCGCCTCCTCGTCGGCCAGCAGAACGGCGGCCGAGTGCACGGCCGCTCGGGCCAGCTCGGCGCGCGCGAACATGTCCGCGCAGACGTGCTTGACCGCCTGGAACGAGCCGATGGCCCGGCCGAACTGCGTGCGCTGCTTGGCGTAGGCGACGGCGCGTTCGGTCAGCACCGCGGCGATGCCCACCTGGTAGGCGGCGGTCAGCAGGGCACCCTCGCGCAGCAGCGCGTCGGCGGTGGCCGCGTCGCCGACGATCTCCCCGCGCAGCGGTTTCTGCCGCAACCGGTGCAGCGGGACGCACGGATCCACAGGGTGGGGAACAACGTCGGCGCGCAACTCGATCGGCTCCACGCGCAGCACCTGGCTGTGCCCGATGATCCCCGGGGCCTCGCCCTCGACCGTCTCGACGACCAGCAGCGCGTCGAGGGCGTCAAGGTGCTCCAGGAGCTGCGGCTCGCCGCCGGTGAGGTCGCCGAACCCGACGCGGTGCCGGCCGCTCGCGTACTCGGGGAGCAGCGGCGCGGCCAGCGCGGTCGCGGTGAAGGGGCCGGTCGCGAGGGAGCGTCCCAGCTCCTCGAAGACGTGCACCGATTCGGGGTGCCCCAGGCCCAGGCCGCCGTCCGCCTCCGGCACCCGCACGCCGAAGATGCCGAGCTCGGCCAGGTCGTGCCACAGCGCCGGGTCCACGCCGCCGATGCCGGACTCGGGGTGCTCCCCGCCCGGCGTGCCCGGCGCGGGGTGCTTGCCCAGCACGTCGCGCACCGCGCCGGCCAGCGCCAACTGGTCGTCTGTGGGCCGGAAGTCCATTACCGGGCACCCCCCTCGGTGGCCCCGGCGGCCGTGGCCGCCCGCGCCGGCCTCGCCGCCCCTGCGGCCCTCGTCGCCGAGGGCTCCTTGGGCAGGCCGAGGATCCGCTCGCCGATGATGTTGCGCTGGACCTGCGACGTTCCCGCGGCGATCGTGTACGCCAGGGACCTGAGACGCTCGTAGCCCGGCTCGCCGTCGTAGGTGCACAGCTCGTCGTCGAACGCGAGCGCGTCGCGGCCGCGGACTTCGGCGTGCAGATCGTCCAGGTGCTGGCGGGCTTCGGAGAACCTCAACTTGAAAACTGAGGAACCGGGCCCGGGGATGCCATCGGCTGAATGTTCGGCCTCTGAGACGTTCCGCTTCACCAGGGCCCACAGCGCGTCGAACTCGGCCGCGAGCCTGGCGATCCGGCGGCGGATCCCGGAGTCCTCCCAGGTCGTGTTCTCCCGCGCGAGCGCGGCGATCTCGGCCAGCCGGCGCCGGGCCCACACGACTTCGGAGACGAACCCGGTGCCGCGCTCGAAGGCGAACGTCACCATGGCGATCCGCCAGCCGTCGCCTTCCTCTCCGACCCGGTTCGCCACCGGGATGCGCACGTCCTCCAGGATCATCTCGGAGAACTCGGTCGAGCCGCCGGCGGTCATCAGCGGGCGCAGCACGACGCCGGGCGTGTCCATGGGCATGATCAGCCAGGTGATGCCCTGGTGCTTCGGGCCGTCCGGCGGACCGGTGCGCACCAGCAGCTCGCAGTAGTCGGCGACCTCGGCGTGCGAGGTCCAGATCTTGCGGCCGTTGACGACGTAGTGGGTCCCGTCGCCGTCGAGGACCGCGCGCGTCCGCAGCGCCGCCAGGTCCGACCCGGCGTCCGGCTCGGAGAAGCCCTGGCACCAGATCTCGTCGCCGCGCAGGATCGCCGGGATGTGGCGCTCGCGCTGTTCCGGGCTCGCCTCGGCGATGAGGGTGGGGCCGGCGTGCAGCAGGCCGACGAAGTTCACACCGACGTACGGGGCGCCGGCCAGCTCGGACTCCTCCAGGAAGATCAGGTGCTCGGTCGGCGTCGCGCCGCGGCCGCCGTACTCGGCCGGCCAGTTCAGGCCCGCGTAGCCGGCCTGGTGCAGCAGCGCCTGCCAGTGCGAGTCGTAGGCGCGGCGAGCCGGCCAGTCGTCCTGCGAGGGCTGCGGGTCCAGCGTCGGCAGGATCCCCCGGAGCCAGGCGCGCAGCTCGTCACGGAACCGCTGTTGGTCCGGGGTGTCACGCAGCTGCACGGCGGGCTCCTGGCGATGTCCGAGCGATGGCTGAACGTCCGGGCGAAGGAATCTGACGATCCGTCAGGTGAGCGTATTGCGCGAGAACTCCGCTTACAAGACCTCGTCGCCCCCAAGACCCCCCGACTGACGCCGCCCGCCTCCCCAACTGACGCCGCGTCAGCTACCGTGCCCGGCATGCCGGTGGATCTGAACGCGATGCTGGAGCCGTCCCGCTGCGCCGTGGTCACCTCAGAGGTGCAGAACGGCGTGCTGGGCCCGGCGGCCCTGTTCCCGGACCTCGCCGCCGCGGCGCGGTCCCACGTCCCGGCCATGGTGCGGGTGGTGGACGCGGCCCGCGCGGCCGGCGTCCCGGTCATCCACGCCACGGTCTACCGCCGCCCCGACGCCCGCGGCGCGAACACCAACGCCCGGCTGTTCGCCGCGGCGCTCAAGTCGGCCCGCCGCGAGGGCGTCGAGGACCTCCTGCCAGGCTCGGAAGCAGCGGCGATCATCGACGAGATCGGCCTGCTCGACACCGACATCGAGCTGCCCCGCTACCACGGCCTCGGGCCGATGTACGACTCCGGCCTGGCCGCGGTGCTGCGCAACATCGGCGCCCGCACGGTCATCCCGGTCGGCCTGTCGGTGAACGTGGCCATCACGAACCTGGTGATGGACGCGGTCAACGCCGGCTTCGACGTGGTGCTCCCGCGCGACGCGGTGGCCGGGGTCCCGGCGGCCTACGCCGAGGCGATGATCGAGAACACGCTGGCGGTGCTGGCCGTGCTGACGACCAGCACCGATCTGGCGGCCGCCTGGGGCCGGTGAGTTCGGCGACTACCTCGGCACCGAGGTACATCGGGACCGAGGTACATCGAGATCGAGGTATGTCGGGACCGAGGTACATCGAGATCGAGGTACATCGGGACCGAGGTACATCGAGATCGAGGTACATCGGGACCGAGGTACATCGAGGCCGAGGTACATCGGGACCGAGGTACATCGAGGCCGAGGTACATCGGGACCGAGGTACATCGAGGCCGAGGTACATCGGGACCGAGGTATGTCGGTGTCGAGGTGCCTCAGGCCCCACCCCCGAGCTGAGCCTCCCGCTGCCGCGTCGTCGAGTGCACCGGGTCGGTGTCGAACCGCGGCAGCACCTCCCGCCCGAAGGTCTCCACCGACTCGATCGCCACGTCGATCGGCATCGCCGTCGACAGCATCCCGAACACGAGCTGGTCGGCCCCGATCGCCTGCACGGCCTCGACCGCGCCGGCCACCTCCTCCGGCGTGCCGATGCACATCTGCTTGGCCTCGATGACCGCGTCGATCGTCGCGCGGTCCATCTCCGGGATGCGGCCCCCGAGGTCGTTCACCCACTGCGGGCGCGGGAAGGTGTCCAGGTACTTCCACAGCAGCGTCTGGTGGTAGCCCGAGCCCATCGTCGCGGCGACCTCGCGCGCCCGGTCGCCGTCCTCGAGGCAGACCAGCTGCGAGGTGACCATGACGTTGTTGTTGACGTAGCCGCCGACCGGGTTCTCGCAGCGCTCGATCTCCTCCTTGTAGATGGCGATCAGCTTGGCCAGGTCGTCCATCGAGGCCTGCGCGAAGCAGAGCACGCCGATGCCCATCTCGGCGGCCTTCTTGAACGTCCCCGGGGAGCCGGCCGCGACCCAGAGCGGCGGGTGCGGGTCGGTCAGCGGCTTGGGCAGGACGTTGCGCTGCGGCATCGAGAAGAAGCGGCCCTGGAAGGAGTAGTCGGTCTCCTTCCACATCCGCACGATCTGCGGCAGGGTCTCGTCGACCATCTCCCGGGTCAGGTCGGAGTCCTCGATGCCGAAGCCCTTGGTCTCGGTGGTCGAGGAGCCGCGTCCGACGCCGAATTCGAACCGCCCGCCGGACAGGTGGTCGAGCACCGCCACCTTCTCCGCGACCCGCGCCGGGTGGCTGACCGGCGGGGTGATGTTGAAGATGCCGGAGCCGACGTGGATGCGCTCGGTGGCGGCGGCGAGGTAGCCGAGGAAGGCCTCGTTGGCGGACAGGTGCGAGTACTCGTCGAGGAAGTGGTGCTCGGTGGCCCAGGTGTACTTGAAGCCCGCGCGGTCGGCGGCCTTGACCAGTTCGACTTCGTCGCGGAGCCGCGAGGCCTCCGTGATCTCCGGATGATCCTTCGGTACGTAGAGGCTGTTGAAGAGGCCGAACTCCACGGTGGGCTCCCATTGTCGTCGGTCGGCGGCGCCATCTGACGCACCGTCAGATATCGTACTGATCGGCTTTGCGATCGCAAGGGGCGCGGCTCTTCCGCCTGATCGCGGCGTGGAGTAGAACTGCGTTGAACTGACCCACCGTCAGATTTGGAGGCGCGCGATGCTGGACGCGGGAAGCCTGTGGGAGCTGATCGAGCGGCGCGCCGCGGCCGACCCCGGGCGCGAACTGCTGGTCGACTCCGGCGGGTCGCGCATGACCAACGGCGGGTTCCGCGACGCCGCGCTGCGCACCGCCGCCGGGCTGCACGACCTCGGCGTGCGCGCCGGCACCGTGGCGTCCTGGCAGCTGCCGACGTGGAACGTCGGCTACGTGCTGATGGCCGCGCTGAGCCGGCTCGGCGCGATCCAGAACCCGATAATCCCCATCTACCGCGACCGCGAGGTGGGGTTCATCATCCGGCAGATCGCGCCGGAGCTGGTGATCACTCCGTCGGAGTTCGGCGGGTTCGACTTCGCCGCGATGATCGCGCGGCTGACCGCCGGGACCGGGACCCGGCACGTGGTGGCGGACCGCACGCTTCCCGAAGGCGACCCCGCGGTGCTCCCGCCGTACCGGGCCCCTGCCGAGCGCGAGCTGCGCTGGTACTTCTACAGTTCCGGGACCACCGCCGATCCGAAGGGCGCCCGGCACACGGACACGGCGATCCTGGCGGCGGCGCGCGGCATGCACAGCTGCCTGGAGCTGACCGGCGAGGACATCAACGGGATGGCGTTCCCGCTGACGCACATCGCCGGGCCGATCTGGCTGGCGGCGTCGCTGATCGCGGGGCATTCGAACGTGCTGCTGGACCGCTTCGACCCGGCGGCGGCGGTGGAGCTGTTCGGGCGCGAGAAGGTGACGCTCGGCGGCTCCGGAACGCCATTTCACCTGGCGTATCTCAAAGCCCAGCGGGAGTTCGCGAAGACGCATCCCGGGGAGCGTGCCTTTCCGACCTTCCGGCTCTGCAACGGAGGCGGCGCACCGCGGCCGGCGACGCTGCACGCGCAGATCCGCGACGAGGTCGGCGGGCTGGGCGTCATCGCCGGCTGGGGCCTGACCGAGGCGCCGATCCTGACGATGTCGACGGTGCACGACCCGCAGTCGGCGCTAGACGATTCGGAAGGGCGCCCGATGCCCGGGGTCGAACTCCGGGTGGTGACGCTGGAGGGCAAGCCCGCCGCGCCCGGCGACGAAGGAGAGCTGCGGGCCAAGGCGCCGCAGCTGATGCTCGGGTATGTCGACGCGGCCCTGGACGCCGACGCTTTCGACCCGGACGGCTACTTCCGGACCGGTGACCTGGGGACAGTGGACGCCGACGGCTTCGTGCGGATCACGGGGCGGCTCAAGGACATCATCATCCGCAAGGGCGAGAACATCTCCGCCAAGGAGATCGAGGACCTGCTGTTCACGCATCCCCGCGTGGCCGAGGCGTCGGTGATCGGGCTGCCGGACGCCGAGCGCGGGGAGCGGGTGTGCGCGGTGGTCGTCGCGGCGGAGGGCGCGCAGCCGGTGGAGTTCACGGACATGGTCGCCTTCCTGAAGGCGGCCGGGCTGACCACCCACAAGCTGCCGGAACAGCTGGAATTGGTCGAGGCGCTGCCGCGGAACCCGACCGGGAAGGTGATCAAGCGGGATCTGGTGGCGCGCTTCCGGGGCTGATGACGCGCGGCACCAACATGACCATCAAGGTGGTCGTCATCCGGAGCCCGGGCACCGGGCCGGCATTGAGATACGAAGTGGCGGTACCGGCGGGGTGTACCGGTACCGCCACTTCGGGGTCGGGCGCCTTTGGCCGGCCCTTGTTCTCAGGCCGCTGCCCTGAGAAGTGCTTCGGCCTCAGCCACCACGCGGGTGGCTTCCGGCGTCGAGTGCGCGGCCGGCCCCCGGTACGTCCGATACGGATCGGCTCCGGTCAGGCGCGCCGCGAGCACATCCGCCTGAGCCAGCACCGTCTCGGGCCGCCCCGACAAGCTCCGGCGATGTTCGGCGCAGGCTCCCAGAGCGTGGATGTGCGGGTCCGAGACGCTGCGCAGCGTGTCGTCGACCACGATCCCGCGCGCCACCGCCAGCCCCGACGTCCACGCCAAAGCCGTGTTCGGCGCCGTGCCGCACGCGATGACCGCCAGGTCGGCCGACAGCCGGTGCCCGTCGGCGAGGACGACGCCGTCGAGCTCGCCATCGGTACCGGCCGTCAGGGCTCGCACACGGCAGTCCTGGTAGGCGATGACCCCGGTGCGCCGCAACGTGAGGTAGGCGTCGGTCGGCGTGATCTCGGCCGTGGCCGGAGTCTGGTCGATGAGCTCGACGTGCAGCGGGTCCTCGGCGCGCATCATCCGCAGCGCCGCCGCCGTGTCGAGTCCGGTCGTGCTACCGCCGACGACGACCGCGTGCGTCGCAGTGCGCGCCGCCTCGGCCAGCCGCTGGAAGTCGGCGGCGGAGTGCGCGGAGTGGACGCCGGGCAGCAGATCCTGGCCGTCGTCGGTCCGCAGGCCCTTGATAGGCGGCAGCACCGGGTTCGCGCCGGTGGCCAGGACGAGGGTGTCATACGGCTGGATCCACCGGTCCGAGCCGTGGACGAGCCGGTGCATGCGGTCCACCGCCACGGCGCGCACGCCGGCGCGCAGCGTCAGACGCGGATCGGTCGGGCTCGGCAGTACCGCCGGGGCGGCTCCGGCCAGGGTGCCGGGCAGCGCGGAGCGGTCGTGCGCGGCGGCGCCCTCACCGGCGTAGACGGTCACGTCCACGGCGGTGTCGGTCTCGGCGGCCAGCAGGCCGGTGACGAGGCGGTGGGCCGCCAGGCCCCAGCCGACGACGACGATCTTCCTGGTCATCGGGGTTCCCTTCGGTCGGCGACGATGGCTTCACGATGCCCGACCGACGTTTCCCCGCCGCTTCGGCGATGTTTCCGGCCCCGTTTCGATCCGTAACAACGGAGTAAGCTGCCGCCATCTGGCATCGGGGAGCGCAGAATCGGGGGACGAACCATGCGTGAACAGGTCAAACGCCAACGAGCGAAGCTCATCGCCGGCGGGATGCTGTCCGCGGCGGTGATCGGCTGGGGCGTCACGGGGTGCAGTCACGACGATCACGACCGCTGCGTCGACACCCGCGACAACACGGTCATCCCGGATCAGTACTGCAAGGACACCTCTACTTCCACCGGTTACGCGCACTGGTACCGCGGAGGCAGCGGCTTCAAGCTGGGCCAGCACGTCTCCGGCGGCGAGGTCGGGGAGCACGGCGTGGCGCGCGGCGGCTTCGGCGGCCACGGCAGTTCCGGCGGCGAGGGCGGCGGCCACGGCGGCGGCGAGGGCGGGCACGGCGGCTGATGCGCAGAATCGAATGCCGTCCGCGCGACGGCTGGCAGGACGCCGTGGAATCGCAGGGTCTCGTGTTCCCGGTGACGACGAAGCAGGACGGCAGCGTCGTGCCGTACTGGTACGAGTCGGCGCACTACTCCCTCACCATGGCCGAGGTAGACGCCCTGGAGGACACCACCGCCGAACTCCACGCGATGTGCCTGGCCGCCGCCGAGCACATCGTGGCCCGCGACCGCTTCGCCGAGCTCGGCATCACCGATCCGGCCGTGGTGCGGGCGGTCCGCGAGTCGTGGTCGGGCCGGCCGCCGTCGCTCTACTCCCGTTTCGACCTGCGCTACGACGGTGATGACGGCTGCACCGCGAAGCTGCTGGAGTACAACGCGGACACCCCGACGATGCTGCTGGAGTCCGCGATCTGCCAGTGGTACTGGCTGCAGGACACGCGCCCGGAGCTGGACCAGTGGAACTCGCTGCACGAGCGGCTGGTCGACGCCTGGCAGCAGATGCGGGTGCGGCTGTCGCACGGCCCGGTGCACTTCGTCTACGCCGAGTGCGACGAGAGCGGTGAGGACTTCATGACCTCCAGCTACGTCGCCGAGACCGCCGAGCAGGCCGGCCTGAGCCCGGTGGTGCTGCCGGTGGAGAAGATCGGCTGGCACGCGGCGTCGGGCTGGTTCGTCGACCTCGACCAGACCCGCATGCGCACGGTGTTCAAGCTGTACCCGTGGGAGTGGCTGGTCGCCGAGGACTTCGGGCCGCAGGCGCTCGCCGCCTTCGACCGCACGCAGTGGATCGAGCCGATCTGGAAGATGCTGCTGTCGAACAAGGCGCTCCTGGCCATTTTGTGGGAGCTGTATCCGGGCCACCCGAACCTGCTCCCCGCCTACCTCGACGGACCCCGCGACCTGAAGGACTACGTCGCCAAGCCGCTCCTGGGCCGCGAGGGAGCCTCGATCCGCATCGTCACCGGCGGCGAGCACTTCGAGCAGCCGGGGGACTACGGCCAGGAAGGGTACGTCTACCAGGAGTTCTCCCCGCTCCCGGCGTTCCCCGGTGGCGACGGGGGCGGCCGTGCCGTGCTCGGATCGTGGCTCGTCGCCGGGGAGCCCGCGGGCCTCGGGATCCGGGAGTCGGACGGACTGGTGACGGACACCTACGCGCGCTTCGTGCCGCACGTCATCGACGGATAGGCGACGGATAGCCGCTGCTGGCGCACGTTCTGTGTCGCCTGCCGGACGGTTACTGGGACGAACGCCCGCGATCAGCGACAATGGCGGGCATGGCCGAGCCGAAGAAGCAGCAGTGGGTCCTCACCCTGTCGTGTCCGGACACCCCCGGTGTCGTGCACGGCGTCGCCAACTACCTCCTCATGACGGGCTGCACGATCCTCGACAGCCAGCAGTACGGCGACCCGGACTCCGGTCTGTTCTTCATGCGCGTCAGCTTCGAGCGGGTGCACGACGAGGTGACGCTGGAGCAGCTCAACAGCAGCTTCGAGGCCGTCGGGGCGACCTTCCGGATGGCCTGGCGGATCCACGACGCCAACGCGCTGATGCCGGTCGTGCTGATGGTCAGCAAGTTCGGGCACTGCCTGAACGACCTGCTGTTCCGCGCCAGCACCGGCGCGCTGCCGGTCTCGATCGCGGCCGTGGTGTCCAACCACAAGGACTTCGAGGAGCTGACCCGCTCCTACGGCGTGGACTTCGTGCACCTGCCGGTCGCCGCCGGGGACGCCGAGGCCAAGGCGAAGGCCGAGGCCGCGCTGCTGGAGCTGGTCGAGAGCCGGGGCGTGGAGCTGGTCGTGCTGGCCCGCTACATGCAGGTGCTCAGCGACGAGGTGTGCAAGGCGCTGGAGGGCCGGATCGTCAACATCCACCACTCCTTCCTGCCGAGCTTCAAGGGCGCCAAGCCCTACCACCAGGCGCACGCCCGCGGCGTGAAGCTGATCGGCGCCACCGCCCACTACGTCACCGCCGACCTCGACGAGGGCCCGATCATCGAGCAGGAGGTGGCGCGCGTCGGCCACGGCGTCAGCCCCGAGCAGCTGGTCGCGGTCGGCCGGGACGTCGAGTGCCAGGTGCTGGCGCGGGCCGTGAAGTGGCATGCCGAGCACCGAGTGCTGCTCAACGGGAGACGGACGGTCGTCTTCCCGTGACGGAAGGGCCCTGAGAAGCAGCGGATGCTTCTCAGGGCCTTCGTGCTCAGGGCCTTCGTGCTCAGGAGCCGGAGCTCACCGGAATCCCCGGCGAGGACTCGGACGACGAGATCCCGCCGCCCGACGACAGGCTTCCGGACGGCCGGCCGGCCCCCGATGACTGGCTCCACGGCGGCTGGCTGTATCCGATGGTGCCGCCGTCCGTCGGCTGGCTCAGCGACGAATTCGTCGGCATCGGCTGACTCCACGAACCGGTCGCGCCGCTCGACGGCAGCCCGGACGGGATCCCCGACGGCCACGGCGGCGGCGTGGCGGGGGTCAGGGATCCGCTCGGACTCGGCGGGGTCATGGACTGCAGCTGGGCGGTGATGTCCTTCAGGTGCTGCAGCTGCGCCTTCGCATAGTTCAGGAACCCGGGATCGCTGAGGATCGCAGCCAACTGCGCGTTGCTCAGCAGCGGCTGCGCGGACGTCGGCGGTTCCATCCGGTTCAGCCCGCCGGTGGCCGAGGTGCCCAGCAGGATGTCGACCCGCGGGTCCTTCAGCCCGCTTCCGACGTAGCCGGCGCTCGGATCGCCCGAGGGCCACCCGTTCACGACCAGGGTCCCGCCGGCGGTGCTGGTCTGGACGCATCCCGTCTGCGCGGGAACACCGCAGCTCAACGGGTGCTTGTCGAGCGTTGAAGCCGGCTCCGCGGAGGGGAACATGTAGTTCGTCTTGCCGTTCGGCCCGGTGAGGATGAGCACCCAGGCATCCGTCTTCTTGACGGTGAATCCCTGAGGAAGCGCCGCCTGGATGTATTTCACCGAACCCTGCGCGAAGGCGACGTTGAAGTTCTGCTCCTCGTCGAACAGGGAGCAGTACTTCGCCAGGTTCTCCTTGACGGCGACCGGAGTGTCGCAATACGGCGTCCACCAAGCGCCCGCCGGAAACTTCGGGCTGCTCGGTGCCGACGAGACCGCCGTCGACGTCACAGTCCGCCCCCCGCTGCCGGGGTCCGCGCCGTTCCCCGAGCCGCCGGCCATCGCGACGGCCCCGGTGCCGACCGCCAGCACCGCCAGCGCCGCCGCCCCGGACAGCGCCCAGTCCCGCCGCCGCCGGCGCGCGCCCCAGTCCATCGCGGCGTCGATGACGTCCCGCTGCTGTGGCTCGTCCTGCGGCGCCGGGAGGGCGCCGGACAACAGCTCACGCATGTCGTTCACAGTTCTTCTCCCAGCTAGTCGTGGATGAGCTCGCCGACGGCCGCACCGAGCCGCTGCCTCAGGATCGCGATGGCCCGGGACGTCTGGCTCTTGACCGTCCCGGCCGAGACCCCGAGCGCGTCGGCCGTCTGCTCGACCGTCAGGTCCTCCCAGAACCGCAGGACGACGACCGCCCGGGCCCGCGGCGGCAGCGTGTCGAGTGCGCTGCGCACCGCCAGCCGGAGGGCGGCGTCGTCGGTCGGGGAGGCGGGTTCGGGGGCGGCGTCGAGGCCGACGGTCGCCGGATCCTTCTGCTTGAGGTCCAGGAAGGCGCGGTACAGCACCGTCCGGGCGTACGCGTCGACGGAGTCGGCGCGCGACACCCTGGCCCAGTACCGGAACAGCCGACCGAAGGTCGTCTGGACGAGGTCCTCGGCGGTGTGCCAGTCCCCGCACAACAGGTACGCGCTACGCCGGAGGTGGGGTTGGGCCCCCACGGCGTACTCGCGGAACTGTTCGCGGACATCGGCCGAACCGCCGTGCGCCAACGGGCTCTTGAGTTTCCTCACATCAGGTATGACCGGAGGATGGTCCGTGTGGTTGGAAGACCGGCCAAGTTTCTCCGCCCCCTGCGAAGGACCTAGAGGGGAACCTCGTGCCCGATCGCCATCAGCAGCGCGCCGAGCTGCACGATCAGCTGCTGCTCGATGTCGGTGCGCGGCAGGTCCTGGTGCTTGAGCCAGTCGAGCACGGCGGTCTCGGCGGCGGCGACCCAGCACTTGAGCGTCATCCGGACCAGCGGATCCACCGGTAGAGGCTCGCTGAGCCCCTCCACGAGGAGTTCGTAGACGGTGTCCTCCACGGAATGCACCAGTGCGGCCGACTCCCCGCCCGAGCCGTACGCCGCCGAGCCGCCGAGCAGCGCGACGAAGCCGGCGGAGTGCGCCTCGGCGAACTCCACGAACGCCCGTACCGCGCGGTCCAGCCGCTGCAGCGGCGTGTCGCCGGGTTCGACCTGGGCGAGCCGGCGCGTCAGCTCCGCGGCGGCTTTCGACAGTGCGGCGGCGTAGAGCTCCTGCTTGGTGCCGAAGTAGTGGTAGACCAGCGCGCGCGAAGCACCGGCGGCCTGCGCCACGTCGTCGACGGACACCTCGTCGGGGCCGTGCTTGGCGAGCAGGTCCAGCGCGGCCTCGATCAGCTCGTCGCGGCGGCGGTCCACCGAGAGCCGGCGGCGGGGGGCCGTGCGCGGGGCCGGGCGGACGGGCTGGGTGCTGCGGGACTCGGACTGCACATCGCCATGCTGCCATGTCCGGCACCAGGAACGAATCGGCAAGCGTGTCGCGACGGTTCCCGAATCTGCTTCGGTCTGCCCGGATCTGCTTAACGAACCTTTTCGCGGGCCGGTGGGTGCTCCGGTGTCCGTTCCGGAAACGGGGTCTTGTCGCCGGGACACTCCGCGCCTACATTAGACGCCGTGTCCAATAAAACCGGCCCCACGCCCGAAGCCCTGCGGCGGCACCGCGATGCCCAGGCGCTGGCCTACCGCTGCGCCGAGACGGTCGGCGCGGGACTGGAGGCCGGTGTCACCGAACGGGAGGTCGCGCGGCGGATGCGCGTCTACCTGCGGGAGAACGGCGTCGAGGACTTCTTCCACATCCCCTTCGCCTGGTTCGGGGAGCGCACCGCGTTCCGCTCGCTGAGGGGTCCCTGGACGCCGCTGCACTTCTTCCCGACGAACAAGCGGCTCGAAGAGGGGATGCCGTACATCCTCGACTGCTCGCCGGTCGTCGACGGCTACGTCTCCGACATCGGCTACGCCGGCGTCCTCGGAGGCCCCGGCACGAACCGCGTCTTCGACGCGCTCATGCGCGACCTCGCGGAGTACCGGACGCTGATCCCGCAACGGATCAAGGCCGGGGACACCCTCGCCGTGGTCTACTCCGCGGTCGACGCGCTCATCGCGCGGCAGGGCTACGAGTCGCGACACAAGGTCTACCCGGGCCGCGTCATCGGCCACCAGGTCGGCCGGATGACGCAGCGGCGGAACATGGGCCGCTACGCGTTCGGCTTCGGCGTCCGCACCCTGGAGACTCTCGGCCGCGAGATCGTCACCGAGGGCATCAAGGGCCGCTCCCCGCTGTGGGCCGGCGGTCGCGCCTCCCGCCACGCTCCCGCTCCGGGACTGTGGGCGGTCGAGCCGCACATCGGCTTCCGCAGCGTGGGGGTGAAGTTCGAAGAGCTGCTGGTCGTCACCGAAGATGACGCCTTCTGGCTCGACAACGACCTTCCGCATGTCCGGCGCTGGCAACTGGAAGGCGCACACGCATGACCCAGGACGTACGCACCCTCGCGGTCACTGTGGAGGGCGGCAGACTCTCCGTCCGTACCTACGGCGACCCCTCGAAGCCCGCTGTGCTGCTCGTCCACGGTTACCCCGACACGCAAGCGGTATGGGACGGCGTGGTGTCCGAACTGATTGAGGACTTCCACGTCGTCACGTACGACACCCGCGGTATCGGTGCTTCCAAGGGACCGCTGTTCAAGCACGGCTATACGTTGGACCACCTTGCGGACGACCTCTGTACGGTCGCCGACATCGTCGCTCCGGACCGGCCGATTCACCTGGTCGGCCACGACTGGGGTTCCATCCAGGCTTGGGAAGCGGTGACGCGCGCGGATTCCGCACAGCGTTTCCTCTCCTACACGTCCATCTCCGGACCGTGCCTGGACCACGCTGCTATGTGGACGCGGTCCGGCATCCGTAAGCCAACGCCCAAAGCAGCGGCGCGTTCGCTGAAGCAGGCACTCGCGTCCTGGTACATCGTCGTGTTCCACCTCCCGGTGGGACCGCGGGTGGCGTGGCGGCTCGGTCTCGCTAAGCAGTGGCCGCGGATCATCAAGGCTATAGAGGGAACCAGACTCGACCCCTCCCCGACGCTCCATCGGGACGGCTCGCGCGGTGTCCTCTATTACCGCGCCAACATGCTGCCCAAGATGCGGCGCCCCGAGGAGCGTCCGACGTCCGTCCCGGTGCAGGTGCTCACGCCGACTGGCGACCGGTTCGTCACTCCGGCTCTGGCCGCGCAGGCGCCGGTGCCGTGGACAGAGCGGCTCTATGTGCGCTCGGTCAACGGCGGCCACTGGATCGTCGTGAAGAAGCCCGCGCTGATCGCCGAGCGGATCCGGGAGTTCATCCAGTCCGACATCGCCACACCGGGAGGACCTGAGCCCGTGCGTTCCCTATTGCGTGCAGAAGCGAAGCAGGGCACTAAGGACCGGCGTGAGTTCGAGGACAAGCTCGTTGTCATCACCGGCGCCGGATCCGGAATCGGACGCGCGACGGCCTTGGCGTTCGCCGAGAAGGGCGCGGACATCGTCGTCGCCGATATAGACAGTGTCGCGGCGGCACGCACTGTGGAGTTGGTGGAACTGCTCGGTGCGCGCGCTCACCTCTATACGGTCGACGTCTCTTCGGGCGAGGCCATGGAGAAGTTCGCGAACGACGTGAAGGACACGGCCGGCGTTCCCGACATCGTCGTCAACAACGCGGGCATCGGGATGTCCGGTCCGTTCCTCGCTACAGAGGTGAAGGACTGGGAGAAGATCCTCGGCGTCAACGTGTGGGGCGTCATCCACGGCGCGCGCTGCTTCGGCGAGATGATGCGGGAGCGCGGCGAGGGCGGGCACATAGTGAACCTCGCTTCGGCAGCCGCTTATACGCCGTCGCGCACGCTGTCGGCGTATTCGACGTCCAAGGCCGCGGTCCTCATGCTCTCCGAATGCCTGCGTGCGGAGTTCGCGCGGTACGGCATCGGCGTCTCGGCGATCTGCCCGGGCTTCATCGCCACGAACATCACCCGGACCACGAAGTTCGTCGGGCAGAGCGCCGAGCAGCAGGAACGGACCCGGCAGCGCATCACCGGCCTGTACCGGAAGCGGAACTTCGGCCCGGACAAGGTGGCCGAGCGCATCGTGGACGCCGTGCGGCGCGACAAGCCGGTCGTGCCGGTCGCGCTGGAGGCCAGGGCGAGCAAGGCCGTTTCCCGGCTGTCCCCGGCGCTGGCCCGCCGGATGGCGAAGATCGACCCGACCGGCTGAGGAGCTGAACCGACATGGCTGACACCCCGGCGGTCCGCGTCGCCACGAAGGCGGACCTGGAACGGCATCCGGACCTGAAGCCGCGGCGCGTGAAGTTCGACTGGGAGAACACGCCGCTGCACTGGATCCCCGAGGATCCGTACGCGACCCACATCATCAACGTGCTGCACCTGCTGCTGCCGGCCGGCGAGCGCTGGTTCGTGCACGTCTACAGGCAGATCCTGCCCTACATCCGCGACGAGCAGCTCAAGGCCGAGGTCAAGGGCTTCATGGGGCAGGAGGGCACGCACGCGGTCGCGCACCAGAACGTGCTGCACCACATGAAGGCGCAGGGCCTGGACCCGGACCCGTTCGTGGCGCAGATCGAGTGGCTCTTCGAGCGGCTGCTCGGCGACAGCACGATGCCGCCCTTCGCGCGCAAGAAGTGGCTGCGCGAACGCCTGGCCGTCATCGCGGCGATCGAGCACTTCACCGCCGTGCTCGGCAAGTGGATCGTCGACTCCCGCGGCCTGGACGCCGCCGGCGCCGACCCGGTGATGCTCGACCTGCTGCGCTGGCACGGCGCGGAGGAGGTGGAGCACCGCTCGGTGGCTTACGACGTGTTCATGCACCTGGACGGCTCCTACGCCCGCCGCACCCGCGCGATGCTGGTGACCTCGGTGGCCTTCGCCTGGATCTGGGGCCGCGGCACGAAGTTCATGGTCGCCCACGACCCGGCGAACCTGCGCTCGGGCCGGCCGCCGCAGATGACCGAGCGCGAGTTCCTCGGCCGCTTCCGCGACGCCGCGCGCCGGGGGCGGCTGCCCTCGCTCGGAAGCCTGGTCGTGGAGGTGCCGAGGTATCTCAAGCCGTCGTACCACCCTTCGCGGCACGGGTCGACGCAGTCGGCGCTGGACTACCTGGCGGTGTCGCCGGCCGCGGTCTACGCGGCCGAGTTGGCGGCGGCGCGCAGGGGCGCCGGGGATGTGGGCGGCGTGGCTGGGAGCGGCGTGGGCTGAGCGCTCGTCTCCCCCTCAGACGGCGGGGCCGTGGCAGATCAGGGCTGCCGCGGCTCCGCCTCTTCTTTAATTCGGGCGATATGTTCCCTTTCATCCGTTTCCTGTCCCCGCGACGATCTAGCATGAGCCCATGCAGCACAGCACCGATGTCTCCGACCCCGTCTGTCAGTCCGGCCGTGCCTGGGTGGACGAGGCGATCCGGCGCGTCTCGGCGGATGCCAACCGCTCCGCCGACACGCACCTGATTCCGCTTCGGCTTCCCGATCCGTGGCCGGAGTGGGGCATCGATGTGTACCTCAAGGACGAGTCGACCCATCCGACCGGGTCGCTCAAGCACCGGCTGGCGCGGTCGCTGTTCCTGTACGGGCTGTGCAACGGGTGGATCCGCGAGGGGACGACGATCGTTGAGGCGTCCAGCGGGTCCACGGCGGTGTCCGAGGCCTACTTCGCGCGGATGCTGGGGCTGCCGTTCGTGGCGGTGATGCCGCGGTCGACGTCGAAGGAGAAGTGCGAGCTCATCGAGTTCCAGGGCGGGGTGTGCCACTTCGTGGACGATCCCGGGGCGCTGTACGAGGAGGCGCGCCGGGTCGCGGCCGAGGCCCCGGCGGCGTCCGGCGGCGGCCACTACATGGACCAGTTCACCTACGCCGAGCGCGCGACCGACTGGCGGGGGAACAACAACATCGCGGAGTCGATCTTCGAGCAGATGGGGCAGGAGCGGCAGCCGTGTCCGTGCTGGATCGTGGTCGGTGCCGGGACCGGCGGCACGTCCGCGACGATCGGCCGCTACCTGCGGTATCAGCGCCATGCGACGCAGCTGTGCGTGGTGGACCCCGAGAACTCGGCGTTCTTCGAAGGCTGGCGCGGCCACGACCCCTCGTACGTCACCGGCAAGGGGTCGCGCATCGAGGGCATCGGACGGCCGCGGGTGGAGCCGTCCTTCCAGCCGGACGTCGTGGACCGGATGATCCGGGTCCCGGATGCCGCGTCCATCGCCGCCATGCGGCTGGTCTCGGAGATGTCCGGCCGGGACGCCGGCGGGTCCACCGGCACCAACTTCTGGGGCGTCGTGAAGCTGATGTGCGAGCTGCGCGCCGCCGGGGCCCGCGGATCCATCGTGACTCTGTTGTGCGACGGCGGCGAGCGGTACCGGAACACGTACAAATCGGATGCGTGGCTGGCTGACCAAGGGCTCGATCTGGCACCGTACACCGAGCAGTTGCGGGTCGCTCTGGCGACCGGGAATTGGCCTGAATGACACCTGCGCGACCGGCGGGCCACCCTTGACCCGGATCGTGTCACAAAGCTGTTTCGAAGTCTTTACCAGGGCCGCGACAACCATCGCAGGCTACGTACGTAGGCCCATCGCTTTCTACGCACATCGCAGGATGCGCATATGCTCCCCGCTGGAAAAGGTTGCGTGAGCGGTTGAATAATCGCCGCCCGCGTCACCCCACGGAGGACTCCCGCATGCATGCCACCGACAAGGCCCGGCCGGCTGTCGCCGCCGCGGCCTTGTCCGCTGTCGGCGTGCCTGGCGCGGCGCCCTCACGGCCGGGGCACCGCCCTGATGACCGCCTACTGGGGTGACCGGTCGGGCTCGCAGGTCAAGAGCCCGCACAACTGAAAACAGCACACAGAAACGCCGGATCAGCCAGTCCCAGGCACCCGGCCCATTCCGGAGGTCCCCCCAAGTATGGGAAACCAGAGCAACTCCGTGGCGCGCAAGCGCCTTTCGACGCTGGCCATCACCACGACGCTGGCCGCCGTCGGCGTCGGTGTCGTCGGCACCGGCGCGGCGAACGCCGCCACGACCTCGGGTACGCCGCTGGCGCACTCGCAGGACGGCCAGACGAGCACCAAGACGTCCGTGGCCGTGAAGGTCACCACCGGCCCCGGCCTGTCGGCCACCGCCAACCTGGCCGGCACCACGATCGGCAGCGGCGTCACGGACCCCTCCAAGGTGACGGTCGCCGTCGACTTCGGTGACGGCCATGTCGACAAGTCGATCACGGTCGACGCGCACGGCGCGCTGTCCGCGAGCTCGGTGGCGCACATCTACGCGACGGCCAAGGACTACACCGTCACGGTCACGGTCACCGACGGCGTCACCACCCCGGCCCCGTCCGCGAAGGCCGCCGCGAACTTCGTCGCCGATCCAGTGCTGAAGGCCGCGCTGACCCCGGCGAGCAACACCACCAAGAAGAACACCGCGGTGACCCTGAGCCTGGCCGGCTCGTCGGTCGACAAGGCGGCCACCGCGGCGGCGACCACGATCACCTGGGGCGACGGCTCCAAGGCCGCGACCATCGCCGGCGACCCGTCGAAGATCGCCGCGAGCAACCCGCTGCTGGCGCACACCTTCGCGGCCGACGGCAAGTACACCGTCACGGTGAAGCTGGACGACGGCCTGGGCGACGCCAACTCGGTGCAGACCCAGACCATCGCGGTGACCGTCTCCGAGGGCGCCGTGGTCCTGCAGGCCGCCGGCGACACCCGCTACGAGACCGGCATCCAGATCTCGCAGCACCAGTGGGCCAACGCCGGTGTCACGACCGACAACCGCGCGCAGGCTAAGGCCGTCGTCCTGGCGACCGGCAACGCGTTCCCGGACGCGCTGGCCGGCGGCCCGCTGGCGAAGAAGGCCGGCGGCCCGCTGCTGCTCACCGACGGCCTGGCGACGAGCGTCAACGCGAAGGTCCTGACCGAGATCCAGCGCGTGCTGCCGACCAAGGGCACGACCGTCTACATCCTCGGCGGCACCCAGGCGATGAACGCGGGCATCGAGACCCAGCTGCAGAAGCTCGGCTACACCACCACGCGCCTGGCCGGCCCGGACCGCTTCGCGACCGCGCTGCAGATCGCCCAGAAGGGCATGGACAACCCGGCGCACCTGGTCGTGGCCCGCGGTGACGAGGGTCAGAACCACGACGGTTTCGCCGACGCCCTGTCCGCCAGCCCCTACGCGGCCAACGTGTTCGACGGCGGCGACGCGGCCGTGGTCCTGAGCAACTTCAAGACCTTCGACCCGGCCACCCAGGCCTACGTGACCAGCAAGCTGCACCCCGGCACGCCGAACGTGGCGGCCATCGGCGGCCAGGCGGTCGCGGCGATGACGACCATCAGGGGCTCGGCCAAGACCTACGTCGGCATCTTCGGCGGCGACCGGTACGAGACCGCCGCCAAGGTGGCGGGGGAGTTCCTGGCGACCGGCAAGGGCGACCAGATCGGCATCGCGACCGGCACGGTCTACGCGGACGCGCTGACCGGCGGCTCGTACATGGCCACGGTCGACGGTCCGCTGCTGCTGACCAACCCGAAGGTGCTGCCGGCCTTCACCGCGGAGGCCATCACCAAGACCTCCACCCAGGAGATCAACATCTTCGGTGGCAACGCCGCCATCTCGCCGGCCGTCGCCAAGCAGATCGCGGCCCTGCTGAAGGTCTCCGCCATCGGCAAGTTCTAAGAACGTGCCGATGGACCCGGGCGCTTTCGCGAGCGTCTGACTACTGAAAACGGAAAACGGGACTGCGCTGGCCCGCCGGATTCGTTCGGCGGGCCAGTGGTTCTCAGCGGACCGGCCGGTTGAAGTACGACTGCCCGTTCTGCAGGTCGGTGCCCTTCATCAGCGTGCTGACCGTGACGAAGGTGTAGCCCTGCTGCCTGAGCCGCTGGATCACCGCGGGCATCGCGTCGACCGTGGTCTTGTGCGTGTCGTGCGAGATCACGATGCGGCCGGGCTTGACGTGGCCGACGATCTGATCGGCGATGCGCGCCGGGTCCGGATATTTCCAGTCGTCGGGGTCGACGCGCCACATGATGAACGGATAGCCGCCGACCGCGCGGACGGTGTCGTTGACCGCTCCGTATGGCGGACGCACGAGCGTCGGGCGCGGTATGCCGGCCGCGGCTATCGCGTCGGCGCCGCGGGTGATCTCGTCCTCGATCCCGGCGGCGGGCAGCTTCGAGAGGTCCTTGTGGTCCCAGGTGTGGTTGCCGACCTCGTTGCCCTCGGCGTATTCGCGGTTGACCAGCGCCGGGCGTTTCACTGCCTGGTCGCCCAGGACGAAGAAGGTGGCCGGGACGTTCTGGGCCTTCAGCAGGTCCAGCAGCCGGCCGGTGTCCGGGCCGGGGCCGTCGTCGAAGGTGAGGGCGACGCACTTGGCGACCGAGCAGTCGACGTTCGCGTTGGTGCGCGGCGTGGGCGGCGGACGGTAGCCGGGGGCGGTGATGCTCGTGGTCGGTGTGCCGGCGGAGGAGTTCGGGGCGCTGGGGGTGTTCGGCACGCTCGGCGTGCTCGGGAGGCCGGGAGTACTCGGGGCGCTCGACGTACTCGGTCTCGGCGAAGACGGTCTCGTCCCCGGCGCCGTCGCCGTTCGCCCGCCCGGCGCACCGCTCGCGCACGCCGTCGCCGCCACCCCGACCGCGCCGAGGACGGCGACGGCGGCGAGGGTCTGCGGACGGGCGGGGAACCGGGACAACAACGGGCGAATCATCGGACAATCATTCACCGTCCTTCCGCCCGCCCCAAAACCGCACTGGTCACCGCATCGAGGTGAATCAGGGCATCACAATGGGTGATCAACCAGATACCGGCCGGTTCGATATGTTTTCGTCCGTGCAATCCCACGACCACCGCACAAGGGTCCGCGTCGGCTGGTCCGGCGCGCCCGATCTGGACAAGCGCGTCGAGCCGTCCTCGGCGGCGCGCGTCATCGACCTCGGACTCCGGATCGGCGAGCTGCTGCTGGCCAGCGGGGAGGGCAGCGAGGACGTCGAGGTCGCGATGGTCGGCATCACCGAGGCGTACGGCCTGCACGGGTGCGAGACCAACGTCACCTTCATCGTGGTCACGCTGTCCTACCAGCCGAGCCTGACCGACCCGCCGCTCTCGCTGGAGCGGGTGGTGCGGCGGCGGACCGTCGACTACACGAGCCTGGCCGATCTCCACCGGCTCGCCATGGACATCAGCGCGGGCGGGATGACGCTGGAGGAGGCCTACCGCCGGCTGGCCGCGATCCGGCGGAACAAGTACCCGTATCCGCCGTGGGTGATCGTCTGCAGCCTCGGGGCGATCGCCGCGACGGCGGCGCTGCTGGTCGGCGGCGGGTGGGTGGCGAGCCTGGTCGCGTTCGTCTGCGCCATCGCCGGGGACTGGCTCTACCGGCAGCTGGCGAAAACCGGGCTGCCGCCCTTCTACCTGCTCGCGGTCGCCGCGGTCCCCGGCGCGATCGCCGCGATCATCCTGGACCGGCTCGGCGTCCGGATCAACAGCACGGCGGTGGTGGTCGGCGGGGTGTTCACGGTGCTCCCCGGCCGGGCCCTCGTCGCCGCGATCCAGGACGCGCTGACCGGCTTCTACCTCACGGCGTCCGCGCGCCTGCTGGAGGTGGTGTTCCTGGTCGGCGCCCTGGTCGCCGGCATCACCCTGGTCCTCAAAGTCGGCCGCGAGGTCGGCGCGAGCTTCATCGTGGACCAGCACCTGGCCCCGGTCCGCGCCGAACCGCTGATCGCCCTGGTGGCGGCGGCGCTGGGCCTGTCGTTCGCGGTGGCGGTGCACACCCCGCGGCGCATACTGCCCTTCGCCGCGGTCGGCGCGGCCTTCAGCTGGGCCGCGGGCACCTATCCGGTCGAGTGGGGCCTGTCCCCGGTGATCGCGACCGCGCTGGCCGCCATGGTGGTCGGCTCGATCGGCTACCTGGTGGCCCTGCACTACCGCACCTCGGCGCTGCCCTATGTGGTTCCCGCCGTGGGACCTCTCCTGCCGGGCTCCGCGGTGTACTTCGCAATGCTGCAGATCACGAGCGGCGACAGCCGAAGCGGCATCGACTCCCTGGAGAGCGCGATCTCCCTGGGCCTCGCCATCGGCGCCGGCGCGAGCCTCGGCGGGGAGCTGGCCCGCCTCATCACCCGTTTGAGCGGCACGAAGGAGCTGATCTGGCGCCTGCGGCGGAACGCGGCGGACGAGCAGGAACCGGGTCTGCCGCCCCAACAAGGCTGAAGGACGTGACCACAGTCCCTCGGTCACGTCCCTCAGCAGCTCTGCACGGCACCTCTATACGCTGGTCGTGTACAGGCCGTTCTCTGTAAACCGACGCCGACGCCAACGTCAGCCGGTCACCCGCCGCTCTTGCGGCGGAACTGCCGCTTGGCCCCGGCCCGGCCGTGCGCGGAGTGGATCTTCGAGTCCCCGGGTCCGCCCCCGTTCCCCCGGGCCCCGTTGCCCCGCTTGGCCTCCAGCGCCTCCAGGAACCGCCGCTTCTGCTCGTCGGTCTCCGAGGCAGCGGCCTCCGGCCCACCCCCCGGCTCGCCGGGCTCCGACTGCGATCCCGCCGCGGTGGTGTCCATACCGGCCTCCTGATGATGTGCGATGTGACGGAAAAGCTGTCCCCGGCCAGCCTCCCACGACCAGCGCGCCCCGCACCACACGGATAACACGCGTCCCGAGCACCGCGACACCGGGTAAGCTGTCAGCGCTACGCGCCCTCGTAGCTCAGGGGATAGAGCACCCGCCTCCTAAGCGGGGGGCCGTTGGTTCGAATCCAACCGGGGGCACTTGTCATGACGTGTGGACCGCGGGCCGGTCGGCCCGACGTGGGGTTCGGCGATCTGCCGGCGGCTTCGGCCGGGCCGGATGCCCAAGTAAGTATGCTCATCGCATGACGCGCCCATTGCGTTCCACCGACCCCACTCGTATCGGCGACTACGAACTGACCGGCCGGATCGGCGGCGGGGGCATGGGAGACGTGTTCCTGGGGCGGTCTCCGAGCGGGCGGTCGGCGGCGGTGAAGGTCGTGCGGGATCTGCTGGCCGATGATCCGCGCTTCCGGGAGCGGTTCCGGCGGGAGGTCGCTGCGGCGCGGTCTGTGAGCGGCGCTTATACGGCGGCGGTGCTGGACGCCGATCCGGACGCCGAGCGGCCGTGGCTGGCCACCGCCTACATCGACGGGCCGTCGTTGCTCGACCGGGTCACCAGCCGGGGGACGTTGAGCGCGGAGGAGGCCAGGGCGCTGGGCGCCGGGTTGGCCGAGGCGCTGCGCGACATCCACCGCGCCGGGCTCGTGCACCGCGACCTGAAGCCCGGCAACGTGCTGCTGGCGGCGGACGGTCCGCGCCTGATCGACTTCGGCATCATCCGCGCGGAGGACGGCGAGGGCCTCACCGAGACCGGCTATGTGCTCGGCAGCGCCGGCTACATGGCGCCGGAGCAGGCGGCCGGGGGTGAGGCGACCGCGGCGGCCGACGTCTACTCGCTCGGTGCCGTGCTGACGTTCGCGGTGACGGGCCACGGGCCGTTCGGCGACGGTCCGACACCGGGGGTCCTGCTCCGCCAGGCGGCCGGGGAGGTGGACATCTCCGCGGTCCCTGAGGGACTGCGGGATGTTGTCGCGCGGTGTCTGGACGTCCTTCCCGGAGGGCGCCCCACGACGAACGCTCTCTTGGAGCTCCTAGGTGGAGACGCTATAGCGGACGGTGCTACGGGCCCCACGGCCAGCGCTCCGGTCACGTCCAAGGGCAACAAGAAGACGGCGCGCACCAAAGACCGCACCAAGACGCGCACCAAGAACCCTGAGCTGGATGGCCTGCTCAGCGGCATGTCGTCAGCTACACGGAACGCTGAAATCGCGCGGACGCCGACGACGCTCATGCACGCCGAGCCCGGCAAAGGCGCGAAAAACGCTAAGGGCGCCAAGAACAAGCAGCGCGTACAGGCGCAGCCCATGCCGTCACGCCGTAAGTTCCTCTTCTTCGGCATGGGCGGCGCCGTGGTCGCCGCGTTCGGCGTCGGCATCGCGAACATCCCGGCCGGGGACACCAAGACGACGACCGGCGCCGAGACCGACGACGCCGGTGTGACCGGCATCCCGACCACCAAGACCAATGGCTACCTCGGCGGCCCGATACAGAACCCGATGTGGTCCAAACCTGGCATCTACTCCGCCTTCCTCGCTTTGTCCGGGAACACCCTGCTGGTCCAGGGCTCGACCTTGTCCGCGCTCGACACGGCGACCGGCAGGCAGGTCTGGACCGTTCCCAAAGGCACCTACGCCCAGATCACCGACGGGAACCTGTCCACCGTCGGGGACACGGTGTACGAGACCGAGGCCGCCGGCGGCGACCTGGTGGCGGTGAGTGTGGCGAACGGGAGCGAGGCCTGGAGCACGCCGGGCCCGCCATCCTGGCTCACGCGCGGGCTGCTCGGGGCTTCCTCGGACATCGTCGTCGGCTGGTCCTACATCGACGACGCGCAGCCGGTCCGCGAAGGTGTCTGGGGCGTCGACCCGCAGTCGCACCAGCTGCGCTGGAGCACGGAAATCGGCGCCCGCGACGGCGCGCCCCACTACAGCGCCGACACGGGCCTGGTGCTGCTGTCCACTGCCAACCAGAAGAAGCTGACGGCCTACAGCGCGCAGACCGGTCACCAGGTCTGGACCGCGCAGGACACCTCTCCGTCCGATACGCCGATCGCCACCGGGATCGGCAGCCACGGCAAGACCATTTACTGGGCCACCACCCGCCTCTACGCCTACGACGCGCAGGGACACGCTTTGTGGCCGACCGGTGTCGCCAACGGCCAGGACGGCAACTTCCACGCGGTCGTCGCCGACGACACCACGGTCTACGCGGCATCGACCGCGTCGTTCACCGAAAACGTGATCGCCGCTTACCGGGCCGACGACGGTGCGCCCCTGTGGCAGACGTCCTGGCCGAAGAACAGCTTTCCGGACCCGGCCCTGGAGTGCCTGCTCGTGCTCAGCGGCGGAAAGCTCTATGTCGGCGAGCACGTCAACGGCGTCCTGATCGCCCTGGACGCCAAGACCGGCGAGACTCTGTGGCAGTTCCGCGATCCCGCCGGCGCCGGAGCCAACGTCAACTGGCAGATCGTCGCGAACGATCAGTATGTCTTCGCCGGCTACGGCACCACCGTGCATGGTTTCAAGGCGGACTGATCCCGAACGGCGGAAACGCTATAGCGATTTTGCGTCGTCCCAGCCGGTCAGGTCGTAGTTGAAGTAGGCGTTCGGGAAGACGAGCTTGCCGTCGGGGAGACTGTTCAACCCGCCGGAGCCGTCGTATGCCTTGAAGATCTGGATCGACCGGATCAGGCAGTTGTCGTCGAGGAGGTTGTACGGCCGCGCGAAGCCCGCGGCCGCCGTCGCCTCGGCAGCGCTTTGGTCGTCCGCAGCTGTGTCCTTGCAGCGGTAGCTCTGGTAGCCGCCGGAGTCGTTCGAGGTCGTGAAGTCCTGCAGCATCTGCTGCTCCGAGCCGTGCTTCTCCCAGTTGCCGCTGTCCAGCGTGGCCCCGTAGTCCCAGGTGTCGCTGCCGTCCGACCAGCGGAAGGCCCAGCCGACGTGCCCGAGGTACAACGCGCCCTTGGGGGCGTCGAACATGCACACCCGGCCGGTCGTCGCAGCGGCAGCCGTCGCGGACGGTGCGAAGGCGAGCCCTGCGGTGAGCGTGACCATGAGTGTGCCGAGCGTCACTGGGACTGCTCCCCTGGAGCGATTCCTCATCCTGTCCTCCCATGTCAGAGGGATCCGGTGATCCCTCCGGCATCAACGGCTTGAGGGGCCGGGAGGATGCGCTGCGTCACAGTGCGCCGTGGAATGATCTAAAGCGAGTCAGTGTTATGAACGTCAAACACGACGACGAGGTCTCACCGAAGGAGAACCACCATGGCCGGCACCCTTCTCATCGCGTACGACGGCTCGGACGACGCCAAGACCGCGCTGGAGTTCGCCGCCCGCACCTTCCCCGGCCGGGAGGCCGTCCTGCTCACCGCGTGGGAGCCGCTGCTGGGCCAGCTGGGTGTCGCCGAGGCCTTCGTCGGCGCCGTCGCGACCGAGGATGAGGAGAAGGTCGTCGAGCAGAGCGCCGAGCAGGTCGCCGAGGCCGGCGCGAAGCTGGCCAACGAGGCCGGCCTGAAGGCGACCGCCCGCTGGGAGTCCGAGGGCACGCAGTCCGTGTGGCAGGCCATCGACCGCGTCGCCGACGAGATCGACGCCGACCTGATCGTGACCGGCTCGCGCGGCCTGACCGGCCTGCACTCGCTGCTCGTCGGCAGTGTCTCGGCGAAGGTCCTGCGGCACGCGCAGCGACCCGTCCTCGTCGTCCCCTCGGCGCACCTCGCCAAGGCCCGCAGCGAGGCGCCTGAGGGCGACAACGCAGACGCCTGATCCTTCGGAATCCCGCGAACGCTATAGGGCTGGTAACGCTATGCGTTGCCGGCCCTTAGTGCTGCGGTGACCGAGCGCATGCCGCGGCTCGCAGTGGACTTCACCGTTCCGCGGGTGACGCCCAATGTGCGCGCGATCTCTGTCTCCGTGAGATCGGCCCAGTAACGCAGTAGCAGCACCTCGCGCTGCCGAGTCGGCAGTGCTTGGACGGCTTCCATGACTTCGCGGTGCTCCATGGGCAGCAGCGCCGTCGTCTCCGCGGGCTCCACGTCCATCGTGTCCACGACCGCGTATTCGCGTTCGAGCTTGCGCCGGCGCTGGACGGACCGCGCGCGGTTCACTACGGCGGTGCGGAGGTAGGAGGACGGAGCCGCGACTCCTTGGAGCAGGTCGGGACGGGACCAAAGCTTGACGAACACCTCTTGTACGGCGTCTTCGGCGCTCGCCACGTCACCGAGCAACAGCACCGCGAGACGCGTGAGCGGCAGCCGGTGCCGGGCGTAGAGATCGGCGACGTCAATGGTGCCGCTTTGGCGGTGGCATTCCGGGGCGGACAGAACCATCGTGGTCATACATTCAGGGTCGCCGCCGGGCGCCCCCTCCGGTAACCACCGAAGGTCTATTCCACCCCCTCCCATAGGAGGGTGTGTACGTACACCCTATTGGGGAGTGGCGGGCACCGTGAGAGCCTCAGGGACTACATCCAGCGCTCCATCCCTGAGCGCGTGCCGCATACGCAGCACCACGATGAGCCCTATAGAGAACGACAGCACATGCCCTATCGCCGTGTAGTCGGCGTGGTCGATGCCCTCCAGCAGACTCGGCGCGGCCCCGACCAGACAGACGGCCCACACGAGCCGCAGCCACAGCGGTTTGGCGAAGGCGATGGCGAACGTCAGCGCGGTGACCACCAGGTACGACGGACCGGTGTCCCACATGTGCGCATCGGATCCGGGAAGCGTTCCGTGGTGGATCCGCCACCAGACCAGTCCCTCGGTCACCATGCTGACGCCCACGTGTACGCCGCCCAACAGCAGGACGGCCCCCCGTGCGCCGAGCACTCCGACCACCGTGAACAACGACAGGGCGAAGAACGGCCACACTCCCGCGGACTCCTGCGGTATGAACGCGGACGCCACGAACGCCTCAAAGGGATGCCCGCTGGGCCGGATGTTCGCGAGGTTCGTCGAACACCAGTCCATCAAAACCCGCAGCTGATCGGTGGAGATCTTTTCCTCGACCACAGCGGCGATCGCCAGCACCACCGCGTACCAGGACGCGGGATTGCGCAGCAGCTGCAGCACCAAGGCGCGGACGCGGGCGGCGGACAAGGTGACTCCCCTCTCTAAGCGGAACCCATCCTGCCAACGCCGCCGGCAGCGCCGCGTAATCCCCGGCTGGATTTCGACGGACCCGACGAGTATCCGCCACGGTCAGCCGACGTGCGCGGCCAGGAAGTCCGTCCAGGAGCGGGGAGCGACCAGCGCGCCGTCCAGCGCCAGGTTGTCCCCGGCGCGGTAGGCCTTGCCCGCCTTCCCGGGGATCCGGACGGGCATGAGCATGCGGTGCTTCCCGGAGGCCTTCACATAGGACCGCACCAAGTCGCCCATCGCGATCACATCCGGCCCCGCGATGTCGGGGACCAAGCCCACCGGCGGGCCCGCGACCAGCTCGGCCAGGCGCGCGGCGACGTCCCGCACATCCACCGGCTGGAAGCGCAGGCCGCCCGGGTTCGGGACCACCGGCAGCTTCGCCATGCCGCGGACCACCTTCAGCGTGAGGTCGTGGAACTGCGCGGCGCGCAGGATCGTGTACGGAACACCGGACTCCTCGATGGCCTGCTCGGCGGCGGCCTTCATGCGCAGCCACCTGACCGGCACCTTGTCGGCGCCGATCACCGAGATGTAGACGAGGTGCCGGACGCCGGCGCGAGCTGCGGCCTGGGCCAGATTCCGGGTGGCGATGTCGTCGCCCTTCTGCGCACCGGCCAGGTGCAGGACGGTCTCGGCGCCGGCCAGCGGCTCCTCCAGGCCGCCGCCGGTGAGCAGATCCCCGGTGGCGTACTCGATGCCCTCGCCGTCCTCCCGCGGGGTCCGGCTCAGGATCCGCAGGTCGTAGCCGGCCGCGCGCAGCAGCGGAACGGTGTGGGAACCGAGGCCGCCGGTGCCGCCGGTGACGAGAATCTTCGCGTTCACGATCACTCCTTGGTATGACGGGGGGAGCCCGCGGACGGGGCTTCGTGAGCTAGACACGGCTGCCGAGGGGTGTGTGACAGATGGTCGACGAGAACTTCCTCGCCGAGCGGTTCCAGGAGAATCGGCCCAGGCTGCGGGCGGTGGCCTACCGGATGCTGGGTTCTCTGAGCGAGTCCGACGACGCTCTGCAGGAGGCTTGGCTGCGCGCCAGCGCCGCCGGCACCGACCTCGACGAGGTGCGCAACTTCCAGGCATGGCTCACGACGATCGTCGGGCGCGTCTGCCTGAACATGCTCCGCTCGCGCCGACAACACCGCGAGGACTCCCTGGAGATGCACATCCCGGACCCCGTCGTGTGCGCCGAGGACGACACCAACCCGGAGACCGTCGCTCTGACCGCGGACTCGGTCGGCCTGGCGATGATGATCGTGCTGGACACGCTCGCGCCGGCGGAGCGCTTCGCCTTCGTGCTGCACGACATGTTCGCGGTGCCGTTCGAGGACATCGCCGAGGACTTGGAGAAGACCCCGGCCGCCGTCCGCCAACTCGCAAGCCGGGCTCGCCGCCGTGTCGAGGGACATGCTCCGGTCCCCGATCCCGACCTCGCGGTACAGCGCACAGCCGTCAACGCCTTCTTCGCCGCCGCCCGCGACGGCGACTTCGAGGCACTGGTCGCGGTGCTGCACCCGGACGTCGTGCTCCGGGCCGACGGCGGCGTGCTCCGGGCCAGCCAGACCGTGATGCTGTCCGGCGCCCGTACCGTCGCCTCGCAGGCGCAGCTGGCGCGCACCCTGGCACCGTACGTCCAGTACGTCCTCATCAACGGGACGCCGGGGGCGTTCGTGGTGCGGGACGGCAAGCCGTTCTCGCTCATGGCGTTCACCGTCGTCGGCGGCAAGGTCGCGTCGATCCAGGTGCTTCTTGATCCCGAGCGGCTTGAGGACGTGGCCCGGCAGTTGGCCGCTTAAGCCCTGCGGACATACCGCGGCGCCGGGACCCCCCGTGGGTTCCGGCGCCGCGGTTTCTGCTTAGCGTCTACTTCGAGCGTTTGCTTTGAGCGTTTGCTTCTAGCGGAAGCGCTTAAGCGATCGGCACTTGCTGCCGCCCATAGGCGGGCACCGGCGCTGGCGCTGCCTCCTTCTCCAGGGCAAGCCCCGGCATCCACTTCAGCGCCCGCGGCAGCGTCCAGTTCCGCTCGCCCAGCACGCTCATGATCGCCGGGACCACCAGCCCGCGCACCAGCGTCGCGTCGATCGCCACGGCGACCGCCATGCCGATGCCGACCATCTTCATCGGCGCGAAGGGCATGAAGGCGAACAGCGAGAACACCGCGACCATGATCATCGCCGCGCTGCTCACCACGCCCGAGGACGAGCTGACGCCCTTGACCACGGCCTGCTTCGTCGGCACGCCGCGCAGCCGCAGCTCGCGGATCCGGCTGAGGATGAACACGTGGTAGTCCATGGACAGCCCGAACAGGATCACGAACATGAAGAGCGGCAGCCAGGAGATCACCGCGCCGTAGGACTGGAAGTCGAGCTGCTTCTCCAGATGCCCGTCCTGGAAGATCCACTTCACGACGCCGTAGGACGCGCCGACCGACAGCAGGTTCACCGCGATGGCGGTCAGCGGGATCGCCAGGGAGCGGAAGGCCGCGACCATCAGCACGAAGGCGAGCAGCAGGACGAAGCCGATGACGATCGGGGTCGTGCTGTGCAGCCGGTCGCCGAAGTCGGTCTGGCCCGCCGACTGTCCGCCGACGTTGTACTCGATGCCGGAGACGTGGCCGAGGGTCGCGGGGAGCACCTGGGAGCGCAGGGTCTTCAGCGCGGCGGCGGAAGCGCTGTCCGCTCCGTCGCCCGCGAGCGGGATCGCGATGGCCTGGTAGCTGCCGTCGGCGCTGGTCTGGGTGGTCACCTGCGCGCCGTTCGGGAGCATCCGCTCCATCGCGGCGACCGCGCCGGTGAACTCAGGGCCCTTCAGCACCTGCGGGTCGCCGTGCACCAGCAGCTGCGCCGGCGCGGGGCCGCCGGGGAACGCGGTCTGCATGAGCTCCAGCGTCTGGCTGATCGGCTTGCCGTGCGTCAGCTGGACGCCGCCCGGGTCCTTGGCCTTCAGCCCGGTGCCCTGCACCGCCAGCACCAGCAGGGCCAGCAACGCCGGGGTGCCCCACAGCAGCGGCCGCTTCACCACGTGCCGCACCAGGAAGTTCCAGAACCGCGACTCGCTGGCCACCGTGCGGCGCTTGCCCAGCAGCGGCACGCGCCCCTTGTCGAGCTTGTCGCCGAGCCAGGACAGCATCGCCGGGACGACGGTGACCGAGCCCAGCATCGCCATGCCGACCACCAGGATGGTGCCGACCGACCAGCCGGAGAAGGCGTCCATCCGAGTGAAGAACAGACCGCCGAGGCAGGCCATCACGGTCAGGCCGGAGACCACGATGGACCGGCCGGAGGTGCGCGCCGCGATCCGCAGCGCCTCGCGCGGCGAGCGGCCCAAGGCGCGCTCCTCGCGTTCGCGGCGGATGTAGAACAGCGAGTAGTCGACGCCGACGGCCATGCCGATCAGGAGCACCACCGAGGACGTGCTGTCGCTGATCGGGACCCAGTGGCCGGGGATCGCCATCAGGGAGATGCCCGCGACCACCGCGGTCAGCGCCAGCAGCAGCGGGACCGAGGCGGCGACCAGCGCGCCGAACACGATCAGCAGCAGCACCAGGGTGACCGGCACCGAGCTGTACTCGGCGCGCTGCAGACCGGTGGCGATGATGTCGTTGATCGTCTTGTCGACCGACGCCGAACCGGCCTCCTCGACCCGGAGCCCGGGGTGCGCGGCCTGAACGCGGGCGACAGTCGTCAGCGGCTTCGCGACGGTCTTGTTCGCGTCGTCCTTGTTCCCGGCCACCACGAAGGTGACCAGGGCCGAGCGTCCGTCCTTGGAGACCAGCGCCTTGTTCTCCTTGGCGTTGTCGAGCGGAGACCGGACCTGGACTGCGGAGTCCGGGATCGCGCGGAGCGCCGCGGCCACGTCCGAGACGCCGCTGCGGAAGTCCGCGTCGGAGGCGAAGGGCGCTCCGGCCTTGCTCTGCACGAGCACGCTCTCGGTCTGCTGCGAGATCCCGGAAGCGTCCAGAGCCTGCTCGGCGCGGCCGGCCTCTCCGGGGTCGTACGCGGTCTTCTTGGTGCCGGAGGCCATTCCGCCGATCACCACCGCGGCGATGATCAGGATCAGCCAGCCGAAGACGGTGGTCTTCCGGTGGCGGGCACTCCAGCCCGCCACCCGTTCCACCACGGGCGGGCGTGCTGTTAGCGTGGACATGAGAGATCCCCTCCATGGCTGAGCCATCGATGTGTGAGAGCTGACGTGACTTGGTGGTGCGGGGTCTTGCCGGGCCGGGCGGATGCTGCAACATCTGCCCGGCCCGCTTTTTCGTCTCAGGCGCCTGCTGAGGTGCTCAGCGGACCCGGCGCCTCCAGGACGCGCCGCGCGGCGGCCATCGGATCGCGTCCGGCGACCACGGCGCGCACAGAGTTCGCGTGCACCCGGGCCGTGGCGACCAGGACGTAGTTCCAGGCCAGCACGAGCACCAGACCGGCGACTGCTGCAACAGCCGCGGACAGGTCACTGCCGATGAAGAACCCGATGGCGCCCTTGCTGTGCGGACCGTGGGGGAAATAGCCGAACTGCAGACCGTGCATGTGCCGGCCGTCGTAGTCCTGGGGGACGTAGCGCCACCAGACGGGAACGGTGATGGTTCCCAGGAGCGACACCCAGATCGTCCAGACGACGGTGTCGAGGAGGAACAGGGGGAGGGCCAGCACAGTGAAGTGTGTCAGTCCTCGCTGAGTGATCCGGTCCCGCCAGACGGCCGTCAGCGTCGGGAAGAAACCCTCCGCGGTCGGCACCGGGGGCAGGGCGGGGAGCCCCTCAGGGATCACCGCGCGGGCCCGGCCGCGTTCCAGCACGACGCAGCCGCGGATGAAGTACGCGGTGCCGACGAGCAACGGCAGACCGGCCCAGATGATGACCAGCGCCCCCGACGTGATCGTGACGCTGGTGATCACGCAGAACAACGCGAGGCTCAGGACGAGCGAGCTGAGGAGGTACCAGGCCGAGGCCCAGACCCCGGCGGAGAACAACATGCGGAACGGATTGCGGTACATCCGCAGGCGCCCCCATATAGGGGTCCCATAGAGAGACGCCATGTCTTCGGTGTTCATTCGACGCTCCTGAGCATCCGCTCGATCTCGCCGACCTTCAGGTCCAGGCTCTGCAGCTCGGTGAGCAACTGGTCCTGCTTCTGCACCGCCTCTTCGGCGAGCTTGCGGTACGCGGCGAACGCCACGGCGTCGGCGCGGTGCTTCTGCAACTGGAAGAACGACACGATGCTCACCGCGATCGCGGTGAAGATGATCCCGACGATCACCACCGCGATGAAGCCGCCGTTCGAACCGCCACCGCCGCTGGCGAGCACGACTCCCGTGTTCATCCCTTTCCACCCTTCGTGTTCGCGTCCGGCGCGGTTTCCGCGTCCCGGTCCACCGTCTCGGCGATCGTCTCCGCGTCGAGCGTCAGCGCGAACGGCCTGAGCTCGAAGTACTTCATGGCCTTGCCGTCATCGGAGAGCTCCAGGTGGCCGGCCACCATGCCGGCCGTCTCGAGCCGTTCCAGATGCATGTAGAGCAGGGCCCGCGACAGTCCCAGCCGCCGGGCCAGCTCGCTGACATGGAGGCGGTTGCCCTCCTGGGCCGAGCGATACAGCTCGGCGACGATGCGCAACCGCTGGGCGTGGCCCACGGCGCCCAGCTTCGCGAGCAGTTCCTCGGTGTTCAGGGCGTCCTCCTCGTTCGCTATCACCTGTAAGCTGAGACTGACAGGTGGTCGACGGGACTGTCAAGTGTTCGCGTCCACAACCACGACCGGTCCCCTGCTCTACACTGGAGGGCATGAGCGAGCACTCGGGCTGGGACGCGGATGAGCGCGTCGTGGACTGGGACGAGATGTTCGGGGACCTGCTCCCCGAGCAGACCTCGGACGATCTCGGCGACCGAGACCCGTCCTCGACCTCCTCGGCCGGCGACACCGCCCGGCTGATGGAGCTGCTGGCGGACCGGCCGCCGCACTACGAGGACTGAACCGACCGGATTCGCCCGCCCGGGATCAGGGAGCTTGACACGAGCCCGGGCGCCGACTAAGTTTTCACGACGTTGCCCCTTCGGGACGCGCCGCGCGAGCGGGCGATCACCCGGGGTGATCTTCAGCAAGAGCCAATCCGATCGTCAAGTCGTCGCCCTTCGGGCGTCGGCAGTGTCGTGGTCTCTTGGTGTCGGGACATGGGATATCCCATCCGAACGGCCGGCGAACGGCCGATTTGGAGGGGGAAACAAGTACCGATACAGTTCTGGAGCACCGCAGCGGAACGGAAGTTCCGAGGCGGAGGCGAAGGCCAGGTGGAAGCGCAGGACGCGGAAACGATCTGCTAAGATCGGAAATGCGGAAGGCGAAAGAAACCAGCCGGAAGTGAAATGGCAAGAAATCGCAAGAAATTGCGAAAGCCGCGGAGGATCTGCTAAGATCTGAAGCGAAGCAAGACAAGAAAAAAGAACAACAGCAAGACCTGACAACGCCGGGTCGCAGCCGATCGGAACGAAGGTTCCGGGACGAGTGGTTCGGGCGTCTGTTACTTGAGAACTCAACAGTGTGCCGATTAATTTCGATGCCATGCGACCTCGGTCCTGCGCTCCTCGTTGAGCGATGGTCCGAGTGTCTTGAACACATGGTTGGTAGACGTCCCCCGACCCCCGTCGGGGTGCACGGTCTACTTGCCAGGTGACTCTTCTGACACCT